>Ga0065704_10070344_pt1 | contig 31306 bp, 30 predicted proteins | sample SwiRhicommuniRL2_FD_59091 | JGI IMG/M metagenome (GOLD analysis project Ga0065704, IMG submission 59091) | Switchgrass rhizosphere bacterial communities from Rose Lake, Michigan, USA - RL2 v2 (version 2) | ecosystem: Host-associated > Plants > Roots > Rhizosphere > Soil | place: East Lansing, MI | reverse complement strand
CAGCCGAACTCGTCGCGGGCCTGCGGGCCCGCCACGAGTTCGAAATTTCGGTGGCCGCCTATCCCGAGATACATCCCGAAGCCGCCAGCGCCGAATCGGACATCGACAACCTGAAGCGCAAGATCGATGCCGGCGCCTCCCGCGCGATCACGCAGTTCTTCTTTTCGACTGAGGCCTATTTCCGCTTCCTCGAAAAGGCGCTCGCGGCGGGCATCACTACGCCGATCCTGCCCGGCATCATGCCGGTGACGAGCTTCGCCGCGATCCGCCGCATGTCGGGCAACACCGAGATTCCGGGCTGGCTCGAAGCGATGTTCGAAGGCCTCGACGAACGCCCCGGCCCGCGCGCGCTGGTCGCCGCTGTCGCTGCCGCTGACTTATGCAAGCGCCTTTATGATGGCGGCGTGCGCGATTTCCACTTCTATACGCTCAACAAGGCAGAGCAGGCCTATGCGATCTGCCAGCTTCTTGGACTAAGGCCGAAACCATGACCCCCAGCACAGCACGCACGGCATTTCTCGCCCAGGCACGGCGGCGCATCCTGATCACCGATGGCGCCTTCGGCACCGAGATCCAGGGCTGGAAGCTCTCGGAAGAGGACTATGCCGGCACGCTCGGCCTCAGCCACGAGCAGAAGGGCAACAACGACATCCTCGCGCTGACCAAGCCCGAGGTGCCCGAGGCCATCCACCGCGCCTATTTCGAGGCCGGCGCCGACATTGCCGAGACCAACACCTTCAGCGCCAACCGCATCAGCCAGGCCGACTACGGCGCCGAGCACCTCGTGCGCGAGATCAACGTCGCCTCGGCCCGGCTCGCCCGCCGCATCGCCGATGAGTACGCAGCGAAGGACGGGCGACCGCGCTTTGTCGCCGGCGCCATCGGTCCGACCAACAAGACCCTCTCCCTTTCGCCCGACGTCAACGATCCGGGCTACCGCGAGATAGACTGGGACGCGCTTGTCGACGTCTACAAGGAACAGGCCGCCGCGCTCGTCGAGGGCGGCGCCGACTTCATCCTGATCGAGACGGTGTTCGACACCCTCAACGCCAAGGCGGGCATCATGGCGGTGAAGCAGCTTGAGAGCGAGCTTGGCCGCGAGGTGCCGATCATGCTGTCGATGACGCTCACCGATCTTTCCGGGCGCAACCTCTCGGGCCACACGGTCGAGGCGTTCTGGCACGCCGTGCGCCACGCCAAGCCGGTGACTGTCGGGCTCAACTGCTCGTTCGGCGCCACGCAGCTGCGCCCGCACGTGAAGACGCTGTCGGAGATTTCCGACACGCTGATCATGGTCTATCCCAACGCCGGCCTGCCCAACGAACTAGGCGCCTACGACGAAATGCCCGACACCACGGCGGGCTTCGTCAAGGAATGGGCCGTGGCTGGGCAGGTCAACGTGCTGGGCGGCTGCTGCGGCTCAACCCCCGCGCACATCGCCGCCATGGCCAAGGCTGTCGCAGGCGTGGAACCGCGCGAATTGCCGAAACTGGAGCCGGTCACGCGCCTCGCCGGGCTCGAACCTTTTATCATGGTGCCTTGAGAGCAACAGCGATGGAGACCTTCCCGATCTGGCGCATCCGGTCCGCCAGCGCCGCCGACGCCGATGCCCTCGCGCTTGTCGGCGCGGCCACATTCCTCGAAACCTTTGCCGGCATGGTCGATGGCGGGGCTCTCGTCGCGCACTGCGTGCGCGCGCATAGCGCGGACGCCTACCGCGCCTATCTGGACAAGGGCGCCAAGGCCTGGCTTGCCGAGATCGAACCGGGCCATGCGCCGGTCGGCTATGCGCTGACCGGCGAACCGGAGCTCGAACAGGCCGGCCCCTGCGACCTCGAACTCAAGCGCATCTACATGCTCGCCCGCTACCAGGGCTCTCCGATCGCGAGTTCGCTGATGCGCACCGCCTGCGAATCCGCCGCGGGTCATGAACGGCTCCTGCTCGGCGTCAAGGACGACAACCACCGCGCCATCGCCTTCTATCGCAAGCACGGCTTCGAAATCATCGGCACCCGCCGGTTCGACGTCGGCGGCAAGGTCTACGACGACCTCGTGCTTGCGCTGCAGCTTGCGGCCGCCCCGGCCCTCTGATTCAACGAGAACGATAATGAACGCTACCGCCTCATCCTCCCGCTTCGTCAATATCGGCGAGCGCACTAACGTTACCGGCTCCGCGAAATTCAAGAAGCTGGTCATGGCCGGCGACTATCCCGCAGCGGTCGAAGTCGCGCGCCAGCAGGTGGAGAACGGCGCGCAGGTCATCGACGTCAACATGGACGAAGGCCTGCTCGACGCCGTCGAGGCGATGACCACCTATCTCAAGCTGATCGCTGCCGAGCCCGACATCGCCCGCGTGCCGGTGATGGTCGACAGCTCGAAGTGGGAGGTGATCGAGGCCGGCCTGAAATGCGTATCGGGCAAGCCGATCGTCAACTCGATCTCGATGAAGGAAGGCGAGGAGCAGTTCCTCGATCATGCGCGCAAGTGCATGAACTATGGCGCGGCGGTGGTCGTCATGGCTTTCGACGAGAAAGGCCAGGCCGACACCAAGGACCGCAAGGTCGAGATCTGCAAGCGCGCCTACAAGCTGCTGACAGGCATCGGCTTTCCGCCCGAGGACATCATTTTCGATCCCAATGTCTTCGCGGTGGCGACCGGCATCGAGGAGCATGACCGCTACGGGCTCGATTTCATCGAGGCGGTGAAGGAAATCCGCGCCGCCTGCCCGCACGTCCACTTCTCGGGCGGCCTGTCCAACCTCTCCTTCAGCTTCCGCGGCAACGAGGCAGTGCGCCGGGCGATGCACTCGGTGTTCCTCTATTACGCGATCCCGGCGGGGCTCGACATGGCGATCGTCAACGCCGGCCAGCTCGACGTCTACGACCAGATCGACCCCGCGCTGCGCGATGCCTGCGAGGACGTGATCCTGATGCGCCGCCCGGACGCCACGGAACGCCTCATCGAACTCGCCGAGAGCTTCAAGGGCAAGTCCGTCGCCGAGGAAAAGGCCGCCGAGGAATGGCGCGGCTATCCGGTCGCCAAGCGGATCGAGCATGCGCTGGTCAAGGGCCTCGATGCCTGGATCGTCGACGATACCGAGGAAATGCGCGCCGCGACCGCCGAAGCCGGCGGGCGCCCGATCGAAGTGATCGAAGGCCCGCTGATGGACGGCATGAACGTGGTCGGCGACCTGTTCGGGTCTGGCAAGATGTTCCTGCCGCAGGTGGTGAAGTCCGCGCGCGTGATGAAGAAGGCGGTCGCCCACCTTATCCCGTACATCGAGGCGGAAAAGGACGCGAACAGCCGGTCCAAGGGCCGCATCATCATGGCCACCGTCAAGGGCGACGTCCATGACATCGGCAAGAACATCGTCGGCGTCGTCCTGCAGTGCAACGGTTATGAGGTAATCGATCTGGGCGTCATGGTGCCGTGGACCAGGATCCTCGAAACCGCGAAGGAAGAGGACGTCGACATCATCGGCCTTTCCGGCCTCATCACTCCCTCGCTCGACGAGATGGTGACCGTGGCCGAGGAAATGCAGCGCGCGGAAATGACCATCCCGCTGCTGATCGGCGGCGCCACGACATCGAAGGTCCACACCGCGCTGCGCATCGATCCGGCGTACGAAGGCACCGTCGTCCACGTGCTCGACGCCAGCCGCGCGGTCGGCGTCGCCTCGCAGCTTCTGTCAGACACCCAGGCCGAAGGTTTCAAGAAGTCGGTCGCGATCGACTATGAAAAGGTGCGCATCGCCCGCGAAGGCAAGGGCCAGTCGGACCTGCTGCCGCTCGCAGACGCGCGCGCCAATGCCTTCGCGCCCGATTTCTCTCAAAAGGCGGCCGCTCCGGTCCAGCCGGGCCTGCACGTCTATGAGGAATGGGATCTTTCCGACCTGATCGAGACCTTCGACTGGACCCCGTTCTTCCGCGCGTGGGAGCTGGCCGGCACCTACCCGGCCATCCTGCAGGACGAGGTAGTGGGCGAAAGCGCCAGCGGACTCTTTGCGGATGCCAAGGCGATGCTGGAAAAGATCGTATCCGAAAAATGGCTCACCGCGCGCGGGGTCTGCGCCTTCTGGCCCGCCCACCGCGACGGTGACGACATTCTGCTGGGCGACGGGACGCGCCTTCCCTTCCTGCGCCAGCAGTTCAAGAAGTCTCGCGGCCGTGCCAACTTCTGCCTGTCCGACTTCATCGACACACAGGACGACTGGCTGGGCGGCTTCGCGGTCGGCATCCACGGCATCGAGCCGCATCTGGAACGCTTCAGGGCCGCGCACGACGACTATTCGGACATCCTGCTCAAAGCGCTTGCCGACCGTTTCGCCGAGGCTTTCGCAGAGCGTTTGCACCAGCATGTGCGGACCACCCTGTGGGGCTATGCACCGGGCGAGCAGCTCACCAACGAGGCTCTTATCCGCGAGCACTATCGCGGCATCCGCCCCGCCCCCGGCTACCCCGCCTGCCCGGACCATTCGCTGAAGCCGATCCTGTTCGATCTGCTCAAGGCACAGGACAATGCCGGCATAGTGCTGACCGAAAGCCAGGCCATGCTGCCCACGGCAGCGGTTTCCGGCTTCTACTTCGCTCACCCGGAAAGCCAGTACTTCGGCGTTGCCCGCATCGGCCGCGACCAGTTGGAGGACTACGCCGGACGGCGCGTTGTCGACCTGCAGACGGCGGAACGCTGGCTGCGACCGAACCTGGATTGATCGCGCGGCGCGCTCCGCTAATCGTTGCCCCGGGCGCGGCGCTGCTCTTGGCGCGCTATCATCGCCTATCTGGCTCACTCTATCGGCAATTCGGCATGCACGCGGCAAGAGGCCGGGCACAAAGCGGGGCAATCTTCGGTTCGGCGGTTTCCGATGGCGCCCCGCTCTGCCATAGTCGGGGGCGTGAACGAAGAAGACTGGCCTTTCGAAACGACCTTCTACGCCGAGCCGGATGAGGACATGCTCAGCGCCTGGGGCCCGGACGTGGATCACACGCCTGCGGCCCGGCCCGATCCCGAAACGGTGCTGAAGGCGCTTCACGATACGTTCGGCTTCTCCGGCTTTCGCGGCGTGCAGAGCGATGTCGTCGACCGCGTTCTCAATGCCCGTTCCACGCTGGCGGTGATGCCCACCGGCGCGGGCAAGTCACTGACCTACCAACTCCCCGCCGTGCTGATGCCAGGTACATGCGTCGTCATCTCGCCGCTGATCGCGCTGATGCACGACCAGCTTCGCTCCGCCTCCGCCAACGGCATTCGCGCCGCCGCGCTCACCAGCGCGGACAGCAACCGGGCCGAAACCGCCGCCCGCTTCCGCGCCGGAGACCTGGACCTGCTCTATGTCGCGCCCGAGCGCGCCAGCCAGCCGCATTTCCGGGAAATGCTGGGCAGCGCCCGCATTGCCCTGTTCGCCATCGACGAGGCGCACTGCGTTTCAGAATGGGGCCACGATTTCCGGCCCGACTACCGGCTGTTGAGGCCGTTGTTGGATGCATTTGCCTCGGTCCCGCGCCTCGCCCTGACCGCAACGGCCGATCACCATACTCGCGCCGACATCCTCGCCCAGCTTGGCATTCCGCAGGACGGTCTGATCGTCGCCGGGTTCGATCGTCCCAATATCCGCTACGCGATCCGGCCCCGCGACAACGCGATGCGCCAGTTGAAGGCGGTGCTCGACGAGAATCCGGGGCCCGGCATCATCTACGCCCCCACCCGCGCGCGCGTGGAGCAACTGGCCGAGAGCCTTGCTTCATCCACCGGGCGCCGCGTACTACCCTACCACGCCGGACTCGACGCGGACGTGCGCGCACGCAATCAGGCCGCGTTCGTCGCCAGCGAGGACATGGTGATGGTCGCCACCGTCGCCTTCGGCATGGGCATCGACAAGCCCGACGTGCGCTTCGTCGCCCATGCCGGCATCCCCAAGTCGATCGAGGCCTATTATCAGGAAACGGGCCGCGCCGGGCGTGACGGCGATCCATCGGTGGCGGTCATGTTCTGGGGTGCCGACGATTTCGCCCGTGCCCGCCAGCGCCTCGCCGAAGTCGATCCCCACCGGCAGCAGAGCGAACGCCAGCGCCTTGAATCGCTCGCCGGGCTTGTGGAAACTGCTGCGTGCCGCCGCGCCGTGCTGCTGCGTCACTTCGGCGAGACCCCGCCTGAAAAGTGCGGCAACTGCGACAATTGCCTCGAGCCGGCGGACGTGATCGATGCGACAACCATCGCGCAAAAACTGCTCTCCGCCGTCTATCGCACCGGCCAGAGCTTCGGCCTCGGCCATATCGAAAAAGTGCTGTGCGGCATCTCGGACGATCGCGTGCTCCAGCGCGGGCATGACCAGCTATCCGTCTTCGGCATCCTGCGCGAAGAGGAAAAGCCGCTGATCAAGGCTCTCGCCCGCGCTCTGCAGGCGCGTGGCAGCCTTGTGCCGACCGAACATGGCGGACTGGCGCTGGGCGGCGATGCCCGCGCCATACTGAAGGGCGATGCGGCAGTGATGATCGTCCGCCCGCCGAAGAAGGAACGCCGCAGCCGTCGGGGCGGCGCGGACAGCGGAGGCAACCCGCTTGGCGATCCGCTGTTCGATGCCCTGCGCGAACTGCGCCGCGACCTGGCGAAGGACGCCGGCGTGCCGCCCTACGTGATCTTCCACGATTCCACCTTGCGCGAGATGGCAGCCGCACGGCCTGCCAACCTCGATGAACTCGGCCGGATCGGCGGCGTCGGCGCACGCAAGCTGGACACCTATGGAGAGGACTTCCTCTATGTGATCCGGCAGTTCTGACGGCTTCAGAGCGGGTTGTCGAGCTGGATCACTTCCTCGTCGCTGGTGCGCTGCGTGGTCTTGAGCTGGCGCGGTGCCTTGAAGCTGTCGAGCACAGGCTTGTCGCGGCCATAGAGGTCATTGAACGATTTCAGCTCGCCGTCGATCGATCGGGCATAAGTGAAGTAAGTGAGGTAGACCGGGAAAGTCCGCGTCATCTCCACCTTGGTATAAGTGCCCGAACGCGAGATTTCGGCGGCCTCGCTTGCGGGCATCTTGGCGCCCAGGATCGCCATCGTCATGCCCAGTTCCACCGCGCGCTCGGTGCGGATGCAGCCATGGCTGAAAGCGCGTACCTCGCTGTCGAAATACTGCTTTGCGGGCGTGTCGTGCAAGTAGATCGCGTGCGGATTGGGCATGTCGATCTTCATCAGCCCGAGCGCGTTGTTCGGCCCCGGCTGCTGAACGACGTACGTCGTGCCATCCGCGCCCTTGGTGCCCTTGTAGCCCGCCGCGCGCGCCCAGCGCGGATTATTGAGAACTTTCGCCCCGAGCCCCTCGCCCTTCACGATCGACTGCGGCACCGTCCAGGTCGGATTGAACACCACCGCGCTTACCGTCTCCGCCAGCTGCGGCGTCGCGGTCCGGCCGGGCTTGCCGACCACAGTGCGGTAGGTGCGGATGATCTTGTTCTTAACGGTCAGCCGAAGCTGGAACTCGGGAACATTGGTGATCAGGTAGACGTCGCCCAGATCGCGGGCAAGCCAGCGCCAGCGGTCCATGTTGGCCTGGATCAGCGCGCGCTTGGCGGTGCTGGACCTCGGCGTGGCGGCGAGTTCCGCCTTCAGCGCGGCGTAGTCGGGATGGGTCGGTGCCAGCCTGTTCACGACATCGCCGATGCTGTTGTCGGCCAGCGCCTGCGCCATGACCTCCTGCGTCGGCATCGTGTCCTGATCCGGATCGACCGCGAACCACTGCACGCGCGCATCCATCGGCGTGCGGCCATCGCGCAGATCCTCGATCAGCCAGGCGAAGACCTTGCTTGCCAGCGTGTCGAGCGCGTCGCCCTCGCCCGCCGCGATCGCGCTGCGCAGCGCCGCTGGCTGGTAATCGGCGGGGAGGAGGCCTTCCTTGCCGATGTACTCTATCGTCTGGAGCAGCGAGCGGGCATCCTCCAGCGACCACGGCATGACTGGTTCGGCCACGACCAGTGGCTGCACCACCGGCGCCGAGACCGCCGGGACGACGACCGTGCCAGGTGCGACCGGAGCCGGAACCGACGGATCGGTCGCGGGCGCCTTTGCCGGGGGCTGGACCGGCGACGACATCGTGGGCTGCGGCGGCAGGATGTCCTCAGGCATTTCCGTCCTGATCTTCTGCGCCAGGACCGGCTGCGTCGTCAGCCCCAGAGCCGTCAACGTCGACACGACGCCGGGACCGAAACGCTTGAAACTCTTCATTATGATGACCTGCCAGCTTAGTCTGCTCGAACGGACCGGCGCCGGAAGATAGAACCCCGGCGCCGAATTGCGGCTCGATTTGCCCCTTTACCGCTCCTTCTTCAAGGATTCGTCCTGTCGCTGCGATGAATTGCTTGCGTACAACTCCGGCGCGGGCAAGACGCGGCCTGGTGACCGCCGCGCTTTCCGCCTCGCCCATGCGCAACCTGCTGCCGGTTCTCTCGGTAGTTGCCGGGATAGCCACGTTCAGCGCGATGGACGCCGCCATCAAGGGTGCTTCCATGGCCGTCGGGGTGTTTACCGCGCTGGCACTGCGCAATCTGCTGGGCACATTGCTGACGGTGCCGCTGTGGATGGGCGCCGGCAGGCCCCTGCCCAGCCGCAAGGCACTGCGCGTCCACCTCCAGCGCTCGGCGACGACGGCGGGCATGGCGCTGCTTTTCTTCTACGGCCTGGTACGTATCCCGTTGGCGGAGGGCATCGCGATTTCCTTCATCGCGCCGATCATCGCGCTCTATCTGGCGGCCGTCATGCTGGGCGAGAGAATACACCCCCGGGCGATAATCGCCGCGCTTCTGGGAATTCTCGGGGTGCTGGTTATCGCCGCGGGGCGATTCGGTTCCGGCGCAGCTTCGGACGAGACCACCGCCGGAACCGCGGCGATCCTGTGCTCGGCCGTGCTTTACGCCTTCAACCTGGTGCTGCAGCGCAGGCAGGCCCTGCTTGCGGGCCCGGTCGAGATCGCCCTGTTCCAGAACGGCATCGTCACGCTGATTTTCTTCGCGTTCGCGCCGTGGTTCCTCGTCCGTCCGGACGCCGGCGCGATGGCGATGATACTTGCCGGCGCGGTGCTGGCCACGGCCGCGTTGCTGTTCCTCTCGTGGGGATATGCCCGCGCCGAAGCGCAGGTGCTGGTGCCGATCGAGTACACCGGCTTCCTGTGGGCGGCCCTTTTCGGCTGGCTGATGTTTGACGAGCAGGTGGACGCCGGAACCCTCGCCGGAGCCGTGCTGATAGCGATCGGGTGCTGGATTGCGGCGAGAAACCGCCGCGATCCCACCACCCTCAAGGTTCCTACCCCTTGACCTGAGGCGCCGGAGCGCGCATCGGCGGGGCCGACGAATCCCGCTTGTCGCACTGCAGCACGAAATACGATCGGGCCAGCCGAGGCAAGCTTCACAAAGAAGGGGAAGTTGCCCACCATGACCCAGGTCGGACAGGATACACTCGGCACCCGCAGCACGATGATCGTAGGCGGCAAGTCCGTCGCCTACTATTCGCTCAAGAAAGCTTCCGAAAAGGTCGGCGACATCTCGCGCCTTCCCTTCTCGATGAAGGTCCTGCTCGAGAACCTGCTCCGCTTCGAGGATGGCGGCTTCACCGTTTCCACCAAGGACGTGCAGGCCATCGCCGACTGGCAGAAGAACCCCGTTACCGGTGCGGAAATTCAGTATCGCCCGGCACGCGTGCTCCTGCAGGACTTCACCGGCGTTCCCTGCGTGGTCGACCTTGCGGCGATGCGCGACGCGATCTCCTCGCTCGGCGGCGACACCAGCAAGATCAACCCGCTGGTTCCGGTGAACCTCGTCATCGACCACTCGGTCATGGTCGACGAATTCGGTCATCCCAAGGCTTTCGAGCAGAACATGGAGATCGAATACCAGCGCAACATGGAGCGCTACGACTTCCTCAAGTGGGGTTCCAAGTCACTCGCCAACTTCTATGCGGTGCCGCCGGGCACCGGCATCTGCCACCAGGTCAATCTTGAGAACATCGCCCAGTCGGTCTGGACCTCGCAGGACCAGAACGGCGAGACTGTCGCCTACTTCGACACCTGCGTCGGCACCGATAGCCACACCACCATGGTCAACGGCCTGGGCGTGCTGGGCTGGGGCGTGGGCGGCATCGAGGCAGAGGCCGCGATGCTCGGCCAGCCGGTATCGATGCTGATACCCGAAGTGGTGGGCTTCAAGTTCACCGGCTCGCTGATGGAAGGCGTGACCGCCACCGACCTGGTGCTGACCTGCACCAACATGCTGCGCAAGCACGGCGTGGTCGGCAAGTTCGTCGAATACTACGGCGAAGGCCTTGCCACGCTGAGCCTTGCCGACCGCGCGACGCTCGCCAACATGGCCCCCGAATACGGCGCCACCTGCGGCTTCTTCGGTATCGACGACAAGACGCTCGACTATCTGCGCCTCACCGGCCGCGAGGAAGACCAGATCGCCCTCGTCGAGGCCTATGCCAAGGAGCAGGGCTTCTGGATGGACGCCTCAGCTCCCGAGCCGGTATTCTCGTCGACGCTCGAGCTTGACCTTTCCACGGTCGTTCCCTCGCTCGCCGGTCCCAAGCGCCCGCAGGACAAGGTGATCCTCACCGAAGTGGACGACGTGTTCAACAAGGACATGGCCGAGGTCTACAGGCAGTCGCCGAAGACCGTTCCTGTCGAAGGCAAGGACTTCTCGATCACCGACGGCGACGTCATGATCGCGGCGATCACCTCGTGCACCAACACCTCGAACCCGAGCGTGCTGGTCGCCGCCGGCCTCGTCGCCAAGAAGGCGGACGAATTCGGCCTCAAGCCCAAGCCGTGGGTCAAGACCTCGCTGGCACCGGGCTCGCAGGTCGTCACTGACTATCTGGTGAAGGCCGGCCTGCAGGAGCACCTCGACAACATCGGCTTCAACCTCGTCGGCTATGGCTGCACCACCTGCATCGGCAACTCCGGCCCGCTCGCCGAACCGATCAGCAAGGCCATCAACGAGAACGGCCTGGTCGCCAGCGCCGTGATCTCCGGCAACCGCAACTTCGAGGGCCGCGTCTCGCCCGATGTCCGCGCCAACTTCCTGGCCTCGCCGCCGCTGGTCGTCGCCTACGCGCTCAAGGGTACTGTGGTGGAGGATTTCACCACTACCCCGATCGGCACTAGTAAAGACGGTCAGGACGTGTTCCTCAAGGACATCTGGCCGACCAACGCGGAAGTCACCGCGACGATGAACGCCTGCGTTGACCGCACGATGTTCCAGGCCCGCTATGCCGACGTCTACAAGGGTGACGAGCACTGGCAGGCGATCGATGTCGTCGGTTCGGACACCTACTCCTGGCGCGCCGGCTCCACCTACGTCGCCAACCCGCCCTACTTCGAGGGCATGGAGATGACCCCGGCGCCGGTTTCGGACATCGTCGAGGCCAAGCCGCTCCTCATCCTGGGCGATTCGATCACCACCGACCACATCTCTCCCGCCGGCTCGATCAAGGCCGACAGCCCGGCAGGCCAGTGGCTGATGGAGCACCAGGTCGCTAAGGCGGACTTCAACTCCTACGGCGCGCGCCGTGGCCACCACGAAGTCATGATGCGCGGCACCTTCGCCAACATCCGCATCCGCAACGAGATGGTCCCCGGCATCGAAGGCGGCATGAGCCGCTTCGGCGATCAGGTTCTGCCGGTCTATGACGTGGCGATGAAGTACAAGGCGCAGGGCACCCCGATGGTGGTCGTGGCCGGCAAGGAATACGGCACCGGCTCCAGCCGCGACTGGGCGGCCAAGGGCACCAACCTGCTGGGCGTTCGCGCCGTCATCGTCGAGAGCTTCGAGCGCATCCACCGCTCGAACCTCGTCGGCATGGGCGTGCTGCCGCTGCAGTTCAAGGACGGCCAGACCCGCGAAACGCTGGGCCTCGATGGTGACTGCACCTTCACCATCAAGGGTGTCGCCAATCTCAAGCCGCAACAGGACGTCGAGGTCGAGGTGACCAAGGCCGATGGCTCCACCTTCACCTTCACTGCGCTGTGCCGCATCGATACTGCCAACGAAGTCGAGTACTTCATGAACGGGGGCATCCTGCAGTACGTGCTGCGCAAGCTCGCCGCCTGATTTTCAGGCAGGGCATACTTTCAGAAAGACCCCGTCCTGCTGCGGCAGGACGGGGTCTTTTGTTGTCGGATTGTCGCTGGAATGGAAATGCGTGCTGACCGCACGTTGATTGACAACGGCCCGGGTCGATACGGCGCCTGAAAGCAATATGATCACTTTTAAACTTACGTCGTCATGTAACGCGTGCCTAGTTACTCGAGAATGGCGCTAATCATTGCTCTTTATAGCTAATTTATAGGTATATTCCCTTAAACTAACACGCATTTCCATTAGTCACGTCCTGATATCCACCGAAGCTGCGAAATTTCCTTGGATTGTGGGCATGATACGCATCAAGTTCTGGCGATCTCTGGCGCGCGACAGCCAAGGCGCAGCCCTGCCGATGATGGCGGCTGGCATGCTGGTCGTTCTCGCCGGGATCGGTTCGGCGATCGATCTGGGCCGTATCGCGATGGTCAAGTACCAGATGCAGTCCGGCGTCGATGCCGGCGCCCTGGCGGGAGCGCGCGTCTTCGGCCTCACCAATGACCGCGATCAGCAAGTAGACGCGTATTTCCTATCCAACATGCCGACAGGCTACATGGGATCGCTGCCGATCGAACCGGGCGCGGACTTCCAGGAAGTGCGGGGGGTGAACAGGGTTGAAGTCACGGCGGCCACACAGTTGCCGATGATGTTCATGAAGCTGTTCGGCATCCCGACCGCCTCGATCAGCGTGGTGGCCGTGGCCGAAATGCAGCCCAAGCCGCTCGAAGTGATGGTCGTGCTCGACGACACCGGCTCGATGGCGTCTTCGCTCAATGGCGGCACCCGCATGAGCGCGCTCAAGACTGCGATGTACGACTTCATCGACATCCTGCATCAGGGCAAGTCGCGCCGGGAAGACCTTGCGCTCGGCTTCGTGACCTACACCGTCACCACCAATGTCGGCGCGATCCTGCGCGATGCCGGCGTGGCCATCCAGAACCGCGACGGGTTCACCAACGTCGGGGACTATACCGGCACCAGCAGCGCTATCGGCGAGAACCCGCTCGGCTGGCGCGGATGCGTCGAGAACGACCAGACCGTACGCGATCTCAGCAGCAGCGCGACCACGTTCGAGACCGGCGCCTATGATATCGACAAGGTTCTGCCGGGAGAAGAAGGGCGTCCGGGCGCTCGGCCCTACCACTATCCGCCGGTGACCACGACAAATGCAGTTAAAGCATCCGGCGAATCGTCGACACTTTCAGGCGCGTGGGCAACCTCCGCTCGTCGCCCGGAGCATTATCAGGCCAAGGACAAGAACAACAATACCTCGAGCGGACGGCGCAACAATCTTTACCGCCTCAGCCCGGGCGGGGATCTGACCATTGCGCAGAACCTCGCCAATTCTCCAGCCTATCGCCAATATTTCTACGATTTCTACATCGGCCTGAACTACAATACGGCGTACAGTGGCGACGACGTTATCGTCCGCGCTTCGGACGGCGGATACTACACGCCCGGATCAGCGGACGCATGGAAGGTCGACTACTCGCGCATTCCCTATATCGGCGCGACAACCGACTGGGCCAATCCCAATACCCGCTACGGATACCCCACCCGTTCAGGCTTAAATTTGAGCATGCCGACGCCGAACTGGCAGTGCCCGGAACCCTCGATGGCCCTGCAATACGGGCGTGCGAAGACCGATTACGACGATTACATCACCTACGACAACTACCCCCTGATGCCGGCAAGCGGCACCCTTCACCACATCGGCATGCTCTGGGGTTACCGCCTGCTCACGCGCTCTGATGTATTTACCCGGACCAATCCGGTTCCCGACGAAAAGCCCCTGCGCGCGCTCGTCTTCATGACCGACGGCGACACCCAGGCCAACCCCGATGACGCTTGGTACGGCGCATACGGCGGCCTTCGTGAAAAGCGCATCAGCAGCGACGGAAGCAACAGCGAGAAGTTCAAGGATCAGGTGATGCGCCGCTTTGCCAAGGTCTGCGAGAACGCCAAGCGCGACGAGATCACCGTCTACATCGTGTCGCTCCTGCCCGCGCCGGGCAATACGCAGACGATCTTCCGTAACTGCGCCGGTTCGAACTACCTGGAGACCGGCACCCGCACGGAAATCCAGAACGCCTTCAGGCAGATCGCGGTCGATCTCGTCGACCTGCACCTGACGCAATGATGCGCCGCCTATCCTTTTTGCCGAGGCGCGATCGCAAGGGCACCACGGCGATCGAGTTCGCGCTGATCGCGCCGGTCATGATGACGCTGATCGCGGGCACTATCGAGGTGGTGCATTTTCTGATGATGCAGGTCACTTTGGAAAGTGCCCTCAGTCTCGTCGCGCGCGAGAATTCCGTGGCATTGACGCTTACGGAAGATGAACGCAACGAACGCATGCGCACCCGGCTGACGGACATCATGCACAGCTTTCCCGCCGTCGATAACGGCGTGATATCCATTGAGACGACGGTGTACCGCACCTTCGGTTCGGCATATCCAGAGGCGTTCGACGATGCCAACGAGAACGGGATCTACGACGAAGGCGAGACTTTCGATGACCGCAACCGCAACGGCGTGCGTGATGCGGATGCGCCCGTCGAGGGCGAGATGGGCGGTCTGGGCGACGTCGTGTCCTACTCGGTGACCTACCCGGCCAAGCCGTTCTTTCCTTTCCTCCGCCCGATCTTTGGCGACAGCTTCGATGTCACCAGTTCCACCGTGGCGCGCAACGAGCCTGAAAAGTCGGTGCTGTGATGAGGCTGAAATCGATCCGCAGCGCGGCATGCGCCCTCAAGAGATCGAAATCGGGTGTCTCGGCAGTCGAGTTTGCGCTGATATTGCCGCTGTTCATCTCGCTGATGGCGGCCGGCACCGAGATGATGTGGATGATGCTGACCACCATCAAGGTTCAGCGTCTCGCGACGATGACGGCGGACCTTGTCGCCCGCGACGGCGCTTCGACCGGCCGCTTGTCCGAGGGCCAGATCTACGATATCCTGTCCGCCATGGATCTGGCGGCGAAGCCGCTGCACATGCGCGAGCGAGGGCGGCTGGTAGTGACGGCCGTTGTCGGGGAGGATGCCAATTCCGATGGCGCGCCGGACGTGAATCGCATCAAATGGCAGCGCTTCGAAGGCGCGCTCACCGGCGCCGTGCCGCAGATGGGCTGCTGGAGCGACAGCACCGTTGCGCGCAATGTCGGCCGTCAGCTCCGTTTCGGAGAGCCGATGTTCCACGTGCAGGTCACTTACGCCTACGAGCCTATTCTCGGTGGCCCGCTGGTGAACTGGTTCGGGATTCCCCAGAACATTTCCAAGACGGCCGCATTCCGAGGACGCGGCGCCATCTTCCAGCCGGTGCTGACGATGGAAGGCTATACACCCAAGACCAACTGCCATTCCGCAGACGGCCTTTAAAGCGCCATTCCGCGCCCTCTTCATCGGCTGGCGTAATTTCCACAGGCAAGCCTTTGCCCGCCACCTCGAGCATCGCTATCAGCCCCGAAACCGATTCACCACGATTCTGACCGGAGCAAATACCCGATGGCCGAGACCACCGACGATCGCCTGCGCCTTCTGATCGAACGCGTCGAGCGTCTCGAAGAAGAGAAGAAAGGCATCTCCGACGACATCCGCGACGTCTACAATGAGGCCAAGGCTGTCGGCTATGACGTCAAGATCATGCGAGCCATCGTGCGCCTGCGCAAGATGAAGCCCGACGACCGCCGCGAAATGGACATGCTGCTGGACACCTACAAGTCGGCGCTCGGCATCGACTGATCGCGGTGCGTGACCTCGCTTCCGTGAGCGGCTAACATGCCGGTCGGAAGCGAGGAGAGATTGCAGTGATCATCACCACCACACCGGCCGTCGAAGGCCAGCCCGTCCGCGAATATCGGGGCATCGTCACCGGCGAAGTCATCGTTGGCGCCAACATCTTTCGCGACCTGTTCGCCTCGATCACCGACATCGTCGGCGGCCGGTCCGGCAAGTACGAGCAGGTGCTGCAGCGCGCCCGCAAGGAAGCTCTGGCGGAAATGGAAGCCGAGGCGGCCAAACTCGGCGCCAATGCGGTCGTCGGCGTCGATCTCGACTACGAGGTGCTGGGCCAGGGCGGCTCGATGCTGATGGTCAGTTGCTCGGGCACCGCCGTCGTCTTGTGACGCCGGGGCGGTTGCCCTTGGCCGCGCGCTTGTTGTAAGGGCGCCCCAACTTTTCCAGACCAGCAGAACGAACGGACCCATGGCAGGCCATTCCAAATTCAAGAACATCATGCACCGCAAGGGTGCGCAGGATAAAAAGCGCTCCGCACAGTTCAGCAAGCTCAGCCGCGAAATCACCGTCGCCGCGAAGATGGGCATGCCCGACCCTGACATGAACCCGCGCCTGCGCGCCGCCGTCAATGCCGCCAAGGCACAGTCGATGCCCAAGGACAACATCCAGCGCGCGATCGACAAGGCGAGCAAGGGCGATGCCGAGAACTACGAGGAAGTGCGCTACGAGGGCTACGGCCCCGGCGGCGTCGCCCTCATCGTCGAGGCGCTGACCGACAACCGCAATCGCACCGCCACCAACGTGCGCACCGCGTTCTCCAAGAACGGCGGCAACCTGGGCGCATCCGGCGCGGTCAGCCATGGGTTCGAGCGGCTTGGCCTTATCGAATATCCGGCATCGGCCGGTGACGAGGAAAAGGTCCTGGAAGCGGCGATCGAGGCCGGCGCCGACGATGTCGAGAGCGACATGGGCGACGGCGACGAGAACCCCGGCAGCCACCAGATCTGGGTTTCGGTCGATTCCCTGCACGACGTCGCCCGCGAACTGGAAGCGACGCTGGGCGAGGCCGAGGGCGTGAAGCTCGCATGGCGCCCCAACCTGAAGGTCGATGTCGATGAAGGCACCGCCAGCACCCTGCTCAAGCTGGTCGACACTCTCGACGATGACGACGACGTTCAGACCGTCTGGGGCAACTACGAAATCAGTGATGAGGTCATGGAGAAGCTGGGCTAAGTGCTGTCCCTGATTGCCCGCGCCCTGATCTCCGGGGCCATGATCGTGGCGATCGCGGAAATCGGCAAGCGCCTGCCGGCAATGGCGGCGCTTGTCGCTTCGCTTCCTCTCGTATCTGTGCTGGGCATGATCCTGTTGTGGCACGCCCGACCCGATGCCGAGAACATGGCTATCCATGCCGAGGCGACGTTCTGGTACGTCCTTCCCTCGCTGCCGATGTTCCTGCTCATGGCGGCTCTGCTCCGTCAGGGGGTGCCTTTCTGGCTGACGCTCACGGCGGGATGCGCGCTGACGGTCGCACTCTATATGCTGATGGTCCATTTCGGCCCGCGCCTCGGCCTGAAGGTATGATGCGGTGATCATCATCGGCCTTGATCCCGGCCTGACCTGCACAGGCTGGGGCGTCGTCGCAAAATCGGGCAGCCGGCTCAGCCACGTCGCCAACGGTCAGATCCGTACCGACGCCAAGGCCGGCATGGCCGAGCGGCTCGTCGAACTCGACGCCGCCTTGACCGATGTGATCCTCCTTCACCGCCCCGATGCAGGTGCGGTGGAAGAGGTATTCGTCAATGTGAACCCGCAATCGACGCTCAAGCTGGGGCAGGCGCGCGGCGTGGCCATGCTGTCGCTGGCGCGCGCCGGAATGCCGGTGGCGGAGTATCCGACGAAGGTGATCAAGAAGGCGCTCGTCGGCACCGGCGGCGCGGACAAGAAGCAGATCCAGGCGATGCTCAAGGTTCTGCTGCCGGGCGTGAAACTTGCGGGCGAGGATGCCTCGGATGCGCTGGCGGTGGCGATCACCCACGCCAACATGCTGGGCAGCCATCGCTAGCGCCAGCGCGCAACTTCGGGGCGAGCCGGACGTTGCTCAGGCCGAGACCCCTCCACACCCGCACCACGGAGAATCCCACCATGCAACCGCTTCGCGCCGCACCTGCCTTCGTCTCGGCCCTTGTTCTGTCTCTTTCGCTGGGCGCGTGCACTGCCAGCCGCTACCAGATCTCCGATGCCCTGCAGCGCTACGGCATGTCTCCGAACCAGGCAGGGTGCGCGGCCGAGTTCCTGCGCGGGCGCCTCAGCGTCTCGCAGGTCAACCGGTTGAGCGATGCCGCGCGCTATTATCAGGGTAGCGGCAGGCTGACCTTCGGCGATCTGGTGCGGGTGGCTGCTTCCGTGCGCGATCCCGAGGTGGCGATCCAGGTGGGCGCCAGCGCACTGGCCTGCGGCCTCGCTGCCGATACGGTGATCCCAGGCCTGTGAACGCGTCTTCGGGGGGCAGCGCCCGCTGCGGTTCGCCGGAAGATGAAAGGTGGATGCGCGCCGCGCTCGACTATGCCGTGCGCGAAAAGGGCCGCGATCCCGCCAATACGCCGATCGGCGCGGTGATCGTCCACCATGGCATGCTGCTCGGATCAGGGGTCAACCGCACGGCGGAGCGCTGTGATGCCACCGCCCATGCCGAGATCGAGGCCATCCGGGCCGCAGGCAAGACGGCCGGCGCGATGCGGGTGGAAGGAGCAACGCTCTACTCCACGCTGCAACCATGCGGGATGTGCACCATGGCTTCGATCTGGGCCGGGATCAGCCGGATCGTCTACGGCGCGGGGCGCGACGATGTGCACGAAATGTATTTCGAGGACCGGCACCTCTCGACGCTCGACTTCGTCGCTGATGCCTACAAGGAAGACCTGACGCTGGAAGGCGGCGTTTGCGCCGAGGACGCCGCGCATCTCTACTACGGGCCGGACGATGATGTGCCCGAGGATCAACAGGCAAACGACTGAGAGGGGTGGCGCGGCGATTCGGTTCCTGCCATAGGAACAAAGCATGATCGCCAAGCTTACAGGCCTGCTCGACGATACCGGTCCCGACTGGGCGGTTATCGACGTCAATGGTGTCGGATACCTTGTCCATTGCTCGGCCCGCACGCTGGAGCGGCTCGGCATTCGCGGCGACATGGTTGTGGTCCACACGCAGCTGCAGGTGAGCGAAACCGACCAGCGCCTGATCGGCTTCGCCAGCGGCGCCGAGCGTGACTGGTTCCGCCTGCTTACGGCGATCCAGGGCGTCGGCTCAAAGGTGGCGCTGGCGATCCTTTCCGCCCTCACCACCGAGGAACTGCAACGCGCCTGCGCTGGCGGCGACAGCGCGATGGTGGCGCGCGCCAACGGCGTCGGACCCAAGCTCGCCAGCCGCATCGTCAATGAGCTAAAGGACAAGGCCGGCGCCCTGCCGGTCGTGCCCGGATCGCCGGGCCTGGCGGCCCCCATCCCGGCCGGCTCTTCCAGCGCGGACGCCGTTTCCGCCCTGCAGAACCTCGGCTTCAAGCCTGCGGTCGCCAGCGCCGCCGTGGCACATGCCGTGGGTGAACTCGGCGAGGATGCCGGGCTGAACGATCTCGTGCGCGTGGCCCTGAAGAAGGCGGCGGGATGATGACCGACAACCCGATCCTCACCCCCTCTCGCCAGCCCGAAGACGCCGACACCGCGCTGCGTCCCAAGACGCTGGCGGAATTTGTCGGCCAGGCGGCGGCCAAGGACAATCTGCGCGTGTTCATCGAAAGCGCCAAGTCACGGCGCGAGGCTATGGACCATGTGCTGTTCTTCGGCCCGCCCGGCCTGGGGAAGACGACGCTGGCGCAGATCGTCGCGCGCGAACTCGGCGTCGGCTTTCGTGCCACTTCCGGCCCGGTGATCGCCAAGGCGGGCGATCTCGCCGCTCTGCTCACCAACCTCGAGCACGGCGATGTTCTGTTCATCGACGAGATTCACCGCCTCAATCCGGTGGTCGAGGAAGTTCTCTATCCGGCGATGGAGGATCGCGCACTCGATCTCATCATCGGTGAGGGTCCGTCCGCGCGCTCCGTGCGTATCGACCTGCCGCCTTTCACGCTGATCGGCGCGACCACGCGCCAGGGCCTGCTACAGACACCGCTGCGCGATCGTTTCGGCATCCCGGTGCGCCTGCAGTTCTATACCGTAGCCGAGCTGGAGCACGTCGTCACGCGGGGCGCCGGGCTGCTCGGCGTGGGCATCGACAAGGGCGGTGCCACCGAGATCGCACGCCGTTCACGCGGCACCCCGCGCGTCGCGGGAAGGCTGATGCGACGCGTCCGTGACTTTGCGCACGTCGCGGGCAGCGATGTCATCACCCGCGCCCTGGCGGACGATTCATTGACCCGGCTGGAAGTGGACTCGCTGGGTCTGGACGCGCAGGACAGACGTTACCTGCGCATGATCGCGGAGACGTACAAGGGCGGCCCGGTTGGCGTCGAAACGCTCGCGGCCGGGCTTTCCGAACCGCGTGACACGATCGAGGAAGTGATCGAGCCCTATCTCATCCAGCTCGGTCTCGTCGCCCGCACGGCACGGGGAAGATGCCTCAACGATCTCGCCTGGAAGCACCTCGGCATGTCCCCGCCAAGCGGTCCGCAAGGTGGTCTCTTCGATTCGGAAGCGTCCTCCGGCACGGAGTGAATCCGGCGGCAAGACGTAAAAAAGATTTACGCTTCCATGTAGCGCCAGTGCCATTTCGGAACACTGTGCCTGACAGTCCCCCGCGTTAACCATCATTCCCGCAATGGGACGCATAAAACCACGTGAATGCGGTTGTCCCGTTAACCGGTGTCTGCGTTGTTGGTGGCAGGTGAAACGCCGCCCCCAACCAGGATGGCAGTTCCAGTACGGAAACAAAGAGAGCAACGCTTATGTCGGTTAGGATGGCCCTTGCGAAATTGTCTGCCTGTGCGGCAGGCTGCGCGATCATCGGCGGCGGCGCGGTGCACGTGGCGGAAACCCAGTCCGCGAAGACCGAATACCGCATGGTGAAGATGGCCAAGACGCCGCAGCCGGTCAAAACGGTGAAGCGCGTCGCGAAGGAAACCCCGCGCACCACCAAGCGCGTGCGCAAGATCATCAAGCGCACCTGCTGCGAACAGCCGCAAGTCGCGATGGTGCCGCTGCCCCCGCCATACATTCCGCCTGCCCCTCCCCCGGCCTATTCCGGCGGCGGCGGCAGCGCGCCGGTCGTGATCGGCGGCGGTCCGATCGGCGGGTTCGGCGGTGGATTTTTCGGCGGCTTCTTCGGGGGCGGCGGTGGCGGCGGCGGTGGGAACATCGTCATCACCTCGACCAGTACCGGATCGAGCTCCACCTCCGGTGGTTCGACATCCAGTTCCGGTGGCTCGACTTCGACTTCCGGCGGTTCGACTTCCACTTCCGGGGGTTCGACTTCCACCTCCACCTCGACCGGCGGCCTGACTACCACCACAACGACCGGAGGTGTAACCACCACCACCGGCGGCATCACCTCGACCACGTCGAGTTCGGGCAATGTATCCACGAGCACGAGTTCGTCGACCAGTTCCTCGACGTCCTCCAGCTCGTCGACATCGACGAGTTCCTCGACAAGCTCAAGCACGAGCAGCTCGAGCAGCGGCGGAGAACCGCCCCCGCCTTCGTCGTCGGGCACGGATGTACCGGCACCGCCGATGCTGATCCTGTTCGGCGCCGCGGCAGCAACGATCGTCGGACGGCGGCGGATCAGCCGCAAGAAGGACTGAGGCCATCAGCGACACATGGGGCAGGTACCGCCAGCGCGGTGCCTGAATGTGGAAGGGCGACGTATCGACGTCGCCCTTTTTTCATGCCCTCAACGCCCGCCCGGTTGAAGTCACGCAAACGGGCGCGGTCAGGATTTCAGTGCGATCCGCCGTTCTTCTTGAGGCTTTCTTCCATGCGCGCCATCTGCTCCGGGGTGGCCTCGCTCTGGTACTTCGCCTTCCACTCGTCGAACGGCATGCCATGGATCACTTCGCGTGCCGCGGCCTTGTCTCCATCGAACCCGGCATCGCGAATCCAGTCGGCCAGGCAATTGCGGCAAAAGCCCGCGAGCCCCATGAGCTCGATGTTCTGCGCATCATGGCGCACCTGCAGATGGCGCACCAGCCGCCGGAACGCTGCTGCCGCCACCGCGTCGTCGATCGAATCAATTTCGCTACTTTCGTTCATTTCCTTACCGATCGTCCTTGGTTTGTAAGCATTGCTTTGCCATATGACGGCCCGTTCCCCAAAAAGGCAGTCAAAACGTGGTCAGCACCCCCCATCGCCGGTCTCCCCATCATCGCAGCATCACCCGCACACGCAAGGTGAAGATACTCGCGACCCTGGGCCCTGCCAGCCGCGACAAGGAAACAATATCCAAGCTCATCCGTGCGGGCGCCGACGCGCTGCGCGTGAACATGAGCCACGGCGACCATGAAACGCACCGCGAAACCATCGCCAACATTCGCGCGGTGGAAAAAGATCTTGGCCGCCCACTCGCGATCCTGTGCGACCTGCAGGGCCCGAAGCTGCGCGTCGGCACGTTCGAAGGCGGCAAGGCCTTCCTGCGCCACGGTGCCCACTTCACGCTCGACCGCGATCCGACCCCCGGTGATGACAATCGCGTCTGCCTGCCGCATCCCGAACTGTTCGGTGTACTCCACAAGGGCCAGCGCCTGCTGATAGACGACGGCAAGCTGCGCCTCGTCGTAATCAAGCCGGAAGCCAACAAGATCCTGTGCACCGCCGAAGTCGGCGGCCCCATTTCCGACCGCAAGGGCGTAAACGTGCCGGATGCGATCGTGCCGGTGCCGGCGCTGACGGAGAAGGACCGCCGCGACCTCGCCTTTGCGGTGGCCGAGGGCGCCGACTGGATCGGCCTGTCGTTCGTGCAGCGGCCCGAAGACGTCGCCGAGGCACGGCGTCTGATGGGCGGCCACGGCGCACTGATGTCCAAGATCGAGAAGCCGGCGGCAGTCGAGAGCCTGGACGACATCATCGAGCTGTCGGACGGGATCATGGTGGCGCGCGGCGACCTTGGCGTCGAACTCCTGCCCGAGGAAGTGCCGCCGATCCAGAAGCATATCATCGAACGAACGCGCGCGCAGGGCAAGCCCGTGGTCGTTGCGACGCAGATGCTGGAATCGATGATCACCAGCCCCTCACCGACGCGCGCCGAAGTCTCCGACGTCGCCAACGCTGTCTACGACGGCGCCGACGCGGTGATGCTTTCGGCCGAGACGGCGGCAGGCCAGTGGCCGGTCGAGGCGGTGACGATCATGGACCGCATCGCCACCAAGGTGGAAAGCGACCGCACATACCGCGATCGCATCCACCTTGCCGCGACCCCTCCGGATGCGACCACGGCTGATGCGCTTTCGATTTCCTGCGCCAAGATCGCCGACACGCTGCCGATCGAAGGCATCATCATCTTCACCGGTTCGGGCATATCGGCCCGCCGCGTCGCACGCGAGCGCCCCGCCGCCCCGATGCTGGTGCTGACGCCTTCGCTCAAGACCGCACGGCGCGCGGCGCTGCTGTGGGGTGCGCACAACGTGCTGACCAAGGACATCGGCAGCTTCGAGGAGATGATCGCCAAGGGCAAGCGCATGGCGCTGCGCCACGGCTTCGGCGCGGCGGGATCGCGGCTGATCACGCTGGCCGGCGTCCCCTTCGGCACGCCGGGCTCCACCAACCTGCTCCACGTCGTCACTCTGTCTGGCAACGAGCTGGATACGCCGAAGTAAGGCCTGCCAATGCCGCTACACGTCGTATCGCTGCACACGCTCTGGTTGTTTACCGCAGCGGTCTTCCTGCTGAGCGCGACGCCGGGGCCGAACATGCTCCATGTCCTGTCTCGCAGTGTCGAGCTGGGGTTCCGTCGCAGCGTCGCGGCCATGGCGGGGTGCCTGCTTGCCCTCCTGACGCTGCTGACGGCGTCCGCGGTGGGTCTCGGCGCCCTGCTCCATGCGCTGCCGGGCCTGTTCGACGTGCTGCGCTATGCCGGCGCGGCCTATCTGCTCTATCTTGGCTACCGCGCCTGGCTCAGCCCGATTGCGACGGACGATGCCGAGCCAGCGCTGGAAAGACCCGAAGCATCATGGCTTTCGGTCCTGCGGGGCGGTTTCGCGATCTCGATCAGTAATCCCAAGGCCATCGTTTTCGCGGCGGCTTTCCTGCCGCAGTTCATCGACCCCGCACGCCCGCAGGCGCCGCAGTTCGCGGTACTCGTGATCACCTTCACGGTAATCGAGGCGTTCTGGTACTGCATGTACGCACTGGGCGGCCGCGCCATATCGGGGCACCTCGGCCGGGCCCGTGTGAAGCGCGCATTCAACCGGCTGACCGGCGGCCTCTTTGCCGGCTTCGGCCTTTCACTGCTGGCATGGCGGGCCGGCTAGGTTCGGCCGTCAGCTCCGGGCACCGAACAACGCCGAACCGACACGAACATGGGTCGCGCCCAGCATCACCGCCGTCTCGAAATCGTCGCTCATGCCCATGCTCAACTGTTCGAGGCCATTGTCGGCAGCGATCTTCGCCATCAGCGCGAAGAACGGCGCCGCTTCGATCCCGGCGGGCGGCACGCACATCAGTCCGACCACCGGAATGCCGGCCCCGCGCGCCGAGGTGAGCAGTGCCGGGACATCGGCGATCGCGCAGCCGCCCTTCTGCTCCTCATCGCCGATGTTGACCTGCACGAAGCAGGGCACCTGACGCCCGGCCTTGTCCATCGCCTTGCCCAGCGCCGCGACCAGAGAGGGGCGGTCGAGCGAGTGGATGCAATCGAACAGCGCGACGGCATCTTCCGCCTTGTTCGACTGGAGCTGGCCGACGAGATGCAACGTCGCATCCGGAAATCGCTCTCGCAACGCCGGCCACTTGGCCTGTGCTTCCTGCACGCGGTTCTCGCCGAAAATCCGCTGCCCTTCGTCCAGCAGCGGCATGATCCGTTCGGCGCCCTGCGTTTTGGAAATGGCGACGAGCGAAATGCCCGCTGCGCGGCGACCGGCGATCATGGCGGCGCGGTCGATCCGCGCCCGCACGTCCTGCAGGGGGCTGAGGTCTGGCTGATTCATGGCGCGCTGCTATAGCGACCCTGTGCCGATCCGCCACCCGCCTCTTCCAGACATCTGGCTCGTAAGCGACGCGGGCAATGACGCGGTGCTGGAGTGCGTCCTGAAACGCCTGCCGCGCGGATCCGGTCTGATCTTCCGCCACTATCACCTTGATCACGACGCCAGACGAGCGCGTTTCGATGCCCTGAAGCACATCTGCGCGCTCCGCAGCCACAGCATCGTGCTTTCCGGCTCCCCGGAACTTGCGGCCAGGTGGGGCGCGGACGGCGCCTATGGATCGCCGGAGCGACTCGCGCACGGACCAGCCATGATCCGCCTCCTCACCGCACATTCCCTGCGCGAACTGGGGCGGGCGAAGCGGGCCCGCGCCGATGCGATCCTGCTGTCACCGGTCTTTCCGACCCGCTCGCATCCCGGCGCCCGGACGCTCGGATCGGTGCGATTTCGCCTGCTGGCGGCGCGGGCCAAGGTTCCGGTCGTCGCGCTCGGCGGCATGAACGCGGCGCGCGCGCGCGTCATCAGAACGAAAAAATGGGCCGCGATCCAGGGTCTTGCGAAAGGCCCCACAGGCATGTTCTCGCTTCATTCTTGACGCGGAGTCCCGCGCGGGCGCATTATCCGCCGCCGAGATCAGGGGAATTTTAGTATGGCTACGCGGCCCATGATGCCGGGCAGACGGATCACCAAGCCGGATTGGCGCGCGGTTCTCAGGCGCTCGCTGCGCCGTGCCGGCGAGCTTGCCGGCGCCGTGGCGCTTTTCGCGGCGATGGCTTTCCTGGCGCTTTCGCTGGTCAGCTATCACCAGACAGACCCATCCGCATCGACCGCGGCCGGCGGCGACGTCCACAACTGGATGGGCCTGCCCGGCGCATGGCTGGCGGACGGCGTGCTGATGGTGCTCGGCCCGGTTTCCGCGCTATTCGTGCCCCTGCTCTACGTTTTCGCCCGCAAGCTGTGGCTGCTGGTGGAAGAGGACGATGCCGAGATCGAGCATGCCAACCATCGCTGGTGGCGCCCGGTTGCGTTGCTGGTCGTGGGCATGCTGCTGCTGGCCACGGTGCTGTCGATGTGGTTCACCGAGCCGGGCGGATCGCTGCCCGCCTCGATGGGCGGTATCGCCGGACTGCTCGGTGCAGGCGCCATCGCCGCCGTTACCGACCTGACGCCGGAGGCGATGCAGGGGTGGCTCAAGCTGGGGCTCGCGCTCGCATTTCTCGGGATCGGGGTTGCGATCGTCGGGCGGGTCTTCGCGCTCGACTGGGGTAAGCTGCTGACGCTGCCGGGCCGGATCGGCCGCCTGCCGCGCGCGCTTCCCGCACCGGGCGACCTCCCGCGCACGGCCGAGAAAGAGCGCAAGGCCGCCCCCTCGGGCGACGAGACCGGTCCCGGATCGGCGGCCGAACCGCGCGCCGCCGCCGCCTCCTCTGACCAGCCCCGCCGCGCGCCGCAGATCGTCGATCCCAAGTCCGCCCCCGCACCGGCGCAGATTGGCGTGGGTAGCCGGCAGAAGGACTTCTTCGATCAGTACGAACTCCCCGGCCTGGAATTACTTGCCGATCCGCCTCCCAATTCGGGCCAGAAGATCGACAAGCTCAGCCTGGAACGCAACGCCCGCCTGCTCGAAACCGTGCTCGACGACTTCAACGTTAAGGGGGAGATCACCGCAGTGCGTACCGGCCCGGTCGTCACCATGTACGAGCTGGAGCCCGCCCCTGGCATCAAGGCGAGCCGCGTGATCGGCCTGGCCGACGACATCGCCCGCAACATGAGCGCGATCTCGGCGCGCGTGTCCTCGATCCCGGGCCGCACGGTGATGGGCATCGAATTGCCCAACGCCGACCGGCAGATGGTCTCGTTCAAGGAAATGGTCGCCTCGGAAGCCTTTGCCCATCACAAGGGCATGCTGCCGATCATTCTCGGCAAGGATATCGCCGGCGAACCTGTCGTGGCCGACCTTGCGACCATGCCCCACCTGCTCGTCGCCGGTACGACCGGCTCGGGCAAGTCGGTGGGTCTCAACGCGATCCTGCTCTCGCTGCTCTACCGCCTCACTCCGGCGCAGTGCCGCCTGATCCTCGTCGATCCCAAGGTGCTGGAACTCAAGAGCTACGACGACATTCCGCATCTGCTCTCGCCAGTGGTCACCGAACCGCCCAAGGCGATCCGCGCCTTGAAATGGGCGGTCGAGGAAATGGAACGCCGCTACCGCATGATGAGCGAGATCAGCGTGCGCAACCTCGCCAGCTTCAACGAGAAGGTCCGCACCGCCGCCGCCAAGGGCAAGCCGCTCGGCCGCCGCGTGCAGATCGGCTTCGATCCCGACACCGGCGAGGAACTCTACGAGGAAAACCAGCTCGACTACGAGGTGCTGCCGCAGATCGTCCTCATCGTCGACGAGCTGGCCGACCTCATGGTCACTGTCGGCAAGGAAATCGAAGTGCTGATCCAGCGCCTCTCGCAGAAGAGCCGCGCGGCGGGCATCCACCTGATCATGGCAACGCAGCGCCCCTCCGTCGATGTTATCACCGGCGTCATCAAGGCCAACCTGCCGACGCGCGTATCCTTCGCCGTCACCAGCCGCATCGACAGCCGCACGATCCTGGGCGAACAGGGCGCCGAGCAGTTGCTCGGCAAGGGCGACATGCTCTACAAGCCCAGCTCCGACCCCATCAAGCGCGTCCACGGCCCGTTCGTCTCGGACGAGGAAGTGGAGCACGTCGCCGACTACTGGCGCACGCAGGGCAAGCCCGACTACATCGACGCTGTAACCAATGAGCCCGAGGAAGGCAGCTTCGGCTTCGACGATCTCGACGCCACAGCTTCCGATGCGCCGGAGGAGCGCAAGTACCGGCAGGTATGCCATCTGGTGTTCGAGAACCAGAAAGTCTCCGTTTCCTGGCTGCAGCGCCAGATGGGCGTGGGATACAATACCGCCGCAAAATGGGTGGAGCGCATGGAAAACGACGGTTTCGTCGGCCCGGCCAACCACGTCGGCCGCCGCGACATCTACCGCGACGAGAATGGCAATCCGCTATGAGCCGGCGGGGCTCTCTCGTCCTCGCGGCGCTGCTGCTGTCGGCAGCGGGGTCCGCCGAGACGCGGGCGAAAGCCCCCGATGTGGCGGACCGGACAGGGCAGTGGTCGGCGATGTTCGCGCCCGATGTCGCGCGGGCGATCGGACGGCAGGTCAACGTCGATGTCGCCAGCATAGCCGTCAACGGAACTGCCCGAAGTTTCCGGCAGGCCGCCGTGCTGCTGCGCGACGAAAGCGCATTCGCCCGGGGGACGACGATCTATGCCTTGCGCACCGTGGACTGCCAGAGCGGCATCACCCGTGACGGCCGGTGGAGCGCCGTTGCGCCGGACGGCTCGGCGCTTGGCGGAAGCGCCGCCTCGGCCCAGTCCTTTGCCCAGGTCCGCTGGGACAGCGCCGACGGCAAGGTGCTGCGCTTTGTCTGCCAGGGCATACTGCCGCGCTGACCCCTTTGTCCGCACGGGCTTGGCGTGAACCGTGATGCCGCCTAAGTAGCAAGTTCCCCCGCCTCTCTCGGACAAGAAACCCTCATGGAACAACATGCCCAGGCCTTCCTGCTGCGCGACGGTTTCCTGCTGCTCGGCACGGCGCTGGCGTTCGTGCTGCTGTTCCGCCGCCTGGGGCTGGGCGCCACGCTGGGCTACCTGCTCTCCGGTGCGATCCTGGGGCCTTACGCGCTGGGGCTGATCGGCGATCCGGAAAGCAAGATGGGCGTTGCCGAACTCGGTATCACCTTGCTGCTGTTCATCGTCGGGCTGGAGCTGGCGCCGCGCCGGCTGTGGCGAATGCGCCATGAGATTTTCGGCCTTGGGCTGCTGCAGGTGGCGCTGTGCGGCCTCGCCGTATCGGCGATCATCTACTGGTTCACGCCGTTCAGCATTCCCGCCTCGCTGGCCCTGGGACTGCCGCTCGGCCTGTCTTCCACCGCGCAGGTCCTTCCGATGCTGCAGAGCGCGGGGCGCCTGCACACGCCGTTTGGCGAACGGTCCTTCGCGATCCTGTTGTTTCAGGACCTGTCGATCATCCCGCTGATCACGATCGTCGCCGCCATGAACCGCAATCCGCACCTGCCCGAAGGCCCTCCGGGCTGGCAACTCGCACTGATCACGGTGCTGGCCGTGGCCGGCTTGATCGCGGCGGGACGGTTCCTGATCCGCCCGCTGTTCAGCCTGATCGGCAATCTGGGCGAGCGCGAGATGTTCGTGTTCGCGGCCCTGTTCACCGTGATCGCCTCTGCCGCCCTGATGCAGTCGCTGGGCCTCTCCACCGCGCTCGGCGCATTCATCGCCGGCGTCATGCTGGCCGATTCCCCGTATCGGCACGAACTGGAGGCCGACGTCGAGCCGTTTCGCTCGATCCTGCTGGGCTTGTTCTTCATGACCGTGGGGATGATGCTGGACCTCTCGGCAATCGCCGAGCGTCCCCTGTTCGTCGCATCCATGGCGGTTGCCCTGATCGCGGTAAAGGCAAGCGTGATCTTCTGCCTTGCGCTGGCGTTCCGCATGAACTGGCGCAGCGCGCTCGCGTTGGGTCTGTTGCTCAGCCAGGGCGGCGAGTTCGGTTTCGTACTGTTTGCGCAGGCCAGCCAGGCGTGGCTGATCCAGCCGGAAGCCGCGAGCCTGTTCGGGGCGATCATCACCCTGTCGATGATCGCCACGCCGTTCCTGATGATGGCGACGCGGCGTATTCGCGAAATGCCGGCCTCCCAGCAGGAACGCGACGGTCCGCAGGATGACGGCGCCAATGCCCTTATCGTGGGCTACGGCCGGTTCGGCCAAACCGTGGCGCAGATCCTGATCGCGGCGGAAATCGAAGTGACGCTGATCGACAACGACATCGAGATGATCGACGTCGCCAGCAAGTTCGGCGCCAAGGTCTATTTCGGTGATGGCACCCGGATCGACCTGCTGCGCCAGGCGGGCGCCGCCGAAGCGGAACTGATCGTGTTCTGCATCGACGGAGACCAGCTTTCCGACGAGTTCCTGCACGCCGTCCACAATGCCTTCCCCAAAGCGGAGATCCACGCACGCGTGTTCGATCGCCGTGCCTTGCTGCGGCTCAAGGATTCGCCGGTGAAGTCCGTCGCCCGCGACGTCATGGAATCGGCGGTCGTGCTCGCACGCAACGCGCTGACCGGCCTCGGCCTCGCGCTGGAGGATATCGACAAGGCCGAAACCATGTATCGCACGCACGACAAGGAACGTCTCTCGCTGCAATATGAATCGGGTGATCTGCGCACCGCATACGATCAGATCCTGACACAGACGGTCAGGGGCGGGCGTCAACCGGGGACCGAATAGCCCTCGAAACGCCGGATACGGCGTAGCGAGAAGCTGGTCTTCATCGACGAGACCCCTGGCAACCGCGCCAGGCAGTCGCGGTGGATACGGTCATAGTGTTCGAGATCCGTAGCGGCCACCCGAAGAAGGTAATCGGCAGCGCCGCTCATCAAGTGGCATTCGAGGATATCGTCGAAGGCGTGGACGGACCGCTCGAAGCGCTCCATCGCTTCCCGGCTCTGGCTGGTCAGCGTGATCTCCACGAAGACCTCGACGGACAGCCCCAATCGACGCGGATCGACGCGCGCGGCGTAGCCCATGATCAGGCCCTGCTCTTCCAGCGCCTTCATCCGTCGGTGACAGGCCGAGGGGGAAAGGCTGACGAGCGCTGCCAGTTCGGCGATAGATCGCGAAGAATCCGCCTGTAGCGCCTCGATCAACGCCCGGTCTGCACGATCCATGAAGCAATTTCCCATAAAAGTTCGTTTTTTCGGGAAATATCACGCCAACGTTCTGCAGCAAGCGCAATTCTGGTGAAACATTGCGGGCGCTGAAGTGTACCTTTCGCGGGCGGACTCACTTTCACCCGGAGTTGATTATCATGCGTGTCGGCACTGTCAGGGAAATCAAGAACCACGAATACCGCGTCGGCCTGACGCCCGAGAGCGTTTACGAACTGGTGCGCAATGGCCACGAAGTCTGGGTGGAAAGCGGCGCCGGGCTCGGCATCGGTGCCAATGACGAGGCCTATGCACGCTCTGGCGCGAAGCTGATCGCCACGGCCGCGGAGGTCTTTGCCGGCTGCGAGATGGTCGTGAAGGTGAAGGAGCCGCAGGCCGTGGAACGCGCCATGCTGCGCGAGGGTCAGATCCTCTACACCTACCTCCACCTCGCTCCGGACCCGGAACAGACCGCCGACCTGATCAAGTCGGGCGCTACCGCGATAGCCTATGAGACGGTGACCGGCCCGGGCGGCTCGCTGCCGCTGCTCAAGCCGATGAGCCAGGGCGCCG
>Ga0065704_10070342_pt1 | contig 31460 bp, 36 predicted proteins | sample SwiRhicommuniRL2_FD_59091 | JGI IMG/M metagenome (GOLD analysis project Ga0065704, IMG submission 59091) | Switchgrass rhizosphere bacterial communities from Rose Lake, Michigan, USA - RL2 v2 (version 2) | ecosystem: Host-associated > Plants > Roots > Rhizosphere > Soil | place: East Lansing, MI | reverse complement strand
GCCCTATTGTTGGCTGCTGGCTTGGCTGGCGAAGAGCCGATTGCCTTCATCGACACAGAAGGCGGTCGGGCCCGGCACTATTTCCCGACGCCGAGCGACCCGCGCCCGCAGTCGGAGCTGCTGAAAGAATTCCTGTTCCGCGTGAAATACAAAGATATGCGCCCGCCCTTCACGCCAAAGGCGATCTGGGACGCGATCGACGAGGCTGTCGAGAAGGTCGGGGCCAAGGTCGTTGTTATCGATTCCGCGTCCGACGAGTGGGAAGGCGTCGGCGGTCTCCATGACATGCACTATGCCGAGATGGCCCGGCTGGCGAAGAAGCCGTACGAAGAGATGCAGGACTGGGAAATCCACAAGACCAATTTCCCGGCTTGGGCCGTTCCGAAAGCTCAGCATAAGACGCACCTGATGAAGAACCTGCGTCAGGTCCGCGCGCACGTCATCTTCTGCTTCCGCGCTCGAGAAGTAACCAAGCCGGTTGAAGTCGAAGACGACAGGGGCCGGAAGCGCACGACAGTTCAGAACGTCGGCTGGCAACCCATCTGCGAGCAGGGGATGCTCTACGACATGACGATTTCCTTCATGGTCACGCCCGATGCAAAGGGCGTCCCGTTGATGCAGGGCGGCGAGTTCTACGGAAAGCTTAACCCTCCCTATTCGCAGTTCTTCCGCCCCGGCCAGCAGGTTTCATATGAGACCGGCCAGCGCCTTCGCTCATGGGCGCGTGGCGAGAACACACAAGATCGACCTGCTCCCTCCTCCTCCCGGCAGGTTGATACGGGGGCCGGCCCGCGCTCCTCCCAAGAGCCGGCCCCCACCCATGATCGCGTGTTGCTGACGGAATATCACGGCAAGCTTGCCGGTGAGATCGACGGCGACGGCCTGAAGGTCGAGCACGAGGCGTTCAAGCCGCGGTTCAGCGGTGCCAGCGCTGAGACGATGAAGGCGGCACAGTCGGTTCTCCGCGCTCACAACGACCGTCTGAAGGGCCTCGCCGACGCCGACTCCACCAACACCTATGTCACCGGACTGATCGACGGAGAGTGACCATGGACCGTTCCGCGATGATCGCATTCCTTGAGCAGGAGGCACCGAACGCCAAGGCGAAGGACATCGTTGTCCGCCTGAAGCGTGAAGCGGTGCACGACGAACTGCGCCGGGATGCGATCACGCGGATGGATCAGACGACGATCATCGGCGAGTTGCGGAAGCTTGCCGCCAGGGCGAGGAGCTTCGTGTCTTGAACGCTCGTCTCCACATCGCCGGATCGTTTCAGACGATGCGCCAAGCGATCGACGAGGCGGATCAGGATTTCGGTAAGGCCGGCGCCAAGAACCACCGTGACGCCATGATCAGGCTTGGCCGCGCGCTGATGAACACGATCGCCGAGATCATCGCCACCGACGGCGGAGACGACGGTTATCTCTACGGCGCCGACGGCATCGCCGACGATATCGGCTCTGGCTACCACGACTTGATCGAGCAGGAAGAGGCCGAGGACGCGGGCCAGGCGCCGAACCAACGCACCCACGGCACCATCAATCACAGACAGCAAGGAATCTCCCGATGATCACAGGAACCGATCTGCTGCACATCTCGCTTGTCCGGATCAACCTTGACCGGTCGGACCTTGAGCGCGCCGGCGTGATCGACAGCGGCAAAGACGGTGACCGCGCCTGGACCAATTTCGGCCGGGACATGGACACGTTCATCAGCAAGCTCACCCCCGCCCGCCGCGACGCGATGGCACGCATCATCAGCCGCCGTGCCACCGCAATGACCGCCGTTCGCACCCCCAGTTCCGCCGACTGCGCGAGCGCGCAGGACTGAGTATGGACGCATTGGCCCACGGAATGGGTTATGCGCGCGCCTCAAGCATCCAGCGCTACGAGGACCCAAACGAATATCGAAAGAGTTCAGCACACCCCAGACACTCCCCGCCTCGGCAGGCAGATCTGGTCAACGGATGGAGAGACGGAAATGGGAACTCGGATTTACGCGAAGTGCGAACGGTGCGGCGTCTCGGAAGAACACGAGATGCTAGCGGGACACAACGGCATGCAGGTCTGCAACGAATGCGACAGCGCCCTCAATCGCGAGTGGGCTGATGCCGATGAAGATAACACCCACTGCCTCGATGCCTTCTCACCCTATGGGGACTGATCCCCTTCTGCATCCGCCTTCGGGCGGATTTGGAAAGTGATCCTCAACAGGAGGTTTTCGAAATGCTCACCACCAGAACCGCAGGAACGCCTTTCATCCAGGCACGCGAAGTCATCATGACCGTCTCGGCCTTCAAGGATGGCTTCTACTTCGGCGAGACCGATGTCTTCGGCACGTCCTATGAGACCGTAAAGGACGCGCTCAAGGCTCATCTGGACGACGATGCGGCCAAGTTCATCCGCTTCGACCTGGACGCGATGCACGGCGAGGACGTGACGGAGGAAATGGCATCGGCCTTCCTCGAAGACTTCGACCGGACGCCGGAAGACGAAGACGTTCTGCCGACTTTCGTGCGGACTTCGGACGCTTGGGAAAGCTGGTGCGAGAGCTACCGGATCGAGAACGGCTTCGGCCACAACTCGGCGGCTCGGCTTCAGCGCCACTACGGCACGCTTTCCCACCGTCAACAGGGCCTTGTGGCCGGGGCGGTGCTGGCATGAGCAAGCACACTCCTGGACCGTGGATCTTCGATGACGTTGCTGTTCGGACGCCCCGCCTCGAAAACAGCAACACGGAATCAAACCTGATCGCTCTCGTCTATTCGAGATACATCGGAGAGGACGGCAGCCTCCAAGCTAACACTCGGCTCGTTGCCGCTTCCCCTGACCTGCTCGAAGCCCTCGAAGCTTGCGAAGAGTACTTCGACAACCGCGCCGACGCTGACTGCGATCAGGACGGCTACATCCCCAACGAAGAAATGAAGCTTCTCACGCTCGTTCGCGCAGCCCTTTCGAAGGCAGGAGCCTGACATGACCGTAACCAACACACCCGAACGGATAAGAGTTGCGCAGGATGCTGACGGCTTCTGGACTTGCCGTGAAGCGATCAGCGGATCTCAGGAATACGTGCGCGTCGACATCCTCGAAGCCGCCCTCTCCCGCTCCGCTGAAGCAGGCAAGCCGGTGGTGAAGGTCAAAGCGTTGGAGTGGACGGTATTCTGCTCTCGTACTGGCAACAGTGTGGCAAAGACGCCGTTCGGGGAATACGTAATTCAGATCGAGCCAGACGGATGGTGCTTATATCTGCTGAACAACGATGACGCACATGCATCATATTCAATGAGCGATTTCGCCAAAGCCGCCGCACAGGCCGACTACGAAGCTCGCATCCGTTCCGCCCTATCCACGCCAGCAGACATTGAGCCTGTGGCTTGGTTGGTCCGCGATGGTCTTTATCGTGATCAAGCGTTCGTCAATCAACAGATTGCACAGAATCGAGCCGAAGAACGCGGAATGAACTCTGAGATAGTCCCCCTCTACGCCGCCCCGGTGGCAGTCAGAGAGCCGGTAAGCGTGCCGGAGGGATGGCGACCGATCGACACCTTCCCGCGAAAGAAGATGCGGGCGCTCCTATCCGATGGCGTAACTATCCGCATCGGAGGGCGCAGCGTGATCTGCACGGGCGGCTTGACGAAGAATGGTTTCTGGTTTTCGCAGGATGCGGGCTTCAACCCGGAGCTGGAGTTTACCCCTATTAAGTGGATGCCTTTACCGTCCCTATCCGCCGCTCCCCAGCCCAACCCGAGCGAAGTTGAAGCGAGTGCAGTGATTGAGCGGCTGACGAAGGCGCTGGAGCCGTTTGCATCACTTCAGGTGCCGAAGAACGCCCAATACAATGCCGGCGCTTATTCGATCCGCCATTCGGACATCGAGGCCGCCCGCGCCGCCCTCTCCTCTACCAAGTCCGGGGAGGTGGAGAGATGAAAATCAGCATCAATGTAGGCGCGATCAATCGCATGAGATCCGGTGGAGACATGGAACTGTGTGTTAAATGCGCCGGATTTGGCAAAGGGAAATCTGGAAAGATTTGCCTGAAGTGCGACGGTATCGGTGTCGTCTCCGCCCTCGCAGCGCAAGTGGAGAAGCCATGAGCGACGATTACGCGAACCGGCTCGTTGCCGTCATCAACGCCAAGGATGCGCAGATTGAGAAGATGCGGCAGGAACACGCCTCCCGCATCTCTCAGCAGGACGCCGTCGTCGTCAACCCAGATCACCTCACCGGTCAGGATGACGGTATCGCCTACAGCGGGTGCGTCGGGGGATTTCGCGGGTCGCTTAGCCATCACGGATATTTGGCGCGGGAAAGGATCTCGACAAGATGAGCAAGGCAAACGCCCTGTTTCTGACCGACGGGCAGATCGCCGAGCGTATGGGGATCAGCGCGGCCCTATTAGATACCGCGCTGCCTGCCCTGCAAAAGTCAGGTTTCCCGTCGCCCGATCCGCTCTTCCAGAACCGCCGCTATTGGCCGGCCTGCCAAGCTTTCCTTGATCGCAGGTATGGACTCGCATCATCATCAGCCCCGCAGGCCAATCCTGGCCGTGATGGAGACGAAAAATGGTAGTGAAAGCACCGGGTCTGAAAACCCGAAGGCGGGCCGATGGTGTCGCCCATTATTGGGTGGCGAAATCCTCGTCGCCCAAAGCCAAGGAATACCCGATCAAGACGAAACGCCTGACCGGAACCGACGACGAGATCGCGGCACAGTGCCGTGTTCTGCAGTCCGAGTTCAAGGAATGGCTGTCTGGCAAGGGCGTAAGCGGCAAAGCGCAGTATGACGGGACGTTGAAATCCGTCATTCGCCTGTACCAGCAGACGAAGGAAAGCCCGTATCACGAGGTGAAGTCGAACACCCGCGAGATGTACGACGAGAGCCTGGGCCTGTTAGAGAAGACTGTCGGCGACCGGCGCCTCGAGAAGTTGACCGGCCTGGACTTCAAGCGCTGGTATGCGAACTTCCGCCAGCCAGCGGCCGACACCGAAAAGCAGGCCGCGCACCGTGCCAAGATGGCAGAGCAGGGCATCATCCTGCCACCGAACCCCGAGCGGATGCGCCGAGCCTACAAGGCCATGCAGTTGCTCCGGATCGTCATCGGATTCGGCGTCGTGCTCAATATCACCGAATGCTTCCGCCTCGATACGATCCTGTCGAAGATGGAATTCAGTTCGCCCAAGGCTCGCACCGAGGCGATCACCTTCGCTCAGGCGAAAGCGATATGCGAGTTGGCCGTCAAGAAGGGAATGGTGTCGATCGCACTCGCCCAGGCGCTTCAGTTCGAGCTTACCCTTCGCCAGATCGATGTGATCGGCCGCTGGGAGAAGGTCACCGATGCGAAGGCCGGCGGCATCGTTGACCGCGGCAGACGGTGGCGTGACGGTTTGCTGTGGTCTCACCTCGACGAGAACGGCATTCTCACGAAGACGACGAGCAAGGTCGATGATGTCGTCGCCGAGCACGACACGATGGCATATCCCTTCCTGCGCGAGATGATCGATTTGATCCCGCCAGAGAAGCGGGTCGGGCCGATGATCATCATGGAGACAACCGGCATACCGTGGCGCGGAAGAGAGTTCCGCCTTCGGTGGCGAGCGCTCGCCGACGAGGTAGGCGTTCCGAAGAATGTCTGGAATCGCGACAGCCGCGCCGGCGGTGTTACCGAGGGCTCTGATGCTGGCGCCGACCTCGAACATCTGCGCCATCATGCCAACCACAAAAACGCTCAGACGACGCAGCGCTACAACAGAAATACGCTCGAAAAAACGAAGCAGGTCGCCGAGCTTCGTGTCGCCCATCGCGGCCAAAAGAACGTTCCGCAAACATAAGTGGGGAACGCCCCGGGGAATGCTGGGGAACGGACTGAAAATAAGTCTTTGATTTTTATGGTGATCCCGGCGCGATTCGAACGCGCGGCCCCCAGATTAGGAATTTGGGTCAAGTGTTTGAAATCGTGTCGGGACGTTCCCCACATTCCCCCATTCCCCGGACATGGTGGGGAACGCCTAGACCGATCGGCTCGCCAGCGCAACACATGCAATCGCCGCGCCCGCATAGGCATTCGCGGCATGCGTATTCCTGAAGCGCACGGTCGCTGTGTCAGCAGCAGATACCCATGCATGCAGGACCGCAATATTTCCAGGCAGCGCGGCGGTCAGGTTGAACACTAGGTGATCGCCCACCGCAGCGCCGGCGATGGCGATTGTGGCATCCCCCTCGACGCCGGCCGCGAGCGCCGGGATCGTGATGTTGCCCTCATAGCGAAAGTTGTTCGTGATCCTGACGCCGGACGGTCGCAGCTTCGAGAACGGTACTTTCTTGTCTGGCGCACTCGGGGTACTGGCGTCCCAGATATACATCACGTCGTTGTCAGCAACGGCGTCGATCTCGGTGAGTGCGGTTACCTTGCTCATGGATTCCACCCGCAGGCTTGTTCGCCGTAGCGATTGTGTTTCAGGATCTGGCTTCCGGTCCCGTCGGTCAGCGTGTCATTCACCGAGGGCCGGATCGGTGACGCAATGCCGCAGAAATCACCGGTCGCGCATCCAGCGGCCGAGCTCGTCGCCACGGCGATCAGCGCCCATGCGATCAACCTCATCGTCGCTTTCCTTCTTGTTCTTCATCGCATCCAGTTGCTTTCGGCGCTGCTCGGCGAGGGCTGCATTCTTGCCGTCCTGGCGGGCCCGGAAATAGGCGAAGGCCAGAAAGACAACAGCGCCCGCAACCGCGAGCGCATATCCTTTGATCCGAGCGAGAAGGCCGGTGAACATCAGGTCTCACTCCGGTTGATCAGCCGCCAGAGGCCGTATCCGGTGCCAGCCAGGAGGCATGCGGCGAGCGCCCATTGAACCGGGCCAGTGCCGGAGAAGATCGCGCCCAGCCCCGTCAGCAGGCCCGTAAGCGGACCCCACGCGGCCGGGTCTTTCAGCTTCTCGGTGATCGACACATCGGAGGGATTGCCCTTCGCCTGGCCGCCGTTCGGCAGCGGTTCCGGCCGAGGATCGGAGGCGCCGACCGCCAGCTGAATGGCATTGCCGACGACGCCCTTCTGATCCTTCCACTGGCCTTTGGGGTCTTTGCCGGTGACCCGGATTTCCCACCCACGACCGTTCGCCTTCCACCCGGTCGGACCGCCAAGAGAGCGCAGGAACTTCATGCGCCGGTTCAGGCAATATTCGCGGATCAGTTCGCCGAGCCCATGCGATCGAATGTAGCGGTTGACGGCGCTCATCGTGGCTTCGCCGATGATGCCATCCTGTGGCACGCCGACGGCGCCCTGCAGTTCCTTGACGGCGCGCGCCGGCCCGCTGCCCACACCGAAGTCGAAGACGGCATAATCCAGGCCGGCCGGCAGGAGATCGCCGCCAGACTGCGCCCAGTAGCTCCGCTCGTAGATCTGCGCCGCCTCGTTGAGGGTCAGCGCCTTGACCTGATCGGCCGTCACGCTGGCAACGCCGCGGTGCGCGGCAAGCGTCCGATGGGTGATGCCGAATTTGGTCGGACCGCCCTTGTCTGTCTTGACGTTCGAGTACCCGCCTTCGTGACCGAAGAGGAGTTCGAGGGATTTCGGGAGATTGTCGCGCATGTGGCCTCACTTCGGCAGGTCGGGAGTGAGGAAGCGGATCACCTTGAGGACGTTTTCCCAGATCATGACGCTACCGATGAAGATACCGATCACGCCGATGATCAGCCACTTCATGAAGGTGCCGACGGTTCGGATCGAGTTGACGAGGTTCAGGCCGTCTTTCAGGGTGTCGATGTCGTCGTCACGCAATTGCGCAAGGAACTTGCGCGTCTCTTCTGGCAGTTCCATCAGCCGATCCGGTGTCTTGGCGTCTTCATCCAACGTGATCGCTCCCGTCGTTTGTTCGAGCGGGATAATCGGCGGTTGAAGGCAGCGCCGCAAAGCACAGATTGACTAGGGGGTGCGCTCGCTGGCAAGTTGCGGTTAGAGGAGCCTTATAATGCGGATTGCAACCTTCGGATCTTGCCTATCTCTTCGGATCGCCGATCAATACCGTGCCGCTAATGGCGGCGATGTCGTCTCGTGTGTCTATCACAATCGAAGTGATCAATTCCTAGGGCGCTTCGTTGATGGTTCCTTAGATGAGCTTTCCTACGACAGGATCCGGCATGCTACAGGTGTGGTTTCTGGCTCTGAAGAAGACGCAATTCTTCGCAACCAATGCAGGGGAACGATGGGAAGCCATCTTTTAAAGAGGTGGACGCCGTTCCTTGATGCCTTGGACGAGAAGAGCATCGACCTGCTGCTAGTCGACAACTTCATGGACGCGTCCGCGGCGCTGCGGTCAATCGGCGGGGGGCAATTCTTCTCAAGGGTGGCCGCGACGGAGGCTAACGGGATGCGCATCATGCCAAAGCTGACACCGGAACAATCGGCCGCGAATTTCAGCGCACTCCTGAGGCACTTTCGCAGGAAGCTTCCAAGCGCCGCGATCGTTTTCACAGCCTTTCCATGGAACACATATCCGGACAAAGAACAGCGACGAGTTTGGGAAAGCCGCTTTTCTGCAGACCTAAAGTCGCGAGGTGTCGCCGTCATTCCAACGAAGATTGTTCCGGATAAACTAAAAGGGGAAGCGCCGTCGCACTACCAGCGCGAGATGTATCGGATCTACGCCTCGGATGTTCGTCAGATTGTGCTCGATCATGAAAGACGGAAGCATCAGCCGAAATGGCAGACGCTCATGGAGGACTTGCAGCAAGGGATGCGAGCTGTTGCTCGAGCCGCTGCATCCACCGCCTCTGATATGCAGCCTCAATAGCGAAGCACTCATCGTAGCGCAGCCCATAACGGCTTCCCGCCTCTACGGCCGGGCGCACAACGGAGTGCCCCACGACCTCGCCATTGCCGTCGAACAACTCTTCTGAAACCTCATCCTCATCGCCCCACTCGTCATAGCAGAGCAGGCCGATATCCATGGCGTCGATGCTGTGATTAGCAAAGACGTCAAGAACGCGCTGCGCTATCAAACCTGTATGCCAGCGCGCCGCCTCGCCTTTCTCGGCAACGGCGTCCTTCCACTTGTAGCGGCACCACGAGACCTCGCCCCAAGCGTCAAGCCAGGCGTCGGGGATTTCGCCGATATCCTGCTTGGCTCGTTCGTCTGAGGTGTTGATCGTCGCCGTGCCGGCAAAGAGTTGGCTCCACCTGAAGGTCGATGTCCCCAACGCCTGCGTGTTATCGGCGCCGGCGCCTACGGAACCGGAAGAGAAGAACTGCATTCGCGAAGCACTGCCCGCAACAACGGTGACGGTGCCAGCGGCAAATGCACGAACGTAGGCCGACGCGTCAAAGTTCTGGATGTAGGCATCCTTACCAGCAAGGGCCTTCAGGTAGATATGCCCGTTTAAATCCGAGCGAGGCGAAATCTGAAGCTCGGTGATTAGGCCGTTTCTGGGCGTAAAGAGCCTGCTGTCAATGCCATCAGAGAGCCCGTTGCTGCCGACGATAACGAGGCCTCGCGTCTCCCAAACAGCCGCCGACGCCCAGGACTGGTTGGCGACATCAGGGCTGGCGATGACATGACCCCCGCCCTCGAATTGATGAGAGAACATCGTGAGGTCTGTCGAGTGATGCAGGTGCGCGATAATGCGCTCTTTGGTGTGGAATTTGCTGCTCAGGTCGAACTTGATACCCCTGATCGGGAAACCGCTGATTTCTACCGCCCGGCTATCTGGGAAACCGAATGAGGCCGCCAACGCACCCGACACGTGGTCGAGGCCGTAGATATAGCAGTTCTCAAACTCTGTGTTTGCAACGCCGCTGGATGCGTGGCGAAGACTAGTGAGCGCCGACGGATTGGGCGTCACTCCCGTCAACACCATGTTTGCGTCGGTTCCGACATGAGTGATGCCAGTGTACGTATAATTCAGGCCGTCAGACCCGCGTAGCGTGCCGCCTGCCGGGGAAAGATAGTTCTCCGCAGTCCATGGAATCGTGATGCTGTTCGCAGTCGCAGAAATGACTTTGACAATGTCCGGACCACGGATCATCAGACCGCGACGGCTAGAAAACTTGCAACGCTTGAGCAGATTACGCTCACCGGCGCTGTCTACGATCGCGGTGATCGCCTGAAAGGCCGCCGCTTCACGGAAGCCGCCGACCACTTGAAAATTGTAGTCGTCGACGTATTCAGCATTCCGGAACACATAACCGAAGTCCCAATCGCTTCCGAGCGAGGACATCGCCTGATTGCTCCAATCGGAAACACCATCCGTGCCGACCCAATTGCAAACGCGAAGGTGCTGAAATCCGCCGTAGCGGACGTTCTCCTTAACGAGGAATCCAACAGAGAATTGCTTCTTTGTCGCGGGCGTTGTCCCAGTCGCATCAGAGTTATAAGCCGACCAAAGCTTGAAAAACTGGCCTACATTGTCCGGGTCGGGACGCCAGCCACCATTCTTCTCACCTGAGGTAATGCCGTCGAAGGTGACTTCCTTGGTGCCGGTGCCTTTGAAGAGGAACGTCGTACCTGTCCAAGTCTTCGGGCGCTGAGGATAGATCGGCTCCCATGCCCCAACGCCAGCACCGACAAGATAGACGCCTGACGATCGCTCATAGCGCTTGTTGACGACGTAAACCTGTCCTTCGGCTAGGATGGTGCCGCCACCAGTCAGAAAGACTCTCAGCGCATCAGCAGCATCGAGCGCGATCGAATTTGCAGTCGCCCTCGCGTCGATCGACCCCGCGCCGTTGAGGGCGACAAGCTCGGCAAGAGTGTACGCCTGCCCTCCGCACCACTCGTAGACGATCGGGCCGACAGCCCACCCCGACTGGCGCACCCAAGCGCCGGCGGTCGCCGGCATGTCATCCGCCTCGATGAAGATGGCTTCTTGCGGGTCTGCAGCGATCTGAGCAGAATAATTGCCAGACCTTAAAGCAAACGGTCCTTCGCGGCCGGCCTCAGTGAGAACGACGTGGCTGAAGAACGCCGTGTCGAGAGCTTTAAGAAGCGTCCGGCTGGCGACGGGCAGGCCGTTGAACGCATTCGCCCCCACAGACGCAGGGTCATATACTGCAGTATTCATGTTGCCGGCACCACTCGGCGGATCGGAGCCGATGATGTCGCGGTTCTCATTCAATATGAGGAAATCGCCAGGATCTGACGCCAGCATACGGCCGGCTGTCTCACCAACAGGCGCCAGGAACGCGCGGCCTACGTCGCGGTGAGCTTCCTGCACCTCTGCTTCGAGTGTGTCGAGAGCCAGGTTCTGATCGCGGATAGGGAGAGGTCCGCCATTGCTGAAGCGGTTTGTGCGGCGCGGGTCTCTAACCCCAACCACTTGCACACGCCCGATAATTCCGGGATTAAACACTACCTCCGCGTCCGTCGAAATGCCGTCAACGTAGCTCGCGGTCACCGTGAAATCAGTCCGCTTCTCACCATCATGGAATACGGCGAGGTCGCTATTGTCGAAAACCGGGAATTCAGCCGCGAACTTAGTGGTCGCGACGACAGGGTTATACTCGGAGATGCGATCATCAGGTGAGGTGATAGACATGGGCGCGAGGATGCCCGCGCCCAGAAAAGCCCGCAAAGCACAGAGCTAGAAGTGTGCGACCGAACTCACAAAGGTCGCGAACGCATCTCGATTGTCTCCGAGGTCGCGAACGGGTTTGTCGGCCCGCAAGATCATTTGGATGCAGTCTGCTCTGATCTTGAAGGCGTTCAGGCTCTTATCCTGATACGAGAGGAGAGCATGCAGCGCCGTCGCCTCCCTGGCCGCCGCCTTGTCCCATCGACACTGATCGTCGCGGGATGGCCTCTCCATGAAGCCAGACGCGATTTCGACTTCGCGCCACGCCTCCTCATAGGCTTTGAACAGAGCCTCGACGTGCTCCATTTCCGTCAGCACATCTGCCGCTAAAGTCTTGAGAGCGGCGGCGTATCCTCGTCTACTGTCTACAAAAAGAGGATCGTCATGCAATTCCTTGGGCTCCTCAGTGGGTTGAATGCGCTCCCTGTTCAGTTGCGCTTCGCCGGCCCTTTTTCAGAAATGGTTGTGTCGGCCTGGCGTTCCATTTTCTCTTTCAGTGCAACGACGATTTCCGAGTTTTGGGAACGCATGTTGGCCTTCGCCTGAAGCGCAACCCAGTTTTTCACCTCATCTGGCATGCGGAGTCCGAACGGCGGCTTCTTCGTTTTCAAAGCACGTTCCCCTTTTGGCAACCATAGTTACACAATGAAACTAATTACACTTTGTAGTCATTGAATGCAACTGCAGTTTGTCTACAAAGTGCAGCCATGACAAAAGGCGGTGAAAAGATCGGCAATATTGCACCATTCGGGCTCAGGATGTTGCCGTCGCTCAGAGCTCAATTAGAAGCGGCAGCCCAACAGTCAGGACGATCTCTGAATGCTGAAATAGTCTTCCGCCTGCAGTCCACATTAGAACACGGCGCGATTGATGGGCGCATCGATCGGATGCTGGAAGCATTCGAACAACAGCAAAAGATTATTGAGGCGTTGCTTGGAAAGCTGCCTTAAGGCAGTTGCGGCCCGCGCGACGGCAACGCCTCACCCGGCCGCCACCAGAACCCCTGGCCGAAGTCCTTCTTCATCCGACGCTCGTAACGCGCGAATGATTGCCGATAGTTCGGATCGATCATTGACTGCAGCTGATCGAAGAGGATTCGATCGGTTGCGATCTTCGAGAACCACAGCGACGAACCCGGCGTCCACGCCTTGATATGCTGCGCCAGCATCTTGCCCGTCATTTCCTTGTTGCCGGAAAGCGCCTGCGCGAGATCGCCGGTGGCAGAGATCACCGCGCCCGGGCCGGGACCGGCGATGTATTCGGTGAGCCCGTCACCGCCGCGCGTGGACGAGGAATAGACGAGATCGCCGAGCATGCCGCCACCGCCGCCGCGGATGAACGCCTGTGACCAGAACTGCGGCTTGCTCATGTCCTGCGGATCGCGGCCGGCGATGAGGGATTGCATCTGCGAGGTGACAGCGCCGGCGATAGTCATCAGCGTGACCAGCTTCGTTCCGGCAGAGACCTTGCCCCACGCGCCGTCCTGGATCGCCGAGCGCATCATGTGGGTCATCATGAACGTCATAGGGAACGATTTGAACTGGGTGGCGCTGCGAGCGATTTCGCCCATGAAGGTGCCGCGTTGCTGGCCGGCCGTCATCGCCCCACGGACTCGAGCATCAGGTTCGAGGATGGCGAAACGTCGCTCGTCGAGCATGGCCGACATCAGGCGGTCGGCAAGCTGCTGATCCTCGACAGCGTTCACGTCGAAGAACCGGGCGCCGTCGGCCTCGATCGGCGGAGTGGCGCGCAGCTTGTCCCACTGTTCCGGCGTGAACCCGTAGCGGTTCAGGAAATTGCGGAAAGCTGGATCCAGTTCGTTGAACGCCTTGTCAGCCTGGCGGGCGATGAAGCCATTGAACTCCATCCCCCAGGCGCGTTTTAGGCCTTCCGTCCAGACGTTGATCCCCGACATGCGCATGGCGGTATCAGCGACGCGGCCAGTGAAGCCTTGACCGACGACCTCATCGGCAAACCGTTTCGAGCCGAGGGCGTGATCCATGACAGACGCAGCGGTGAGGTTCACCTGTCGCGCGATCTCTTCGGCGCCCTCTTTGTTCGTCGTCAGGTCGCGGACAAGGCGATTGAGCACGGCGGTCGCGGGAATGCCGTTATAGTTGGCGGCAAGCGAGGCCGTGAAGCTGTCGCCGGGCAGAGCGGCGATTGTCGCCGAGCCCAGACGCGCGGCAGTCTGCAGGTTGCGCATGCCGCCACCGATGCCGGCCAGCAGTTCGGATTGCGCGACACCGAGTTTCCCGGTCACCGCGTCATAGGTGCGCTTCACCGCGGCCGGGCTATTGAGTGAGAGTGAGCGCTTCAGCTTCGAGCCGACCGTCTTGTTGCGCGTTGCATCGTCGGCAGTGGCGACATCGAGGAGGCGCTTGAAATTGTCCTCGTAGTTCGGGCCGAGGATTTCCGTGGTCGCGATCTCGCGCCCCATCCCGCCGAGGTGGCCCATCAACGTGTTGTAGAGCCCGCCGTCGCCGATCCCGTATTTCTTCATGAGGCGTATATAGGCTTCCGGATCTTCGAAGCGGAACACGCGCAGCTGATTGGAGAAGCCGCCAGTTCCGCTGTTCGCCTTGCCCAACGTGATATCCTTGTAGGCGTTGGCGATGATCCCGGAGACCGCCGCTTTCGGGGCGTCGCCGTTGCCCTGCTTGTCCATGACGCGCAGATTACCGGCCTCGAATTCCGTCATCAGGTCGTCGACGAATTGCGCCTCAGAGAACTTGCGGACGCGCGAGCTATCCCAGTTCTGCGGCAGGCGCCAGTCTTCGAGCACAGACAGCGGCTTGCCGGCGCGCTTCACGCGATCGACCGCGTACTTCGTCGCCTTTTGCCAGCCCGCCGTTGCAGCCTTCGCCGCGTCGTCGCCGGTGTCTTTGCCGAAGAGCTCGCGGACGATATTCCAGATGGACTCCGTGTCCTGGCTCAGGCCGGCCAGCCTCGATGCATAGGGCCGCATCGCCGTATCCATCATACCGAGGAGGCGCTTTGTCACGTTTTCGCTGTGGCCGTCGATGTGGATTGCGTTCCCGGTCGCCGCGCCGCCTTCCATGTTGTCGCGGACGAGCATGCTTTGAAGCCCGACAGTCTTGCCGTCGGGGTGCTTCTCCATCCGGTCGAGAGCCTGCGCGTAGGCAATCGCCTGCTTCGAGGCCATCAGCTTCCGTTCCTGCGCCGCCTGCGCCATCACGCGGGCTGCCTCAAGCGCGCTGGCAGCTTCCGCCGATGTCGGGCCCATGTTCGGGTAGAGACGCCCCTGCAAGCCCTCGTGCAGCGCCAGGGCATCATCCGCCTGCTTCTGGGTGATCCGCTTCGCCGAGACCAGTTTCGTGAGGCAGTTCGCAATGCTCATTGGGTCTGTTCCCTACCGATCGTGCAGGCTTCAATTTCGTGCGCGGCCGCGATCTCGTCGTCGGCTTCGTCGAGAATATCATCAAGGGAGCGCTCGCCGAGCCCGTCGCCCAGATCAACCTTGATATCAGAACGCTCCGCCCGCAAGCGCTGCGCATCCATGATCGAGGCTTCCACCGTCATCGGGTCTTCGGCCAGCTTGTCGACGGCTTCCGGCGTCAGGCGCTCCTCAGCCACCCGCAACAGGTCGTTGCGGCCAGTGCGTTCGAGAGACGACTTCAGGATATCACCGGCTTCGAGCGCATCACCGAAGAGGCGCGGTCCGGCGTCGTTCTTCATCGCCTCGTCGGCGTAGTCTTTCAGGAACTCGGCGAGACGGGCGCGGCCGACCGGGCGGCGAAGGTCCATGTCGGAAAACATCGCGCGGGCCATGATCTTCGAAAGCTCGTCGGGGCCGCCGAACATTTCCGCCTGGTTGACCAGATCGCGCACCGTGCGCCCCTCGTCGCGGGCTTTCATTACCAGACGAACGGCGTTCAGCAGATCGTCGGTGATATCCATGCCGGCCGGGATTTCGCCGCGTGCCACGGCGTCGCGCATCTTCGCCCACGGCGCCGAGGAATCCGCCATCGCGCCGGCAATCGCCTTGATGTTGTTGTCGGTATCTTCAAGCGCGCGGCCAAGAAGCGCGGGTTCACCATAAGCCCGGCCCATCAGCGCCGCCGTGATCCGCCGTTCACCGTCCTGCGACAGAAACCCGTCCCTGTCGATCAGCGAACCCTGTTCAGACCGTGGCAGCTTCGACATGAAGCCGCGGGCGAATGGCTGATTGGCCGCGGCCTTGATGTCGGCACCATCGAGGGAATCGAGCAAGCCGCTATCGAGAAGCCGGGCATCGGAAAGGGCCTGTTCAGCCGCGCCCAGTTTCATCGCCGTCGAGCGGTTTGCCGCGGTGACGAAGCCGACGCGGGCCTGATCTTCGAGATCGGTGACGCGCCGAGCAATGAGCACCGGGTTTGTCATCCCGTCGATGTCGAAGTTCTGCGAGCGCAGGAAATTGCGGTAGTTCTCCGACGGTACGCCAGCCTGATTATATGCACGACGCAGCGCGAGCACGCGACCATTACCGGATTCGACGAGACCATCAGGCCCAACGATCGGGGCTCCGGACTCCGCCTGTGGCGAGAAGCCGAGGCGTTCCGGCTGCAGGTTGGCAGCGATACCGGCAATCTGATCCTGCGAGAGCGCGCGGGAACGGTCGCGCGGCTGAAGCTCGGGGGGAAATGCCGGGTTCGTCGACAGATCGTCGTTGTGCGAGGTGATCAGGTCAGAGGCTTCCGCCAGTTCGTAGCGCACGCCGATGTTGTTGCCGTCTGCATCATACACCCGGCCCGGGCGCGCGTTCGCCTGAGTGAAGGCTTCCGGCGGCAGTTCAACCGGGCGGCTTGCGGTCAGATCATCAATTGCCTTGGAGACGGCGGCGCGATGCGCGGACTCGCCCTGAACCGATTTCGCGAACCGGCTTTCGGGAAGGGCAGCTTCGCGGGTGACGACGTTCGCGGTGTCGCGGACATGGCTCGGCCATTCCCCGGTTTTAGCACGATGCCAGATCGAGGCGAGGCCCTTGATGCCGCCGCCGAGGACGGCACCACCCACGCCGGCCGCGCCGATCTCCATCAACGCATCGTCGATCGAGAAATTCGGATCGAGGCGACTCTTGCGATCGAAGGTGCTGCCCTGGATCAAAGACTCCGATGCCGCGCCGATGCCGGCTTCCGTCAGCGCCGTGCGCAGAATGCCGGCAGATGCCGAGGCACCGAAGCCAGAGGCGAGCAGGTTCACCGGGTCAGTCATCGCGCCGGCGGCGGTACCGAGAAAACCGCCGACAGCCGATGAGGCACTGGTTGAGCGCCGGGACAGAGCATCAGAAGCGTTGCGGGCTTCTCGTGCCTTGGCATCGGCCGCCGCCCGGAATTCCTCGCGCGTCGGGAAGGTCAAATCGCTATCTGGGTTGGTCGCTTTCCAGGCATCGAACTGCTTACGCGACATCTCTTCCGCGTTGGCGTTCATGCTGTCGACCCAACCCGGCAAGCGCTGGCCGCTTTCACGGAAGAACCGGACCTGAAAATCGTTCTGCGCGGCGAGCGCGTTGCGGTGGTCGGCGTTCGAGTTTGAGAATTCCCGCATCGCCGACCAATCGGCAGCGAGACGCGCACCGAAACCCGGATCAACGCCTTCGAACGGACGTTGCGCCGCCAGCTGCAGCGCCGAATTCATCTGCCTGTCATCGACGAGTATCGGCATCAGCGATCCCTCAGATCCAGGACGAAGACGGAATTCATGTCAGCGCCGCCGCCCGGGTGCGGAGCGGATCGCATGACATAGGTCGGATAATCGGGGCTTCCGAATTCGAGAATGTAACGGCCATCGGCCACGGCGCGAAGCCGGCCCTCGTTGCGCAAATCGCTGATCCGGACAGGCTGGCCCGAAGCGGTGACCGCCCCGACCATATCCTGATCGGTCAGCGAGCCGAGCGCCTTATCGAAATCATCCTGCGTCATGCCGTACTTCGGCGCGATGATATCCACCCCGTTCATGTCAACGAGGCCGCCGGTCACTTCGGTGATCGCCTGCTGCATCCGGTCGCCGTTCAGTTCCGACGAGCTATCGCCGGCCTGCTGCGAAAGATCGGCATAACGCGCCGTTGCCGCATCGAGGAGCGATTGACGCGAGGCTTCGAGCGATGGAGCAAACGCCGACGGCGGTAGCATCTCGTCGATCGAGATCCGGTTATCGTCCGTCTTCTTCGGCGCGAGGCTCGGGTTTTCCTTGAGCAGCGCCTTGCCGCGAAGAATGCCTTCCGCGACTTCGGGGTTGTGCTGCACGAGGGCGCCGGCCGCCGCCGTGGCCCGGCCATCGCCGCCGGCCGAAAGCGCGTTCAGCGTCGCCTGATAGGTCTCCGGGCTCATGTTCTGGGCCATCGAGCCGAGAAGCTGGATCGAATCCTGTGGCGTCGAAGCGGCAAGCGTGCGCTCGACCTGTGCCTGCACGGCAGGACGGAGCGCCGAGATGTTGCCGACCTCACCGCGGGCGCGCAGCACGTCGACGCCGTTCTGATAGGCCTTGAACGTCGGTCCCCAGGTATCGGGCTGGCTCATGTCGAGCGCGGGCATTGCCGGGACGAGACGACGGTTTGCGGCATAGCCGAGCGGATCATCTTTCAGCGCTTGCGTCCGCGCCTTGTTCGCCTCTTCCATGCCGGTGATGATCTGCTGCTGCGCCAGCGTGGCACCCTCGCCAGCATCGGCCCGAAGCGTCGAGATCAGGCTTTCGACCTGTGCCGGCTGCATGCCGCTGATCGCTTCCGTCGCCGCCTGGCTGGTGAGGTAATCGGCGACCTCCTTGCGGAAGTCATTATCGTCAACGATGGCAAGCTGACGGGTGAGCAGATCGATGTCCGTCACCGCCGGCGTCAAGCCCTTGTCGTATCCCGCTTTGATGTCGGTCCACGTCTCGCGGGCGTCGCGCGTCATCTCTGCGCGATATTCCTTGATCAGTTCGGGATCGATGGTGCCAGCGTTTGAGGCGATCAGTTCCCCAGAGAGGCCAGCGGACTCCGCCGCCTTTGCTGCCATGGCGAGGCGATTGTTCCAGCCGTGGCCGCCGCGGGGATTGTCCGAAGACCAGCCGGCCGGGCGCTCATATCCGATCATGGCGGCCGTCGCCTCGTCGACGTTCGTCGCCGCCTTGAGCCGCTGATAGGCCGCGCCTTCAGTGGTTTCGAGTTCATGCAGAACGAAATCGAGTTGCGTGGCGAAGTCATCCGGCGAGGCGCCGCGAGATGCTGCAAACTGCTTCAGCGCCCGCGCGCGATCGCCATTCCACTGACCGAGGCCAACGGAGTCCGATCCGTCGCTACCGTCCCCAGGATTGATCGCGCCAGTGTTCAGGCTCGATTCCTGCACGAGGTTGCCGATGATGCCGGCGGCCATGACGGGGTTCACGCCGCGAGCGATATAATGCTGCATCGCCTGCTGCATACGGCCATTGAGTTCCGGAGCCACGGAAACCGGACGAGACCGGCCCGGCGCCGGGCGGTTGGCGTTGCCAAGGGCATTCTCGGCCATTGCCACTTGCGCGGCGTTGTCGGAGCGCTGGAAGCCCTGCAACGTCTTCGCCATCGCGCGGGAGCGCTGAAGCTCCATTGCCCCGGCGAGATCGCCGCCTCGTGCAAGTTCTGAGGCCGTGGTGTCGATGTCATCGCTGTCGAGCCCGACGCCTTCCTTCAGCCGCTTCTGGATTTCCTTCGAGCGGTCCTGCGTCGGCTTCAGGTTTGCCTTTGCCTGCGCGACATAGCCATTGATCCGCTCGTTGATCATGCCGGCGTACTGGCGACGCTCCGACGGCTGCAACGCGATCTTGTCGTCGGTGAGGATATCCTGCGCGATCTTCCGCGCAGCACCAACGCCGCCGGTGTCCAGCGCCTTTTCGACAGAACCAAGCATGGCCTCCGACATATGCCGGGCTTCCATGCGGCGGATCGCGATTCCGGCTTCCTTCTCGCCGACGGTGAAATCTGGGTTTTCGGCCAGGCTGCCCCAGAGCGTATGAAGCTGCGCCTGCTTTTGCTTGTAGGCATCGGTCCCGGTCCCGCCCGCACGCGCGAGCGCCGACATGTCATCATCGATCAGCTGGATCTCAGCCTTGATGTTCCCCTCGAATTCCTTGAGGTCTGACGTGCGCTTCTGTTCGGACACGCCGAGAGCAAAGCGCGGACCTTCGGTATCGAGCATCGTCGTGACGGCGCCGCGGAAGTCCTTCGGCACGGCGGAAAGGGTCTGATCGCGGAACGCTTTCCAGCCTGCGTTGAAATTGTCGATGTTGCCCTTCGCGTCGTTCTGCAGGACAGTGCCGCGATTGCGGATATCGCCGGCAACGCGGGCGGCATATCCCTGCTGCGCGGCGGCATTGTACGCCCGGCCGCGCGCCGACATGTTCGATTGCAGATCAACCTTCAGGCTGCCGTCGGCATCGCGATAGACCGCGTTCTGCCCCTCGTTCGAGGCGTCCGCGACTTCCTTCCGCTGAAAGACTTCCGCCGCGGCGTCGAGACCGTTGGCGATCTGCCGAAAAGGGTCAGCGACCTCAGCGGCCGAAATCGAAGTTTGAGGTCCGCGAGTGAGGACGCCACGCGGCTGAAGAGTAGGGAGTTTCACCATGGATCAAGACCCGAAGTATTTTGCCAAACCAGTTGCGGCGCCGCCGAACAGCGCCATGCGAGCAGACGACCGGCGGAATTTCGCATCTTGCTCGTCCTGCGTCGCCTGCATGCGCTTAGAGCCGACCTCAATCCTTCGGTCGCGGTCGCTGATCCGCTGCTGATCCGCCTCGATGGCGCGGCCCGTCGGCGAATTGGCACCGACCCCGGCAGAGGCGCGGATCGAATTGATGTTGGCGATCGTCGAGTTGAGCTCGTCGCGATAGCTGGCATCGACCTGATCGGCGTTGATGCGCCCGACCTGTGCCGCGCGCTGCGACTGCGCCGCCGCGTGATTGCCAGCCTGATAGGACCCGTAGGCGTTAACCAGACCGCCAGCCAGGCCAAGGATTGGAGCAGCTGCACCCATTAGACCGTCAACCTCGTTGTCAGTTCGATAAGCTTGAATTTGCAGGGGAACGTCGATTTCAGCGGCACTTCCGGATCATAGGACCGGCCAGTTTCGCGATATCGATAGGTCTCGTCACGCTCAGGAACCGGCAGCGACATGTCCTCGCCGCCGCGATAGCTTCCGAAGATCCGCGCGCCGCATTGGAATTCCTGAGTGTCCCTGACGGTGATCAGCATGTTGGCGACCTTGCGCCGCTTCTCAGCCTGCCCGGCCGGCTGTCCGCCGTCGAAGTTGATGAACAGCGGAACGAGCTCCCAGTCGAAACGAATGCCCGCGGTCACCTCGCCGTATTCCGCAAAGCCGGTGATGATGCCGGTGTCAGGAACGACGATCTCGCCGAAATAGAAGCCGCCGGCATAGATCGAGACCTCTTGTCCCGCATAAAACTGGGTCACGTATCCTTCGAGCGTCAGCGGTGCGCCGTCGTTCAGTTCGAGTGGCGCGCCATCGTTCAATTCGAGAAAGTCGGTTACGTCGGCGCCGTCAAAGACCGTCGCGCAGTCGAAGAGGAGATCATAATCGAGCTCCTCGGCAACGCCCGTCAGAACGCCGTCGATGGTGTAGCGCGTCATCATGACCACGCTGCCGTAGTTGCCGGTCACGCTGCGAACCTCGCCGGCGCCGTCCCACGGCAACCAGCCGATATATTCGCGATCCGGGTTGAACTGCCCGACCGCGACCGAGCCATCGGCGTTCACGGCATAGATCTGGCGCGACGGGAAAACGCTAGTCCCGGAACTGACCGCGATCGATTTCACGCCGCTGAAAAGGTGCCGGTGCAAGCGGTTCGCTTCCGTCGCGATATACGGTCGAGCGGTCTGGCCGGTGGCGTTGATGGCATAGAGGCCCGTCATCGCCTTGTCGACGAAGATCACGCCCTCCGTCACCTGGATCGGGCGGATGTTGGCGATCTCGCTGGAAAAGATGATGCGGAATTCAACGGAGCCCGGCTGCAACGGCGTGCCGACCGATATCGGGATATAGTAGGCGCCCTTGTCGGTGATCGCGAATTCGTCGTAGCCGCCGACCACGTGGAAGACCTGGCACTCGGCGTCGATCGTCTCGAAGATCGCGTCGTCGGGATCGGCCCCGACCATGAAATCGCGGTTGTCGCCGACTGCCGACCAGCAGACCGCGTTCTTCAGCGAGGCGAAATTCGTGAAGATGAGACGCTGGCGATCCTTCGATACCGAGCGCGGCCAGCCTCGATAGTCGGAAATAAATTGCTCGTCCCATTGAACGGTGGCGCCGGGAGATATTTCCGCGACCCCACTGATCGCCGCCGTTGCGTTAGGGCCAACGACCTTTTCGCCGGAAGTCGGGGTCGTCAGGTTGCCGAGAGAGATGCACGTCAAGACCGTCGGTGTGGTAGTGACGATCTCCATCTTCACATTCGTGGTTTCGGTCTCGACGGTCTGGCCGACCGAAAACCCGTCGGTGCTGGCGACCGTCAAATTGAAAGTCGGCGGCAACTTCTCGAGAACTATCGCCGTCCCGACCTTGGCATTGCTGACCCCGGTGATCCGTAGCTGCCGATCGGCATAGCGGAAGATCGATCCGACGTGCGACGCGTTCAGGATGTTGGCCGAAAAAGTGACCGTGATGTTTCCGGTGCGCGCCGACGGCTTCAGGGTGATGCCCGAGGTGGCCGAGAAGCGGAAGAACGGCACGCGAACCGCGCCATCGATGCCGGTTTTGAACGAATAGTTGGCGATCGACCAGACCAGCGTTCCGGGCGCCACGGTAATCACGCGGGTTCGGCCGCGCCAGCAAACGATAATCTCGTTATCGTCCGGCTCCCATACGAGGCCGTCGAGATCGTCGGCAGTCCACGGCGCGACGAGAGAGGCGACAAGCGCCCCTTCGGAGGTCCGGATACGAACGGCGCCGGCAACGAACACGACGCGATAGGTCACATCGTCGAACGGCTTGAACTCGCCGATGATGCCATCGTCCTGAAACAGCATCCGGCGTCCCGGTCGTTGCGCGAGGCCACCCGTATGCCGAGACACAAGGTTCCGACCAATCTTGACGGCGCGCGCAAGAACGTCGGTATCGTCGCGACGAACAGCGTCCGGATCGATCGCGCCGGCGGAAAAATCGCGCTGCCTGATATTGATCTCGTTAAGGCTCATACCCGGCGAGTCCTCCGGGCGGTGCGGATCGAGGACTTGTACATGTTGCGCGCCGGGTTCTGCTGATCGGTGTGCGATCGAGCATCCATCAGCAACGCTTCAGCGCTGTTCTCGCGCTTGGTCGCCTCGCCGAAATCCTCGTTGAGACCGCGCAGACAGCCCGCCTCGACGTAGCGGGTCAGCACTTCTTCAGCCATCGGATGCCACTGCTGATCCGGCGGCATCCTGACCACGGCGGCATAGATCTCGCTGTCGTAGTTGCACGACAGGACCGTTCCCATGATCTCGTATTCGGTGAGGAAGAGGGTCCGGTAATAGACCTCTTTCACGTGCAGCGTGTTCTGCGGGAGACGGAAACCGTTCTTCGAGTAGACACGCGACGGGTTGTCGGCGTCAGGAACACGGACAAGCATTTCAGTTTCCATCGCGAACGGCCAGGAATGGCGGCTGGCGAGGAAATTGATGCACCGTTCAAACGCCCGGTTGGCGACGCGGTATTCGTCCGAGGGATCGTTGAGAACGTTCACCTCGTTGTTGCCGGTCGCCGACAGCGCATTGTTGATCAGAGTGAGCTTGTCCATGGCCGGAGAATGGCCGTATCGCCAACACCCAGCAAAGCACACAGAAAAACCCCGAGAGCATTGCCCCCGGGGTTCCTTCAGCCAGCCGGTCGCGATGGTGAGCGACTGACCTCAGCCCTTCTTGTCGTCAGCCTTCTTGCCTGCGCGGGCGGCCTTGTCGGCGTCTGCCTTTTCCAGCTGTGCCAGTTCTTCAATCTCGGCCAGGGCGGCGTCGATCTCATGCTGCGGCCGGCCAGAGGTCTTGATCTTGAGGATCGTCAGCCGTTTTTCCTTGGCGGCTTCCTGTGCCTTCTTCTGCACATCGGCAGGGAAGGCTGAGGTCGCCCATTCCGACGGATGTTCGCGAAGAACGCGGCGCGCGTCGATGGCGTCGATGTCGGCGGTCGAACCGTCGATGTGGTGAAGTTTCATCTTCTCGGGCATTGGTCCGGTTCCTATTTTCTACAAGAGGCGGAGCCGGGCGCTTAGTAGCGCTCGGCGATCCAGGCCTTCATGGTGATGGAGAACGTGGCGCCGGTACCGTCGACGTGCAGGCGAACCCAGTCATACACGGTATCGTGCTGTTCGGTGATGAACGGGATCTCGTAGCGGCCAATGACGGAGGTAACCGCGCCGCCGGGGCGGACAGCCGTTGCGCCGAGCGAGATCTGCGCAAGAATTTCCTTCGTAGTGAAGGCCGAGTCCGCGGCGCCCTGCAGGCAGAGGTGATACACCTCGTCGGCGCCGGCAACGTCGATCGCGGAAACATCGATGATCAGCACACCCTCAAAGCGGCCGGGGCCGAGTTTCTTCGATGCGGCAGCACCGCCGACCTGAGTGACGCCATCGGCAACGATAGCTGCAGCGCCGTCGGCAAGGATCAGTTCGAGATCCTGATTGTAAATCCTCTGACCCATGGGTCGTCTCCTTAGTGAAATCCAAAGTCTGAATGCCCGCGCGAGGCGGGCACCGAGGGTTACTTGACGAACGCTGCGTCGGTGATCGAGGTCAGGCGCGTGACGCAGTAGTCAGCCTCGTCGACGAGACCGACATCCCACGAAACGTTGGTGCCGTAGTTCACCGCATCTTCGAGGAGACCCATGTCGCGGGCTTCCATGTTCTTCAGCTGAATGCCATGGAGGCCATCGGGGCTCAGGTCGACCACGAAGAGGGAGGTCGTCACGGCAGCGCCGCCGCCCTGGGCGACTTCGGTGAACGGAAGGATCACACCGTCGCGGCCCTTCGGATAACCGAACAGGATGCGCTTGCCGGCGTAGCTCAGTTTCGGAGTGCCGACTTCATCCCAGGTCTGGATCACGAAACCGGAGATGGTGGTGTCGCGGGCAGCCTGGATGAAACGCGGGAGAAGATCGAGCGACGCGATGATGTGGTTCGCGTTGCGCGTGTTCTTGATCGCGTTGTCGAGATTGTAGAGCGACAGGGGCGCGCCGCCGGAAGCCACCGAATTGTGCAGGAGACGGCCATTGGCCGCGGTGCAACGGGCCTTGAGGCCATTCGGCTCCTTCGGGTTCGACACGTTGTCGCCCGAGAGGAAGGCGTTGGTGAAGAGCTTCGACTGAGCCTTCATCTGCATGGCTTCTTCCTTGCCGCGGCGGCTTTCGCCGTGACGGAGGATGATGGCCTTGTCGACCTTCAGGATCGTGTCGATCGGGAAGCTGGTTTCCTGGAAGGGCGCAATCTTGCCCTTCGAGGAGCCGGCGCCCTCGTTGATGGCACGGAAAGCGGCCGAACCGATATCGGTTTCACGATATCCTTCGTATGCCGCGCCGGTGAAGCCTTCGAACGGCAGAACCTCAAGGATATCGGATTCCTTGGCGAAGGTTTCGATCAGCGGGCGCTCGATGCTGGTCTTTTCGAGACCCTTGGCGTAATCGGGGAGCGTCATCACTTCGGGCATTGCGGGTCTCCTTCAGGCCGTCACTTTTTGGAATGTTGACGGGCGTAGTTGATCTTCTCGACCGGAGACATTTTGTTGTACTCCTCGTCCGAGATTTCGGTCTTTCCAGCATCGCGACCGCCGCCGGGGTTACCCGGAACGTCTCCCCTATTGAGGCGCATTACCGCCTCAAAGGCTTGGATGCTCTTGGCCGTGAACATCATCGGCGCCAGAGCGTTCGCAAGGTCTCCGCCGATCTTGGCGCCGAGCCAGGCCGTGACGGCGTTGATCCGGTCCTGCCCCTTCGAACCCAACTGCTGACGCTGCTCATCGAGCGCGGTATTCAGCCGGGTCTGTTCGGCGATATCCATCTGAGCGCCGAAGGCGATAAGCCCTTCGAACTGGCTCTGATTGAACCGGTTCGCGAGGGCGTAATCGCGGGCAGCTTCGACGCGCGGATCGCTGGCGTCGATGATCGACTCCTGACCTTCCGGCAGTTTGAAGCCGTCGGGTAGCTTGAAGTCTTTCGGAAGCTTGACCTCGTACTTGTCCTTGCTGTCCGGAACCTGCGCGAGCTCGGCGGCGCGTTCGGCGTCGCGAGCAATCAGCGCGTTGAAGTCCTCGGACTTGAAACCCTTGTCGGTGTCCCAGAAATTCTCCGGGATGTATTCGGGACGGGCAGCCTTTTCGGAAGACCCGCCCTCGCCACCGGCTCCGCCGTCACCGCCAGAACCGCCTGCGTTCCCGCCATCGGCTCCGCCTCCGGAGGCTCCGCCGTCACCACCACCAGAGCCGCTACCGCCTTCAGCGTTGAGCGTGATCCGGGGTCCGAAAGGGGAAGAAAATACGAACGCGCCCGGGCTACGACCGGCCAGCAGGGCCTGCGCGCCGTTTTTTGGCGGGGCCTCTTCGTAGCTGTTTCGGTCGATCTGGCGCATGTGTCCTGTCGCTGTCCTGTCCATCGCGTTTTTCACTCTCTGCCATCGCAATCAGATTGGCAGCGAATTTGCGGCGCTCGTTGTGAGCGTGCAAAGCACAGGTATCGACAGGGCCGATTTCATCGACGATGGATTCGAGGCAAGCAAAGAACGGATCGCTCTCGGGCTGGCGCGCAAACCAGCGCAGCGCCTGCTTCACATCTTCATCCGAGAGCTTCATTGCTGGCCTCCGCCGGGGAAAGCGCCGGCTTCCTGTGCAGCACCCAGCACGGTTTGCAGCAGTTCGCGCGTCTGGGCTTCGTTACGGAGAACCACGACATCATCGTTCGCCAGCTTCTGGATTTTTTCGAGCGTGGCGCGCTCGTCGATCGCGGCCGCTGAGGTCTCGGGGAAATAGTTCTTCGCGATGTTGAGCACCTGAACGCCAGTCTGAAGCTTCTGATTGTCTGCCGCCTGCGTCGCCGGGTTGTTCGGGATCAGCGGGATCGCGTTGCCGGCAAGTTCGACCGCTTCGATCTTGCCATCTTTCGCCAGCAGCCATTCGAAGCGGCGATAGATCTCATACGGGCCTTCGCGCCAAAACTTGCGGCCGGGCGTGCCGATGCGGCGCTGCGCCATGACCATCTCATCGATCCACTGGGTCGCGGTTGGAGGCGTGTCGCCCTTCTGCTCCGGATAGTCGGCAAAGAACTTGCGACGGATTCGGCGTTCGAGGTCCGTCGCGGTGTAGAAACCGAGATCGGGGTCGCCTTCGAAATAGAGCTTGGCAACGTCGCGCCCGCTCCCAGGCCGGGACGGATAGGCCTTGCCGGCCTCAATCCCGCCTTCGAAATCGAGAACGCCATCATCGGGATAGGTGATCGGCGGGGCGATGGCGATGTCGACGCGATCCTGCGTCGCCGCGGTGATCACGTCGAGGACGCGCAATTCCTGCAGCGACTTGATTGCGGGGCCATAGCCCCAGGCGAATTCCTTGTCCGGCGAGATCCGGGCGACGACAAGCGGCAAACACCCTTCATCATCGAGCGTCGACGTGTGCACGGCGATCTTGTCGACCAACAGCACGTGGATCCAGCGATAGTTTTCCGGGTCCGACCAATCGCGCCAGAAACACCAGACCACCTCGATTTTCGTCGTCGGCGAGCCCTTGACCTTGCGCGTCACCTTCTCGGGCAGCGGAATGTTGCCGATCACGGAATTCAGCTTCGAGGCCTTGACGTGACGAACGCGGAAACGGTCGCCGACACTGCCATCGCATTCAACGTTGATTTCGAGCTCGCGCACCGGAACATGCTGCACCGAGATCGGGCGCGTGTTCTGCGGCTTGTCGATCCAGAAGCCGACCGTCCCGACGGAAGCATCGGGATCGAGCGCAAGGCCGAGTTCCGAATCCAGGTTCGAAGCCTGGATCGCGGAGAAGATCTTGTTGTCGCGCGCCTCTGCATCCTTTCTCAGATCGGCCTTTTGGTGCTCCTCAAGATCAGCGAGCGCACTTTCATCCAGAGTGGACACAACCCACTTCGTCCCTTGAGGGAAAAATGCGGAAATGATCTCTGTCGCAAAATCCTCTGAAACTTCCGATCCAATCCCGGTCGCAAGGTCTTCCTGCTCGCTTTCGCGTTCCCTGTTGCGCTTCGTCGTCGTGGTCGACTTCACGTCCCAACACAGGCGGGGGCGCGTGAAGAAATACGCTTCCTGAAGATCGGCCTCGGACTCGTTCTTCTGCGCACGAGCGTCAGCCAGGCGCGAAAGCGCGTCCTTCGTCAAATCGTCCGACGGGAATTTCGTTTCCGGCTTCTCGAGTTTTTTCGCCAAGACGGCTTACCTCATCGACAGCGGGGAGCCGCCGACGCCGGACAGAGCACGGCGGGCGCCGAAATAGCGAAGCGCCTGGTCGCTTTCCGTGCCGACCCGCTGCTGAATTGCGTTGATCTTTTCCTGTTGAGCCGCGGCCTGTTGGCGCTGCAGTTCCGGGTCAGGCTTGGGTTCCTTGACCTTCATCTCGTCCACCTTTCGGCTCGATAATTTCGCCACCTTGGGCGAGACATTGCCGAAAAAGGGTATCGGGTCGCAAAGCACAGGAGCGCAGGCCGAGGATGTGAGCGACGGCCGGGACGCACCACCAGCCGGCCCGAAGGTTCACTTCCGCCTCCCTGCCGATCGGGCGGGCGATCCGCACAACAGTGGCGCCGGTGATGAAATGTCCAATGGCGATGTCGGATTCATGGTCCGGAACGACGTAGACCCGGGCTCGATCGAGGTTGAAATCGTAGAACACCCACGAATTCGCCCGCTCAACGACCCCGAAAACCGAAACATGCTTGAACCGGCCGCGAGCAAGCCACCGGACCCACCATTTCGGGCTGTCTTCCTGGAAAACGACGAACCAATCCTTGGGCTCGCACTCAGAAAGCCGCAAACCGCCAAAACCAACCTCAGAAGCCACCGCGACGCCTCGATTTCTTGTGAACCTTGATATCAACCGGCGCTCTTTTGCCGGCATGCGTCCCGCCGATGACGGCGCGGCCCTCGCCAGCGCCCAGAACCATGTATTGGCAGGCGTCCGCGATGTCGGAATACCGGTCTTTCTCCGGATCTGGCCGATGGCGCGACGTGCCCTTGATGCGGGCGAAGTGATAGCCGCCGGCGCAAGCCACTTTCAGCGTCCGGCAGTGTGTCCCGCACACCAGAAAGCGCGGCAAGCCGTTGACCATTGTGATCATGGCGTACTCGACGGCCTCGATGCGGGTCTGGATGTGGTTGTTCTTCACCGGTGCGGCGCGAACCGGCATCCCATGCTTGCGGAAAACGTCGTAGGCCGTCGTTTCATCGGTCTGAACGCCGTCTTCGCCCTTCGGATCGCCGAAAAACTCGACCTGAAACCCGTTATTGTCCGAACGCCGATTCGCCGGTTCCCAGTTCCCGAGGCGCCGATCGAGCAATTGCTTCACCAGGGGCGCGAAGATCGACGCGCCGGCATCGCGCGCCGTCAATTCCGCAAAGACCCGCCAGCGATTGTTCACCAGCTGCCCGACGACGCACGCAGGATTGCGCCCGAAGTCCAGCCCGACATAGACCGGCCAGCCCGGAATGGGCTCAAGCGGCGTTTTCGAGACGTGAGCATCTTCGGAAAACTGCTGCCAGACCGCCTTGCCGTCGACGTAGACCGTGATCTTGTTCAGGACGCGGCTATCGATCCACTGCTTCGTTTTGCCCTTGATCTTTTCCGCGTAGTAGCCCGGTTTCAGCCACTTCGTATTTTCAGCCATCGGGTTCATCTTGTACCCGACCAGCGCCCCGCCCGCGTCCTTCACCTCAAGCATCGCCGGCGGCTGCACGTGATAGCCCCAGTTGTCCGGGCGCTGAAACGATAGCCGCTCTTCCTCCGTCCAATCGTCCGGAATAGGCACCTCACCCATCATCAGCGGAATGAAATGATCTTCGCGCGGCGCGTTCATGTCGGCAATCACGCCGTCCCACGTCGCCCCGCCGTCCTTCACCGCCGGATAGCGGCCCGTTCGCGATTCCGCCTCGTCGACGATCGCCTTCTCGATAAACTCGAGCTCGTTGAACCAAATCCCGGTGAATTCGAACGACCGCAGCTTGCGAATATCGTCTTCGCTGTCGAGCGCCAGGAAGATGACTTCCATCTCGACATCGTTGATCCGGATGATCTGCTTGAACGGACGGTCCCAGTAGAACCGCCCATAGACCTCTTCCGGGAACCAATCGAGCCAGGATTTGACCGTCGTGTTCTTCAGGTCCGGAAACGTATTGCGGCAGACCGCCCAGCGCGTCTTGCGAACGCCGTCCTCGTTCTTCTTCTGCTCACACGAAATCGCCCACATTTTCATGATGCAGGCCGTCGACGTGCCGGAACCGATCGAGCCGCGGACGATAGAAACGTGCTTTCGGCAACGAAGGAATTCGCGCAGGACACGCCCATCCGGCCGGTAGATCTTCCGACCGTCGGCGTCGTGCTCGATTTTCGGCAATTCAGCCGGGCGAGGGGGCTCTTCGATCTGCAGCATCAGCCAGGCTCCGACTGATCTTCCATGATCCGGAGAAGCCGGAACTGAAGCATCGAGACGCCGGAAAGGCGCCGTGGTGCGTCATCCGTCGCCGTGAAGCCGGAAATCATCGATCCGTCCGGTTTCGACGCCGCATAGGACAGATCGACGATCTTGCCTTCTTCGGCCATGCTCAGGAGCATCTTCGCGCGCTCGACCACTTCCTCGCGCCGGCCGGCGTTCGCTTCCAGCCTGACAACCTTGAGATCGGTCATGGATCAAGCGCCGATGCAGTCGGCAGCCTCGAACCACCGATCAGCGACCCGCACCATCGCACGACCCGCACCATCCACGGAAACGCCGTCAACCACGCCCAGCAACGTACCAGTGAGTTTTTCGCGAACCTTCATTCCGAGCATCGTCGTCTCCATCGCTTGAGATGGCCCAATCATCGGCAATGCGGGGAAACGCGGCAAAGCACACGCTTAGGACAGGAGGACCCCTGCGCCGAACGCCGCTAGCAAGATCACACCAAAAAACAGCGCCGAGTGCCAACCGGTGAACTCGATCTCGTATTTCCCGAAACCCTTCTTGGTCACATTCATCGCCATCGCGATTCCCCGTAAGGTGAAAAAATTTCCCGGTCCTGATCTCCCGAATGGGGCGAATTGTGTGTGAGACACGACTGGGAACATGGCGCCCGAATTTTGCCCCCCACCCCCTCGAAACGGCTCTGAACCATGAACAAAGGGGGTACGGGGGCACGTTCCCCTACTCGTCGAGGGGAACGTCTTCCGAATTGTCTAACGCCTCCAATGGGATAACGTCTTCAGACCCCAGATGCTCTATCTGTGCTGCAGGTTTAGCGCCTGCTTCGAAGTGGTCCGGCCGCAGATCCAGCACATAGCCAGGCGTCACGTTCACGGTGTTGTTGATCTGGGTGTTGTTGATGACGGTCGCCCCGACCTGATGGGCGCCTCTGTCCATACCGTCCAGATACTTAGCGGCGTCGAGGGAGACGCGCTCGCTGGTCGCTTTGTCGGAGAGCGAGATAATCTTATGTAACGCCCGAGGTCGAGCGCCCGTTCTCAACACCTCCATGCACTCGTTCAAGTAGGCAAGTGCTTTGGGCTTGAGGAGGGCCTGTCTCATTGCCTCGTCCGTGATCCCAACGGCTTTAGCGGCTTCTTTCCGCTCTTTGCCTTCGAAGACCATGATCTCGATCGCCTCGCGCTGGTTATCGCTGAGGACGATCTCTTTTTTTTCTTCCTTGATGAGGGCTGCCGCCTTTTGCGCTGCTGCGCTGTAGTGTCTTGCGGCTTTCGGCTTT
>Ga0065704_10000440_pt1 | contig 31471 bp, 27 predicted proteins | sample SwiRhicommuniRL2_FD_59091 | JGI IMG/M metagenome (GOLD analysis project Ga0065704, IMG submission 59091) | Switchgrass rhizosphere bacterial communities from Rose Lake, Michigan, USA - RL2 v2 (version 2) | ecosystem: Host-associated > Plants > Roots > Rhizosphere > Soil | place: East Lansing, MI | reverse complement strand
CGCCGACGCTGCCATCCCCCGAGCGCTGGCGGCGGCCCCCACCGACGCCGCCGGCCGCCAGGCGCTGCTGTTTCAGCGCGAACGCATGCGCCGGATCCGCCTGGACTTCACGCTCGACGCAGACGCCGTCCGTCGTCGGATCCGTGCGCAGGTACCGGATCTGCGCGAGGACGAGTTCCAGCGTTGGGATCGTGCCGGCCTGATCGAGCGGCTGGATATCGATGGCGAGCCGCGCTATTTCAGCCGCTCCGTCTCGAACCTGTTCCGGCTCAGCCCGGAGGCGGCCGCGCGCCGGGCGCCACCGGTCAAGCCGTTCACCGAGGGCCCGTTCGAATCCCTGCATCCCCACCACCATGAAGTGGTGCGTGCGGCCGCAGCCTCGCGATCGAGCAGCGTGGCGCCGCGCCGCATCCGTGTAACCCAGTCGCTGACGGTGAAGCCGGGTGCGGTGCCGGCGGGAGAGAGGGTGCGGGCGTGGATCCCTTACCCGAGAGCGATCCCCGGCCAGCAAGAAGGCATTCGCCTGCTGGGCAGTCTGCCGGCGGGTGCGCAGGTCGCGCCGGAGTCCGCGCTGCAGCGGACGGCCTATCTCGAGCAGCCCGCCTTGGCCGATGCGCCGACGACGTTCTCGGTGAGCTACGAGATGACCGTCCATGCGCGCCATTTCCCCATTGATCCGGACAAAGTGGTGCCCGCGGACATCACGCCGGCATTGGCGCCGTTCGTGGCCGAACGCGCGCCGCATGTGGTCTTCAGCGATGACCTGCGTCGCTTCAGCGCCAGCGTCGTCGGCGAGGAGACACATCCCTACCGCATCGCGCAGAAGCTGTTTGCCGCCGTGGATCGCATTCCGTGGGCAGGTGCGCGCGAGTACTCGACCATCAGCAACATCAGCGACTACGCGTTCCGCGCCGGGCATGCCGATTGCGGGCAGCAGACCCTGTTGCTGATCACCCTGCTGCGCATGAACGGTATTCCCGCGCGCTGGCAGTCCGGCTGGGTGTACTCGGACGATGCAGTCGGCTACGACAACATGCACGACTGGGGCTGGGTGTACCTGGCACCCTACGGCTGGGTGCCGATGGACGTGACCACGGGCCAGCTGCAGTCGGACGATCCCGCGCTGCGCTGGTTCTACCTGGGTGGGCTGGACGCCTACCGCATCGCATTCAACGACGACTATTCGCGCGAGTTCGTTCCCGCCAAGCGGCACGTGCGTTCGGAGACGGTGGACCTCCAGCGCGGCGAAGCGGAGTGGCAAGGCGGGAACCTCTACTTCGATCAATGGGATTACCGGTTCGAATGGACCGTGTTGCCGCAGGACGGGCACGACTGACCACGACAGACAGTTCAACCAACATCTTTAGCAGGAGAGAGCGGGGATGAAAGGCAAGGTATTGAAGAAGGCGGCGCTGGGCATCGCGCTGGGGGCATGCATCGCGACCATGGCGCCGTTGGCGATGGCGCAGAGCGCGACCGGCGCTGTCGCGGGACGGGCCAGTGCGGGCGACCAGATCACGATCACCAATACCGCGACGGGTGCCAGCCGCACCGTCACGGTGGAAGGCAATGGCAGTTACCGCCTGACCCAGTTGCCGATTGGCGATTACCAGTTGCAGGTCAAGCGCGACGGCGCCAACGTCGGCGACGCCGTCGGTGTGAATGTATCGCTCGGCGGCACGACCACGGTCAACCTGGGCGCCGATGGCGGCGTAGTCAATCTCAACGCGGTGCAGGTGGTCGGCTCGCGTGTGGTCAACCGCGTGGACGTGCGATCGACGGAATCGGCGACGAACATCAACAGGCAGGAGCTGTCGAGGTTGCCCGTCGACCAGAGCCTCAGTTCCGTCGCGTTGCTGGCGCCTGGCGTGATCAACTCGGGCGCCACGTTCGGAGGTCTTTCGTTCGGGGGTTCGTCCGTCGCGGAAAACGCCGTCTACATCAACGGCCTCAACGTCACCGATCCGTACCGTCGCCAGGGCTTCTCTTCAGTACCGTTCGGTTTCTACGAGGAATTCCAGGTCAAGACGGGTGGCTACTCCGCGGAGTTTGGCCGCAGCACGGGTGGCGTCATCAATGCCGTGACCCGTTCGGGCAGCAACGAGTTCCGCGCTGGCGCGGAGGTGACCCTGGAACCGTCTGCCTGGGAAGCATCGAAGGAAGATCATTTCCATCGCGACGGCACCCTCGATGAGCGCAATCGTACGAGCCGGGATTCCAGTTCGTTCTACAAGGCCAACGTATGGGCATCCGGCGCCATCGTGCAGGACAAGTTGTTCTTCTTCGCCATGTACGAGAAGCGGGACAGCCAGCCGCAGGACTATGACAACAATGCGGCCTTCATCACTCAGGGTGACAACGACTTCTGGGGCGCCAAGTTTGACTGGCGGATCAACGATGACCATTCGCTCGAGTTGCTGGCCTTCTCCGACAAAAGCGAATCGACGACCGACATTTACCAGTACACGTGGAACACAGGCACGAAGGATAGGCTGAAGGGCGACGGCGTTTCGGGTTCCGGCGGCGACAACTGGTCGCTCACCTACACCGGCCATTTAAGCGACAGCTTCACGGCCAAGGCGATGTACGGCGTGAACAAACGCAGCGCGTCCAACAGCAGCAATCAGGATCCGGACTGCAGCATCGTGACGCGATCGGGAAGCTACACCACCCGGTTCGGCCCGGAAACGGTGTTTGAAGGTTGCCACCCCACGGACGTCGGCATCAGTGACCGCGAGGACAAGCGCGAGGCAGCGCGTCTCGATTTCGAATGGACGCTCGGCGATCACTTGCTGCGCTTCGGCGTGGACCAGGAAGTGATGGATTCCAACAGCGCGGTGCGCTACCCGAATGATGGCGTCAGCTATCAGGTGCAGTCCGCCAACGCCGGCGGCGCGCTCAATGGCACGGTTATTCCCGCGGGCACCACCGCGATCGTCGATGCGCGCCGTTACATCACCGGCACCCCCGTCACGACGGAGGCGCAGGCGTTCTATATCGAAGACAACTGGAGCGTAACGCCCAACCTGTTGTTGAACCTCGGCTTGCGCGCTGACAAGTTCCACAACAAGTACGCATCGGGGGTGACGTTCGCGAAGGCGGACTTCTCCGACATGATTGCCCCGCGCGTCGGCTTCAGCTGGGACATGAAGGGCGATGGTTCGACCAAGTTCTTCGGCAATGCGGGCCGATACTACCTGCCCCTGACCAACAAGCTCGCGGACTACTTCGCCGGCAGCACCGACGAGCACACCTACTATGTGCTCGATGGCTGGACCCAGATGGAGCATCCGGTTGCCGGAACCTATCTGTTGCCCATCCTCGGCCAGCAGATCGGTCCGGTGAACACATCCAACAACGTGCCCGCGCCCGAAGACTTCCGGACCGCCGTCGCGAAAGACCTGAAGATGGTGTTCCAGGACGAGTTCATCCTCGGGTTCCAGCAGGCGATCAACCAAGCCTGGTCGTATGGTGTCAATGCCACGTATCGCCGGATGACCCGGGCGGTGGAAGACGCGCGCATCAACCATGTCGAAGGCTGCCCCTGGTACTCGGGCGACTGGCCGATCATCAATCCCGGCGAAACCACCACCTTGTGGTGCCCCACCACCAGCGACTGGGTGACGTTCGATTCCTCCCAGGACGGTTACATCGCGTCCGGCAGCGGCGAGATCATGGGCTACAAGAAGCCCAAGCGCACCTACAAGGCCGTCGAGTTCCAGTTGGACCGCGCGTGGGACGACAAGTGGGCATTCAACGCCAGCTATCTCTGGTCCAAGTCCGAAGGCAACATGGAAGGCCCGGTGAACTCGGACACCGGCTATGCCGATACCAATCTGGTGCAGTACTACGATCATCCGGCCGTCAACGAACGCTATGGCGTGCTGTTCAACGATTCCCGACACCAGATCAAGTTGCGGGGCAGCTACAAGCTCAGCGAGCAGTGGTCATTCGGCAGCACGTTCTCCGCCCGTTCGGGTGGCCCCATCACGGCTTACGGCGTGGTCTGGCCGAACGACAATCGCGCCGCCGGCGGTCCAGGCGAATTCAGTGGTGGCGGGTCCGGGTGGCTCTGCGTGGCCAATTGCTCCAATTGGGCGACACGTGAGCTGGTGTACTCAGAACGCGGTGCATTCGGCCGCATGCCTTGGGTCTACGATCTGGGCGCCAACGTGACCTGGACGTTGCCTGTCGAGGGCATCGACCTCAAGGCGCGCCTCTCCGTGTACAACCTGCTCAATCGGCAGACGGTCGTCAACGTTCACTCCCGCTATGAAAGCACGCCCGGTACAGCGATGCCGCACTTCGGCCAAGGGACGGTGTGGCAGTCCCCGCGCTACACCCAACTCGTCGTGACCTGGAACTTCTGATCGCGCTGCGCATGCGATCGAAGCGGTTTTTCTCCGGTGGCCTGCCGTTCGCGGCAGGCCTTTCTTTTTCTGCCGTCTGCGCCAGTCGGCATCGTCCGTGCTATTCCTTGGCACGGCTGCCCAACGAGGGTTTCATCATGACCACGTCCGTCCCGTTCGCTTGCCGCGCTGCGCTGATTGCTGCGCTGGCCTTGTTCCTTGGCGGCTGCGCCCATTCCGGCCCGCGCAACCCGCTCGCCAGCTGGGTACCCTCGAAGAACTTCGATGAGCGGCGCCCAGTCGTCATCGTGCTGCACTACACCGAACAGGACTCGGTCGAGCAGTCGCTGGACACGCTGCGCACCCGCAACAGCGGCGGTCGCGTCAGTGCCCACTATCTGGTCGGCAAGGACGGCAAGGTCTACCAGTTGGTGAAGGATTCCCAGCGCGCGTGGCATGCGGGCGCCGGCCGCTGGGGCGGCATCACCGACGTCAATAATGCCTCGATCGGCATCGAGATCGACAATGATGGCAAGACGGCGTATCCGGATGCCCAGATCGAGAGCCTGATCGTACTGCTGCGCGACCTGTCCGAACGCCTGCGTATTCCGCCTGCCCAGGTGATCGGCCATTCCGATCTCGCACCGTCGCGCAAGATCGATCCGGGCCCGCTGTTCCCGTGGAAGCGCCTGCACGATGCCGGCTTCGGCATCTGGCCCGCCGAAGGAGCAGGCGACCCCCCCGCAGGATTCGACCCCTGGCTCGCACTGCAGGCGGTCGGCTACTCCATCGAGGATCGTGGCTCCACCGTGCGTGCGTTCCATCACCGCTTCCGTGGCATGGAAGGAACCGAACTGGATGCGGAGGACCTCCGCATCCTGCATGCGCTGACCCGCGTGGCGTCAGCACAGGGAGCGGGCGCTCCGTCGCCTTGATCAGGAATATTCAAGTCAGTTTTTTCGTGCAACAAGAATAAATTATTGACTCACTCCGGGTGGCGTGCTACACGGATGTACAAGGGTTTTTGTGAGGGATGGCGGCATCGTCCATCCATGGGTGCCGGCGGGGTGCCGGCGCACGTCATAGCAATCAAAACAACGTACTAACGTACTGCGGTGCGCATCCGGGACGGGTGCGCCGGAAGGCGCCAGTGGGGATTCGTGCGCTCCGGGGAGATGGCAGGCAACGCGTCCGTCGCGGAAGCCATGCGAGGACCATCGAGCTCCCCTGGAACAACGCGTCGGCGCATCGCAGCGACAGTGTAGTGGCCGCGTATTGCAGCGTTCTTTCATCCAGGAGATTCCGCATGCCCGTTCGATCCCATCCGCTCAAGCCGAGCCATCTCGCCGCCGCCATCGTGCTGGGACTCGCCATCCCCGCAGTCGGCCTCGCGCAGGATGCAGCGCCTGCCCAGGAAGGCGGTGCGCGCACGCTGGATACCGTCACCGTCACCGGTTCGCGCATCAAGCGCACCGACGTGGAAGCCGCACTGCCCGTCACCATCATCCAGAAGGCGGAGATCGAAGCGCAGGGCATCACCTCGGCAGAGCAACTGCTGCAGTTCCTCAACATCGCCAGCAACGGTTCCGACAGTCTTGCTTCCAACGCGGGCATCGCTCCGGCGGATCTGCGCGGCAACAATGGCGTGTCCGGCGCAAACCTGCGCGGCCAGGGCGCGGATGCGACGCTGGTGCTGCTCAATGGCCGCCGCGTCGCCACCCACGGCCTGCGTGGCCAGGCGGTGGACCTGAATTCGATTCCGTTCGCGGCGATCGACCGGGTCGAGGTACTGCGCGACGGCGCGTCCGCCGTCTACGGCACCGATGCGATCGGCGGCGTCATCAACTTCATCACCCGCAGCGACTATCAGGGCATCACGGTCAATGCCGGGTTCGACATGACCCAGGAAGGTGGCGGCAACATCTTCACCTACAGCGTCCTGGGAGGCATGGGCGACATCGACAACGATGGCTGGAACGTCTGGGGCACGATGAACTATCGCGAGAACGAGATCCTGCTGGGCAGTGATCGCGATTTCTCCAACACCTTCCAGCTCAACCGCGGCCTGTCGCCCGACACGCGTGGCACGCCGTTCGCCACCGTGTCCAACCTGGCCGGCGGCATGATCACGGGCACCCTGGCCGATCCGGCCGGCGGCGGCGGACAGGCCCTGATCAACATCCTCAACCTGCCGGGCGCAGCGGGCTGCGAAGCCGGCGGCGACATGATGGGGCCCTATGCCTACCAGCTGTGGGGCGTGGCGAACTCCAGGTACGCCTGTGCGTGGGACTACCCGGCCGCGCAGGTGATGCAACAGCCACAGGAGAGCCTCCAGGCCCTGGGCCGTGCCACGTTCAAGATCAGTGACAACCACCGCTTCTACGCCGAAGCGATGGCCTCGCGTTCGGAGTCCAACCGCCAGTTCGAAGCGCAGCAGATCACCTCCAGCACCTCGACCGCGGCCTCGGCGCTCGGGCCGAGCACGTGGTATCCGCTGAACGCGAATACCACGGCGACCTACAACATGATCTACAACGCGCTGGTCGGCTATTTCGGTCCCGCCAACCTCGTCTACGGCCGTCCGATCCCTTACCGGTGGCGCTGCGAGATCTGCGGACCGCGCCAGATCGAGACCACCACCAAGGCATACCGTTTCCTGGTGGGCTTTGACGGCACCCTGGGCAGCTGGGACTACGATATCGGCCTGTCGCGCGCCTCCAGCGAGGCCGAGTCGGTGCTGGGCACCGGCTATTACTTCACCCCGGCGTTCAAGGCGGTGCTGGGCAGTGGCCTGCTCAATCCCTTCCTGATGCCCGGCCAGCAGCACGATCCGGCGGGCGTTGCAGCGTTGCAGGCCGCGTCGGCGGCGGGCGTCCGCCTGTACGGCGGCGAGTCCACGGTCACGACGCTGGATGCGGCGTTCTCCGGTGGACTGGGGTTCAACCTCTGGGGTGGTGAGGTGATGGCGGCGGTCGGCGTGGACCTGCGTCGCGAGGAGTTCGAGTTCGGCTCGACTTCGGACGGCATTGTTCTGGACAACAGCTACATCTTCGGCGCGCCGTTCGATGCGACCAACAACCTGCCCAAGGTGCAGCGCGATGTGAAGGCGGTCTATGCGGAAGCCTTCCTGCCGGTACTGGATAGCCTGGAAGTGAGCGTGGCCGTGCGCCGCGACGATTACGACGGCTTCGGCAGCACGGTCAATCCGAAGTTCTCGTTCAAGTGGCAGCCGATCGATTCGCTGGCATTCCGTGGCGCCATCAGCGAAGGCTTCAAGGTGCCCGAGTTCACCAAGCTGTTCAGCGGTGTGACCGAAAGCCCGTACACCGGCTTCGACCTGGCCGACCCGGCTACCTGTCCCGGCGGTGCGGCGAATCCCGCGGTGCCGGGCTGCGAAGCCATCCAGCCCGCCATCTTCACGGGCGGCAAGGCCGACCTGCAGCCGGAAACGTCCGACCAGAAGAGCTTCGGCGTGGTGTTCGCGCCCAATGATCGCTTCAACATCAGCCTGGACTGGTGGGAGATCGAGCGCACCAACACCATCCGCACGCCCAACCAGGCGACCCTGATCGCCAACTACGATCTCTTCGTCGACAACTGGATCCGCGACGCCAGCGGCGAAGTGGTGGCGATCGACCGCCGCTTCATCAACTCGGGCGGCACGCTGATCAGCGGCGTGGAAGTGGACGCCAACCTGACCGGCGAACTGGCCGGCGGCACGTGGCGCGTCAACCTCAACGGCAGCTACATCGACAGTTTCCAGGAGAAGGCGCTGGAGAACTCGCCCTATGGCGACAACCTTGTGGGCAAATACGTCCGCTACTACAGCCTGCCGCTGAAGTGGAAGCATACGCTGGGCGTCAGCTGGGCAAAGGGTGATTGGTCGCACACGCTGACGCAGATCTACCGCGATGGTTACAAGGATGAGTTGCCGGTCAGCGTGAGGAACGGCAGCTACATTCCGGAAGACTGGAACCCGGACGTGGACGACTACATCACGTACAACTACAGCGTGGGCTGGACGGGTCTGGACAATGCCAAGTTCACCTTCGTCGTACGCAACCTGCTCAACGAAGATCCTCCGTTCACCGCGCACCAGAACGACTTCGCTTCCGGCGCCGCGTGGGAGCCGCGTGTCGCCGATCCGCGCGGTCGTTCGTTCGCATTGATGGTCGAGTACAAGTTCGACTGACCTGATCCGCCATCGGACCGCCTGAAGGTTCGGGCCGTCGCCGGCTTTCCGGTGGCGGCCCGCCTGCATGCGGGATGCCTCGCCTGCGATTCCGCGGAGCCCTGAGCCACGCCATGAAACATCTCCTCGTCTGTCTCGCCCTGGTCGCGCCGCTCGCGCATGCCGCGCCCGGCAACGAAACCTTCGATGCGGCAGTGGAGCAGACCTTCGAGCACTACAGGTTGCCTGGTCTGGCGGTAGGGGTCATCGAAGACGGCAAGATCGTCTACACGCGCACGCTGGGTGAGATACGCGCCGGCGGCGGCGGGAAGGTCGACAATGACACGCTGTTCAAGATCGCCTCCAACAGCAAGGCGATGACCGCAGGCGTGCTGGCGCGCCTGGTCGACGCGGGTAAGTTGAAATGGGACGACCCGGTCACCAAGTACCTGCCGCAGTTCCGCATGCACGATCCGTGGGTCACGCAGCAGATGCAGGTGCGCGACCTGTTGATCCACAACAGCGGCCTGGGCCTGGGTGCGGGCGACCTGATGCTGTGGCCGGAGCCCAACCGGTTCACCCGTGCGGACATCATCGCCGGGTTGGCGCACCTGAAGCCGACGCACAGCTTCCGCGCCAACTACGCGTACGACAACCTGCTCTACGTCGTCGCCGGCGAGGTCGCAGCGGCGGCAGGCGGCGCCTCTTACGAAGAATTGGTGAAGCGCGAACTGTTCCAGCCGCTCGGCATGCACCGGTGCCAAGTGGGGGAGTGGAACCGTGCGCAGGTCGGCAACGTGGCGCAGCCGCACATGCGTACCGCGCAGGGCAATCGCGTCATCCGAGAAGACGCCGAGGTCGTGCCGGATCTCACCTCGATGGCGGCCGGCGGCATCCGCTGCAGCCTCGACGACATGCTGGTGTGGATGGACATGTGGCTGTCGCCGGAGCGTACCCCGGCGTGGTTGTCGCCCGCGCAGCGCAAGGCCGTGTGGACCGCGCACATGCCGATGCCGGTGAGCGCGCGCATGCGTGCCTGGGACAACAGCCATTTCTCCGCTTACGGCTACGGTTGGCGCCTGTCCGACGTCGATGGGGTCTGGAAGGTGGCGCATACCGGAACCCTCGCAGGCATGTACTCCTCGGTGATCCTGCTGCCGGACCAGCGCACCGGCATCGTCATCCTGATCAATGGCGAAGGCGAGGCCGCGCGGACGGTGCTGGGACAGGTGCTTACCAAGCACTTCACCGCGCCAGGGACATCGCCCACCGTCGCGCACTATGCGGCGCTGCTGGACAAGGAGCGCACCGGTGAGCGGGCCACCAAGCCCAAGCCCGACACAGGGCATCGCACGCGTGCGACGGCGCGCGCGATGGCGCCGTGGATGGGACATTACCGCGATCCCTGGTTCGGTGAGGTGACCTTGTGTGCGACAGGCGATCGTGTGCGCTTTTCCGCGGCGCGCTCACCCATGCTCACGGGTACCGTGATGCGGGTGGACGAGCGCTGGCTGGTGGATTGGGATGATGACAGCGTGGATGCCGAGCCGTGGCTTCACTTCGCCCCAGCCCAGGCCGGCAGCGATGCCGGGCTTAAACTGTCGCACGTCGACTCCGAAGCAGACTTCAGCTACGACTATGCCGATCTCGATTTCCACCGCACGCAGGCCTGCCGCTGACGTGCGAGGCATGGCGCTGCTCCTGTTGAGTGCGCTTCCGTTGCTCGGCGCCTGCGCTTCCGCGCCGGGCGTGCAGGTGTCTCCGGCACAAGAAGCAGCGCAGGCGGATCTGGTGGATGCGGCGACGGTCGTGCCCGGTCTGCAGCAGGAAATCCGCTATGCGGGCAAGGACAATTTCGTGGGCACGCCGGTCGCCGGTTACGAGGCGCCCAAGTGCCTGCTGCTGGCACCGGTCGCACGGGCGCTCGCCCGCGTGCAGCAGGACGTGCAGCGCGAAGGCCTGTCGCTGAAGGTGTTCGACTGCTATCGCCCGGTACGCGCGGTAAAGCACTTCGTCGCCTGGGCACGCGACCCTGCCGACCAGCGCACCAAGGCGGCGTACTACCCGAATCTGGACAAGGCGCGCCTGCTCGATGGCTACATCGCCGAGTCCTCAGGGCACAGCCGGGGCGCGACGCTGGATCTGACGCTCGTGCGCTGCAGCGGTGGCGCGTGTACGGAACTGGACATGGGTACGCCGTTCGACTTCTTCGATCCGCGCGCCAATACCGCGCATCCGCAACTGGACGACGAGCAGCGACGCAACCGCGACCAATTGCTGCAGGCGATGGCGCGGCATGGGTTCCATAATTATCCGATGGAATGGTGGCACTACACCTTCCGCCCCGAACCCTCCCCCAAGACCGCCTACGACGTTCCGATCCGATGAGTGCTTCCCTTTCCTCCCCTGCGCCGCGCACCACCGATGTCGCGGTGATCGGCAGCGGCATTGTCGGCCTGTCGACGGCCCACCACCTCATCGATCGCGGGCTGTCGTGCACGCTGATCGATGCGAAGGGACCCGCTGGCGAAACGTCGTTCGGCAACGCCGGCTCCATTTCCGTCGGCAACGTGATGCCGCAGTCCACGCCCGGCATCGTCATGAAGGCGCTGCGGATGCTCGCCAATCCGTTGGCGCCATTGAAGCTCGATTGGGGCGTCAGCCCGAGTTACGCGCGCTGGCTACTGCAGTTCCTCGACCAGGGCAGGATGGAGCACGTGCTGCCGATCATCGATGCGTTGAGTGCGATCAATACCGCCTCGCGCTCGGCGTGGCTCGAACTGGGCGAGCGGATCCGCGCGCAGGACCTCATCGCGCACACCGGCTACCTGCACGTCTACAGCGAGGAGGCCAGCTTCGCGAAGGGCGAATGGGAACGTGGCCTGATGCGTGACCGCGGCGTGGCGTTCGACGTGTTGGACGCCGACCAGCTGCGTGAGCTCGAACCCGGCATCGGCACGGGCTTCCAGCGGGCGGTCTTCCAGCGCGAATCGCTGGCGATGCGCGACCCCGGGGACTTCTGCCGGCGCCTCTTCAATCACCTGAGCGCGCGCGGCGCGACGCCGCTGATCGCCAGCGTCTCGGCGATCCTGCGCCAGGACGGCGGCTATCGCCTCGACACCGATCATGGAGCGGTGCATGCCGGCCGCGTGGTGGTGGCCGCGGGCGCCTGGAGCAACACCCTGCTGCGTCCGTTCGGGGTGAAGATCCCGGTGATTCCCGCACGCGGCTACCACCTGATGTATCCGCAGAAGGATGTCATCGTGCGTCGGCCCACGCTGTGGGCGGAGCGCTACATGGTGGTGTCGCCGATGCAGTCCGGCATCCGCATGACCAGCATCAAGGAGCTGACGGCGCTGGGCCGCGACCCGCATTACCACCTGATCCGCCGGCTCGACCCCGAGGCGCGCAAGCTGTTCCCCGGCATAACGACTGAACCGGTATCGGAATGGGCGGGCAATCGGCCATGCACGCCGGATTCGCTGCCGATCATCGATCGGGTGCCGGGCGAGGACATCTTCGTCGCCACCGGGCATGGCCATCTCGGCTTGACGCAGGGCCCGGTAACAGGACGGCTGCTCGACCAGATGATGGCGGGCGAAGCGACCGACATTCCGCTGGCGCCCTACGGGCTGGCGCGGTTCGCGTAGCGTTCTGCGAGGACAGGGTCACGCGGGTGGAGTGTGCACGGTGATGTGCGCCGCCACGCACCACCAGCGCCCGGCGCGCTTGATCCAGATGTCGGTATAGCGGTTGATGCCCCGGCGGCCGTCTTTCAGCGTGTAGGCGTTCTCGGCATGGATCATGGCGAGCTCCCCGATGCGGTTGATCCGCACCTTGTCCAGCGGAAACGCGGCGATGCTTTCAGCGAACACCGGCCTGGCGAAATCGACCAGGGCGGCGGCACGGTCCTGCAGCGAGCCGTCGCCGGAGACGACCCGATAGTCAGGCGCCAGATGCGCGTCGTACCAGCCCGCATCGGCGTCGCGGAAAGCCTGCACGTACTGTTCGTTCAAGGCTGCCAGCACGGTGGCATCGTCGCCGACGGGATCGGAGCCACGCCACCGCGATGGCGCGGAGGGGGGCGCCTGCATCGATGCGGGGGCAGCAACGGCGTTCGCGATGCGCGTGCGCTGTCCATGCACCCATGTCCAGCGCCCTTCCCGCCACGCATAGACATCGGTGCAACGCACCCGCCGTGCATCGCCTGTGTGCGGATGGCCCAGGAGGGTGCCGTGCACCACTGCGGCCGTGCCGAACAGGCGCACCTGCACATCGTCGTAGGCGACGTCCGCCAAGGGCGATGCGGTGGGCAGCGATGCGAGAAATGCGGCCCGGTCCAGCCATTGACCGTCGCTGTCGATCACCAGCAGGTCCGGCGCGGCAAGTGCATGCAGGAACGCCGGATCCGGCGCGCGATGGGCCGCGACGTGGCGATGATGGATCGCGCGCAGCTGCATTTCCGCCCCCGGAGGAAGGAGGGTCGTGGCCAGGACTGGCCAGGTGCCTGCCGTCAGCGTGACGGCAAGCACCAGCAGGGCAGCCTTGTGCACGTCAGGCAGCCGCATCGGCGTCGGCGCTGGCCTCGCGCAGCCTGGCAGCGCATTCCTCGCAACACACCTCAACAGTGCGGCCGCCAAGGGTGACTTCAATGCCGCCACCGTCCAGCGGGTAGTCGCAGGCAGCGCAGGTCTGTTCGGTCATGACACGTTCCTTGGGCAGCCCGGATCGGGCAGGCGCAGGAGACCATGCGGGCAGCGTTGGCGCTGTCGGAATCTTTAGCCGGTTGCGGCAGGTCGGCGGGTGAGCGCGCGGAAGGCGCTGGGCGTGCGGCCGTAGGTCTGCCGGAACGCGGCGGCGAAGTGGCTGTGGCTGGAGAAACCGAGGTCCTGCGCGAGCATGGACAGGTCGCCGTCGCCTTTCAGCAGATCCAGTGCGCGCGCCAGCCGCAGGTGCAACTGGTAGCGGTACAGCGGCATCTCTTCGACCTGCCGGAACGCCTGGGTCAGATAGACGGGAGAACCGCCGGTGTCGGCCGCGATGTCCGCCAAGGTCCAGCGCCGACCGGGATCGCTGGCGAGCAGCACCTTGACGCGATCGACCAGCCGCTGCCGTGCCCGGGTGGCGCCGGGGACGTGCGCGGTGCGGGGACCCAGGCTGCGCGAGGCGAGGGTGAGCGCCAGGCCTTCCGCTTCCAGCGGCTCTATCCCGCCCTGCCGCAATGCATGCCGCAGCAGGGCGACCAGCGCCTGCGCGCGCGCGTCGATGCGCAACGCCTGATGGCGGAACGCGGCGCGTCCGCCGTTACGGATCTGCGTCACCGGCGAGAGTTCGCGCAGCAGGGGTTCGGCCAGCTGCAGCACCAGGTTGGCGTCACCGCCGGCGACGGGATGGCTGACTTGGTAGTCCTCGTCGGCGTTGAACAACAGGACATGGTTGGCGTCGGCGACAGTCTGGGCGCTGCCGACATGGCGCAGGTAGACACCGCGGTACGGAAACACCAGGTGGGTCGCGTTCGTACATTCCTCGCCGCTGCGATGCCGGCACTCGCCGCGGCAGCAGACCTCGCGCACCGATACCGTGGCCGTATCCAGCAATCGGGCGACCTCGAAGGGTGGCGATGGCGGCGGCGTGGCAGGGCGGGTCATGGCGACAGTCTGCGCGCGATCACGCGCCTCCGCCGAACCCCGCCTGCCGCCACGCTTCGAACACCACCACGGCCACCGTGTTGGACAGGTTGAGGCTGCGGTTTTGCGGGCGCATCGGCAGGCGCAGGCGTTGCTGTTCGGGCAGGCCGTCCAGTACCTCCTGCGGCAGGCCGCGGGTCTCGGGGCCGAACAGGAACGCATCGCCGGGCTGATAGGCGGGCTGGTCGTAACGGAGGGCGCTGCGGGTGCTCAGTGCGAACAGGCGCGTGGGCCGCACGTGCTGCAGGGCCGCTTCGAGCGACGCGTGGACCTGCAGCGTGGCGTATTCGTGGTAGTCCAGGCCGGCGCGCTTGAGCTGCTTGTCTTCCAATGCGAACCCGAGCGGTTCGATCAGGTGCAGCCGCGCGCCGGTGTTCGCGCAGAGGCGGATGACGTTGCCGGTATTCGGGGGAATTTCCGGCTGGTACAGCAGGACATCGATGTCCAGGGTGTCGGTCATGGCGCGCATTCTACGCGGCGCTGCATGGCCTCACGGGCATGTGGTGCGGTGGAACTCCGGCGGCTGCCGGCTTGCGTGAAAACGCAGGTGGAGCGTGGTGTGTTGCCTGCGTATCAGCGCGAAGCCAGCTGGCCGGCCAGCACGCCCGCCTGCACCGCGATCTGCTGCATGTCTTCGGCGGACGGACGCACGGTGACCACCGGCATGTCGACCACGCGCACTGCCTGCTGGGCAACGAAGTAGGCCAGGTCTTCGGCACTGGGCTTCACGGTGACCGTGGCCAGATCGACGATCTTGGTGTCCTTGTAGGTCAGGTAGTGGGCCAGGTCGGCCGCATCGGGCTTCACCGTGACGGTGGGCAGGTTGACGATGTGGGTGGCTTCGGCGGTGTTGCGGTTGTTGTCGGCGTGGGTGGCGGAAACGACCATGGATCCGGCGCACAGGGCGAACACGGCGGCGGCGGTCAGCGGGAGGAGGTTCTTGGTGTTCATTGTCATGCCTCTGTAGTGATGTTGTCGTGTGGTGTGGTAGTAAGGTAGTACACCTAGACAGACGGATCAAGCAAAACCGTTCGTTTCGGTGAGTTGATTCAGGTTTCAGTCAGGTTGACGTCGGACAGCGGAAGGCTTGTTATGGGTAGAGCAGAAACCGTGCCAATCGCAAGTTATTGATCCAATAGGGCTTTAGGCTTCTGTTCTGCGTGTCCGGTGTCCGAGTGCATGTCCGCCCGGGTGTCCGTCCTGCATGCAACAGGACGCGCCTGGGTGTGCGTTGTGACTGCGAACACGCCGCTTCGGCCCGATCCCGGTCAATGCGGTGTGTTCTGGTTTGGATGCCGTTCAACCAGGAACCGTTGCGGTCCACCGGCGCCGGCGCAGCCGGCATTCAGCTTTACCAGGGCAGCGGAGCGCCCTGCCAGTCGAGGAAGCGTCCGCTGTCTTCTGCGCCGAGGTGGTCGATCACGTGAAGCAGCCCTGTGGCGGACTCCTGCACGGACAGCGCTGCGTTGTCGCCCCCCATGTCGGTGCGGACCCAACCCGGATGCAGGGCGACGACCGTGATGCCGCGTGCAGCCAGGGCCTGGGACAACAACGAGGTGGCCATGTTCTGCGCGGCCTTGCCGATGGCATAGCTCGGGGTGCGGAATTCCTGCCTAAGGCCGATCGATCCGACCTCGGACGAAATATTGGCCACCACGCCGCCCTCGGCCAGGCGTGCGGCCAGCGTCTGCACCAGCAGGAACGGGCCGGCGGCGTTGGTATGGAAGCTGGCGTCGAGATCGGCAGCGGTCACGTGGCCGAAACGCTCGCCGCCGCGCAGCACGCCGGCATTGTTCACCAGCAGATGCAGGGGTTCTTCATCGGTGACCAGCGACACCTCGTGGAGCAGCTGGTTGCGGCTGCGGGCGTCGGCAACGTCGAGCGGCAGCACATGCAGGCGGCCGGGGTACTCGCCCGCCAGGCTGTTGAGCGCAGTGGCCTTGCCGGGCTGCCGGCAGGTCGCGATGACGTGGCAGTGGCGGGCCAGCAGCTGCCGGACAAGTTCCAGGCCCAGGCCCCGGTTGGCCCCGGTCACCAGACAGTGTTTGCGGTCCATGGCACCTCCGCACAACAGGATTGGCGGGCCGCGGCGGGGCGGCGGATGAGCCATTCGTCATGGCTTGTGGCCTAGTGTAATGACCGCGGGCGGCGGTTAGGATCGGGGGTTCTCCAGGCCCATTCAGTATTCAAAGGAGTGTCCGATGCACCTTTCCCGCCGGCCCCGCGCCGCCCTGCTCGCCATCGCCCTGTCCGCCGCGCTCGGGGGACTGGCCTACGCGCCGGCGTCGACGCATGCGAAGCCGGCGGGCGCGGACGTCGTGATTCCGTATGAAGAGTTCACCCTGCCGAACGGCCTGCGCGTGATCGTGCATACCGACCGCAAGGCGCCGATCGTGGCGGTGAATGTCTGGTACCACGTGGGCAGCAAGAACGAGACTCCCGGCCGCACCGGCTTCGCGCACCTGTTCGAGCACCTGATGTTCCAGGGCAGCGAGAACCATGACGGCGAGTTCTTCACCCCGTTCGAGCTGGTCGGCGCCACCGACCAGAACGGCACCACCAACCAGGACCGCACCAACTATTTCCAGAACGTGCCCACCACCGCCGTGGACATGGCGTTGTGGATGGAATCCGACCGCATGGGCCACCTGCTGGGCGCGATCGACCAGAAAGCGCTCGACGAGCAGCGCGGCGTGGTTCAGAACGAGAAGCGCCAGGGCGAGAACCAGCCCTATGGCCGCCGCATCTTCGCGCGCATGTTCGAGGCGCTGTACCCGGCCGGACATCCCTACAGCTGGCAGACCATCGGCTCCATGGCCGATCTGGACGCCGCCACGCTGGATGACGTGAAGACCTGGTTCCGCAGCTGGTACGGCCCCAACAACGCCGTGCTGGTGCTGGCCGGCGACATCGACGTGGCCACCGCCAAGGAGAAGGTGACCCGTTACTTCGGCGACATCCCGGCCAGCGCCACGCTGGCGGACATGAAAACCAACATCCCGAAGCACGCCAGGGACACCCGCGAGACGATCCCCGACCGCGTGCCGCAGGTGCGCGTCTACCGCGCCTGGCCAGTGGCGGAGATGGGCACGAAGGACGCCACCCTGCTGGACCTGTTCGCGCAGGTGCTGGGCGGCAGCGCGGCCTCGCGCTTCGACACCCGCCTGGTGCACGGCGACAAGATCGCCGACCAGGCCAGCGCGTTCCAGTGGAGCAGCGAGATCAGCAGCACGTTCTTCCTGATGTCCACCGTGAAGGAAGGCGTGGAGCCGGCCAAGGTCGAACAGGCCCTGGACGAGGAACTCAAGCGCCTGGTCACCCAGGGCCCGACAGCCGAGGAGCTGGAGCGTGCCAAGGTCTCCGGGCGCGCGGCGTTCGTGCGCGGCATCGAGCGCATCGGCGGTTTCGGCGGCAAGTCCGACGTGCTGGCCTCGTGCGCCGTCTACCAGGGCACGCCGGATTGCTACAAGGAAGAGTTGGACATCCTCGCCAACGCCACGCCGGCCGAGGTGCAGGCCGTGGCCAGGAAATGGCTGACGGGGGCCTCGCACACCATCCTCGTGCAGCCCAGCGAGACGCCGGCCTCGGCCCTGCCGGAAACCGTGTTCGCCGCGCCCGCCACGCAGCCGGCCCCCACGCCCAACGTCGATCCGAAGTTCAAGACGGTGAAGACCGACGTGGACCGCAGCCAGGGCGTGCCGAAGACCGCGACCTTCCCGGACCTGAAATTCCCGGCCGTGCAGCGCGCCACCCTGTCCAATGGCATGCAGGTCGCGCTGGCCGAGCGGCATGAAACGCCGGTGGTGCAGATCAGCGTCGAGTTCCCCGGCGGTTACGCCGCCGATGTCGGCAAGAAGCTGGGCACCGCCAGCTTCGCGCTGCAGATGATGGACGAAGGCGCGGGCGAGTACGGCGCGCTGGACTTCGCCGCCCGCAAGGAAGCGCTGGGCGCGGAACTGACCACGGGCGCCGGCCTGGACAGTGCGTCGGTGGGCCTGTCGGCACTGACCGAAAAGCTGGACCCGTCGCTGGACCTGCTCGCTGATGTGCTGCGTCGCCCGACCTTCGCCCCGGCCGAGATCGAGCGCGTGCGCGCCACCTGGATCGCCGGGATCAAGCAGGAGAAGGCGCGTCCGCAGACCGCCGCGCTGCGCACGTTGCCGCCGCTGTTGTATGGCACCGGCCATCCGTACGCCATCCCGTTCACCGGCTCGGGCACGGAGGCATCGATCGCCTCGCTGACCCGCGACGACCTGGCCGCATTCCATCGTGACTGGCTGCAGCCGGACCAGGCCCGCATCACCGTGGTCGGCGATACCACGCTGGCGCAGATCGTGCCGTTGCTGGAAGCCCGCCTCGGCGACTGGAAGGCCGCACCGAACGCCCCGAAGCTGGCGGCCGTGCCCAAGGTGGCCAACGCCACCAAGCCGCGCGTGTTCCTGATCGACCAGCCGGGTGCCATCCAGTCCAACGTCTACGCGGCCCAGCTGGTGCCGCCCACCGGCGACGCCGGCACCATCGACTTCGACTTCGCCAACGGCGTGCTGGGCGGGCAGTTCAGCTCCCGCCTCAACATGAACCTGCGCGAGGACAAGCATTGGGCGTACGGCTCGTACAGCGGTGCCCGCAATGCGCTTGGCCAGCGCCCGTGGTGGGCCAGCGCCGCGGTACAGAGCGACCGCACCGCCGACTCGATGAAGGAGCTGCAGAAGGAGATCAGCCAGTTCGCCACCGGACAGGCGCCGTCCAAGCCGGAGGAAATCGCCAAGATCCGCGCGGCCAACACGCTGGAACTGCCGGGCGCGTACGAAACCGCCTCCGCAGTGCTGGGGCAGATCGCCACCAACCAGCGCTACGGCCGGCCGGACGACTACATCGTCCAGTACAAGGCCCGCAACGAAGCGATCGGCGCGGCCGACGTGGCCAGGGCGGCATCCACCCTGTCGCCGTCCGCGCTGACCTGGGTGGTGGTGGGTGACCTGTCCAAGGTCGGCGAATCGGTCCGCGCGCTGCAACTGGGCGAAGCGGTGGAACTGGATGCCGACGGCAAACAGAAGCCGTAAGGCCCGAACGGCACCGCTCCTCCTCGCGGGGGGCGGTGCGCGTGCGCGGAGCGATTCATCCCGCGTGGGCCAGAATGGCCGCGACTCCCCTTTCCAGGTGATCCCGATGCGACTCGTCCTGCTTGCCGCCGCTTCCACCGTGCTGCTGTCCGCCTGCACCTGGGTGCACCTGGCGCCCACCGCCCGGGATGTCCGCGTGGTCGGTGCGGGCGCCGTTCCCGCCGGCTGCGAGAAGCGCGGCGAGGTATCGGTATCGGTCAAGGACAGCGTGGCCTTCTATGAGCGCAACGCCCTGAGGGTGCGCGATGAACTGGAAACCCTGGCCCGCAACGAGGCCCCCGCCCTGCAGGCCGATACCCTGCAGCCCCTGGGCGATCCGGCCAACGGCGAGCAGCGTTTCGCCGCGTTCCGTTGCGGCCGATGAAGCGTGACGTGCGTCACTGTTCAGAATGGCGCGCGCTCAGGGCGATCCTGCGTAAAGATGCGGTGAAGGCGGGAAGTGAGTACCCTTGTCGGCCCCCTTTGCCTGAGCCTTGGCGCTAACCTCGATGCTCTTCAAGAATGTCTCCATCGCGGGACTGGCGCATATCGATGCGCCGCACACGCTGACGTCCGACGAGATCAACGCCCGCCTCCAGCCCACGCTCGACCGCCTGGGCATCAAGACCGACGTGTTGAACGACGTCGCCGGCGTGCATGCCCGCCGCCTGTGGGACGACGATGTGCAGGCCTCCGACGCCGCCACGCTGGCGGCACGGAAGGCCTTGCTCGACGCCGGCATCGGCGCTGACAAGATCGGCCTGGTGGTGAACACCTCCGTCAGCCGCGACTACCTGGAGCCGTCCACGGCCAGCATCGTCTGCGGCAACCTGGGCGTCAGCGACCATTGCCAGACCTTCGATGTGACCAATGCGTGCCTGGCCTTCATCAACGGCATGGACATCGCCGCCCGCATGCTGGAACGCGGCGAGATCGATTACGCGCTGGTCGTCGATGGCGAGACCGCCAACCTCGTCTACGACAAGACCATCGAGCGCCTCAACGCTCCGGACGTCACCGAGCAGCAGTTCCGTGACGAGCTGGCGGCCCTGACCCTGGGCTGCGGTGCCGTGGCCATGGTGATGACGCGCCGCGAGCTGGCGCCGGATGCCCCGCGTTACAAGGGTGGCGTGACCCGCTCGGCGACCGAGTGGAACAAGCTCTGCCGCGGCAACCTGGACCGCATGGTCACCGATACCCGCATGCTGCTGATCGAGGGCATGAAGCTGGCCACCAAAACCTTCGCCGCGGCCAAGATCGCACTGGGCTGGGCGGTGGACGAACTGGACCAGTTCGTCATCCACCAGGTCAGCCGCCCACACACGCAGGCGTTCGTGAAGTCGTTCGGCATCGACCCGAAGAAGGTCATGACCATCTTCACCGAGCACGGCAACATCGGCCCGGCCAGCGTGCCGATCGTGCTGAGCAAGCTGAAGGAACTGGGCAAGCTGAAGAAGGGCGACCGCATCGCCCTGCTCGGCATCGGCTCGGGCCTGAACTGCACGATGGCCGAGGTGGAGTGGTAACCCCACCCGGCATTCGCATCCCAGGGGCCGGTTCGCCGGCCCTTTTCTTTGACGGCGGCGACGCGCGATGAACCTTCCCGGCTACCCCTCCCATCCGAAGCGTTTCGAGGTCCGCCCGGGCCTGTCGATGAACTACCTCGACGAAGGCCCGCGCGATGGCGAGGTGGTGGTGATGCTGCACGGCAATCCGTCGTGGAGCTACTACTGGCGTACGCTGGTGGCGGGGCTGTCCGACAAGTACCGCTGCATCGTGCCCGACCACGTCGGCATGGGCCTGTCCGACAAGCCCGACGACAGCCGTTACGAGTACACGCTGCAGTCGCGCGTGGATGATGTTGCAGCGTTGCTGGAACACCTGGGCATCACCGGCCCGGTGACGCTGGCCGTGCACGACTGGGGCGGCATGATCGGTTTCGGCTGGGCGCTCTCGCATGCGGCGCAGGTGAAGCGTCTGGTGGTCACCAACACCGCCGCGTTCCCGATGCCCGCCGCGAAGGCGATGCCATGGCAGATCGGGCTCGGCCGGGACTGGAGGATCGGCGAGTGGATCGTCCGTGGCTTCAACGCTTTCTCGGCCGGCGCGTCGTGGATCGGCGTCGAACGCCGCATGCCCGCCGACGTGCGCCACGCCTACGTGTCGCCGTACGACACCTGGGCCAATCGCATTTCAACGATCCGCTTCATGCAGGACATCCCGCTGGGCCCGAAGGACAAGGCGTGGCCGCTGCTCGACGCCGCCGGCAAGGCGCTGCCGTCGTTCGCCGACCGGCCTGCGTTCCTGGGTTGGGGTTTGAAGGACTTCGTGTTCGACAAGCACTTCCTCGACGGTTTCCGCGCCGCACTGCCGAACGCGGAAGTGCATGCGTACGAGGACGCAGGCCACTACGTGCTGGAAGACAAGCACGAAATTCTGGTGCCGCTGATCCGCGACTTCCTGGACCGCCATCCGCTGGGTTGAACCTTTCTCCGCACGTGGCTGATCCCTTCTCCCTGCGCCAGCGGGGAGAAGGTGCCGAAGGCGGATGAGGGGCGCTCTTGCCGTTGCTTCGTTTGCCGGATGTCCGAGCGGCTCGCTGCGCTCGCGTCCCCTCATCCGGCGCTTCGCGCCACCCCGTATCGAGTACGGGGCAGGCTCTTCTCCCACAAGGGGAGAAGGACTAAAGCTCTGGCAATGGATTCTTCTCCGCCTCCACCACGCCCGTCCAGTCCGCCTCCACCAGCACCGGCAGCCCATGCGCCAACCGCGCCTTGTCGCACTGCGCGCTGCGCTCGCCGAACTCCAGTGACGCCGGCACCAGCGCGCACACCGACGGTCGCCGGTCATGGATCGTGCAGCGGCTGTAGCGGCCGATGTCGGCATCCAGCGCCACGCAATGTGGGTGCTTCTGGGAGGTGCCGCGCATCACCCGCTCGTGCACCCGCAGCGGTTCGGTCAGTTCGATCGGTACCACGCCGCCCTGGTCGGGGTCCGCTTCGCTCCAGTGGAAGCTCACGCGGAAGTGGGCGCAGCAGGCGCCGCAGGTCAGGCAGGGATGCATCGGGGCTTGGCTGGCGGCGGGGCGCGGGCGGGACGCGCATTCTGCCAACCCGGGCGGCTGACGCAAGTACCGTCCAGCGGCGACAATGACGGCATGACCGATCCGTGCAACATCGCCGCCAGCCTGCCCCGGCTGGCCCGCGAGCAGCCCGACCGCGTGGCCATGCGCTGTCCCGACGCCGCCGGACGCTACACCCGCGAACTCACCTATGCCCAGCTGGACGCGCGCAGCGACGCCATCGCCGCCGGTCTGGGTGCGTACGGCATCGGTCGCGGCGACCGCACCGTGGTGATGGTGCGGCCCACCCCGGAATTCTTCCTGTTGATGTTCGCGTTGTTCAAGGCCGGCGCCGTGCCGGTGCTGGTGGATCCCGGCATCGACCGGCGCGCGCTGAAGCAGTGCCTGGACGAAGCCGAACCGCAGGCCTTCATCGGCATCCCGCTGGCGCAGGCCGCGCGCTGCGTGCTGGGCTGGGCGAAGTCCGCGAAGAAGATCGTCACCGTCGGCACGCGCTGGGCATGGGGTGGCACCACGCTGGCGAAGATCGAGGCGCGCGGTGCCGGCGCCGGTCCGCAGCTGGCGGCCACCGCACCCGACGATGTCGCGGGCATCCTGTTCACCAGCGGCTCCACCGGCGTGCCGAAGGGCGTGGTCTACCGCCACCGCCATTTCGTCGCCCAGATCGAACTGCTGCGCAACGCGTTCGGCATGCAGCCTGGCGGCGTCGACCTGCCCACGTTCCCGCCGTTCGCGCTGTTCGACCCCGCGCTCGGGCTGACCTCGGTGATCCCGGACATGGATCCCACCCGCCCGGCCAGCGCCGATCCGAACAAGCTGCACGCGGCCATCGCGCGTTTCGGCGTCACCCAGCTGTTCGGGTCCCCCGCGCTGATGAAGGTGCTCGCCGACCATGGCGCGCCACTGCCGGGCGTGCAGCGCGTGACCTCGGCCGGCGCGCCGGTGCCGCCGGATGTCGTGGCGAAGATCCGTACGCTGCTGCCGGATACCGCGCAGTTCTGGACGCCGTACGGGGCCACCGAATGCCTGCCGGTCGCTGTCATCGAAGGCCGTGAACTGGACGCCACGCGCGTGGACACGGAAGCCGGTGCCGGCACCTGCGTCGGTCGCGCCGTGCCGCCGAACGAGGTCCGCATCATCCGCATCACCGACGCGCCGATCGAACGCTGGACCGATGTCGAGGTGCTGCCCGACGGCGAAGTTGGCGAGATCACCGTCGCCGGCCCCACCGCCACCGATACCTATTTCCGTCGCGATGCCGCCACGCGCGCGGCGAAGATCCGCGAAACCCTGCCCGAGGGTGCCGAACGCACCGTGCACCGCATGGGCGACGTGGGCTGGTTCGATGGCGAAGGCCGACTGTGGTTCTGCGGTCGCAAGACGCAACGCGTCGAGACCGCCGACGGCCCGCTCTACACCGAGCAGGTCGAACCCGTCTTCAACATCCATCCGCGGGTCCGCCGCACCGCACTGGTCGGGGTGGGTGAGCCCGGACGCCAATCGCCGGTGCTCTGCTACGAACTGCAGCCCGGCGCCAGCGCCGATCGCACGCAGATGGCGACCGAGCTGCGCGCCATCGGTGCACGCCATCCGCACACCGCGCGCATCGCCACCTTCCTGCCGCACCCCGGCTTCCCCGTCGACATCCGCCACAATGCCAAGATCGGTCGGGAAACATTGGCGGCATGGGCACGCACGCAACAAGGACACCACGCATGAAGATCCTGGTCACCGGCGGCGGTGGTTTCCTTGGTCAGGCGCTGTGCCGTGGCCTGGTCGAACGCGGGCACGAGGTGATCAGCCTCAACCGTGGCTACTACCCGGTGCTGCGTGAACTCGGCGTGGGCCAGGTGCAGGGTGATCTCGCCGACGCGCATGCGGTGATGCATGCCGCCGATGGCGTGGACGCGGTTTTCCACAATGCCGCGAAGGCCGGGGCCTGGGGCAGCTACAAGAGCTACCACGACGCCAATGTGGTCGGCACGCAGAACGTGCTCGAGGCGTGTCGCACGCACGGCATCGGTCGCCTGGTCTACACCTCAACGCCCAGCGTGACCCACCGTGCCACGCATCCGGTGGAAGGCGGCACCGCCGACACCGTGCCCTACGGAGAAGGCTTCAAGGCGCCGTATGCCACCACGAAGACGATCGCCGAAAAGGCGGTGCTCGCCGCCAACGATGCATCGCTGGCGACGGTCGCGCTGCGCCCGCGCCTGATCTGGGGTCCGGGCGATCACCAGATCCTGCCGCGACTGGTATCGCGTGCCCGCGCCGGTCGCCTGCGCATCGTCGGCAGTGGCGAGAACCACGTCGACACGACCTACATCGACAACGCCGCGCAAGCGCACTTCGACGCCTTCGACCACCTGGCACCCGGTGCGGCCTGCGCGGGCAAGGCGTACTTCATCTCCAACGGCGAGCCATGGCCCATGCGCAAGCTGCTCAACGCGATGCTGGAGTCGGCCCATGCGCCGCGCGTCGAGAAGCACCTGTCCTTCAAGGCCGCGTATCGCATCGGTGCCGTGTGCGAAACCCTGTGGACGGTGCTGCCGTTGAAGGGCGAGCCGCCGATGACGCGCTTCCTGGCCGAACAGCTCAGCACTGCGCACTGGTACGACATGGCGCCGGCGCGACGCGACTTCGGTTACGTACCGCGCGTGTCGATGGAAGAAGGGTTCGAGCGCCTGCGCGCCTGGCTGCGCGATCATCCGGTGTAGGAAAGGGCTTCAACCCCGACCTCTCTCCACCAAGGATGCCGTAGCCATCAGACCCATCACTCTCCTGCCGCGCTGCGGCGCGCTCATCGGCGCGTGTACGGCGAGTTGGTCGAGGCGCGGGCTCAAGCCCCTCCTACAGAAAGCCTGACCTTCACGCCCGAATCACGACACTGAAGCGTGTCCATATCGCACCGCGCGGCAATCACGCGGCGATGACTCCCCGCGTTCCAGCATGGCGCACGCCACTACCGGCTGCATCGCTGGCCACAGCCCAAAGGAGTTTCCATGCTGCGCTACGCCATCATCTTCTTCGTCATCGCCCTCATCGCCGCCGTGTTGGGTTTCAGCGGCATCGCGGGTGCCGCCACCAACATCGCGTGGGTACTGTTCGTCGTCTTCGTGATCCTGGCGATCATCTCGCTGTTGCGCGGCAAGCGCGTCTGACCTCTTCAGCGTCTCTCCCCGCCGGGATGGCAGGACGCCATCGAGCCCGCCCCGAGCCTGCATGAAGCAGGCCGACGGGCGGGCAGGGCATGCAGGCTTTGCCGCTAGAATGGCGGCATGGACCTGTCTCCGTTCGATGCCCTGAAACCCCTCGCCGGTCGCGCACTCGAAGTTGCGCTCAACCAGGCGATCGCGCTTGATCCCGACACATCGGCGGCGCTGCGTCCTCTCGAAGGCCGCCGCATCCAGCTGATGGTCGATGCTCCGCCCCTGGCAATGGACATCATGGTCGGCGGTGGTCGCCTGCAGGTAGGTCCGGCCAGTGAAGTGCTGGAAGCCGACCTCGCCGTGCGCAGCACGCTCGGCGGATTGCTCGGTCAACTCCCTTTCCTGCGTCGCGACAACGCGACCCCGGTCGGCAAGGTCAAGGTCTCCGGCGACGCCGAGCTCGCCCGCCGCCTGCAGACGCTGGCCACGCGTTTCGATCCCGATTGGTCGCTGCCGTTCACCCAGGTGTTCGGTGACGTGATCGGCGTGCAGGTGGCGAATGCCGTGCGCGCCGGTCTGCAACAGGCCCGCATTGCCGCGGGCAACCTTGCGGAAAGTGCCGCCGAGTACGTGACCGAAGAATCGCGCGACGTGGTCGGCCGCGACGAACTCAATGCCTTCCATGACGATGTCGATGCCATGCGCGACGACGTGGAGCGGTTGGCCGTCCGCATCGGCCGCCTCGCCGCGCGCGTGGAGCACCGCGCATGAAGTCGGTGTTGAGGGCCAGCCGCATCGGCCGCGTGCTGCTCCGCTATCGCCTGGACGACCTGCTCGAAGGCACGCCGGTCGAGCGTTGGCTGAAGCTGGGACGCCCGTTCGTGCCGCGTGCATCGGCGGAGATCGCCGCACAGCCGCGAGGTGCGCGACTGCGCCTGGCGCTGCAGGAACTCGGGCCCATCTTCGTCAAGTTCGGGCAGATCCTGTCCACCCGCCGCGATCTCATCCCGCCCGACATCGCCGAAGAACTCACCCTGCTGCAGGACCGCGTGGCGCCGTTCGATGGCGATGTCGCGCGTGCGCTGGTGGAACAGGAGCTGGGCCGGCCGATCATCGAGGCCTTCGAGCATTTCGACACCACGCCGCTGGCCTCCGCGTCCATCGCGCAAGTGCATGCGGCCACGCTGCCCGGTGGGCGCGAGGTGGTAGTGAAGGTGCTGCGCCCGGACATCCGCCGGCAGATCGCCGGGGACATCGCGCTGCTGGAGAGCATCGCGGCCATCGTCGACCGCGCGCATCCGAACGCCGACAAGATCCGCCCGCGCGAGATCGTCGCCGAGATCGAGAACACGCTGGCGGCGGAACTCGACCTGCAGCGCGAGGCCGGCAATGCCAGCCTGCTGCGGCGCAACTGGGCGGACTCGCCCGACCTGTACGTGCCCGAAGTGATCTGGTCGCACACCGCCGAGCGCGCGATGACGATGGAGCGCGTGCGCGGCATCCCGTCCGACGACATCGCCGCGCTGGATGCCGCGGGCATCGACCGCAAGGCACTCGCCGCCAAGGGTGTGCGCGTGTTCTACCAGCAGGTGTTCCGCGACAACTTCTTCCACGCCGACGCGCACGCCGGCAACATCTGGGTGGATCCGGAGCGGAAGACCGATCCGCGCTTCATCGCGCTGGATTTCGGCATCATGGGTCAGCTCTCGCGCGACGATCAGTACTGGCTCGCCGAGAATTTCATGGCGATCTTCAACCGCGACTACCGTCGCATCGCCGAACTGCACGTGCAGGCGGGATGGATGCCGGCGCACATCCGCATCGACGAACTCGAAGCAGCCGCGCGCGCCGTCTGCGAACCCTACTTCACCCGCCCGCTCAGCGAGATTTCGCTGGCCGAGGTGCTGGCCAAGCTGTTCCGCACCGCGCAGCGCTATGAGCTGACCCTGCAGCCGCAGCTGATCCTGCTGCAGAAGACCCTGCTCAACATCGAGGGCGTGGGCCGGCAGCTGGACCCGCAGATCGATATCTGGGCGGTGGCACGGCCGGTGCTGGAACGCATCCTGATGGAGCGCTACAGCCCGCAACGCGCCGCGCAGGAGTTCCGCAAGCGCCTTCCCGAGATCATGACCCACGCGCCGGACATGCCGCGCCTGGTGCATGCATGGCTGAGCCAGCAGGTGGAAGGCCGGCACGAGTTGGCGATGCGGTCCAAGGACCTCACCGAACTGACCCAGACGATGAAGGGCCTGCAGCGCCGCGTCGTCGCCGCGATCCTCGGTGTCGGCCTGCTGATCGTGGTGGCCGTGCTGTATGCGCTGGAAGCGGGTGGGCCACGCCTGCTCGACGTGCCCGCTTCCGCGTGGATCGCCGGCATCGGCGGGTTGTGGGCGTTGCTGGCGGCGTGGCCGCGGCGCTGAGGTGGAACGCTCCGCGCAAGCGCGATTGCGTATCAGCGTCACCGGAATCGTAGACGAAGAATTCCCCGGCTGGATCGAGTTCCATATCGACGAGGCGTCAGGGCGCCGACATCGAGGCATCGAGAAGATGCCGGTCGTTGGTTATGCGGACCAGGCGCTTCCCTGCGATGGATGGATTGCCTGCAACGTGCTCGGGCACGTGGATCGCGATGGCCGTCGGTGCCTGGAGGTCGATACCTCGCCCTGGCACGTCGAGACGGACGAGGGCGTCTACCGCTTTGTCGTCGACGCATCGGATGTGGACGAAGCGCAGTCCTGAGCCTCACGTATCCGCGCGCGTGGCGCGCCGACGTCCCCACGCCAACCACCAGCCCAGCCACACCTGCACGGGCAAGGTCAGCAAGCAGGCGAGGGTGAACCAGCGCGGGAAGTCTTCCCACGCGAGCCAGACCAGGGTCACGCCGAGGGCCAGGTACAACGCGAGGAACACCCAGGCGTGCGCGGTCTTCGCGACTGCCGCCACGCCGACCATCAGCATGCTGCCGGCCGCGCCGGCCATGACGACCCACAGCAGGTCGTAGGCCAGCCGCGCGTCACCGCCCGGAGGCAAGCGCAGCGCCGCCGCGAGTTCACCGCCGATCTGGTTGACCAGAGGCAACGCGTAGAGCGACACGACGCATGCCAACACGCTGCGTAACACGACAACCATGCGACGAGGCATGAGTGCGCTTCCATGAACAGATGAGGCATTGGAGCACATCGATCACGCGCATTGACACGATGGCAACGATTCCTTCGCATGCCGTGCGCGTGGCGCACGCTACCGTGGCACCTCATTCATACGGGAGCCTTCCCATGAGCCACCTGACGGGAAAACGCGTCGCCATCCTCGCCACCGACGGCTTCGAGCAATCCGAGTTGACCGAACCGATGCGCGTATTGCAGTCGCACCACGCGCAGGTCGACATCGTCTCGCCCGATGGCGGACGCATCCAGGGCTTCAAGCACTTCGACAAGGGCGACCAGGTGGACGTGGATCATGTGCTGTCCGAAGTCTCCGCCAAGGACTACGACGCGCTCGTCATTCCCGGGGGGCTGTTCAATCCGGACGCCCTGCGCGTGGACGACCAGGCACTGGCCTTCACCCGCGGCTTCTTCGAAGCCGGCAAACCAGTCGGTGCGATCTGCCACGGCCCGTGGGTGCTCGCCAACGCCGACGTGCTGCGTGGCCGCACCGTTACCTCGGTGCCCAACATCCGCAAGGACCTGGAGAATGCGGGCGCGAACTGGAAGGACGACGAAGTCATCGTCGACAAGGGCCTGGTCACCAGCCGCACACCGGAGGATCTGCCCGCGTTCTGCGCCAAGCTGGTGGAGGAGATCGCGGAAGGGAGGCATGGCGGGCAGCGGCGGTCCGCCTGACGCGCGGTGTAGCCCGCCGCTACGCGCGCCTGAGCGGTGCGTAGAGCGAGAAGCCCGTCAGCACGGCACCGAATACCACCAAAACCGCGCCGTAGAAGGAGGCGCCGTCCTCGCTTACCCGCTCCATCAGCGGCCAAGCCCGTTTCATGCCGGGGTGTGCCACCCACATGGCAACCGGATGCAGGATCAACCATGCGCCCGCGACCACGCAGGCGATGCCGGTGGCCGTACCCCACACACTTCTCGATCGACGTACCGAGATGTGCGCCGCTGATACTGCACGCTGCTGCTGATCGAGGGTGTACGCGGCGCGTTGCGCTTGCAGGCCATCGGCATGCGGACCGGGCCCGGGCGGAGGGTCTTCGCTGAACACGCGCACGTCACTGCCGTTCTCGGCACCATCGTCGAGCAGGTCATCCACGGTGGTGTTGCGCCGCAGCCAGTGACTGCCCGGTGTCTTCCGCATGCTCCCGCTCCGACGGCTTCCCCATGCCTGCCTGCAGGATAGCGCCCAAGCAGCCACCTGTGTTTCCGGCAGTGAAGCAACCGGCGTGTCCCTGCTCGCCCCTGCCGGGTCCTGCGCGACAATGAAGGCCCCGCTTGCGGAGACGCCCGTGATTCCTCGCTTCCTCATCCTCCTGCTGGCTTGCTTGTTTCCGTGGCACGCCATCGCCGCCGACGCGCCGCTGCGCATCTTGAGCTTCAACATCCGTCTGCCGGCCGAGAGCGACGGCGTGGACTACTGGGAAACGCGCAAGCCGCTGGCGGTGCGCATGCTGCGCGAGCAGCAGCCCGACGTGATTGGCCTGCAGGAACTGGTGAAGTCGCAGGCCGACTACCTGGCGCGCGAACTGCCGGCGTACGCGTGGTTTGGTCGCGGCCGCGATGCCGATGGCGGCGGCGAGCACATGGGCGTGTTCTACCGGAAGGACCGGCTGAAGGTGGTCGAGTCCGGCGACTTCTGGCTGTCCGATACGCCCGACGTGCCGGGCAGCATCACCTGGAACCATCTCTATCCGCGCATGGTGACCTGGGCGCTGTTCGAGCAGCGTAGCGACGGCAAGCGCTTCTACCTGTTCAACACCCACCTGCCATACCGCGATCAGGACGAAGCCGCGCGGGTGAAGGGCGCGCAGGTCATCGCGCGCCGCCTGGCCGCGTTGCCGGCCGGGGTGCCGGTGGTGCTGACCGGCGACTTCAACACCGCGCCGGACAGCCAGGTGCACGCCGTGCTCGCGCAGACGCTGCAGGATGCGTGGACCACCGCGCCGCGGGTGGAAGGCAGTGAAGCGACGTTCCATGGGTTCACGGGCAACGCCGACAAGCGCATCGACTGGGTCTTCGTCCGCGGCGTGCAGCTGGAATCGATCGCCTCGATCACCACGCGCTGGGGCGGACGCTATCCGTCCGACCACTTCCCGCTGCTGGCGACGCTGCGGCTGCCGTAAGCCTGCGTTGCCTGTCGAGGGCGCGCAGGCGAGGCTCGATGTGAGCACGATGGAGCGCCGAATCCCATCAACGGCGTTCCGAGCCTCGCAGATGGCGCTCAATGTGAGACAGATGGAGCTCACGAGCTCCATCGATCGAGCTCCGAAAGCCATCCCATCGCATTCCGAGTGCCATCGATGGCTCTCCGAGCCTCGCGGGTGGAGCTCAATGTGAGAACGATGGAGCTGCCGAGCTCCATCGATGGGGCTCTGAAAGCCATCCCATCGCCTTCCGAGTGCCATCGAGGGCTTTCCGAGCCTCGCGGATGGAGCTCAATCTGAGACAGATGGAGCCCCCGAACTCCATCGATGGCATGGGAGAGCTCGATCGTTGGCATTCCGAGCCCCATCGACGGAGCTCCGGGCTCCATCGCCGGGCTCCGAGGCCGGTGTACAAGGCTCAATGTGAGGCGGAGGAGGCTCGCCAGGCGTTCGCGACGTTCAGGCGCGCGATGAAGGTTTTTCCCTTCGCCCCGCTTGCGGGGCGAAGGTGCCCGGAGGGCGGATGAGGGGCGGGCGCGATGGTCGGGCACGAGGGATGTGTCGTCGCGGCCGCGCCTCTGGCAACAGTACGGGCGCGTTGTACGTCGCCTCTTCGTTCG
>Ga0065704_10000362_pt1 | contig 31509 bp, 33 predicted proteins | sample SwiRhicommuniRL2_FD_59091 | JGI IMG/M metagenome (GOLD analysis project Ga0065704, IMG submission 59091) | Switchgrass rhizosphere bacterial communities from Rose Lake, Michigan, USA - RL2 v2 (version 2) | ecosystem: Host-associated > Plants > Roots > Rhizosphere > Soil | place: East Lansing, MI | reverse complement strand
CTACATTATAACCTTTCAATGTTAAACGCAAACTATCCAATAAATCATCATAACTAGTTTCTTCTTTATGTAAACTTAATTTATTTATCCCCTTTTTCTCTTTGTTTTTGTTTTTGTTTTTGTTTTTGTTTTTGTTTTTGTTTTTGTTTTTGTTTTTGTTTTTGGTTTTGGTTTTGGTTTTGGTTTTGGTTTTGGTTTTGGTTTTGGTTTTGGTTTTGGTTTTGGTTTTGGTTTTGGTTTTGGTTTTGGTTTTGGTTTTGGTTTTGGTTTTTTAGTCTTCTTTACGCTGGCACTTACTTCATCTTTTACGTCCACATTTTGCCTCTGTCTTGTTGCTTTTTGCTTATGACCACAAATATCGCATTCGTAGTCTCTAATGCCCCCAGTTTCTTTAAATTGGCGTTTTGGTTCTGCGCTAGCGCTAGCGTAAGCGGTTACCACAGGATATAGATGACCCTTTTTGCATTTAGGACATAACTCCAATCCAAACACAGAATTATTAATCGTGAGGTGGGTATTAAATATTACAAATAAACTTTTCTCAGTCGAACAACTCAACGAAGAAAAGGTAAGAAGCGTAAGAGCAGATTTTCATTTAAGGAAGAGCATGAAGATCCCGAAATTCAAGCAGAGATTAGGAAAGGAAATCTGTGAATATTTTATGATTCTAGTAAATCATTGATTTGAAATTAATTGCTCACATATCTGCCTGTTATTAACTGAAGAAAAAAGATGTTTTAGGTAACGATATATTGTTACCTGCTTCTTCTTTAGGCTATAATACATTAGTTCCGAATATCTCGTCTACGAATCCATTGTCATCGCCGTTAGCCGGATCCGTAAGATCGTTGTCGCAAGTAAATTGATTGTCGTTTGTGAGGCTAGTTATGGAGCCAAAGTTTTCAAACTCATTCACTGCCTTACAGTTATCCTCCTGTGTTATCTTGTGGGTCCTCTCGTTACTGTTGTTGTAATCATTGTCTTCGCACTCTTCCTTGTCGGCAAATGCTGGTGCTACTTGTGATATTCCTGTCCTGTTAGCCCTGTCAATATTCCTAAGGACAGTGCTACAAAAGTTAACACGTTTTTGTGTTCAAAGTTTCTTATCGCAAACTGATACTAAACAAAGTATAAGTGGATTGAGTAAGAACAAGTGCTAAAAAAAGAAGAGTCTTCTTTACTACGTTGAATCTGAATTTAACAATAGAATATTATTCAAGTTAATCCAATTTCTATACCAGATAACTATGTGTACTGTACCCGCAGATTGGGATGGATCCATCCATGCTTATGTCATCACTAATTTGAATCGATGAATTTTGGTAAATTCCTTCAAATCTTGTATATAGTGTGTTCGAATAATTAATTCAAGTTTGTTATCAGATTGGTGGGCGAGCTAAGCGGCTTCAAACCTGGCTTATTCATCAGCCCACCATCTAAATTAATAATCAGGCAATAACGGTAAATATTTTATACGATTCTAATAAGTAAAGAATACTGGTGGGTGGGCATTGAGCCATGAAGCCCAGTGACAACAGATCCCACCAGCAGTCAGATTGCTTTCTGGACTTAACTAATTCATAATAAAATATCATATACAACAAAATATAAAATAATTTAAACCGGTGGGAATTGTGGATTTTGATAAGAGAATCCCACCGGCGTTTGTCTTAAAATGTCTTCGGAAGTAATCAAACTAACTAATATAAGATATAAGAAGTTGGCTTACCTAAGTTTCCTTACCAAAATTAGACACACGTATTAGAAGTTTTAAATAAAGTTTTGGCGTTTAATGATACTGTCTATCTTGAATTCATTGTTGGGATAGTCAATTGGTTGGTGCTTCACCGGATACGCACCAATCAATTTTACTATTAACGGAGACATAGTATATATTTTGTATGATGCTAGCAATTAACATTCTCGCTTTCTATTTTTTTTACTTGCTTATAATGTTCAAAAATTATAGACATAAGAATCGGATGCAATAATACAGGCTTACATGCAATCACTCCAGCAGCATTATACAGGCGCGAATAAGACATCATTTCATCGAAGATCTTTCTTTCGCTTTTATCCAATTCTTGTCTAAATATTTTCCACTTTCTTCTTTCTCTTTCTGCAGCAAGTCTATACGAAGGAATAGTTCGACCCATAATTACATCATAGGCAAAATATTGATTTAATGCATACATCACCTGCGGGAGAGGGACAAGACAAATAAGGCATTTGAGCACTAGATCATAAAGATTCGGAATGATACGGACAATAGGCTTTGAATCTGACAAGTTAATCTCGGTAACGGACAATATCGATAAATTTATGGAGGACATGACGAAGCAACATGGCAGCACATTCAGACTTATTGACATTAAATTTTCCTCTGCATCAAAACTTTTGCAGGACGCTAGACAAAATTCAGATGTAAATTATTCTGTACTAGTTATCTATGAAGTATAGTGACTAAAAAATCTGAATCGATGTTAAAACATAAATACAGAGGCTATAATTTAGATTAAATAACCATGATTCAAATTATTTAGCTATACTTGGATAATAATGATAAAAACTATAATCTTTCTGTTGAAATAGATAAGATACGTCTTCGGAATCCAACAATGCTTGCTTCAGGGATTCTCGGAATATCTCAAAGTATTTTCGAAAGACTGTATAATGAGAACATAGGCGCCGTTGTAACCAAGTCCATCAGTGTGAATCCGATGAAAGGATATCCAAACCCGACTGTAGTTCCAATCGGGGGTGGGAGTTATCTAAATGCAGTAGGACTGTCAAATCCTGGCNTTGATGCGTTTTCAAAGGAATTATCTAAAAATAAGAAAATCCCAATAATGATTAGCCTTGTCGGTTCTTCTGAAAAGGAATTTTCAAGGATGGTCAAAGTTTTCGATTCATTGAGCATCTTAGGTTATGAAATCAACCTCTCCTGTCCTCATGTTTCCAAAATGGGTATGGAAGTCGGTGACGATCCAGAGGAGGTAAACAAGATTGTAAAGACCGTAAGGATGAATACCACAAAGCCAATTTCAGTCAAAGTGGGTGTTGGATCGATTGATGTTGTTGAACTTGCAAGAGTGGCAATAGATGCAGGGGCTAATATCATCACCTCCATAAACACACTAAGGGCAATGACTATTGATATAGAAACAATGATGCCAATTCTGAGTAATAGAGTCGGCGGACTNTCAGGAACGGCAATAAAACCGATCGGAGTGAGATGTGTCTATGANATCTCTAAAAATATTAAGGCGCCTGTGATAGGTTGTGGTGGCGTTTCGTCNTGGCAGGATGTCATNGAGTANATGATNGCAGGGGCATCTGCTGTACAAATAGGTAGCGTATTAGGATCTAATGGCCCTAAAATTTTTAATCGGATCACTAAAGATTTAAAAAATTATGTTGAAAAGAAAGGAATGAAGAATATTAGCGAGATAATAGGAATTGCCCACAAATATTGATAACAGGAGAATAGTTCGGATTGAGCAGACTATTGTCGAAACTCCTACCGTCAAAACTTTGGTTTTTAAAGATAGTTTGAGCCACACTGCGAAACCAGGACAATTTCTAATGATATGGATTCCCCGCGTCGAGGAGATTCCAATGAGTGTGATGATAAATTCTAAGGATGGTTACGCAGCAGTTACAATAAGAAAATCTGGAGTTGGCTCCACTGCGTTATTTGAGCGGAANACNGGTGACCATGTTGGTTTACGAGGTCCATACGGNAACAGTTACACATTGAAAAAAACTTACAAAAAAATATTGATGGTAGGAGGGGGAACAGGACTCGTGCCANTATTGAGATTGGCTTCCTATGCAAGNAGGTTGAAAATTCAGAGTACTGTGATCATAGGNGCAAGAACAAAAGGCGAAGTTTTCTTTGAGAATATCNCAAGAAAAATCATTCAAGACACTGATTCATCACTAAAAATTTGTACGGATGATGGTAGTTATGGAATTAGAGGAACGACCGTCGAATTCATGAGTAAAGTATTGCACGAGAATACTTTTGATTGCGTCTTTACATGTGGTCCTGAACTGATGATGAGAAAAGTTGTTGATTTGTCCAATGAAAATTCAATACCCGTCCAGGCAAGTCTGGANAGATATATGAAATGTGGAATAGGTATTTGTGGAAGTTGTTGTCTTGATGGTTCGCTGGTTTGTCAGGATGGAACAGTTTTTAGTGGAAGACAACTTTCAAAGATGCTGGATTTTGGTACCTCTTATAGAGACAAGGATGGACAAAGAATTAACTATTGTTGATCAATTCCATTTACATCGAAATGTTGTTGATCAATTCCATTTACATAGAAATATGTGAAATGGTAGCCTGCTTATGAGAATACAGACATTCTTTGTCAATATTTATCAATCCAGAAAATAGTCATACTTATCTACTTAGTTTTTATCCAAATCTGCAACTAGCTTCATGTTCTAAAATGAAGAATCGTTCAGAGATCGAAATAATGGCTGCCATCCTCAATGCGGCAGTTTCAAATTGGGAATACAAAACCACTATCATGATAAATGCGGGGGTATCACATTCTCAGCTAACACGTTATTTGATGACTGCCGTTGATAGGAAATTAATGGAGTATTCTGAGATCACAGGTTTATACAGGACCGCAGAGGCAGGACTTGTATTCATAAAGAAACACGAGGAGATGTGTAGGATTTTCCCAGCAATATCTGATTTACCTGAGGTTTCCCATAACAATTGTGTTATAAAAGGTTCTCTAAATGAGTAAATTATCTTGTTGTAAATCTCACTAATTTAGATTATAACCTGATTCTAAACGCTCACTGATCTTACATCTAGCCGAAGTTGTTTGATCTCGACGTACATTAGATTGGCAATAAGGGCAACACCTTCAATCTCGCCTGCAATTGATTTGATATTTCTGTTGCTAGATAAAGTCACATCTATGAAGGATATCCAGCGATCCTATATGATGCTTTTAGATGTTCTCTCAGGAAAGTGGATCAAATGTAATATTCCTCAAAATACCATATTTTATGAATAAAAAGTTAAATGTATCGACTACACTCCGTCAATTTTCTAAATTTCGTTCAATGATTCGGTCAAGTAAAATTAAAGTTTTTCATAGCATTCATTTTATCTGTTTATCAAAATTATATATTCAAGCTTACAAATAATTCAACTAATCAATGACTAAAAAAATCGAAACAGCACTGAAAGATTGGCATTCCAGTGTTGTCAGTAAAATGGCGATAAACGATCCTTCAAAATTGGCAGAGTATGCGCTACACATTTCACGCATTGTTACATATGATAATTTAGTTATTGATGATGAATTGTCAAAGATTGGTGATATCGGCAGAAAAATTGCAAAGTCTGGGAAAAACTCATCTGAATTTAGACCTACTCAATTGATCGAGAAAATAAATCATCAATTGTATAAGGTTGAAAACTTTAAGGGGAATCGAGATGATTATTACAATCCTTCAAACAGTTTGCTCAATACAGTGATTAAGAGAAGGACGGGAAATCCTATTACCTTGTCGATACTATACATTCAATTGGCCAATTCATTAAACTTTACACTCTATCCAGTAAATTTTCCGTCCCATTTTATGGTAAAATATGTTTTGGATGATGAAGAAAATGAGATAATAATTGATCCATTTAACGAGGGTAGAATAATGGACGATTACTCTCTAAAAGAACTATTGGATCATTTTTATCCTAAAATGAATATTGCTTTAACCCGAAAATTGGTGGCCAAGGCATCAAATCCAGATGTAATCATACGTATGTTAANCAATTTGAAGACNAGCTTTTTCGAATGTCAGGATTTGGATAGTGNAGAACTTGCTAATGAGATGGTATTGGATATCAACAGAGATGACCAACANAGTCTTAGAGATAAAGGAATGGTGTTTTTACACAAAAAGAGTTATTCACAAGCGCTAGAGTTTTTTAATCTATACCTAGAAAAATTTCCCGAAGCCAACGATGTTGATACAATACTAGAATTAATACGAAAAATAAAAAATAATGATTTTTGAAAATAATTAAAAGGTTCAGATTACCCGAGATATCAAAAATGATATATTTCTGCAATTCTGAATATTTCAATTACCATGGAAGATAATCCCCAGTTATTGGACTCAGTGTTCCTCGATGGGTCCAGAAAAATAGTAGTGTGTAAAAATGATATTGATCTGAGTAAAAAAAATGATAACACCATATTCATTTTAGGTGTTGTAGAATCAAAGGGCTCTGCAGGAGGAAGAATAGGGGGAGCAGGATTTAGGAGGATAAGTAAGATTGGTTGTTATGAAATTACAAACGGGAACATCCAAAAAATATTTGAAACTGAAAATGGAGATATTATTTCAAATTTTGAAGTACCATTGAGTGCAGTGGCTATGGACATTGGATTATCAAACGGTACCCCAAAGGTAGTACAGGGAATCGTCGACGAAGAGCTCATAAAGTCTTATCTTAACTTGATACGATAGATAGCAAGAGCTTTACCTCACATTATCCGATTTACAGATTGTATTCAAATGGGCGATTAGTTTAAGATTATCAAACAAACCAACAGACCAACCAGCCATTGCTAGATTGTATATTCTATTCATGTCTGTTTATTATGATATAAATTGGGATAGCAATTAATAAGATGACACTTGATAACACACACCAAATCTATAGCAGTTTTTGATTCTGGATTGGGGTCTTTATCTGTGATTAGACTTTTACGGAGTCAGATTTCAAAAGAAAATATTATTTATTTTGCCGATAAAAAGAATTTTCCGTACGGCGAAAAATCGACGCATGAACTGGAGCAAATAATGGCAGAAACCATCAAAATCCTCATAAGTTTTGCTCCAAAGATAATTGTAGTTGCTTCTATTACTCCTTCCATTCAAATATTGNACAAGNTAAAATCCATGAGCCATATTCCCGTNATAGGTGTCTCTATTCCACTGAAAGAGGCTTCAACAATTACAAAACGGAAACATATTGGAATAATTGGCACAAGAGCGACCATAGAAAGCAAANAATTAGACGAACAAATTAAGTCNGATGTACCTCAAGACATTTTTGTTACTAANTTCGATGCATCAGAAATAATACAAATAGTTGAGAAAGGAATTTTCCTTCAAGATAATAATTACACATCTGACTGCTTGTCGCGGATACTTAAAGGGATGGAAGACACAAATCTAGATGTCCTGGTATTATCAAGTACACATTTGTCTTTCATAAAATCACATCTAGTATCAATGTATCCTTCAATAAGGATCATTGATCCTGCCGTTAATGCAGTAAAAGAAATTAAACATTATCTCAAATCACAGAACATTTTAAGAAAAAGTGGTCTAGGGAGAATTAGAATCATTGTTAACGGAAACAAGGAAGCATTTCAGGGACTCCTCAGAGAAATGGGGCTCTCCGGTCCTGTTGAAAGTTTTGAAAAATAATGATGGCATTTTTAGCTGAAACAAATTTTTGTTTCAATTTCAACCAGCGATTATGTTAAATATTCATAAATCATCTCTTTAGAAGATGGCAAGCCGACCTAATTGGGACACGTATTTCATGCTTCAAGCAGAGGTAGCTAAGTTACGATCAAATTGTTTGAGTCGTCAAGTTGGTTGTGTAATAGTTAAAGACAATAGACAAATAGCTACAGGATATAACGGCACACCTTCTGGTATTAAAAACTGTTTCGATGGAGGTTGCCCAAGATGCCTTGACAAGCAGAATAACAAAATAAAATCTGGTGAAAATCTAGAAAGGTGTTACTGTACTCATGCAGAAGCAAATGCGATAATGCAGTGTGCGCTTTTTAGAACAGGCAGTACTAAAGGTTCCACGCTCTATTCAACATTTTCACCCTGTCTAGAATGCAGTAAGATGGCCATTAGTGTAGGAATTGGTAGGATAGTCATTCTTGATTCGTATCCCGAGGACGGTATTGAAATATTAAAACAAGCAAGCATTGAGATATCTAAATTAGAAAAGGGCGATATTTTATCATGGATTTCAAATTTGAAGGCGGTAAATACCTAAACTTCATCATTCTAAGTCTATTTCTCATACAGTTATAACCAAATTATCTATTTGAAAACTTGTTTTGTTTTGAAATTATTTTTGAAAGTAGAATTCTATAGATGAAGTAACATGGCCGAAGGAAACTCATTTATAAAATATTTACCTACCAGTAAATGTGACATTGAGTAATACATTTGACCATGGTTCGAAATCGACAATCATTATAACAATCCTACTAACAACTGTAATTATCTATACTGCTGTCTCTCAGCAATTGCTATTTGCACCTCCACCCGAGATGATGGTTGATCCGACACTTCATCCAGAGAATGTTACTGCATCCATTGGCAATCTTATCATGGTTAGCTTTAGCTCGGGCACAGGAATGAGAATGCCTGAACCTGATGAGCCGACAATGGAAGTTTCTTATGTAGGTGGCGGTAACTATAGGGGAACTACCAATATTTCAGACTTCGGAACTGTGATAATTGAATCCGGAACAAATGGATCGACTACAATTCATGGACATGGAATGATAATGGATTCGAAAGGTGAAGTAGCAACTTATAGAATTCAAGGCGTGGGCAATATGGGTTCTGACGGATATTTTAGAAATCATGGAATGATATTCTTTAATCCTTCAAGCGGTGTATTTAATGAACTTTCAGGTACTGTTGGTATATTTGCAAATGAAGTAAATCAAAAAGGAAATGCAGTAACCAAAGTTTGGCAATTACAGTGAGCTTTTGTAGCGTCGTAGAAAGATATATTAGATTGGGAACAGGAGTTAAAATTATGACTAGTTCAAAAAGAGACATGTACCTCTGCTTTTCAGAAAATGAAATACGTTTCCTTGAAGACTACGCGAGAAGTAAAGGAGCACTGAATGTTAGTCAGGCTTTGGAATCCTTATTGAATGAAAGAAAGAAAGAAAATTAATTTTAATTAAAATTATTATTATTATTTCTGAACCGACACTAAAAAAATAGGTTAGGGCTTGTCTTTAGACTTTGTACCTATGTCTATCGTTTGGTCTACGTCTGAAATGAAAATTTTTCCTTCTCCTGCAAGACCTGTACTAGTACTTGCTAGTATCTTGTTTACTACTTGTTCAACAAGCGAATCTTCTACAACAGTAAAGATAGTTAAATTGGGGTTAAATTCTGGTGTATAAAGAGAAGTTCCCCTTCCCGAATGAACTGCTGCTGGAGGATTCAATCCTCGTCCTTTTGAATCATAATACGTAAAACCACCTATGTTCAATTCTTTCAATGCAGCAAAGGCATCTGACATTTTTGACTGCGGTATAATCGCCTCTATTCTTTTCATAGTTACTAGTGTATTCTACTACTTTTATTAAAATTTTCTTGTCTAAATATCAATTTTAGACAATATCGGATAAGAGGATCTTTAAATTTATAAAACTAAAGTCGAATAAAATTAGAATAGGTGGATTATTCTGAATGAATTATTGCATTTTTTCTATTTGTATATATCCCCACGACTATGACGGCAATGCCAATTCCTATTATAATCATGTCCGCAGGGATCAAAACAGCCGCTACCTGATTAACTGTACCATAAACCCATAACATGATGCCGAAGAATGTTAGAGATATTCCGGAAATTACTTCTCCGTTAAGTCCAGTCCCAACCATAATAAATATCCATGATGCCTATAAATAAAAATCATTTCATTCTACAATAGAGTTATTCGGATCTCATCCTCTCTGACCGTTTTTTCCATGCAAACAGCATGAAAATAAACGGAATAGTCATCACTGTTGTTGCAATAAGAACTGGTTGAACAATGGCCATGTCTACAGGTATCCCAATCGCCATGAAGTAAGGAAAAGGATAAAGTCCAGAGACAAAGAACCACAACGCAACAATTAGCGCTATATACGGCAGGTTCCTTTTAAGAAAAGAAGACTTTTCTACCTTGACAGAACTACATCTGATACATCGTGTTCCTTTGCGGTTTGTACATGACGAGCAAACTGCTTTAGAACATATGACACACGATCTATCACCGAACCTAGAGCCACATATTTCACAATTTTTCAACTAGCAAAATAATGGACAACGATATGTAATAATGTTTTATTCATTAGAGGCTTGGACTACCATTGAAAAGAATTATTCTAGACCTTCTAGACTATTTCCAATTAGCCAGTTGCGTTTTGTTTGATATCTCTTAGAGATGGCGGTGTTAACAAGATACTTTGATTCTTTATTACTTCATGTTTGGGCAATCCATATTCGTCTCTTAGCTCTGCTTGTTGAACATTAATTCTTTCGGCGGAAAAAGACGGTCCTATGTGACCAAACATTAGATATGCGATAATAACTACTGCTAGAGATAGGCCCATTACGAGTATACTCAAGGCTACACCCTTCATATGGAAGTATCCTCCTGTAGAATGAATCTTGTCGTCGTGGGCGGACATCAACAGAGTAACTTACATAAGTACATAAAAGTATTTGGATTGATTATGTACATAAATGCAGGNAACTGTAAATAAATAAAAACTTGAATCATCGTATAGGGAATGATGATTGAAGAAAAATTAGCATCTATTGGTATAAGATTATCGAACCCCCCACAACCTATTGGTTCCTATGTTCCTATTTTGCAGAGCGGAAAGTTGATTTTTGTATCAGGACAAATTCCGCTGGTCGCTGGATCTTTGCCAGAGAAATATGTAGGCAAAGTNTCAAGTCAGGTCTCCATCAACCATGCAATTGATGCTTCAAAACAATGCACAATAAATGCACTCGAGCACATAAGAAAATATTTGAATAATCTAGAAAAAATATCCAAATTTGTAAAGATAAGTGGTTACGTAAATAGTGATCCCTCATTCAAAGATCATCCAAAAGTTATCAATGGAGCATCAGATTTTGTTCTAGAGGTTTTTGGAGAAAAAGGAAGACACACTAGAGTCGCCGTCGGGGTCAATAGCCTTCCACTTGATAGCGTCGTAGAGATTGACATTCTATGTGAAGTCGACTAATGTTTAGAAGGCAGAAAAAACCTAGATTTGGTTCTCGGATATGTCTAATATTGTTAGATCTATTACTGGATACCTAACTTTTTTTTTATGCAGAGAATAGGACAAATAAGAAAACTCTTATTTACCGTCTGTTAAATTTCATATTAATTGGATATACTAGAAGGAAACAGCCTCGCAAAAAATCTTTTTGACAGGTATTCCGCTAATTCTCGCAATTGGAAATTTGCTGTTTCTGTATCTCAACTGAACGGAAACTTTTATGATGCTATTGTAAGCAACCCTAATGAGGTATGGCAACTGAAAATTGATTCTATCTACAAGCCTAANCCTTTGATAGTAGGAACAAAGGTTGATGTAGACCCGGTCAAATACAATGATAACACCCATATGCCATTTGGGTATAGAAAATTGGANCCAAATAAGATTGGAAAGATTTTATCNGATGTTGGTGAAGATGAAGACACCAATGCTCTAAGTTCCTATATCACTTCTTTAATTTCATCAGCGGAACCTGAAATACCAACTCCCAATAACAGTTACGCGTACGGACCATTCTTATTTACACAAAAAAATCCACTCAAAGTTGATGAATATCAGAAAAAAGTTTCGGACAGATTGGCAAGCAGGCTCAAGGATAAACTTAGAGTGCTCTATTCCAGCTACGGTTGACTATAAGTACAAATAGTATCTTTCTAACCACTGGACCTAAAACAGAGCAAACAGTATTTCAATCTAGATTAATACTACTTCTTAGTAACTAGAGAAAATGGGGCCGGCCGGATTCGAACCGGCGGCCTCCAGCGCCCAAGGCTGGCATCATACCAAGCTAGACAACGGCCCCGTATCTATGGTTTAGCAATTGCCATATTCCAAGTATAATTTTAACTTTGAGATATTCAATTATTAAATTACATCGGCCAGAGCAAAAGAGAAATGGTTCCTTTCACTGCCGTGCGAGTTCAGGTTTTCCAGCTAGCCTCGAGTTCATCAATATATCTAAATATGCTAAACTTTGAATTTTAAGAGTTGGATTTCATTGAGAACTATGTCAAAGCGGGCAGAATAGCTTCTGAAGTTAGAGAATATGCAAGGATACAGGATCATACTGGCAGAACTCTCAGTGACATATGCAATGACGTTGAACAAGAGATATTCAAAAAAGGGGGAGAACCAGCTTTTCCTGTTAATGTTAGTTTGAACGACATTGCAGCTCATTATACCGCAGTACCTAACGATCCAATAACAGTCAAAAATAGCGATGTACTCAAGATAGACGTAGGAGTTCATATTGATGGATATATTGCTGATACAGCGGTGACAGTGAGTTATGATGCAAGATATCAAAATTTAATTGAAATTGCTCAAAAGGCTCTTGACGAGGCAATAAGTATTGCAAGGTCAAATACAAGAGTTTCTGACATAGGTAGGATAATAGAAAAAACAATCACTAAATATGGGTGTAAACCGATTCAAAACTTAAGCGGGCATTCTCTTGAACGATATACCATTCATGCTGGAAAGTCAATCCCAAACATATGGACAATAGGACACTCCTTCAACTTGTCAATAAACAACGTTTACGCAATAGAACCATTTGTGACGACAAAGGATGGTCAGGGCATTGTTTACGAAGGCAGAGTCAGGAACATTTACGGGCTTGCTTCGCGGAAACGAACAAAGGACCAAAAACTAGACGAATTTCTTGAATATTTATGGAATAAATTCAAGACCCTGCCATTTGCTCTAAGATGGATTGTCAAAGAATATGAAGAAAAAGAGGCATTGTCGTTTATAGAGACACTGATAAAAAAGAAAAATATCCATGCTTATCCAATATTGGTCGAAGGGGCAAATAGAATAGTTGTTCAAGCAGAACATACAATAATTCCTCAAGAGTCAAATACAATAACGATTACAAAGTAAGCAAACAAAGTAGAGTTGGGCAAATGTAGGTATCAATATGATACTTCGCGCAGAGTTATCTTGCCGAATTGTATATGTAATTGTAATAAAAATAATAAATACCAGTTTGAATTAATTTGTTATATGAAAGCAAAGACAGTTATCTACAGCGCATATTTTGCATTAAAACTTTGGTTTTACAGGAAAATAAAGGGCAAAAAGTCAAGGCCAGAAAAAGAAATTTCACTTTAACTGTCCAATTTTCTTTAAATCTCAAATCCAAATCGCTTAAAATCCCCATCGAATAATTAAATTACTTATGGTAGAGCCTAATATTTCAGAACTTACTGGAATATCTAACATATTTGATGATGATTGGACACGGACAATTTACTCTGTAGATGCAAGCCATTGTTGTGTTAAACCTATGGCAGTAAATTTCCCCTCAGACAAATACGAAATACAGAAAATATGCAGCTACGCCTATTACCGGGACATACCAGTAACTTGCAGGGGGGCTGGCACAGGGCTATTGGGTCAATCATTATCCAGTGGTATTATACTGGATTTTACTAAAAAAATGAACAAAATACTGGAAATTGGGAATAACTACGTCATCGCTCAACCAGGGGTTGTAAAAGCGGTATTAGATAAGGAGCTTGCAAAAAAGGCCAAATTTCTTCCACCTGATCCTACTAGTAGTAACTATTGCACAATTGGAGGAATGTTATCCAACAATTCAAGCGGTCCACATGGATTGGCTTATGGAAGTATGATCAATTACGTCCAGAATGTTGAGGTGGTATATGGGAATGGAATGTTGGGATATGCTGATTGTAATGAGTATGATGAAAAAGTTAGTAAAATGTTAAAATTTATTTCATCGCTCAATGTTGATTTAAAAAGTTATTATCCTAATGTGAACAAAAATTCAAGCGGATACCGTTTAGATGCTATCTTTGAAAAAAATAAAGTTAACCCCCAAAAAATATTCATTGCATCGGAAGGAAGTTTAGCAGTTGTGACCAGCAGTAAAGTGTCCATTCTAGACATTCCAGAAAAAAAGTGCCTTGTAATCCTTAGATTCGAAAATATTTTAGATGCCGCTAGGGCAGTACCATCAATTCTTGAACACAATCCTGTTGCGATGGAATTATTGGATAGGGGGAGTATCTTGGACGGATGGAGCGGCGGTGATTCTGGAGATAGTAACGCATGCATTATGTTTGTTGAATTTTATGGCAATGATAATTCCATCTATGACAAAGTTTCGAATTTTGAATTTGCGATGCGTGACAGAGTAAAAATTCTTGAAAGTGGCTACGATCAAAAAAGCGTGGATAGGGCGTGGAACGAAAGAAAGAATTTATTGAATAGCGCCATGAAAAAAGGAATCGGATCCAGAAAACCTGCGGGAATCATAGAAGACACAGTGGTGCATCCAGATATTCTATACTATTATCTAATCTTTCTTTTAAAAGCACTTGCCAAACACGATTTGGATTACGTGGTATATGGTCATGCTGGGAATGGGAATTTACACCTTCGGCCTTTTATGGAATTGGGTTCAAGTCGCTCTAATTCATTAATGCATATTCTAGCCTCTGAAGTTTTTAGCTATATCACTAAAGTACGAGGTTCCATTTCAGGAGAACATGGCGATGGAATGATCAGGACTAAATTTGTACCTCTGATGTATGGTAGAACAATGTATGACGTTTTCAAACAAATAAAATTTATATTTGATGATAAAAAAATCATGAATCCCGGAAAGAAAATATTGTAAGTGTTTTTTTATATTCTAACGNTTCTGTTGGCGACGATGGATTAATTNTAACTTTGACAACAGCATTTTTGAGATAAATACTATNGACTGGAATCAAGATTNTGTTTTCTTAGTTTGTACCAAGTACCAANTCTAAACATCAAGATACCTGCAGCAATAGTGAGCAGCGATATGACCAGAGTTTGAGGAGAAACTATACTCCTCAACATGCCAGGAGCTGACGAGGAATATTCGCAATCCGAGTTATTGATGCAAGTTTTGTTAACAGGAAAGATGATTATTACTAGAACAAGCAAAACCAAGATAAACGTTCCTGCTAATGAGCACACAGCCCCAGCTTTTATCACTCTGTCAATTTGCCTGATTGCCAATTCTATTCAAAAAAGAACATTCAATTCAATTATTGATTCTCTTGGGATCTATTGTAACAAAGCTATAAGATTCATTTTTTGAAACTCGCTCAAATTTATTATTGAAATACTGGAATGGAATAGTTTCATACACGTGTTTATCCCATAGTTCATGTACCATATCAAAATACACCTTCCGTTTTTCGCCTTTCATTCTTAACATTTCGTGAGTAAGAATATGAGAAATTTTTGCACAATTNTTATCTGCATAAAATTTCATTCNATCCAAATCCGTTTGGGGATCCTTAGATCTCTCCCAATAGGCTATTCCNAAATTCTCTGAAGAATAACCCTCNGTTCGGCAATCAGTCCAAAATGGCTTGAAGTATGTAAGGTAAAAATGATANGTCNTCTTATCTCTTTCAGAATGGTCTCTTGACAAATATGAAATTGACATCCTGTCAAATAACCTTCCGGGAATTACCGGAAGGATGTCGGCCTTTATCTTTAGGCTAATGTCAAATGATCTTTTTATCCAATTATGGAAAAATCTTGACATCAAGGAAATATAATACCAATCCTCATTTTGCAATCTAATCCAGTCCTCCTTTTTTGCTACATATATGAAGAAGAGAGTAGGATTTTGCAAATTCCACAATTATTGCAAAATGTGCAAATAAATACTAATGAATGATGCAATTTTATTCTTGGCTTATTATTCCATTAAAGCCGTACATTATTGGAAAATGAAATAACTCGAGATGACACATTAATTAGATGTCGAGAACAAATGACAGGTCGCAAAACTTATACACTCAATTTTAGAACCTTTAAAAAGCGATGCTAATGTGGGGTCGTAGCGAAGCCAGGCATCGCAACGGGCTCCAGATCTAACAAACAGGGCTTTATTAGAGNATGATACCCGTGGATCGAGGGTTCAAATGTTGTGTTAAAAAAACACAACAGAATACATCCCTTCGGCCCCATTTTNATTTGCTAAAAATAGTACCGNTATCGGCCTATNCTGATATTAGTGCAAGATTGACTATGTATACATCTAACAAGTATATTTCCCNATTNGCTCGTGCATGCACTAATTAATTATATTAGGCATTCTTGAATTGCTTTGTAGGATCCAAATGTTCTCTGGGCTTCAGGGATATGCTTTTGAAGCGCTTCGGTAGCAGATTCTATAAATAATGACATTGGATCTTGCTTTTTGAATAGCTTTAGTAATGACTTTTTAGGATTATTTAACTTGTCAAAAAAGAAGGTCGAACTGTCTTCTATAATAACATCTGCTTCGCTACAAGATACCCCATGCTTTATTAGGTGTTTTTCCAACTTTGCAGCAAATCGTGCAAAGTGAACCGAGTAAGTATCCTGATCTAAATTTGGCAATAACAACTATGTACCCAATACATAATATTTAAAAATTTTTAATTTTAATCAACCTAAGGCATCGCGAGTCGTGAATTTTTATTGATTGCTCCCTTGATTCCTTGACCTGATAAGTGTAAAAAAGGTAAACTTGCATTATCTGATGACCTTATTTCTTGTTACTCGATTGACAATTTGAGACTATCTCTTAATTGGGTAATGCTAACTTTTTAAAGATTAAACATGACATATTGCGTTGCTGTCTACACTTCTGTCTACTGAAAAATGCTATCACAGATTTGCATATATCTATAAGGTGGGGAAGGGATTCGAACCCTTATAGATTCGCTAACTTCATTGTGATTCTGCAGGCGAACGCATAGCCGCTCTGCCACCCCACCATAAATAAGTTTGACAAATTTTCTCAATTTAAAGCATTGTCCAGATAATAGTTGCAGCAAGATACGAAGGATACAGACTTTAGAATAATCCAGTCATTGACTATGGTTCTGCAAGTTTTGTGAATCGCATATCAATTGGATTATATTCGCATCCCATTGGACCACAATATCTCCCTACATATTCTGCCTTTGGTCTGTACAAAGCTGGCTTGGGTGCGGCTTCTGCAAATTTTTCTTCAATCACATGAGAGGTCCAACCTGAAATTCTCGCAATAGCAAAGATGGGAGTGAACAAATCCATAGGTATTCCCAGGCCGTAGTATAACGACGCACTATATAGATCCACGTTTGGATATATCGACTGCTTCCTAGATTGGAGAAAATATTTTTTGGTCGTTTTTTCAACTTGGTCTGTCATATCAAACCATGGGGTCTGGCGTTCTTTGTTAACGGTCTTTGATAATCGATACAAGACCTCTGCTCTAGGGTCCGTTGTTTTATAAACTGCGTGGCCCATACCCATAATCTTATTTCCACCTTCCATCTTTTCATTTACCCATTTTTCGACGTTGTCTATATTACCGATTTCTAAAAGCATTTTCATGACCTGAGTATTTGCACCGCCATGTAATGATCCTGATAGTGCTGCTATTGCTCCTGTTATAGATGCATACATATGGGATTTTGTAGATGCTATCTCTCTTGCAGCAAATGTAGAAGCATTGAAACTATGTTCCGCATGAAGTATCAAACAAATATCAAATATTTTTGCTTCTTCATGTTTGGGTTTAGTACCAAACAACATATACAAGAAATTTTCTGCGTTTGTCATTTCAGTAGATGGTTTGATAATTTCTTTTCCGCTCCTTATCCTTTCCCAGACTGCAACAATAGTTGGAATTTTTGAAATAAGCATTTTTGCTCTTTTTATATTCATTTCCCTCGAATCGTCTTGTATATCAAGATCATAATCTGGCAACTGTGAAATACATGATTGAAGTACATCCATCGGAGAAGCTGTGACCGGTCTATTCTTCAAGTTTTGGTATATTGCTTCTGGAATATCTCTATTCTCTTTCAAATACAATGTAAAATCGGCCAAATCTTCCTTTGTGGGGAGNTCNCCAAAAAGTAATAGATATGAAGTTTCTTCAAAAGTAGAATGNGTTACAAGGTCTAATATATCATAACCACGATAGATAAGTTCTCCACGTTCGCCATCAATTGAACATATCCTTGTATCTGCTACAACTATGTTTCTCAAGCCTATGTTCCTAGCATCAATGTTTCTCATTCCACTCATTATCATATATCACGTCAAATTTATATATAATCTTGTTTAAACACCGTAATCAAAACTTTCCGAAGTTGGGATATTTTACTAAAATTTCTCCTATCGTTCTCATTAGTGATACCATCATAACCTTATATATTTCAAGGTATTTTTAGATTCTTGCCCGCCAAGAGGATTAAAGAAGGGAAAATATCATTGAAAATCTAGCCACATGCTGACTGGAAAAAGAATATGGCAGAGTATAACACTCTTGGCGTCATAGTAGACGGGGAAAATTTTATTGATAGACCACTCTATTCCGTCAGATCACATTCTGAACATATTGGTCAGAGGAATTTTCTAAAAAATTTAAGAACATTGATATCAATACTATACTATTGAAAGGCAATTATTATGTTATGAAATCAGCGATTATTACGAGTCTAATAGTTGCGATGATTTTCACAAATGTCAGTTTAAATGCAAAGGTGTCAGCAGAATCAGGAGTCGGTAAAGATGTATTTAAGGTAGTTGTCAGTCTATTTGGAATAACCAATTCAACAAAAGACATTGTGACATTAGTCAATGTAAAGGATCAGACCAAGATCAAAATGTTCAATGCCGAAAATCCGGAAACTGAAGGAGAAAATAAGGTGAGTTATGTGATGACATTTCAGAATTTATCAGTGGATGATGGAGAACCCTATAATGTATGTACATTAAGCGTAGCAGATTTTAAACTTAATTGTAAGGACGGAAACAATTCTCCTCTAAATCGACCAGAATTTGTGGACATCAATGTGTCAGAGTTTGGTTCTGGCGAAGAGGAGCAACAGTAAGACAAGAATGCATCTTTACTTCTGAAATACTGAAATAAGAGTCGATACACATCACGCATAGAATAGTTACCACAGTATGTAACAATTTGCCACCCAAGAGTAAAAAAATAAAAAATAGAATATTATTTAGCATGTCATTGCACTGCCTCCATTTTCCATACATTCTTGAAATTTGAGTCTGGATTGCTTTCGTTGTTCTGCGCCTTCTTGAGCGGCTTGGATTCGTTGTTCTTCGATTTCTTAAGCGGTTTTCAGGAGAGAAGCATATTTAGCAAACCTAGTATCATTGCATGCTAGCAACTCATTAGGATGTGATTTACAATTGCTGATTATGGTGGATATCGAAGATTCACAACTAATGGCTAATTGTATATCAAGGCACTTATCCATACCGTTGATTGCTGACCGTAACACATTTTTCCATTGAACTATAGCGGGGTCGTTAGGATTTGATTTGATTAGGAACATTAGTAATCGTATTTTACAAGTCAGAAAGGCCAATTAAGAAAAAAATGGTATTAGGAATGGATAGATTTAGTTTACTCCTTGAGAGATCTTGTGTTGGTTATGTCTCTGTTAAGGAGATCATCATTGTTGTTTCAAGCCGGAGGAACAATTGCTCTCACAGAGAACTTCTTGAAATCATAATTTACTCCGTTTGATTTGAATATTATCATGGGAGAGCCCCACGTTACAGCTGCACCAGCACTTTTTCCATTGCAATGTGTCATGTCATCACCCCAATTTGCTTTGTCTACCATTTCTGTAGCCTTTTGCCAATTATTGTTGTTATCTTTGTCTACGTAGGATTCGAGTTTTACGCTACCGTCAGGAAGATTATACACCACTCCCTTAAAGCCAATCCATTTATCCATGGTTGATCCAATTGTTATTCCGGAGTAAGGTTTTATGTCATAGTTTACATGCCACATCTCTTTTTTGAATTTGAATTTTCCATTTGTAAAGTCGATATTATTGTGGTATGATGAACCCCCACAGCCCTCGTGAACATTATTGCTGTGTCTAACACTTCTTGACACCAGAGAGATTTCATCCCCGCCGCCGGATGCAGAAAGAACTTTAACATAAATTGTTATTTCTACGTTCTTCCAGTCTGTTGGCTTGTAAAAGTATCCAGTCTGGTCCAGTCTTGAATAGTCATATGTTGGAAGACTGGATCTAACTTCATCTGACGGCAATCCCGAACTCTTTGTAAATGCTAGCATTCTTGTTGTACCTGGCTGAAGTCGCCAGCTACCATCTGAATTTTTAGAAATCTCAGCTCCGTTTTTATCAAACTGACCATCCTCGGGGTTTGACGGATTGAAGAACCATGTTTCTCCACCTGACAATGTAGGATAAATCATCTTGACTCCATCGCTGGCGCCTGTATCGTCCCCTGTCCCTCCATTTCCTGGTGAGGGTGGTGTCGTTGGAGCCGGTTTTTGTATGCTTGATTTTATTTCAGTAATGCTAGCGTAATCATTTTGAGTGTTACCATTGACTGTAACCTTTATGTATCGTGCATTAGTACCCGGAAGATCATAATTTTCAAGGTTTAGTGTCTTGCCGCTACTCTTGCTCGTAAGTACTTTTGTAAAAGTAGTACCATCTTTAGAAGTAGAAATAACAAAGTTGTTCTGTCTCTCATTTCCCTTGTACCATGCAATATTTACACTGCAAATGTTTTTGCTTGTTCCTAAATCGACCTGTATCCATGAACCTTTTCCATTATTAGACCACCTGGTATTGAGATTGTTATCCAAGACATTTGATGCAGGAAAGCCTGTTTGACTTGCTGATGCTTTAGGACTCTTGATTGTTGTAGTGGTACATTGAGTTTGTTGTGGCTGGCTTGTTGAAGTCGTTTGTGCTTTTACTTCAGTAATACTTGCATAATTATTTTGAGTGTTACCATTCACAGTTATCTTTACATATCTGGCCAATGTAGTGGGTATTTGATATTTCTCGAAAGATAGTGTGTTTCCAGTGCTCTTGGATGTCAATACATCCTTGTACGTACTGCCATCTGTAGAGGTGGATATAACAAAATTGTTTACTCTTACATCACCCTTATACCATGCTATGTTGATACTGCAAATGTTTTTACTGGATCCCAAATCAAGTTGTATCCATGAGCCTTTACCAAAAACAGACCATAAGGTATTGAAATTATTATCAACTACACTATTTGGTGGAAACCCCTGACTACTTCCACTAGCAGAAACGCCATTTATGTTTGTGTTAGCGCACATGGACGTTGTGGTTTCAGCTCCAAAAGACGAATGAATTGTTTGTGAAAAGATAAAGCTCGATACTATCAATAAGAACAATGCAGATCTAATATAAAGACTAGACAATTTTATGCAGCCACCTCAATTTTAATTTTAAAAACTGAATTGTCAGCATAATAAGAAAGTGTCAAGTCAACATTTCCCAGATAAATGTAGTATATCAAGTCATAATCATAAATCATTGCAAAATTATTCTTAATACATCTTATTTATGCAAGACTAAGATTTTTACTTATAATACGTTATGAGTCAGTTAAACATAATACTGTTTATATAATATTTACAATATTTATCTAATGTAAATAGTGTTACACTTTACAGTAAATTTAAATAGAAAAATCAAACTATAGAATCTTACATGAAAGGTTGAAAGTGGAGTGTAGAAAAGAGTGAGATGTATTTTGTACAACCAAAAGAAAAAATATAGAAAACTAGTTATTTGGATTCAAGACGGCCCTTCCGACTATTTTCCCTGCACGCAAATCCTCCAAAGCCTGATTTGCCTCATCCAACTTGTATGTTCTGTGCACTACGGATTTAATCGCTCCTGATTTGGACAAATTAACAAGATCTACTAGGTCATTAAAACTTCCAGTATACGCTCCCGTAATGTTAAGACCTCTCAAGGGCACTATTGGTAGACTTAATTCTAATGCTCCGCCAAAAAGTCCAACCATCACAAGTTTGCCTCGTTTTCTCAACATATTAATTGAGAGTGGCGCAGTACGATTATTGTTTACAAAGTCTATCACTGCTTCTGCTCCCAATGAGTTGGTGAGCCTTTTGATATCCTCCACAGAATCAACTTTGGAAGAATTCACGACTTCGTGAGCGCCCAGTTTTTTTGCTTCAGACAATCTCTTGTCATCTACGTCCACAACTACAATTGTTGAATTAGTTATTGCTCTAGCCAGTTGAACAGACATTAGACCCAGTCCACCTGCTCCTATTATTACAATTGACTCACCGGGAGCTACCTTTGCCTTTTTGACAGCGTTATATGCGGTCAGTCCAGAACATGCCAGCGACGCAGATGAATTTACATCCATATTATCAATTTTCACAAGATATCTGAAATTGGGAACAAGGACAAGTTCGGAATATCCACCATCTCTGTAAATTCCTATTGTCCTAGGAGTATCACAAAGATTTTCTTGACCGACTCTGCATGCTGGACATGCTCCCTCGCCTATCCAGGGGTATACTAAAACCTTGTCTCCCACGCTAAAACCGGTAACTGATTCGCCAATTGCTTCAATTCTACCAGATATTTCATGGCCTGGCGTAATTGGAAATTTTACTCCTCTGTCTTCAACTTTTAAAAAAGTACCTGCAGCTCCTTCATATCCACCTTCCCACAGGTGAATGTCGCTATGACATACACCTGATGCTTCAATTCTAATTAAAACTTGGGTATCTCTTGGTTTTGGATCTGGTAGGTCAACAATAGAAAGGTTCTCTTTAATCTTAATTATTTGAGCCGATTTCATTTCATTATTGGAATAATCGTCAAGGTATTAAAAGAATTCAATTCTCATCTGATTTTCTTGAATAGGACGAAAGTCAACATCCACCCATTAGTTTGAATTAGAAAATCCATATCGGACCTGAAATCCTTAGAATCGAAATTACAAATTTATTTCAAAGCCTTTCTAATATTGCTTGGGTGCTAATGAGGTTAAGGAAGAGCCGTCTGAATTATTAATGAAGAAGGTTATGAGTACCGAAGCATCCGTCATGTAGACCGTAAATCCCATAACCCTGTTAAGAAATTAATTCGGGGCAATCACAGTACCATTGTTAAAGCCATACTAGTCAAATCGCCTAATTTGAGAGTCAATCCAAATTAATTTTATTTATTTAACGATCACTCTTCATTCAATAAGTAAGCCTTATTAAATCTCGATTACTCTATAGATAATTGTTAATTTGCGGAAACTCGGCTCGGATTTGCAAGCCGATGGTATTTTCACTTTTGGCATTTGTTTTTATGTCGATTGTTTCGATAACATTATTGTCTGAACATAAGGTGTATTCAATATGTTATAGGAACACTTTAGATGACACGGATTGTGACGGTTTGGCAGACGATTGGGAAAAAGCGGGTTCTTATCTTGGAATAAGTATGCCTGGTGTAAACTGGCAACATAAAGACATTCTGGTCGAAATTGACGCAATGGTTTCTCATGCGAATACTAATCTTAATAGTGCGATGGATTTGGTAAAAACTAAATTTGCAACTGCCCCCGGCATATCCAATCCAGATGGGCTACCAGGAATTAATTTGCACGTTATTTTTGATCATAAAACCATTCCACACGATTCATGTACTGATATTTGGTCTGAATTTCAAACGCTAAAAAATGCTTGGTTTGGAACAGCTTTGGAAAGGGCGAGCATCGCAGATATCGTATCAAAAAAACAAACCATCTACCACTATGGTATTTCATTGCATTCGCAGTGTGGTTTGACAGGAGTTTCTGGAAACGGAGAACAACCCGGAAATGACATTGTTATATCCCTGGGTGATTCTGGATGGGCAGATTCTGACGCGAACGGACACCCAGACGGCAATACCAATCAAAAAGCGGCAACTTTCATGCATGAACTGGGTCATAACCTCGACTTAAAACACGGAGGAAGTACCAACACACCACCCTGTAAACCNAACTATTTTAGCGTAATGAACCAACTGTANGAATTTGCGGGTATCGTTACTACTCCTATAATTGATTATTCGTATACTNATGGTAGAGATTATCAAGGTGACTTAATAAATGAAACAGGCNTGAAAGGCTTGCACGAGCCGCACGGGATAGTCCAAGCGCTCACTTCTACCTTCCGCGGAGCAATTGGTCATGTGANTCCGCCGACTCCACCGGCNCTTTTCTACAGAACTTTCACGGCAAATGGACAGGCTATTAATTANGACTGGCCAACGGATAGTGATACTACTGAAATGAACGTAATTTCNTCTATTAACTTTTTCAAAGGTTACAATCCACCCTGTTCCGACACCACAAAAAGCGTTTCATACGGATTCAAGGATTGGCCAAATATAAAATATTGGGATCCGCCTATAGAGATTAACGGAATTACAAAAAATATGCAATTTCAAAATATTGATGACGCATCTACCGGCAGAGCAGTTCCTATAGGCAGTAATAACACTGCTAATTTATCTGAAGGAATCTCTGTTAGTCAACAACCATTATCAAATCCATCTGAAACTAAATTGCTAGATGATCCTTCCCTTCCACCATGTGATTTATCAGATCCAGCCTGTACAGATTCTCCCTGTGATCCCGATGATGTGGGATTTAGACCTAGTTTTATGGTCAATGTAACTGATCCTATTAATTCGACGGTTGATATAGGTAATAGAACTGCACATTCAGTACCGGATGTATCTATAAATAACATAAAGAACGTCTCAATTTCTAAAATACTTAGTTTAGACGCTTTAATTCAATCAGAACTGTTCATAAATTCGACAAATCAAACCAGTACAGAAATTCTAAACTCACTTCATAAAGAACTAATAACCAATTCGGATAGTGTTATTGCTCACATTCAGTCAAATAACTATAATAAGGGAATGTTACAGTTATTGAAACTTCAAAGTTTTATCATTCAAACTAATCCGGAAAAGCATTCAATACTTATTCAAAATGAAGAAGCAATAGACTTGCTAAAAAGTTTGATGTAAAAATTGGCCAATTCTGCTAAAATCATACAAATAAGCTTCCATTTTTATAAGACTTCATATGGGTTAATGCGGGGTTTAAACTGTGACTTTAGAATGCCTGAGTTAAACGGATTAGGTTTGTTAAACAAAATGAAAAAGCTAAATGGATTTTTAAGAACGATACTAATGAGTGCTTACGAAGTTCAAAATGACAAGATTTTCTTCCAAGAAGTGAAGAAAGGCATAATTGATAAATTCTTGAAAAAACCAATATCTATTACTGCATTGCGTAAAGAAGTAAATAATCAAACTCATGCTTACAAATTATCGGCGAATTTTACTGAATAAGCATATGATTAATCTATCTCTAATTTCATCTTTGATCTCAGGTCTAATTCCATACTGGTTTAATAACAAAAAATGCACAGATGCCCGCAATGTAGAGAACAATTACAGAGATTTTTTGAATCTGGTGTATCCGCATTGAGCCAACATTCCGTCTGCACATATTGTCTGCATCCTAAAAAGGAGCATGTGTATTATGTTGGTCAAATAGACAACAAGCATCCTTGTAGGGTATGTGATTGTATTTGCTTTAAATCAATGTGATGATAAGCAAGTGTCGTTTTAATTGATAGGCCACAACTATATCAGGGTGCTCGTATTGATACAGCAATCTGATTAATATGAATTCTGTCCTATTCAAAAATTCAGATTTAATATACTACAGAAAACTCTGTTCTTTTTTTAGTAATGTTCTTCCCGAATCTAATTATACATTGTTTAGTATCATTTCACGATAACAAAAGTTGAACACAAAAAACGTGTTAATGCTTGCAGTACTGTCTACAGGAATATTGACAGTGCTAACAGGAATCAGAGTGTCACCGGTAGCACCAGCATTTGCCGACAAGGAAGAGTGTGAAGACAATGATGACAACAACTGTAACGAGAGGACCCACAATATAATACAGGAGAATAACTGTAAGGCAGTGAATGAATATGAACACATTGGCATCCTGGGTAGCCCCGAAAATAACAATCAATTTGTCTGCAACAACATCCTTACGTCTCCGGCTAACGGCGATGACAATGTCTTCGGAGATAGTGCACTAGAACCTTAATATACCGTAGTCTTAATAGGTAACATGTAACGATATGTAGGTACCTATAATAACACCTTTTTTCTTTAGTTAATAAACAGAGATACAAGACGGTTTCATAAATATCGTCTCGTTATATTCGCGGCGTAAGCGTCTTCATTTTGGATGTTTACGAGTACGGAAGCACCCAATATGTAGAAGCTCGTTGATAAAAAATTGGTTAGTCCTACTTGAAAAATTATGCTGAAGCAGTGTAAATTTAGTTCCTGCCTTACAAATGCTCGATAATTTGGTTTACTTTTTTACGTCCTTTGTTTTGTATCATGTATTTACTCTTTTGACATAAGATTCTTAAATTTAGTATTATGTTCTGGTTGTTTCAATATAACGAAAACTAGTTTGACATAGCGACACTGGAAATCCTGTCGNCTGAATCTGTGCTATTGCTCAGTCGCAAAAAGTTTATCGAACTAATAAAGCGATCACGNATCTCGGTGTTATCTGGAGTGTCGAAGTTCTCCGGAATCGACAGGAATTCAATCATATAACCATTTTCTCCTACAAACGTTATCCAATATTGTACCTCTCCACTTATCGGGACTATTTCATCTCTTTGTGAGAACATTATGTGAAAAGATCCTGTTTTATGGCCATCTATTTGGAGTAGAGATGGCGGTTGTATTGTCTCGTATTCAAATTTATGGTCGTCAGCAGTACGGTGCTTATAAAAATTAAAGAACGCAAAGTTAAAGTCAGTCGAACCAAAGCCTTCTAACAAATCATCGTAGAAATGAATTTCTATTTTGCCATCTCCTATTTCTTTATCAGAGACCTCTATCTCAGTTCCTTCTTCAAGTTTATTTGAGTTTTCTTTTAAAGTCCAATCTGAAGGATATTGGAATGCAATTTGATACTTTTCGCTAAGATAATCAGTATATTGCAATGCAAAAGACGCNTTGATATTGGCAATAAACAGGGTAAAAGANAAAAAAAATGTCACAATAACAAATTTTGTCTTTGGTATTANTGTTAGAGTGATTAAATATTCACTTCCTTNAGCTCCACAAGGTATTTGATGAGCCTCATAAGATTTAACGATTTAAATAATCAGGAGAATTGATAAAAAATTATTCGAACACTTCTGGCCACCAAACATGTATCATTATGAATTTGGGAAAAACGTAACCACTTTAAACCCTGTATATTTCACCAGTGAGATGTAAAACTTGTGATGTGGAATGGAAAAGCGCATGGAATTCGATAAAAAATCATTATTTAAAAATCAATGTCGAAAAAATAGCTAACGGCATGTTCGGCCATGTTATGATCAGAACTAACCATTAATCATTGATGACTGCAGGCACCATTATTTTAATGATAAGTGATTTTATCACGAAAATAATTTATCATTAATAGTGTATATACAAATGCGTCGGCAATTTGAATCAAAAAACCATTTCCTTGCAAATAATTCCCTTATCAATAGTGTATGGTATTGTTGGCTTTTTAATAGCAACAAGTCTGACCCTCATGGTCCTTTCAGCTGGTGACATTGGTTACCATGTTCAATACGTCAATGCAACAGTTTCCCAAACAAATAACTCCTCTATTATCTCTGAAATGATTCAAAATGGTAACGCCTTAATTAACACATCAGAATATGNTAAGGCGATGACCACTTTTGACCAGGTCTTAANACTTGATNCTAGGTCTGTCGATGCATTAAACGGTAAGGGTTTGGTCCTCAATAATCTTGGAAAATATCAAGAAGCGATCTCTTGGTTTGATATGGCATTAAAGATCGACCCTACTTTTGTAGAAACGCTGAACAACAAAGGAATAGCATTGTCTAATCTTGGAAAATATCAAGAAGCGATCTCTTGGTTTGATATGGCATTAAAGATCGACCCTAATTTTGTAGATTCTTTATACAATAAAGCTGACGCACTAGGAGAGCTTGGTAGTTATGAAGAGGCATTTATCTGGACTGAAAAAGCTTTGGCGATTGACACTGCCAACCAAAATACTTCAATGTCTACAAGTACATTGCTTCCAAACGAAATAAATTAAAAAAATTTTCATTGGCATTGAGAGGCTGTCCANTTTTCTTTTGAGAATTCGGATATGTCACAAAATTCAGTTAAAATCTTTGCCATCTTGTTCTCCATGACTTTTGCATTTNTNTTTACNCCATCGCAATAGACCACTCCAACTTCCCTGCCATATCTATCTCCTCTCCGTTGTCCATTATCAACATCCAGCTCTCCTTTTTTTCCAAGGCAAAGTGACTCAACAAAATTTTTTGCCTTATCAAATCCCCCCTGGCCTCTTTCGGGAGTATCGACAAGCGCTAATCTAATCCTAGTTCCATTAATGTCCAATGTATCTCCATCTATTACCTTTGATACAATTCCTTCCAACTCTATATCCTCACTCGTATTGCCGTTCTGATTTTGGGTAACAATTTCTTGGATCTTGTAGATTTCTTCATTTTCACTTTGACTGATTTTTGATATTGAATAAACTTTGTCTACCAATCCTGAGTGTCCTGACATAAATAATTGGCTAATTAAAAAGACAAATAAAATACCAATGGCATAGTAAGTACAAATTTTTTGCATCCACATCAAATACAATTCAATAATTTAGAGCATTAATTTACTTTGCTGGACTCTAGTTATGTGATAATTATTTTGCTTTTTGTAAAGACGTATTCCAAATTCATAAAAGCAACAGAATATCTAAATTTGAAACCAAAAAACAGAAACAAAGTATTATTTGATCTTATCTATCTAGTCAAGGAATTAGACTCAATGAAATTAGACCTGACCAGGATCTTTGTTCAAGAATCAGGGGATTATGCCCATTCATATTCACTTTTTTTGAGACACGTTTTGACAAGTACATGCCAATTGAACTCATCAGGTGCCACAACCTGGAGTTTGGATTTGAAATAAAAGAGTCTATAGCCCATTTCACAATAGAGTGAAATTTTGGATTTGTTTCGTTTATTGAATTTAAAATAGTTTGACGTGAAGAAGATATGATATAATGCGCATGTTCATGCATTTCATCCATAGACGCGTAATCCAGTTTCCCAACCTTGAATTTGCCTTTTTTCAAACTATCCAAAATAGCATCAACATTCTTTTCAGATTCAACAGTATTGATACTCCTACCGATGGTGGACTTTACATGAGAGTCGCTACCAACTATTGATATCAAGTTATTTTCTTTAGTAAACCTCTCAGCATGAAGATTCGAAAATATATCAACATTATTACTGTTAAATGATTCAATCAAGTCACATTTCTTTGCATGTTCTCTTATTCCGTTTGAAACTGCAAATGGATGTGCAGCACAAGATATGGCATTCTGTTTTCTTATATCGTCAAGTGTTTCGTCAAGAGTCATACCCGGTCTTATTTCGTCCTGTAATCCATAAGCCAAAACATGACCTTTGTTGTTGATTGTTATTTCCTCAGCAGGGTAAATTTCTATGTCTTTGTATTTTGCATGATTTTGTTTGTATTCTAAAATCTGAGAATAACCATCAAGCGTATTGTGATTTGTAACAAATATAACGTCAATTTTCTGAAGATATGCATTCTCCAATTGTTCTTGTATTGTGACACCACAGTCAAATGGTATTCTTGAAAGATAGTTATTATGATTTGAAAAAACATTATGACAGTGAGTTTCGACCTTCAGGACTTGAGACATAGCTTTGCTGATACAGTCCAAGCAGTCTTTTACCTAATATATACTATCTTTGCATGAAGATAAACAAAGTATTTGATAATAATCTGCAAGATATTACATTTATGTTGTTATACTTCCGCTCTAAAAAAAGTAAATAATTATTAGCATATTATCAAAAAATTATTAAAATTGAGGACATGTTATCTAATTTCTATAACTTCTCCTACTATCTGATTCATTGCAGCTTCGGCAATGTCAAATGAATACTCGGCAGTCCTTCGAATATGCTCTAGGATAAGCTTTACGTAAATGTTGTTGTAATTCTTTGGATTCTTCTCCTTGTCGATCGACGCGATTATGTCATCTTCTATTGATGTGATATTTTCTGATTTATCCACAATGCTGTCTGCAAGATAATAGTCCTTTCTAAGGAATGCTTCTATAGCATCACTTAATAATTGTAATGATAGCTCACTCATTTTTAATATTCTTTTACGTAAATCATCAGGAATTGAACCAATCTGNGAACTCTTTATTGCAATTTCAGAAGCATGGTCTGCAATTCGTTCCAGACTCCTTACCGCTGCGCTATAGCTGAGACAATCAGCTGGACTCCGGAGTCCTATTGCTTTTAGGGTGCTTTCATTCTGCGAGGCAATGACCAGGTTGCGAAGTACATATAGACTGAATCTATCTACTTCGTCATCAGACTTTATTACTGACTTGTACAATTCCTGGCTATCTCCGGATAAGGTAGAAATTGCATCTCTGTGCATAGATGAACCAATTAGAAACATCCTTCTAACTGCGGTATTTATTGACAACTCTGGAAGGCTCAACAAAACTTGAATTGTTACTGTATCAGAGGAGTCGGCGATTATTTCAGTTCCAATAAGATTTCTGCGAACAACTTCTCTAATCGCATCGCGCTGAGAAGGATGAATCCCTCCTGTTTTTGATCTTAAGTGCATTATATTAAAGCCTCTTAGATACATGGAAACNACTGTACGCTTCAATGTTGGACCGCTCTTGTCACTAGTAACAAACGATGTAGCTTCAAAAGTGCTTGGTCCTCTTANNACATTTGGAATTATTGAAAGCGAATTGTTGGCTTCCCTCAATATGGTGACAGGATCTCCCGCCTTTAGTTTTAATTCAGTTACCCACTTTTTTGGAAGCGATAGAACGTACGTAGACCTACCAGTATACTGAATCTTCCTTACTTCATTATTTTCAAACGTTTGCAATATAGATANTTAGATGTCAGTATAATATGGGTTTTATGANTATTGATCTGTATTTACTATGTAGATATATATACTCTATATAGTTNGTTAACGTCTGGGGCTAGCATCNCCTGTAACGACGTAGTATACACAATCCCCAATGTAACAGGCGTGATCTGATATTCTCTCAAGGTAGCGCAGTATCAAAATGGCTGAAATATAGCATTTTGGCTCAAAGTTTCTCTTCTTGGTCTGCGTCAGTGCCTTTTTTAAGTNATTACGGAATATTGAATCCACGCTATCATCCATCATGTATAATTTNTGCGANGCATTTTTGTCAAGCTTTTCTAGTGATTTTACGCTTAGTTGAATCATCTCTTTAGCGGTTTTTGCCATCATTGTAACTTCGGATTTGTCACATTTAGGAATTGGACCTATTGTTTCTAATACTTCTGCTATATCATAGGCATATCTGCCAAATCTTGAGAAACCATATGC
>Ga0065704_10070341_pt1 | contig 31576 bp, 29 predicted proteins | sample SwiRhicommuniRL2_FD_59091 | JGI IMG/M metagenome (GOLD analysis project Ga0065704, IMG submission 59091) | Switchgrass rhizosphere bacterial communities from Rose Lake, Michigan, USA - RL2 v2 (version 2) | ecosystem: Host-associated > Plants > Roots > Rhizosphere > Soil | place: East Lansing, MI | reverse complement strand
GCCAGGGCGCCGGTCAGCGACAGCCCGAGCAGCGTCGCCGCCACGGTCACCCACACCTGGCGCCCGGCCGGCGCCAGCAATGCGGCCAGGATCGGCAGTGCCGCGCCGCAGCAGAACGCGGCGGCCGATGCCAGCGCGGCCTGCAGCGGCCGCGCGCGCAGGGTCTCGGTGATGCCGAGTTCGTCGCGCGCATGCGCGCCCAGCGCGTCGTGCGCGGTCAACCGTTCGGCGACCTGGCGCGCCAGCGCCGCGTCCAGCCCGCGCTGGCGATAGATCGCGGTGAGTTCGTCCAGTTCGCTCTGCGGGTCCTCGCGCAGTTCGCGGCGCTCGATCGCCAGGTCGGCGCGCTCGGTGTCCACCTGCGACTGCACCGAGACGTACTCGCCGGCGGCCATCGACATCGCGCCGGCGACCAGGCCGGCCATGCCGGTGGCCAGTACCACCGCTGGCGCCGCGCCGCTGCTGGCCACACCGACCACCAGCCCGGCCACCGACAGGATGCCGTCGTTGGCGCCAAGCACCGCGGCGCGGAGCCAGCCGGCGCGATCGGCGCGGTGCAATTCGGAATGGGCGGGGCGCATCGGCGGCCTGCAGGGTGGGGACAGGCCTGCAGCCTAGCCCAGCGCGGCGCCGCCGGCGTTGCTGCGTCTCACTCTCGCGCCGTCGGGCGGGTGGATCCGTGGAATGCTGCAGCACCGCCGGTAGCGATGTGGGCCTGACGCCGGTCACGCTATAGTGCGGCCCTTGCGATGGCCGCGGGTTGTCCCCACATCGTCTCACCTTCCGTGCGAGCCTGCCCTTGTCGAGCCCCAGCCACGTTGCCGAGACGCCGATCACCGACCGCGACACGCTGGTCGAGGTGTTGGCCTCCGGAGAAAAGCCCGAAGCGCAGTGGCGCATCGGCACCGAACACGAGAAATTCGGCTTCCGCCTGGACGACCTGCGCCCGCCGGCCTTCGACGGCGAGCGCGGTATCGAGGCCTTGCTCAATGGCCTGACCCGCTTCGGCTGGGAGCCGGTCCGCGAGGGCGGGCGCACCATCGCGCTGCTGCGCGACGGCGCCTCGGTGACGCTGGAGCCGGCCGGCCAGTTGGAACTGTCGGGCGCGCCGCTTGAAACCATCCACGACACCTGCGTGGAAGTGGGCAGCCACCTCAACGAGGTCAAGCAGGTCGCCGACGAGTTGCAGCTCGGCTTCCTCGGCATGGGCTTCCAGCCCAAGTGGCGCCGCGACGAGATGCCGTGGATGCCCAAGGGCCGCTACCAGATCATGAAGCGCTACATGCCCAAGGTCGGCAAGCTCGGCCTGGACATGATGACCCGCACCTGCACCGTCCAGGTCAACCTGGATTACGCCAGCGAAGCGGACATGATCAAGAAGTTCCGCGTCTCGCTGGCCTTGCAGCCGATCGCCACCGCGCTGTTCGCCGACTCGCCGTTCGCCGAGGGCAAGCCCAACGGCTATCTGAGCTACCGCTCGCACATCTGGACCGACACCGACGCCGACCGTACCGGCATGCTCGACTTCGTGTTCGAGGACGGCTTCGGCTACGAGCGCTACGTCGACTACCTGCTCGACGTGCCGATGTACTTCTCCTACCGCGACGGCACCTACGTCGACGCCAGCGGGCAGAGCTTCCGCGATTTCATGCAGGGCAAGCTGCCGGCCTTGCCGGGCGCGTTGCCGACGCTGCGCGACTGGTCGGACCACATGACCACCGCGTTCCCGGAAGTGCGGCTGAAGAAGTACCTGGAAATGCGCGGCGCCGACGCCGGCCCGTGGGGCCGGTTGTGCGCGCTGTCGGCGTACTGGGTCGGCCTGCTGTACGACGATGCGGCGCTGGACGCGGCCTGGGACCTGGTCAAGGATTTCAGCCTGGCCGAACGCCACGCGCTGCGCGATGGCGTGCCGCAGCGGGCGCTGAAATTGCCGTTCCGTGGCGGTACCGTGCAGGATCTGGCGTCGGAGTCGGTGAAGATCGCACTGGACGGCCTGCGCCGCCGCGCGCGCCTGAACCGCGATGGCCAGGACGAATCGCGCTTCCTGGAGCCGTTGGTGGACATCCTGCACGCCGGCGAGACCGCGGCCGAGCGCAAGCTGGCACTGTTCCGTGGGGAATGGCAGGGCGACATCGATCGCGTGTTTCGCGAGTTCGCCTACTGAGCGGGGGCGCCGTTCCGATGGTCTTCCCGCGCGCGATCGAATTTTCCAGGCGCCCTGGTTCTTTCGTGATGCGAGGTGAAAGACATGGAATATGACGACAAGAAGATTTCGGAAATGGTGCTGGCCCTTCTGGGCGTCTTCGAGTTCGAACACGGCAGAGTCTGGAAGAAGATCGATTTCGCCGTCATGGACGAATTGTTCGAGAAGGGCTACATCACCGATCCCAAGCGCAGGTCCGAATCGCTTTATTTGACCGAGGAGGGGCTGCGTTTGGCCAAGGAACTGGCCGCAAAGCATTTTTGGCGTGGCTGACAGCGGTGGCGCCGGCGCAGCGCGAAGACGGCATGTGTCGAGTCGACAGGGCGCTAGCGTCAGAAGCATGTCCAGGGCGGCAATGGACATGCATCGCGCCAGATCGACCTTCGTCGCCGCGATAGCGTGACGGTGCAAGCACCGGCACTGCGTTCAACACGCATTGGATCGCACAATGTCTGGGCCAAGTTGTGCGGCGAGCGGCGGAACTACTTGCCCGCGCTATCCGACTGGGGCAAGGTCTGTGGCGGGAAAAGGCAAGGGGAGGGGGCGCTGTGGGGCAGTTGCGTGAAGGCAAGAAGCCCAAGAATTCCCATCGTGATCATGATCGCCACGCTGATCTTGCGATTCCATCCGGAGATTGCTGGCGAGGACGTGTCCTTACGCGTTGCTCGCCTGGTTAATGCGTCGAGCTCGCGCGCGGCGCTGTCCCAGTCATCCGGATGAACAAGGATTTGGTGCACTTCATCGGCATCGTTTATCTGGATTTTATAAAGACGCGTATTTGTTTCGTAGCGGATTCGGGATTCCGTAAGCATCCGCTCGAGCGAAAGGCGGAAGCTCATATCCGTGCCTGAGTAGAGAATTTCCATGAGGTTCATGCTCGAATGGGCCGCAGGGCGTAGCGGGATGGGTGAGTGGACTATAAAGGCAAGCGTGGCGGGGGGAGCGGTTTCTGTGGTCATGCGCCTCCGCACTTCTGGTTGAGTCGAGTGCTGCTGCGGTGCATGTGGATCACATGCGCGATGATCCTGCCAGAATGGTCACATGTCCGTTTGTCAGTCTCACCTACTTCATTTGGATCACTCTCGTATTGGCGGAGCCGATGTCGAATATTGACCTGTCAAGGGGACGGCAACTCGTCGCGGCGCTCGGTAACGCCGCCAGCTACAACGACAAGGGCAGTCAGTGGTGCGGCCATTCGCCCGTCAGGGTCGAGGAGATGCAGCAGGGCTTCCATCGCGATCAACTCGCCCTGGCGCAGGAGATTGGTGTGGAGCGGTTGGGTGCCGAGTTGCGATCGGCCATCGAGAGCGGCGCTGCATGCCGCGATGGGTCGGGGCGCTATGCGTCACTTGCCGCGAAGGTGTTTGGCAGCGATCAGGGAGTCGATGGTCCATGAAGGCAGTGCCCGTGCTTGAAATCCATCCGTTGCAGGGCGTCGGTCCAGTACGTCTTGGCAGCGCCCGCGCCGATGCGAGGCAGGCGCTCTCGGCGCTCGGCTTCTCACTCGAAAGCTCGCACGGGGAGTCGGACCATTTCTGCGACGCATCGATTCAACTCGAATGCGATACGGATGGGCGGGTCTGGTTCATCGGGATCTCCGACAGCGAGCGCTTCGTCGCCCAGTTCCAGGGACAGGATGTCTTCGCGCTATCGGCGCAGGAGCTGTTCTCGCTGGTGGCGGCGTCCGATCACTCCGGGCCGCACCGCTACGTCGACGCCGAGTACTGCTTTCCGGGTCAGATCGTCACGCTATGGGACGCGGATGCGCAGTACGACCGCCGCGGCAAGGAATCCCGTCCGGTCTGGGCACAGGTGGGCGTCGGCAACGTATCCTACGCGGCCGCGGTCGCGGCGATCCGGAATCGGGAGTAGGGCTTGTCGCCGCGGCGACGTTTGGCCTGACATATTCGAGCCGCAAGGTTTACCCTGACGCTTGCCGAGCGGCCTGGAGAGTCGATGCACCCGTTAGCCTATGTGGCCTTGGCCTTGTTTGCGGCCGTCATGGCGAGTGATTGGTGGCTGGTGCGCAAGGTCCGTAAAGCCCTGGAGGTGCAGCGGCTGGACGCATCCGACTTGAATGGCCTGCGCTCCGCTGGCTCGCCCCTCGGCATCGTCGTCAACCTGTTTCGCGTGCGCAAGCTTCCTGCGATCAATCGTTTGCCGGACGCCGAGCGCACCGCGCTCGTGTGGCAGTATCGCGCGCACCTGGTGCTGGTCGGTTTGCTGGCTGTTTGCATCGTCGCGCTCTTCGCGCTTCGCGCCGCAGCCTGAGCCGCATCGCGCCGAGGCCGTGGCGTAGGCTGCATCCGTGCATAACCGTAGCGTGGGATGGAGGATGCATGGGAGTGAGTAGGTCAGCAGGATCTGGTGTATCCCCCTGGATTTTGGACCGGCCTCGTACTGGGGACGTCCCATGTCAGGCCGACGCCATGACGCGGTCGGATAGCGCAGCGAAGTCGCTCCCGGCGCGATGGGGTGTCGTTGCAGGGGGTGGCCCGGTCCGGGCCTCCGCTCTGCGCGACATCCAAGTGCATTGCCGAGCGGCGCGTTCCAACCTCAGGAGGCAGGTCGCGTGATGGGGCCATTTCAGCATGGATGGACACGGCAGGACGTCGAGTCGGTAATGGCCCGCGGCGACCCGGACGAACTCCTGTACGTGCCGATCGTGGTGAGCATGGATCCGCCTGACTGCGCGTGGTCCGAGGCCATTTGCCTGGCGCTGGCGCAGCATCCGCAGGCCACGGTCCGTGGCAATGCGGTTCTGGGCTTCGGCCACCTCGCACGGACCTGCGGTTGCCTGGATCTGGCTGTGGCGATCCCGGTGATCGAGGCGGCGCTCGGTGATGCGCACGCCTATGTTCGCGCGCACGCGGAGGATGCCGCCGCCGATCTCCTGCATTTCCTCGGCGTCGAGATCGCGCGCCCCGCTGCGAACACTGCGAACGGATAGGCGGCTCCGCCCGTCCAGCGCGCAGTGGACGCGCCAGGTCGCGAACTCAGTCCGCCGCCTGGCACGGCAACTCCACGCATACCCGCAATCCGCCTTCCGGGCGGTTGGTCAGGGTGATCTCGCCGCCGTGGGCGAGCACGATGCTGTGCGCCACCGACAGACCCAGGCCGATGCCGCCGGTGTCGCGGTTGCGCGAGGTCTCGCCGCGGAAGAACGGCAGGAACAGCTTCTCGTGCTGGGTGGGATCGATGCCGGGGCCATCGTCGTCGATCCACAGCACGCAGTCGCCGCCGTCGCGCTGCAACTGCAGCCGCGCGCGCTTGCCGTACTTGAGCGCGTTCTCGAGCAGGTTCATCACCATGCGCCGCAAGGACAGCGGGTCGCCGTCCAGGGTGATGGCCTGGCCGGCGACGATGCTCACTTCGGCGCCGGTGTCGCTGGCGTCGTCGACCACGCTTTCCACCAGCAAGCGGAAATCCAGCGGCGCGCGGGTGCCCTTGCGGCTGTCGTTGTGGATGAAGTCCAGCGCCGCGGAGATCATCGCCTTCATCTCGTCGATGTCGGCGATGGTCTTGTCGCGCAGCGGCGGCTGCAGGCCTTCCAGGCGGAACGCCAGGCGCGCCAGCGGCGTGCGCAGGTCGTGGGCGATCGCCGCGACCATGTGCGTGCGCTCGTTGATCAGGCGGTTCAGGCGCGCCTGCATGGCGTTGAACGAATCGGCGGCCTGCACCAGTTCGCTGGGCCCGCTGCGCTGCAGCGGCTGCGCGTCCGGGTTGCGGCCGAGGCGGTCGGCCGCTTCGGCGAAGCGTTGGATCGGCGCGGTCAGCGCGCGCGAGAACCACCACGCCAGCGGCAGCATCGCCAGCAGGCCGGCGACGAACAGCAGCGCGACCTGGGTCTTGAACGCGGCGGAAAAACGCCGCGGCGGCGAGACCACGCTGCGCCAACGGCCATCGGCCTGGCGCAGCGCGGCGGTGAAGCCGCCCAGCAGCGGCGACGCAGGCGCCAGGCCGCGTTCGCGCCAGCGCGAGGCGATGGCATGCATGGCTGCAGTGGCGGTGGATGCAGGCACGTGCTGTGCGGGCGGCGGCCCGATGGCCTCGTCGAACGGCGCGTGCGGCGAGGCGCCATCCTCCTCCAGTGGCGACGCCGCGTCGTGCGGGCCGGCTTCCAGGCCGGGCGATCCGGCTGGCGGCGGACGCGGCGCGTCTTCCGCGAACTGCGGGCTGCGCAGCTTTTCGTCGCTGCTGCGGTAGAAGCGCACGTGTTCGGGCGCCACGTCCAGCCAGTTGGTCAGCATGCGCTCGGCGAAATGGTCGCGGACCTGTCCGGGCGCCGGCAGCGGCGCGTGCGCCGAGTCGTGCACCTTCAGCGTCTGCGTGCCGGCGGGCATCTTGGTGGTCAGCAGCGCGATCACTTCCGGCGGATGCACCGGCATCTCGTAGATCGGCGTGCGCAGCACCAGCAGCGCGATGCCGATCAGTTGCGCGGTCAGCAACGCCGCCAGCAGCAGCAGGAAGGTGCGGGCGAAGATCGACATGCCGCGGCGGCTCCGCCTGGGCGCGCTCACAGCCGGGCGACGCTCGGCAGCAGCATGTAGCCCTCGTTGCGCACGGTGCGGATCAGTTCGGTCTGCACGCGCTCGTTGATCTTGCGCCGCAGGCGGCTGATCTGGCTGTCGATGGCGCGATCGTAGACCTCGGTGTCGCGGCCGCGCGCGTAGTCGAGCAACTGGTCGCGGCTGAGCACGCGCTGCGGATGCTCGACGAAGGTGCGCAGCAGGGCGAATTCGCCGTCGGAGAGGTTGATGAAGATGCCGGTGGGATCGCGCAGGTCGCGGCGGATCACGTCCAGCCGCCAGCCGGCGAACTCGTAGACGTTGCCGCGCGCCTCCGGCGGCAGCGTCGCCGCCTGGCTGCGGCGCAGCAGGGCGCGCACCCGCGCCAGCAGCTCGCGCGGATTGCACGGCTTGGCCAGGTAGTCGTCGGCGCCCACTTCCAGGCCGATGATGCGGTCGGTGTCGCTGCCCAGCGCGCTGAGCATGATCACCGCCGGCGCGCCGCGTTCGCTGGCCAGTTGCCGCGCCGCGCTGAGCCCGTCCTCGCCCGGCATCATCACGTCCAGGATCACCAGGTCCGGCTGGCGGATCGCCATCAGCCGGCGCATGTCGGCGACGTTCTCCGCCGCCTCCACCTGGTAGCCGTGCTCCTGCAGGAATTCGCTGATGAGCCGGCGCAGATCGGGGTCGTCGTCGACCACCAGAATGAAGGATTGCATGTCCATGATCTTGAAAGGCGGCCGCTCGGGATTCAGCCAGTCTAGACGCGGCCGCTGCCGCCTGGAACTGGTGCGGGCCGGCCGTCGCCATGGGCGGGCGCGTGATCGCCGGGCCATGGTAGGCGGTGGTGGCGGCGGCCTCATGGCGGGAGTGTGTCGGTGGATGACACGCATTGACACATGGAACCCGCCGGTGGGTCGGACGGCGCCGCGGCGCCGGTGGCGTGCGGGTTCGGCGGCAGGCGGGCCGGCGCGTGGCGGGGCTTGCATCGGGTCCACCTGCCCGCGTTCGGCGCCTCGCGCGCGATCCGGGATTGATCGCATGGCCATAGTGCGTGCGGTCTAAGGGTCAAGGTGCGTGCGCCTGGTGGCCCAATGGCGCGTGTAGCACGAGTGCTGTACGCGCCATAGTTTGTACAAGTCCTTTCCAATCATGTGCTTAGGTCGCTGTTTCGTAGGGCCGCAGCGCAGGTTGTGAGCCATAGTTTGTACAGAAGCGCGCAGCCGGTTTGCGGCGATCACATGCAGATCCGGCGCCTTCCCCAATCGGCCCTGCAGCTTTTCCTGTTGCGCTGAATTCGGCCAGGGTGATGCAAGGTTCACCTAAGCGCGATGCTCATGGTGCGTGAGCCGGTCCTGTGGCGTTGGGCGTTGTGGTCAAAAAGCCGGGTTGGTGCCCCGAATGTTACGCCGAAGGGGTGACGCCCCAACCTGGGAGTCCTTGATCTGACCGCAGCCGCTTCTTCAATGCTGTCAGTCCATGCGTGTCGTATTGTGTGTGAGTGCCGTAGTTGTGGACGCAGCCAGGACTTCGCCGTGCCATACCGGTAGCGCGGGATCTGTCGTCGTTGCCGGCAGTCGTTCGGTCGGACGTCAGAACCTGAGCGCCCTCATCCATGGTAGCGTGGATCCAGCGCCAGCTTGAGCGTAGGTCGAGCTATGCGCAGCACCGGATGAGCCGCCGGTGTCCGAGCCAGCGCTGTCCAAATTCATCTAAGCAGTGCCCATCGACAAGTTGTCGAGGTTCTGGTCTAGGCTAGTGGTTCGGGATGCCTTTGAAATCTAGGCGGCATGGAATGCACGCGCGAGCCGGCATTGACTCCATCAGTGAACTCCGCGCTATTCACGGTGCTCTGGCGAAGAACATGCTTCTCGATCCAGTGGACACGGCGTCGAAGCCATTGTTGGACAACTGAGGTGAGGAGCAGTTCCTGGAGCTTCTGGGTCAGCCGGAGGGCAACCGCATGTTCTACTAGCAAATTGCCAGGCGGTTGACAGCGCTCGCTGGGTTGCGGCGCGTCGTGGTGAGCGCATCGGCCTTTGAATAATATAGTTGACGTTAAAGATCAAAGCGATGGTTTTATGAGCCTTCCTTTGTATACGAGAGCGCCGTATGTCGCTCGCGGGCGTGCTGACTTGCAACCGAGTCCGAAAGAATTCGGCAGCTTTCCGAATTTGTCTACCGATGGATGCACATACTTGTGCCTGGAACTGTTGTTGATGTAATAGCTTATAGCTGAAAATTTAATCGTAAAAGACTGGCGAGCGAGTCGGCAAATTGTTGGCATGGCGAGGATGCTGTATTCATCATACAGGGGGTGTTCCATGCAAAAAGTGCGCAAATTTAAAGCTTTGAATTTTTTCATCATTGCGCTCAGCATGATTTTACCTATAGTCATTTTGGTCATCTATCTTTCTTCCGGCAGCGATTCACAGGCCCCGAAGCCGAGACAGGAAGCAATCGTCTCGCCGACACCGGTCCCCAATTATCCGCCGGAATATTCCGCCTCATCCGTACCCTCATCTGCGTCGGAATCTGTAGGGCAATCCGAGCCGTTGCCGATGATGGGCGCTCCCGATCCGGTACGCTCATCCGGCGCTACTCTGGTCCATCCCGATTCAGTGCAATCATCCGATGCTGCTCCGGTCTATAACGCCGCAATCAGTCCACAGGCGCCCCACGATTCAACCAAGCCGGAACAACCAGTGTTGCTGGCAGGCCGGCATACCAAGTTGCGCTTTGACATTGGTCCGCGGTGGGAGCGCACCATCGTGCCAGTGGAGCAAGCGAAGGCGGATAAAGCGCTGATAGAAAGTAGCGACGATGTTCCACTAGACGTGATACTTGTGTGTGACTTCTGCGAGCCGCAGGCAGAGGCGTTGAAGCATACTACCTATCGTGCGAAATACCGCCGGGCGGACGAAGTAAGCTTTGATCTTTGGCCGAACACCACTCCGGCAGGCATGGGCGTTCTGCAACTTGGCATCATCAACGGAGCTACGGGGCGCGAGTACGAACGGTTGGTGATTGATGTCACGATCGTTGACGAACATGCTGTGACTAAGTCGCCACCGTCTGTGCCGAAGTCCCAAGCGATAGTTGAAACAGATCGTAGGGATGAGACTTCGGAGCCACTTGTGTGGGCGCAGCGTTCATTGCCTGTTACCGATCCGAATACATCTTCGGATGTGACGCTCTATGTGACGCAGCGGTCGGACAGCGGTGTGACCATGCGTTTCGTTCCGCACGGCAAGGACATGCGCCGTCAGCTAGCGCTAGCCTTGGATTCGGAGGGAGCGCCAAGGAAGTTCCACTCGGAAATTGGCGATAAGGATCTAGTGGTGGCGATGACTAGTTCTGCGTATGGAGCTGTATCGGCGCTCTCAAAACAAGGTTTGTCTCTAGAGCGACTCAGTTCCACGGGGGCTGATGTTTTGGTGTCGCCAACCAGCCAGTTATCACTTGAGTTGACTGAAGATGAGGCAGATCGGGTTAGTCGACTCATTGCACGTATTGGACGCCGCCTATATCGGCATATGTTCTATGATGAGTGGAGGAACAATGACTTACTTGCAGTGGTTCGCAAGCTTGAGGGTTTGGCTGCCGATGCGCCACCCGGCCATCCGCTTCGTTTGAATATCGTGACTGATCGAATCACTGTGCCGTGGCAATACCTGTATCCAGGTGAGGTGGGTCCTAGTGACAAAATAAAACCTAATGACTTTTGGGGGTTTAGATTCAGCTTAAGCGTCACCCGCATAGGGACGCGCGCGCGTACGGTCGCACCTTTAGCCCCTCTAGATATTCCGGCCAAGATCGTGTTTGCACATTACGGTAGCCAGAGGGACGTGACTTTTCCGATGGCCACGCAACAGCGAAATTTGATCCTAGGACTTCCAGTTCCGAAAGAGAGACTCAGCGTTTGGGACAATGGGCCGGAAACAATTAACGCACTCCGAAAGTATCGTGGTGACATGACGGCATTTATAGTTTTCCTGCACGCAGCGTCGTCAGAGCAAGGGGGTGATCCCTACCTAATGTTCAATGACCAAGATCGGGTGGAGTCCTGGTGGCTAGAAGGTCTGCTCGATGAACAACCTCTCAAGGATGAAGGCAGTCGCTACTGGGCGCGCGCGCCGTTGGTTTTCTTGAACGCTTGCGAGACAGGGCCTTCAGTGAGTCTGCCAAACGTTAGTTTGGAAAACGTAATGTTTCAACTTGGGGCAGGCGGTGTTGTAGTTACCGAGGTGCCGGTCTGGGCTCATCTAGGGCACTACATGGCGATGCAATTGATACCGCGTTTGGCAAAGGGTGAGCCGGTGCCTGAAGCCTTGGCTGCAGTGCGTAGGCAACTCTATATCGAAAAGCGGAACCCACTTGGATTACTGTATGCCTATTATGGGGACCCTGCCGCTACGTTCCAGTATTGATCCTTTGAGGAGATAGAGATGAACGATTTCTGCATGTTTCCACAGGATCCCGTACGGCGGCGGCTCTTGGTGGCGTTAGCTTCGGCAATGTTGGCTTCGCGGGCAGAGCTAATTTCGGCCAAGAAGCTCTGTCCAGATGATCCAGGAATATCTGATCTCGCAGCACCGCTGACAATTGATACACACGCTCACTTCTTCAATGGGCGCGACCTACAGGTCCGCCAGTTCCTGTCGCAGACGAACATCAGTCGGGATTCAGAGCTCTACTCTCTGGTGGATGGTGCCTCTGCGCTATTGCAGGCGCTAGCTTGGCGTCGAGCACCGGATGCAAAACGAGAGCGTGGCGCCATTATTCGTTACACGGACGCAATGAAGCGTTGCGGTTCAGGGGCTGATATACGGACGGCAGCAATCGCCTCATTCCAGGAGGGTTACGCAATCGGTAGACGAGAATTGCAGAAGGCTTCAGGCTTGATTGAGCGCAGCAATAGTGCAGGAGGTGCCGCGTTATTGGGCTCCGCAAGTCCGGATGGCGGGTTGGGTACGGCGATTCGTGCCTTGCCGGAGAGCTTCGAGAAGTTCGAGTCGGAACGGAAAAGTAGCGCAAAACTACTCGGAGGTGATAAGACAGCGGCTGGCTACCTGCGATTCATTTTGCACAGCTTTAACTATCGCCACATCAATGCGATCAGCTATCTGGAATCCTATTCCAAAGACTCATCGCGCAAGATTGATCTAGTCGTTGCTAGCATGGTCGATTATGACTGGTGGTTGGCGCGGGGCGCCGCGACGCCGACATCGCTTGCCGAACAGGTTGACCTCATGGCCAATATATCTATCTTGCTCGATGGCCGTGTACATGGATTCGTACCATTCTGTCCATTCCGAGAAATCATGACGATGAAATCGGATGGGCTGGGAGACTCGATGCGACTCGTGCGTTTCGCGGTGGAGACGCATGGATTCATTGGGGTTAAGCTCTATCCGCCGATGGGATTCGCTGCTTTCGGAAATTCGAACCGGGATGTATGGAGAGACAAGCCTGGGCTGCCATCAGCCGCGCGCGACCAAGACTTTGGGAAACGGCTTGACGCGGCGATGGCTCGTCTATTTGCCTGGTGCCTGGAGCAGGATGTGCCGATAATGGCACATAGCAATCACTCCAATGGACCCAATGAAGATTTCAAGAACCTAGCCGGTAGTGAGGGTTGGCAGCAGGCGCTTCAACGCTTCCCAGGGTTGAGCGTAAGCTTCGGACACTTCGGCGATTCTGATCTCGAAGACCACAAGGGTGAAAATACTAGGCGTTTTCTTGCCTTGATGACGTCGGAGGCACGGAGCGCCGGAGCTCGGGCCTTTTCCGACAGTGGCTACTTCGCTGGCGTGCTCACAAATCAGCTGAAGATGCGTGATGTGTTACTAGATCTATATAAGGCAGTGCCTGGGGTAGTATGCGAGCGCCTGATGTATGGATCCGACTGGTCAATGATCCTAACGCAGAAAAACTCTGAAAATTATCTGGCGGACTTTGCCGAAGTCATTGAGCGCGTGGAAAGAGTTGCGCCGGACTTAGGAGCAAGAAATGGCCGGCTAGCAGATGCCTTCTTCGGCCGCAATGCAGCAGAATTTCTGGGGCTTCTCTCTGGACGTGGCAATCGTCGCCGACTTGAGGCTTTCTATGGCCTTCATAATATTGAGCCTCCCGACTGGATGCGTAAGGTTGACGCGATTTCGTAAGCTATCGCATAGGATCATTTTCACATTGCTGATTATCAATTTTGATCATGGTGAGTGTTTTACCTCGGTGCATGAGTGGGTAGGATAATGAGATCCGGGTGACCGCATAGTCATAGTGTGTGTGGTCTAAGGGCCAGAGTGAGTGCGCTTAGTGGTCTAGTGGCGCGTGTAGCACTGGTGCTACACGCGCACATAGTTTGTGCAATTCATTTCCAATCATGTACTTGGGATTGGGTCGCTCTTCCGTAGAGCCGCAGCGCAGGTTGTGAGTCATACTCTGTACAGAACACGCAGCCGGCTTGCCGCGATCACATGCAGATCCGGGGCCTTCCCCAATTGGCCCTGCAGTTTCTCCTGCTGCGCTGAATTCGGCCCAGGGCAGCGCAAGATTCAGCTGGTAGCATCTGCATGAAGATGACCGCTAGGGGCAAGATCACATGCGTAAGCTCAATGCCAGCCTGACATTTCGCTTGGACGCAGAGCAAAAGGCTCTCTTGGTAGCGGAAGCTAAGGAATCGGGCTTGTCCGTGAGTGAGCTGACAAGAAGCTGGCTCAGCGACCAAGTGCAATTGGCTAATGCTCTCCCGTTGATCGCGGAAGAGGTCGGCGAGATGACGTGCGTGGTGGACGCTAACCGTGCCATCGTCGCGCGCTGCCGGGACGAGTCATTGGGGCAGTCGTCCTCTTCCCTCCATGGTTCGCAACTGAAAAGAGAAGCGCAAAAGCAATGTGACGGTGATCACGATGAAGTGGAGCGAGGCCCTCAATCACTTGAAGTGCCACCGAAATCGGATCATGCAGTCCATCGCAGCAAGCTTAGGCATTAATTTGGTGGCTCTGGAAGTTCCTGCTTACAATGCCGGACCGCCGTCAGCAGACCACTGAGCATCACCGCTAAGATCGCGGACTGATCATTGCGCCAATCCCCAGAGGGAGTTGCCTCATGCTCAAGATTCATCGTCTCATCCTTGCGGCGCTGTCGCTGTGCCTCCTGGCCCCACAGGCCTACGCCGAGAATGACCCCACCTACCTTGTGCACATGAAAGTCTTCAGTGCGGAAAAGCTGGTCGAGCAGACCACCGCAACGCTGAAGGAGCGCCAGACGCACCACTGGACCGGCGGCCATGATGGTGTGAATTTCGAGGTCACCCTTACGTTGGCCGAGTTCAACGTGCGCGAAGCGCTTTACCAAGAGTCCATCAAAGTCACGCGCGCGATCAAGCCCGGTACCGATGACATTTGCTCAAATGGTCAGGGAAGCGGTCGAGTCGTCTACGGCACCGAAAGCAGGCTGTTCAATGTCACCAACAGAAGCAATACGGGCGTGTCGATCCCCGCTGGTTGCGCCTTGGTCGTGACTGTCAGTCGCATGGACACAAAGTTGTGAAACGCGCATAGGCGAGCCTATTCCGGCAATCGCTGCTAGCTGTACCAGGTCCGAGTAGCCAACGGCCGAGTGCCTGGGTTTTCAGTGCAGTAACAGCACGAAGTGCTGGCAATTCTGGGGTTGTCAGCATCAGAGTAGCCTTCGTTCGGACGGTTATGGACAACGCTGTTGTTGCTGCGGGTCTGGCTGCTGGCGCTCGGCCTGCGCTGGACCGGGGCAAGACCAACTTGTCGGTGCTGGCGCTGATGCTGCAGTCGGGTGCGAGCTATCCGGTTGCTCGCAGGCTAGGCGAGCGACGGAAGTATGGGCGACTGTCGGCTGTGACAACGTACAAGTCTGTAGTGGATGTAGGGAGCATCTGGTTCAGGAACAGGATTGCCGCGCTTCGCTTTGTTGATCCTCTCGATTCTGGACGGCTCGTATACCGGTGAAGCTATCTGCTGATAGATGACCTCATTTAGCCTGATAGGCCAGCAAGCGTCTGGTAGAAATCGCAGTAGGTATTTCGTCTGATGTATCAGTGCGGCTGCGTGGGGTTTTGCTGCCGGATGCCTGCACAGTCCTGGTAGGGCGCTGATCATGTACAGGGCAGCAAACCATTGCGCGTCGGTGTCACGCTCCAAGGCTCTCGCGCGATAGGCTTCGACCAACGCAAAGAAGCCCATTGGGTCGCCGCGTTCGTAGAGTCGCTCGCTATCTTGGTAGGAAATCAGGCCCTTGGATCGCGGGCGATCGCTCAGGGGGTCGTCTGGGAATGCATAGGTTGGAAAGGCCCGCCGTTTAGTCAAGAAGGGTGCGATCAGCTCTTCAAGGCGCCGCGTCTGGATCGTTGTCGGCGACAGAAGTCCCATTGGCCATGCCATGACTGGAGCTAGGCCAGGATGGATCATCTCTAGCTGCTCGCGCCTGGAGGCGGACAGTGTGAGCTTTCCTTCGCGAAGGCGCACGATCTCATCCTGGCGGAGGCCAAGGCTATCCACCCGCTTGGAGCGATTCAGGCTGTGGCGATCGCTGATCGCATTCTCGCCTCCCTCAAGTATTGACCAGGCTTCCCAGACGATCCGCGCGTGAAGAATTTCTGTCCGACTCTTTGCAGGACGTCCACCCGAGCCAGCAGGCTTGCGGCCTACGTATGCATCTGCGTCGTGAAGAAATCCCATGTGAAGACCTCCAGAGAAACTGCAGAAAAATGGTGGGTTTCGATGGCTGAAAATTTCTCAGGACAGCGCTACGTTCGCAAGTGAACCGGACGCTACTTGGAGCTGGGATGGGCGAGCCACTAGATCCTGTCGAAGGGGTATCAGATGTTTGGCTGGCCCAGACCTATGGTGCGCTCATTCAGGCCCGAGATGTCGCGAAGCTGCTTGGCTTCAACTCTCCAGCGGCGCTGAGACGCGCTAACGCTACTGGTCGACTCCCTGTACGGCTGTTCAAGAGGCCTGGGCGCAGAGGGATGTTCGCCTACGCGGGCGATGTCGGCCTATACCTTCGTGCATCGGTTGCAAGTAGAGATGATCGAGAGGAGGAGTCTTCTATGACCTAGTCCAGCCACTTAGAAGTATCCAGGGGCCGGAAAGGCAAAAGCCCGCGAGTTGGCGCTCGCGGGCTTTCGGAATCGAAAACGACTTTTGCAGGGCCGTTGTCGATACTTTCCCGCTCTCCAAACCCATTGTCAAGCCCTGTTTGGGCCTGGCACGGGCGGCTATCGACTGGGCTACCCAGCTTAGGGAACGCCTCGTGGCCGTCCTTACCCGGAGGAGCAACCATGTCGATGGAGTCCGCTTCTGGCGGTCCTTCAAAGGAGGACCGTGAGTTGGTGTATGCCAAGCTCAATTTAGCCGAAAGCTCGATCGATCGCATCGAGCAGATGATCAGGGAGAGTGGGCAACGCAAGGTTGGGAAGGGGGCGCTGAGAAGCGTCAAGACGCATCACTACTCACTTAAGAGCTCAAGCGTTCATGTGCTGGAGAGCAGTACATGCGAAGAACTGTTCGCGCTTGAGCTTGAACTCAATCCTTCGGTGGTCGGGTACTACGTCCAAGTCCCATGTCGGCAAGTGCAACGATTGACCGTCATGGGGCGTAAGCACGTCTCGACCGCTCACGTGGACTTCCTGGTGTTCTATCGGGATTTGGCTGAGCTTGTTGAGTGCAAGACTGAGAGTTGGCTTGAGAAACGCGCGCCGCGGGAGAGGGATTGGATCCATGCCGATGATCGCTGGGCGTGCGGGCCCATACGGGATTGGGCCGCCCAGCTCGGGATTCCGTACAGGGTCTGGGCTTCGCCGAGCGCTGTTGGCGTCTATCGTCAGAACATGGACGCGATGTACGCAATGTTGGCAGTCGCCATCACTGAGCGGGAAAAGGCGTTGGCGAAGCGGTCGCTCGCGCTTCTGCAGCGTCGTCCATATTCGATCGCCGAGCTAATCGAGATGGTTCCGGGATTCTCGACACGCCTGTCGCTGTGGCTACTGGCGCGGAGGTGGGTTTACGGACCCATCAAGCGCCGGCAAATAGCTGTCGAAGAACGGTTCCACCTCTGTCTTGATCCTGTTCAGGCGGAAAGTATTGATACCAGGGCGAAGGCCGATCAAGAGCTAACGTACGCAGGGCTAGATGTTACGGATCCTGTGTTGTGCGCCTCACTGACTGACGTAGCCAAGGCGAAAGAGCGCCTACGCCGGATTGAGGCGCTTCAGGCGGAAGGGAAGCCGCTGCCGCGGCGGCTCGAGGAGTTGCATCGCAAGGTGTGTCGGGCCAAGGATTCAGGGTGTTCTGCCTTGTCCGCATGCATCACAAACTACAGCGGATCAGGAAATCGGACGTCGAGATTGCTTCCCGAGCAGGAGGAGGCAATCGAGACGGTGATCGCTCGCTATTGGCACTCAGGGAAAGCGAAGTTCAAGCAGGATGTGATCTACGAATACGAACGTGAGTGCATGCGCCGGGGTGTGGCTGCAACCGGAGAATCCAGGCTGCGTCGGAGATTGATGCAGGCATGTGAAGCGCGTCGAGCGCTGAACACTAGCGGCCTACGAGGCTATCAAGCTATACGTCAGCGTACAGACCCGCGATACAGAACGCTTCCGCCTGTGGGCTATGGCCACACCCTTCACGTTGACTCTTCTGACTTTGACCTGAGGATCTTAAGCATCCCGGGGATGATGGGAGAGCCAGAAGAGGAGTCACGCCTCGTAAAAGTCAAGTTCTACGTTGGAATCGACGGCGCGACGAAGGATCCAATGGCGCACTCGCTAATCTTCGGCTCCGCACGTTCCGATGGGCTCGCGTTGCTGATCCGTGAGTACGTCAAGCGTCACAAGATGCTGCCTCGCGTGATTCATCTTGACAGGGGGCCGGAGAACACAGCGAGATGGATCACTGACTTCTGTGAGGAGAGAGGCATCACGCTGCGCTACTCGCCGACGGCGGGGAGTGCATGGAACTCACTGGCGGAGACCGCGATCAAGCAGGTGAATAGCCAAGTGGCGCACCGCTTGCCGGGAAGTACCGAGCCAGACCAGAAGGGACGGAAGGTCGATGGTTGCTTCAAAAGCCACCGAACGGCCACGTTGGATCTTGAGCGCGTAATGCGGGAGTTCGCCGAATTCTTCTACGAGCATCTTCCAATGATTCCTGACGCCGAAGGTAGGACGCCTGTAGAGCGAAAGATGGAAGTGCTAGGGAGCCTGGGATTCCAGGGCGCAAGTTGCCAATACGACGATGACTTTCGCATCCAGACATCAATTCAGTTCGAAACCAGGGGAGGTGCAGACAAGCGCCGAGGATTGCGAACATCCGAAGGTTGGTTCTGCAGTGACGAACTTCTTGAGAAGTTGCGCTCCAACCGTCACGTGCAGGTACGAAGCGATTGTGCTGATCCATCTCTCCTCTATGTGCTGTTCCCTCATGGTCAGTGGGTAACCGCGTTTCATAGTCGGGTTCAGCAGTTTGCGCAAATGACCGAGGCGCAGCGACTTGCGGAGCTGCTCTTGGCGCCCTACAGGCGTGGTCAAGGTAGGAGAAAAAAGGAAAAAATTGCAGGGCGCCGGCATGCGAAGCGTGTGAACGATGAGGCAAATATCGCCACGGCAGGATCCGATGCGATTGCGACGCCGGATGTGACAGAGACGCCAGTTGGTCGGCATTGTGCCATTGAGCTTGATGTCATCGGGGATGCCTTCGAAGAAGGAGAGGAACTCTGATGCGCCTGATCAAGCATCCAGCCTATGAGAGCCCGAGAGCACAGTTGCAACGAGAGCTGGAGAACCACCGCGCTGGCCATATGGTCTTCATCATTGGCCCTTCTGGTGTGGGGAAGACCACGATGCGCCGGTCGGTGATGCAGGGAATGTTCGGTCATCCAACCCAATGGGGGCATGGAATGACGCCTGTCGTCGAGGTGTTCGCCACGTACGCCAAGAATGCGTACTTCAGCTCGCTTGATTTTGCCAAGCACCTGCTTGACGAGCTTCATGCGCCGAGCCTTAACTGGCTCCTGAGTGGTAGTTCGATGCCGGCTGATGAAGTTGCAGCCATACGCAGGGAGCTGGAGCACTGCGAGAAGGTTTGGACTGAGCTAAGGCCCAAGCGAGGGACCGAAGGAGACTATTGGCGCTGGTTCCAGCGCGGACTTGGGGCGCGCGGCTGCAAGTACGTCTCGATCGACCAGGCGACCGTTCTTCTGGTGAATCACCGCAACAAGTCACCGGCTGATCACACGCTTCATCTGATGTCCCTGGCCGAGGCGTCGGGCGTGATGTTCATCATGACTGGAGTCCACCAGGCCTCCGACCTCTGGGCGGTTCACCATGAGTTGAGGCGCCGAGTAGCCGTAGTCTGGGTACCCCCTTACGGCGAGAAGAGAGTGAGTGATGTGGAGAACTTCCGCCGGCTATTGAAGTCAATGGAGAACAGATACCCGTGCTCAAAGTCCGGCCTGCTGAACGGAATGGCTTTCGATGTCATGTATGCCACTGGCGGCGTATTCGCAGAAGTCTGTCAGCTATTGGAGCGTGCCAACGGTAAAGCCCAGTCGGATGGGGGCGGCAAGATCCTGAAACGGCACATTGAGGATTCCTACCTGTCCAACCGAGATCTGGAAGTGCTGTGGGGCGGTATTCGCGCGTTCGAAGCGGCTATGCGGCCGGGTGATGTGTCAAAAGGGGCAGCGGCGATCCGGGAGCGCTGGGCGGCTCAGCACACGATGTCGGTCTCGAACGAGGTGTCCCAGGGAGCGGTAGATGGGCAGGGTCCAAGTGGGCAAAGCGTCTAGTGCTGCCGATTTCAGGTGGAGCGTCCTACCTCCTCTGACACTCAGAGGGGTAGGAACGTCTTTGGTCGAGTCTGCCGAACACTATGCGGCGCGTTTGGTCTGGACGGCGGGCACAAGCCTGAAGCAGTTGTGCACCCTATCGCCGCCTTACAGGGAGAATTCGTCCGGAAAGATTGGTGGCCTCAACCGTTTCTGTGGGCCAGGTGACGTCTACCGGGAACGGGTCCGGAATCTCGAGCGCCTAACAGGAGTGGAGACCATTCGATGTGGGACGCTTATGGTGCTTGAGCCGGTCCTGTGGCCTTGGGCGTTGTGGTCAAAAAGCCGGGGGTGGTGCCCCGAATGCTACGCCCAGTGGGATGACGACACGTCCTGGGAGCCATTGATCTGGCAGCAGTCGCTTCTTCAATGCTGTCCAGTCCATGCGTGTCGTATTGCGTGTGAGTGCCGTAGTTGTGGACGCAGCCAGGACTTCGCCGTGCCATACGGGCAGCGCCGAATCTGTCGGCGTTGCCGGCAGTCGTTAGGTTGGACGTCAGAACCTGATCGCGCTCATCCCAGGGTGGAGTGGATGCAGCGCCAGCTTGAAGCGTTGGTCGAGCTATGCGCTACACCGGATGAGCCGCAGGTGTCCGAGTCGGCGCTATCCAAATTCATCGAAGCAGTGCCCATCGACAAGTTGCCGAGGTTCTGGTCTAGGCTAGTGGTTCGGGATGCAATGGTGAAATCTAGGCGGCATGGAATGCACGTGCGAGCGGGTATCGACTCCATCATTGAACTCTGCGCTATTCATGGTGTCCTGGCGAAGGACATGCTTCTCGATCCAGTGGGCACGGCGTCGAAACCATTGTTGGACAACTGGGGCGAGGAGCAGCTGCTGGAGCTTCTAGATCAGAGGATGAATGGGTGATGGCTCAAACGGGGTCTCTGTTGAGCTGCCCGCTGGCTGACTAGGCTTTTAGGATGAGGCGTGGTGATCGTTTTGGTTTTCGGCTAACAGCGGACGACGAGGCCGCCAAAGTGAGTGGCTGCTCCAGGCTGTGACGCGGAAGGCAAATTCTGGTAGCGCAAGTTACTGTGGTCTAAAATTTCATCCGATTCTGGAAAGAAATTTTTCTTGATATCGAAGAGTGTTCTGGACTAGGATTATGTGGTTTTCGCGATTGGATTGATCTCCCTAATCCACTAAGAAGACATCGACACGAACTAAACGCTTGCTGCTAGAATTCGCGATAGCCCTCAACGAAGGGCCACTAGTGCACGGGACAGGGGAATAATCGTGCTACGCCCTATTCGCAAGCGCAAGCCCGACGGAAAGTCATATTTCAGGCGAGAAAAGGTCGAAGCCGAGATCCAAGCCTTGGTTGGAATCAGTGTCGCCGAACTTGAACGTCGGGCCGGTCTGTGGCAGGTCAGCGACCCCGGATTCGTCTCCCCGGAAGCGCTGCTGTACTTTGTGCGTAACGCGGCCGCAGGCGCTCACCGCGAGAAGCTGACCGAGAAGCTTTTAGTCCGTGTGGCTCGCCGAGTCCCGTTAGTCTCTGACTCCGGCGGCAACACGGACTCGTTGACTAGGATGAACATCCGCGAGGACGTCTGCGACCACTTCGTCGATCTCTTGCTCAGCGACCGGAAGCAATACGACGACCGTCTCGACTACTACGAGGTCAACTTCAACAGCGCAGTTGCGGCGGATCGTAGTGACGCGAACGCACGCCACTGGAAGCATGAGAATCGGACCACTGAAATCGAAACCGAGGACGGTGAGGTCTCGGCCCAAGTCGAATCAACTGTCGGCGACTACGACCCTTTCGATGCCGACGAACTCGACAAAAAAGATTACCGGCTTCTCCTTGACGAGGCGATTGACAGCCTACCTGAGTTCCAAAGGAGGATCGTCGTGATGTTGCGTCAAGATATTCCCATCGAGTCCAACGACCCCTCGGTCGAATCCATCAGCAAAGTCCTGGGGAAGTCGGAGAAGACCATCCGCACGCATCGTGACAAAGCATTTGTGTCCCTGAAGCTGCGCCTTGAGCGCAAGGGGAAGATGTAATGGCCAAACAGCCTCGAATCACCGCAGACGATGTCCTGAGAGCTTTCGCCATGGACTTCGAGCCAGGAGCCGGTGTCCTGCAGCGATACCTCGCCCATTACCCTGAGCATTCCGTGGCCCTGATAGACCTCTCCATGGAGCTAGCACGGGAGGTTGACGATGATCTCCCTCCCGGTGCCGCCGAGTTCGACCTCGTCGCCGCAGGGATGGCGCGTCTCCGGGAGAACACGATAAATATCAAGTCCCTGCAAGCTGCTCCAGCAAAGACGTTTGTCGACGCCATCAAAGTGCTGTCCTTGCCTATGCAGGTTGGCCTAGCGTTCCGAGAGCGTCGGATAGACGTCGCAACTTTGCCCCAAAGCGCTCTGGCGAAGTTGGCTGAGGCGCTACAGACATCGACAGCGACGCTGCTTTCGTATCTCTCTCTTCCTCCCGAGGCTCCCCTGACTCGCGCAAGGAAGTCGGCCGTCAAGCCAGCAGCTCCTGAGAAGGTGTCGTTCGAGAGGGTGTTGCAGGATGCCGGCGTCGACGAAAAGAGCATTTCGAACCTACTCCACGAGGAGTAGCCATGGATGCGATAGAGCTGGCTCGGCAACACGCGCAGCGACTGCACGATGAGGCTGTACAGCGCGGGCGCAATCCATGGTCCCCGTACGAGTTCGCTGTCGGTATAGCAAATGACCTTGGGATCACCGTCGAAACCTGCGCTCCCGGCGCCGCGCTGCTTGATGGTGGTCGGGCCTCCTTTGACCCGGACCTTCCCCTTATCGTCCATGAGGCCGAAGGCTCGCCTTTCAATCAGGCGTTCCTAGTTGCGCACGAAATCGGGCACGCTCAACTCGGCGATGGCGAAGAGGAGCCCGAACCAGCGGCCTACATCGACGCAGCCCGCAGCTCGGAAGCCGCTCCGGTCGGGATGGACCGAGTCGTCGACTACAGTCGACGTCAACGGCGAGAGGTACAGATGGACCTCTTCGCGAGGGAACTCCTCCTCCCAAGGCCCGTGGTTGTCGACCTACATTTGGCTCAGGACCTGACGTGCTCCAACATTGCCGAGCGCTTGGGGGCTCCATTCGAGGTCGTCGCCCAGCAGATGCTGGACGCTCTGTTGCTACCTGTTTTCCAGTCCGTCGTCGCAGCAGACCTGGTCGAAATCCCCCTGAACGACAAGCAGCGAACCGCCGCTGCCCACCGTGGCGGTGGATTCCTGCTCCAAGCTGGGCCAGGCACAGGGAAGACGCGCACATTGGTGGCGCGCGTCGAAAGCCTGCTCGATGATGGCGTTGACCCCGGACGCATCCTTCTCCTGACCTTCTCGAACAAGGCTGCAGGTGAAATGGCCGAGCGGATCGCCCAGAAGCGTCCGGAACAGGCAGCTGCGCTGTGCATCGGCACGTTCCACAGCTTCGGCCTAGACCTCCTCAGACGGTTCAACGACAGGTGTGAGTTGCCCCAAGACCCCCGGCTGATGGATCGTACGGAAGCCGTTGAGCTACTCGAAAGCGAGTTCCCGCGCCTCGGCCTGACTCACTACCGAAACCTGTACGACCCATCGCAGACGGTGGCCGACATCTTGGCTGCGGTCTCACGTGCCAAGGACGAAGTGGTTGGTCCCCAGGACTATCTAGCACTGGCTCAGGGGATGCGCGCGGCCGCGACCGACCCGGCCGCCATCGAGGCTGCTGAGAAGGCTGAAGAGGTTGCCAGGGTCTATGCGCGCTACGAAGAACTCAAGACCACCTCAGGGTGCGTCGACTTTGGGGACCTTGTCATGCAGCCGGTGCTCCTCCTCGAACGCGATGAAGCGGTGAGGACCCAGCTCCAGAGCGACTACGACCATGTCCTAGTCGACGAGTACCAGGACGTGAACCGGAGCAGCGTGCGGCTCCTTACGGCCCTCAAGCCTGCTGGGGAGAACCTGTGGGTGGTCGGGGATGCCAAGCAGTCCATCTATCGCTTCCGGGGGGCCTCGTCCTTCAACATGGCACGGTTCGGCCGTGAGGACTTCCCTGGAAGCGTTCGAGACAGCCTGGACATCAACTACCGCTCCACGTCAGAGATCGTCGGCGCCTTCTCCACCTTTGCGGCCAGCATGAATGCTGCCGACGGGCCTGCCGTGCTTGAGGCCGACCGTGGCTTCAGCGGTGCGAACCCAGAGGTCATCACGGTCGCCGATGGCTCGCTCATAACGTCGGCGCTCGTCGATAGCATCGAGCAATTTCGCGCAACAGGCTTTCGGTATCGCGATCAGGCAGTTCTGTGTAGGGGCAATGACCGGCTGTCAGACACGGGGCAGGAGCTTGAGCGGGCCGGCGTGCCCGTCCTATTCCTGGGCAGTCTCTTCGAGCGTACCGAGATAAAGGACCTTGTCGCGGTCCTCTTGCTCCTTGTGGACAGGCGCGCCATGGGATTGATTCGCACCGCCTGCTGGCCCGAGTTCGCGATGACGCTTGAGGACGTCGTGCGTGTGTTTGAGCGCCTACGCGGCGCTGAAGTTCAGTCTGGCGCGTGGCGGCAGGGTGCACCAGACGCCACCCCAGCCGGGCAGGCTTCCCTGGCTGCTTTGAGTGCCGCGCTGGACGGTTTTGACGCTACGTCCCAGCCCTGGATGGTGCTTGCGACCCTCCTGCTCGACCGAACTAGGCTGGCAGCACGTATCGCCTCGTCGTCCAGCGTTCCCGACCAGGCCCAGGGCATCGCCATCTGGCAGTTCATGAACTTCGTGCGGGTCCAGCCCAACGGGCAGGGTCTTCCGATCCAGCGGCTGGCTGACCGCGTGCGGAGGCTGCTGCGCTTGCGGGACGACAGGGACCTCAGGCAACTGCCCGCCGCGGCCCAAGGTATCGACGCCGTCCGGCTGATGACGATCCACGGCTCCAAGGGCCTAGAGTTCCCAGTGGTCCACATGGTGGGCGTGAATCAGGACTCCATCCCCGGCGCTATCCGCCCCTCCAAATGTCCGCCGCCGAACGGCATGGTCACAGGAGGGGAGGGCAGCCCGGACGAAATTGCCCGGGCCGCTCATAACGAGGAGCAGGAGTGCCTCTTCTACGTGGCGATGTCGCGGGCAAGGGACCGTTTGGCGTTCTACGGCGCTACGGCGAAGTCCAACGGCACCTCAAGGCCGCTGTCGAAGTTCCTGGACCGGATAGACGCCGTCAGCCGGCGATCGGTCACGCCATCGACGGTCCTACCTCCGGCCCCCGATGTTGCGCACATACCTGTGGTCTTCTCGGGAACGCTGCGCTTCAGCTCTGAGGCGGTCGCACTCTATGAATCATGCGGACGGAGGTTCCTTTACACGCATCTGCTGCAGGTTGGCGGCCGCCGCCGCATGAGCGCCTTCATGCTGATGCACGAGGCTATCCGGGAAGTCTATCGGGCGGTTATCACCCTGGGAACTGCCTCGCCTGATCAGTGCGACATGCTGCTCGCGCAGGCATTCGTCACCCACGGACTCCACGAGCATGGCTATGTCGAGGACTACCGTGCCATGGCCTCCACGATGCTTGGCTACTTTTTGGAGTCGCGGGCCGGCACGCTGGTAGAGGCGGCTACGGCGCTGCGCATCACCTTCGACAATCACGAAGTGGAGGTCAGGCCCGACGAAGTCCTAGTGCGTGACGGTGTTCGAACGCTGCGCCGGGTCAAGACGGGGCACGCTACGAGCCAGGAAAGCAAAGACGTCGGAGCCGCGGCGTTCGTCCTGGCGGCCCGTGCCGCTTTTCCTGATGCGGTCGTGGAACTGGTGTATCTGGCCGACGCCGAAGCAAAGCCCTTGCTGCTATCGGACAGGGAGCTGAGCAACCGTTACGTCAAGTTGGGCAACATCCTGCGTGACATTCGCGGGGGCACCTTCCGGGCTGAGGCATCGGACATGACGTGTCCCAACTGTCCAGCCTTCTTCGTGTGCGGCACCATTCCGCCGGGCACCCTAGTGAAAATCTTCTAAAAAAAGTTTACCGGTGGGGTCCGGTGGGTCCGATTGAGTAGGTGTAGGGAGCAATGAAGCTTCCTACAAACCTCAAAAGGGCTATATGTCTCTCTCAAACTACGACGACGTTGGTGAAGCGATCCGTGAAGGTCGTGCTTTGCGGGAGGCAGACGCCTACCGCATCCGCTTCGGCCTGGAAGGGCTGACTTTCCGCAATATCGATGTGCCGGATCCGGTTCCCACCGGTCGGCAAATCTTGGCCAGTGCCGGCTTGGACCATCGTGCTGACTACATTCTGTACGCCTACTTGGACACGGGTGACTTCGAGGACGTCCGCCTCGAAGAGACCTTCGACCTCCGCGGCAAGGGCGCCGAACGCTTCATCGCGTTCAAGTCCGACCGCGACTTTAAGTTCTCGCTGAACGACCGACAGCTGGCGTGGGGTCGCGCCGAGATGCTGGGCACCGTCCTGTACGACCTCGCCGACGCGTCGCCGGACGAGGCCGTGTTCTTGGAGGTTCGCGGCGGAGAAGACCGGCTCATCGAGCCGGACGACCGCGTCAACCTCGACGCACCGGCCATTGAGCGTTTCATCACGGCGCCTAAGCCGCAGACCGGCTACGTCATCTTGGTCAACTCGATCGAGGAGACCGTGCCGGACAAGCATGTCACCTTCGAACAGGTGGTCAAGCTGTCGCATCCGAATGCACCGGCCGAGACCAACGTAAAGTTCTCGATGACATACCGCAATGCGGCCTCGCTCCCCCACGCCGGCGAGCTCGGCGAAGGCGGCTCTGTTGATGTTAAGAAGAAAGGGACGATATTCAATGTCACGCGCACTGTTCAGTCTTAATCCCGACTTGGCCCGACTCCGCTCGGATGGCTACTTCGTCCGCATCCAAGGGAGTCTTCTGGTTATGCTGGAGGTGCCCTACGTCGACGCGCAGCGCCAGGTGCGCTTCGGTACCCTGGCGACGAGCCTCGACCTGGCAGGTGACCGCACCCGCAAGCCCGAAACGCACGTCATGAACTGGGATGGCGACTTCCCGTGCAATGCCGACGGGACGCCGTTGCAGGGCATCTCGCATGCCGCGCCGAACTCTGACCTCGGCCACGGGCTGACTGCGCGATACAGCTTCTCCAGCAAGCCGAGCAACCTAGGCTACCCGGACTACTACGCCAAGATGTCGACCTATGCGACCATCGTGTCCGGGCCGGCCGCGGTGCTGCAACCGGGCATCAGCCCACGCGTGTTCCGCGGCGGCGACGAGGAGGATGAGACCAGTGTGTTCAACTATCTCGACACGGCTTCCAGCCGTGTAGGGATCGGCGCGCTGACCAGCAAGCTGGAGCAGGAAGTCGTGGCCATCATCGGCCTGGGAGGCACTGGTGGCTACATCCTCGACTTCGTCGCGAAGACGCCCGTAAAGCAGATTCGCTTGTTTGACGCCGATGACTTCCTGTCGCACAACGCCTTCCGCGCACCTGGCGCACCGTCACTGGATGAGCTGCGGGATGCCCCAAAGAAGGTGCACTACCTGACGGGCATCTACGCGCGCATGCACCGCGGAATCGTAGCGTACCCCGTGCAGATGGAGGCGGAGACTCTCGGCCTCTTGGACGGAATCACCTTCGCGTTCCTCAGCATGGACGCTGGCGAGGAGAAGCGCGCCGTCGTGGCCAAGCTTGAAGCGCTGGGAGTGCCCTTCATCGATGTCGGCATGGGTCTGGAACTCACTAACGGCAGCCTCGGCGGAATCCTGCGCGTCACGACCAGTACGCCCGCTAAGCGTGACCACGTCCACCAGGGCCGCATCTCCTTCGCGGGCGGCGGCGGTCAGGCCATCTACGCATCAAATATCCAAGTTGCGGATCTGAATGCCTTGAACGCGTGCCTTGCCGTCGTGAAATGGAAAAAGTTGCGCGGCTTATACCGTGATCTGGAGCAGGAGTACCACAGCACCTACACCACGGACGGCGGTCTGCTGCTTAACGGAGACCAGTTGTGATGGAGCATCGGACCTTGGAGCACCGGTTCGTCCGGAACGCGCCCCGCGAATTAGAACCTGGCGTGTTGTATATCTCGATAGAGTACGCGACTGCAGTGCATTCGTGCTGCTGCGGTTGCGGTGAACGAGTGGTAACTCCGTTCACTCCGACTGATTGGCGGATGACGTTTGACGGCGAGTCTGTGACGCTTAGCCCCTCAGTGGGCAACTGGAATCAGGATTGCCGCTCGCACTATGTAATCCAAGAAAATCGTGTTATCGAGTGTGGTCCTTGGTCTGAGGCGCATGTCGAGGCTGAAAGGCATCGAGACAAGAGTGCGAAAGCCCAGTACTACCGAGTGTCGACACATGTGCAAAGTGACACGACGCCAACTGAATCCACTGATGGTGCTGCCCACGCAAGCGGCCTATGGTCTCGCTTCCGGGAGTGGCTGTTGAGGTAGTCGACCTATTGTCACTAAGCGACTCTGGTCTGATTGAAGGGAACTCCCCCAATTCGGGTGGGAAGCTGTTCTTCCCTACCCCGGCCGCCCCCCCCTTGGCTGCCATGGCTGGATGTGCACTCTCGACCGAAACGGGCGCGTCGATGGATGCCCTGTGTGGGCCGGAAGCGGACTCAAGCTGACCGCCGCGCCGAAGATGAATACGCGTTTGGCGGGTCTGACGCCGTTCCGTGCACCATAGTGTGTACATCGGCGCATGCGCCATAGTCTGTACAAAGTGCACAACCTATGGACTTGCGATCAATGGCGCCAGCAGTTTTCTTTTGCGGACGGAGGAATATACTGTCCCCCAGTATAGTTCCGAGACCCGAGATGCCGCACACGCCCCACGAGAAGAAGCGCGTCCTGGCCCGCATCCGCCGTGTGCGCGGACAGACGGAGGCGCTGGAGCGGGCGCTGGAGGGCGGCGCCGACTGCGCCGCGGTCCTGCAGCAGATCGCCGCGATCCGCGGTGCGGTCAATGGCCTGATGTCGGAAGTGATGCAGGCGCATATCCGCGAAGAATTCGGCCACGCCGCCGCCTCCGAGACGCAGCGCGCCGCGCGCGTGCGCGAGATGGGCATGCTGGTCCGCTCCTATCTCAAGTGATCCCGATCCCCACGACCCACCCCGTTATTCCAGGAGAAGCCTCATGAAATCCCGTGCCGCCGTCGCGTTCGAAGCCGGCCAGCCGCTGCAGATCGTCGAGATCGATGTCGAGCCGCCGCGCCAGGGCGAGGTGCTGGTCCGCATCACCCATACCGGTGTCTGCCACACCGATGCGTTCACGCTCTCCGGCGACGATCCGGAAGGCATCTTTCCCGCGGTGCTCGGCCATGAAGGCGGCGGCATCGTCGAGGCGGTCGGCGAGGGCGTGACCAGCGTCAAGGTCGGCGACCACGTGATCCCGCTGTATACGGCCGAATGCCGCAAGTGCAAGTTCTGCCTGTCCGGCAAGACCAACCTGTGCCAGGCGGTGCGCGCCACCCAGGGCAAGGGCCTGATGCCCGACGGCACCACGCGCTTCTCCTACAACGGCCAGCCGATCTACCACTACATGGGCTGCAGCACCTTCAGCGAGTACACCGTGGTGCCGGAGATTTCGCTGGCGGTGGTCAATCCCGAGGCGCCGCTGGAGAAGGTGTGCCTGCTCGGCTGCGGCGTCACCACCGGCATCGGCGCGGTGCACAACACGGCCAAGGTCAAGGAAGGCGACAGCGTCGCGGTGTTCGGCCTGGGCGGCATCGGCCTGGCGGTGATCCAGGGCGCGGTCCAGGCCAAGGCCGGGCGCATCCTCGCCATCGACACCAATCCCGGCAAGTTCGAGCTGGCGCGCAGCATGGGCGCCACCGACTGCATCAACCCCAAGGACTACGCCAAGCCGATCCAGGAGGTCATCGTCGAGCTGACCGATGGCGGCGTGGATTTCAGCTTCGAGTGCATCGGCAACGTGCACGTGATGCGCTCGGCGCTGGAGTGCTGCCACAAGGGCTGGGGCGAGAGCGTCATCATCGGCGTGGCCGGCGCCGGCCAGGAGATCAGCACGCGCCCGTTCCAACTGGTCACCGGCCGCGTGTGGCGCGGCAGCGCCTTCGGCGGCGTCAAGGGCCGCACCCAGTTGCCGGGCATGGTGGAGCAGGCGATGCATGGCGAGATCGATCTGGATCCGTTCATCACCCACACCTTGCCGCTGGAAGAGATCAACGAAGCCTTCCATCTGATGCACGAGGGCAAGTCGATCCGCACCGTGATCCATTTCTGACCTGACGGTCAGTCCGGCGCGCGGCCGCTTCCGCGCATGCAGGTACGCAACGAACCCGGGAGGGGCATGATGAGTACCGTAACGATTCATCCGTCGGTGGACGGCGGGGTGCGCGCAGGCGCGGAGAATTTCCAGGGCGGCACCCTGGAGTGCCACTGCGCCAGCGACAAGGTGACCGTGGACGTGGGCGCGCAGACCGCGCACAACCATGCCTGCGGCTGTACCAAGTGCTGGAAGCCCGAAGGTGCGACCTTCGCGGTGATCGCGGTGGTGGGCCGCGACAAGGTCAAGGTCACCGCGCACGAGGAGAAGCTGAAGGTGGTCGACGAGAGCGCCACCATCCGCCGCCACGCCTGCACCGGCTGCGGCGTGCACATGTACGGCCGCATCGAGAACACCGAGCATCCGTTCTATGGGCTGGACTTCATCCATACCGAGCTGTCGCCACAGCAGGGCTGGTCGGCGCCGGGCTTCGCCGCGTTCGTGTCCTCGATCATCGAGAGCGGTACCCGCCCGGAAGCGATGGACGGGGTGCGCAGCCGGTTGCGCGAGCTGAAGCTGGAACCGTACGACTGCCTGTCGCCCCCGCTGATGGACGCGATCTCCACCCACGTCGCGCGCAAGAGCGGCGTGTTGCAGTAACCCTGCTGCCACGGCGCGCCCGTGGCGGCGTCTCGGATGCGGCCGGCGTCGGTCCGGCCGCATCCCCCAATCCGGAATCCACCGAATGGAACGCATCGAACACCACGCCTGCTGCGGCGGCTGGCAGGACGTCTATCGCCACACGTCGAGCGTGCTCGGCTGCACGATGCACGTGGCCGTGTACCTGCCGCCGCAGGCCGAGCATGCCGCGCTGCCGGTGCTGTACTGGCTCAGCGGGCTCACCTGCACCGAGCAGAACTTCATCACCAAGGCCGGTGCGCAGCGCTACGCGGCCGAGCACGGGGTGATCCTGGTCGCGCCGGACACCAGCCCGCGCGGCGACGACGTCGCCGATGCCGAAGGCTACGACCTGGGCAAGGGCGCCGGCTTCTACGTCAACGCCACCCGCGAACCGTGGGCCAGGCACTACCGGATGTACGACTACGTGGTGCAGGAGCTGCCTGGGTTGATCGAGGCCAACTTCCGCACCAACGGCGCGCGTTCGATCAGCGGCCATTCGATGGGCGGCCATGGTGCGCTGGTGATCGCGCTGAGGAATCCAGGCCGCTACCGCAGCGTGTCGGCGTTCGCGCCGATCGTGGCGCCGTCGCAGGTGCCGTGGGGCGAGAAGGCCTTCGCCGCCTATCTCGGCGAGGACCGCGGCAGTTGGAAGGCCTACGACGCCACGGCCTTGATCGGCAGCGCCGCGGAGCGGCTGCCGTTGCTGATCGACCAGGGCGGCGGCGACGAGTTCCTCGACAAGCAGTTGCAGCCGCAATTGCTGCAGGCCGCGGCCGATGCCGCCGGCTACCCGCTGACCTTGCGCGTGCAGCCTGGATACGACCACAGCTACTACTTCATCTCCAGCTTCATCGGCGAACACATCGCCCATCACGCGCGCGCGCTGCAGGCGTGAGCGTGCTGCGGTGGCGCGCCGGGTGCGCGGCGTCGGCGGTTGCATGTCCCCGCGCAGCGCGCTCCGCATTGTGGGCGAGGGCAAGGCGCATGCTGGAGCATCGTCGTGGGGGCGACTTCAGTCGCGACGGTTCTACGGGTGATGCCCGTCGCGACCGATCGGCCGGATGCAGTTTGCCCTGTAGGAGCGGCTTCAGCCGCGACGAGGCGTTCCCGGTAAAGCCCGTCGCGGCTGAA
>Ga0065704_10070340_pt1 | contig 31623 bp, 34 predicted proteins | sample SwiRhicommuniRL2_FD_59091 | JGI IMG/M metagenome (GOLD analysis project Ga0065704, IMG submission 59091) | Switchgrass rhizosphere bacterial communities from Rose Lake, Michigan, USA - RL2 v2 (version 2) | ecosystem: Host-associated > Plants > Roots > Rhizosphere > Soil | place: East Lansing, MI | reverse complement strand
CTGCTGGCAGGCAGCCACGAACCTAACATCGCTTCCGCCGAACCGGCCCAAACGGCCTTGACGAAAAACATCGACACTCTGGAACGCGAAATCCGCCTGCTGCAGACCGAACTGCAGGTTCGGCAGATGCTGACCACCAACACCGCCAGCCTGGTGCTCGATCGGCATGCCGGAGGCGCCGATGCTTCGCGTACCGTCGAGCAAGGCGACCCTGAGCCGGGCCGACTCAATGATGCTGACGCCAGGCGCAAGTGAGCCATGAAACGCTCACTGCTATTCACTTTGCTTTCAAGTCTAGGGATCGCCGCAGGGATGATCCTGACCGCCGCACTGATCGCCTGGATCGGCTGCACTGCGCTGGGCAGTTTCGGGGCCTGGCAGCAAGCCTTGGAATCGATACGGCCTTATCTGCGGTGGTGGCGTGTCCTGCTCTACGGCGTCCTCTTTGCACTCTGGTGGGACCTGCTGAGGCGCTACCGACATCGACCACAGGACCGACTGCGCGTGAAACGCGTCGGGACATTAGGGCTCTTGCTCTTTACCTGCGTCGAGCTCACTCGATTGTGAGGTCACCACCATGCTCATGAGCACCAACAGCTACCTGGAGTTTTACCTCTCCCTGCTGGCATGGATCATCAACAACGGTATCTGGAACGTCCTGTCCGATACTGGATTGTTCGCCGCACCCTTCGGCGCGATCATCTTGCAAGAGTGGTTATCGGCCCGTCAGCAAGGCGCGGATGAAGGCAACAAGGGATTGCTCTCGGTGCCGCGGATTGAGAACCGACTATGGCTGGCCTATATCGTCGTACTGTTCGCCTGTGCACCCGTCTTTCCGTTAAACCTTGCCTCAATGGCGTTCAATGATGCGGCTAGCCAACGATGCGGCGCCAGTGTGGCCAAGCCAGCGGAAACCGCTTGGGGCACCACCTTCAACACCATCGGCGAACGCTCTGCCAACGTGCCGATCTGGTGGTTTCTGGTGCATGCATTGAGCAAAGGAGTGACCGCGGCGGCCACCGCCTCCATCCCCTGTGCACCGGATATCCGACAGATGCGCATGGAGATCGACAGTTCTCGCATCGATAACCAGGTACTGCTGCAGGAAGTCGCCGACTTTACTCGCGACTGCTATGGCTATTCCCGTTCTCGGCTTTTCACCAATCGTCCTCAGTTGGACAAGGCAGAAAGTCATGATGCGTCCTGGATCGGCTCACGCTATTTTCTTGACACTCCGGGCTACTACGACACCGATCGCTCACGGACACCACGAGTCAGTTGGCCCTACGATGAAACCCGCGATATTTCCTTGCCACGGCTGGAGAATGGCGCGGGCTACCCCACTTGCAAACAATGGTGGAGTGACAGCGGTATCGGGTTGCGAGCACGATTGATCGAGCAAGTTGACCCTTCGCTGCTGACTCAGCTGAAAGGCTGGTTGACTGGTCGCTCAAGCAACGAGATCGAGGATACCACCCTGCGCGAACTGGTCAGCCCGCGCCAACAGTCGATGTCCATGTCGCCCGGACAGGTGTACCAGGACTATGGCTCCAGTGCCCGCGGTGGGTCGATCAATCAGGGGCTCAATAACCTGGCGACCAACACTGGGCTAGCCCTCGGCTCCTTCAGCAACTTCCCGGCAATGAATGCACTACGTGCCGCCCTGCCGATGGTGCAGGCTTTCCTGATCATGGGCGTCATCATCAGCTTGCCGCTGATTCTGCTGGTCAGTACCTACCAGCTAAAGACCGTCATGATGGTGACGTTCGCGCTGTTCACGCTGCACATGCTGACCTTCTGGTGGGAGCTGGCCCGTTGGGTCGACTCCAGCATGCTCGATACCTTGTACAACCAAGTGTCTGTGTCCAATCAGGTGCTGTTGTCGCTGCCCACATCCGGATTTATGGACGGAACCGTCACGGCGCAGGTGATTGAATATGTGATGGGGGCGATGTTCATCGTACTGCCGATGCTATTCCTTGGAGCTATGAGCTGGACGGGATATGCAGTAGGAAACGGGATTCAAGGCATGTTGGCCAATGGCAGCAAAGCCGCAAGTGATTCAGCAAGTAAAGGTACGGATCAAATAATGGGGGCTGCTAAGCGCTCAGTTAGATGACTTGCTGTCGCCGATATAGTGCCCGTTGTCGTCGAAGTCACCGATGTAGAGATCGGCACCGAGATAGTCTGGCCCTGTTTCCGGCTCTTTAAGATCCCCATCAATGGCAGCCTTGGATACCAGAAGCCCAATCACCGCAATCATCGTCACCACAGAAGCGACCAGCCAAAACCCGATAAAGAGCAATCCAAGTAGGAATGCCAGCTTCGTAACCAGAAAGGTCCCGCGGACCAATAGCCCACCCGCAGGCATACCTGTCGCCGCCGCACGTTCAGCTACGCGGGATTCAAATCCTTTCCACTTGCGATAACCACGTTTTGCCGACATACCAAATGCATATGCCCAGCGGTGCGCGCGGGAAATTTGAACTGGCTGCTGAGCCGGCATGGTTGCGCCCTCTTCTGAGCGTGTTCCTGTGGAAATCGAGATTACAGACTACTACTGAAAAACGCCCATGCTTAACCGTTTATCAGCTTATTCGGTCGAAAACTCTTCACTGGAAGACAGAAGACGCACCTCGTACAACAGCGCCTCTAAGGCCGTTGACCCATCCCAATCATCCAGCTACATAGAGGATACGGATCGCTGTTATCGACAGCACCTTCCCAGGTAGCCAGAGCCTTTGAGGCTACGTCACTCCGGTGATGGTTCCCCCCAAGTGCGATTAGCGTTCGGTGGCTCGCACGGTCACGCTTCACGGTGATGAACGCCTACTGCTCTCCCGAGCGTCTTTCGAGCTCGGCTCATCCTAACCCCTCTTGTTTTTCTTCAACCCACCGCGGGAAATTCTTTCCCCTATGGGACAGGTTTCTTCGCGCTCTCAACGGAGGTACACCATGTCCGACTCACTCACATCCGAAGCACTGAACACCCTGCGCTTGCCCGTTGTGTTCACTCCAGACGCGTGGCAACACGCAGTACTGCTCGATGGTTCAAATCATCCTGAAAAACTGCAACTCGATAGGCTGAGCAACGTGGTACGCGCAGCCTTCAAAGCTCACCTGGCCGATCCAAACGCACCCTACGTGGTGTTTGAGGTAGCCAAGTTCGGCTCAGTGAGTGATGCAGAACATGAACCATTGCTGCGACTGAGCCTCAGCCTACTTCAGGCATCAGACCAACCTAACGCGTTACTGATAGCGCTTGCGGAAGAGCAGCAACGTTGAACGCAAACGGCCATACACGGCCACTGATCCAACTCAGCTATACGCAGTCCTGCACCAATCCAACCAACACCCACCGGGGAACCCTCCCCGACGGGCAAGGCGTTCCTCCGGTTTTTCGAGGGAAATGCCATGCGCAATATCTACCAAGACGTGACAGACAAGATCGTTACCGCGTTAGACCAAGGCGTAGCGCCCTGGATCAAACCCTGGTCCTCAAGTGGCTCATCTGACGTCGGTCATCACCAACCCTACCCCATAAACGCCATCACCCAGCGTCCCTATTCGGGCATCAATTTACCATTGCTCTGGGCCGAGGCCAGGTTGCGGGGGTTCACTCAAGATCGCTGGCTGACCTTCAACCAAGCCAAAAAAGCCAGCGGGCACATCCGTAAGGGTGAGCACAGCACCCTGGCAGTGCTCTACAAACCGATGGAACGCGAGGAACAGACCGAATCAGGCCAACCCGTACTCGATGAAAACGGTCAGCCCAAGGTTGCTCATTTCGGGATTCTCAGGACGCATTTTCTGTTCAACATCGAGCAAACGGAGGGGCTCGAAACGCTCAACGAAACGGTGCTCGAGACCGAATCGAGCGATCCCTTCTTCCCCAACAGTGCTGCCGAAAGCCTGTTGCTAAGTTCGGGCGCGAATATCATTCATCGATTTGCCGACGAAGCCTTTTACCACCCGATCAGGGATCTCATCCAACTGCCGACAAAATCGCAATTCCACGATCAAGGTGGATACTACGCCACCGCACTTCACGAGCTGACGCACTGGACCGGACACCACTCTCGATTGCAGCGCAAAGGCGTGACCTCTCCGTGTCCATTTGGCTCGCCAGGCTATGCATTTGAAGAGTTGATCGCCGAAATGGGCGCCGCTTTTTTATGTGCCTACGCCGGTATACGGGGAGAGCTTCGGCACGAGGGCTATATCGACTCCTGGCTCAGCCTGCTCAAGGCTGACAACCGCGCGATTTTCCGCGCCAGTGGCCAGGCCCGATGCGCTTCGGAGTATGTGCTCAACCTGGAGCAGCAACGGAAGCAGACGGTAATGGATGACTCGCGATGCATGAATGATGGAGCTTGATCGTCACCTCACCGCTGCAAACGCTTCATAGGGTCCAACACGAGTTGGACCCTTTTTCTATGCCCAGAAAAATCCCCACACTGCGGAGCTCTGACGCAAAGAACATAAGGTAATCCCATAACCCCAGTACGCCGTTACGTATCCAGATTCTCAGCCAGGTAATCCACCAGCTCAAGTGGACTTCGGCTATCGATCACCTTGTAGATCAGATCACGTTTGCTGCGCGGTAGCTTCTTGACCACGCTCTTAGCCGAGGCCCTGACGGCTTCGTCTGTTCCATGGATACGTGCCGCGAGCAGCAGTATGAGCGTGGCGTCAGTAAGGTTCATGGCAAGACCCGATAAAATTCGCACCGCAGTGTACCGACACTTTCCTTTTTCGTACCAGCATGCGCATCCAACAAAACGGCACCAGGACAAATCGATATTCCGATTGCCGCACAAAGGGAAACGCGTCAAAAGGACCGGTAAGGGTTGGAAGGGAATAGGGAGTCAAGGGTAAGAGCCCTATCCGAAAAGGCTAAAAGGCCTCTGACTCTGCCAGTTCCCAGGAGGACCATGATGCTCAGTCTGTTTCGGCACAAAAGGCAAAAGCCTCCTCCGCCACCAACCGTAAACGTCGCCAATGGGTACCTGCTCATCAAATCGTCCCAAAGCTTGTTAGCAGCCGAGCATCGCCGCCAGTTGCTTGATCGCATTTGGCAGTACACCGCCCTCTCCCATCCGCAATTCAGCCAGCTCTATTTAAATCCGATCCATCGCTACGCCGAGCTGGTCCAGCAGCTTCCAGCCAGCGAGACGCACCACCATGCTTATCTTGGCGGCATGCTAGACCATGGGTTGGAACTGGTCGCTTGTAGTTTGAAATTGCGTCAGTCGTATCTGCTTCCCACCGGCGCCGCACCCGAAGACCAAGCAGCCCAGACCGACGCTTGGTCCGCTGGCATCGCCTATGGTGCATTGCTCCATGACATCGGCAAGATCGCCGTGGACCTGCTGGTCGAACGCCAGGATGGCCGTGTCTGGCATCCTTGGCAGGGCCCGCTGGATCAGCCTTACCGTTTTCGCTACTTCAAGGATCGTGACTACCACCTGCACGGCGCAGCCGCGGGCTTGCTCTACACCCAGATTCTCGACCGATCAATCCTCGACTGGCTCAGTGGATTTCCATCGCTCTGGGCCGACCTACTGTATGTCCTAGCAGGTCAGTATGAACGTGCCGGCGTGCTCGGTGAGCTGGTAATGCAGGCAGACCGTGTTTCCACCGCGCAGAACATCGGTGGTAACCCGAGCAAGGCACTGCAAGCACCGATTCATTCGCTGCAACATCACTTGATCAGCGGACTGCGTCATTTGGTTCAGCACGAGCTGAAACTCAACCAGCCAGGTGCCGCAGGGTGGCTGACCCAGGACGCGCTCTGGCTCGTCAGCAAGACGGTTACAGACAAGCTACGAGCCTATCTGCTGTCGCAATCGATTGAGGGCATTCCCTCGTCCAATCTCGCGATGTTCGATGAACTGCAATCGCATGGGCTGGTCGAGTCGACTCCAGAAGGTAAAGCGATCTGGACTGCATTAGTCGCCCAGGGAAACTGGCAGCAGAGTTTTACCTTTTTGCGCATCCAACCAGCACTGATTTGGGGGAACGAAGACCGGCCTGAGGCTTTCAGCGGAACGGTGAGCATTGCGACCCATGACCACTCAACTGGCACCCCGGTACCAACACCAACGCCCGAGACAGCCAGTACGAGATCAGGTCAAAGTCAACCGCAGCCGGATACCCGGATGGTAGAGGATGCCGACTACCTCGGTGCGCTGCTGGACATGTTCGAATTGGAAGCGCCTGAGGGCAGAGACGCACTGTCAGAAAGTACTGTCGAAACTTCGACGCTTCAATCGGATAGCCCAGGCCAAACATTTCTGAATTGGGTCAAGGAAGGCATTCTCAGCCACAAGCTGATCATCAACGACAGCAAGGCCAAAATCCACACGGTGAGTGGCAGCGTATTGCTGGTCACGCCAGGCCTCTTCCAACGCTACGCGCAGGAGTTTCCCGGTATCTCTCAGGGCACCTGCCAAGAGATCGAAGAATGGCGTTGGGTGCAAAAGCAGTTTGAGAAGCTGAGGATTCACAAGAAGCGAGACAACGGTCTAAATATCTGGACATGCCAAGTGCAAGGCCCTAGGAAGAAAACAACTTTGAAGGGCTACTTGATTGAGGATCCCAAGCTATTTTTTGAATTGATGCCTCTCGATAATCCTTTTCTTAAAATCGAAACGAATTAGGTATCCGGAGTGCCCCATTGGTCGTCCCTTGCTCACGAAAAGCACATGATCAGGGGATTGATCGCCTCAGGCTTGAACAAGCGGATGCCCTGCTCCACCAGCCAAGTCCCGACCGGCCACACCACTTGGATAACCATCAGCAGTGTGAAGCCCAGGAATGCCCTCAAGAGATATTCATGAGTCATCTTGATTCCGGTGATTTTTCTGTTCACGAGTGGGTAGTTACAAAGGACCGCTATTGATAGCTGTTTGGCCAGAGCCGCTTTTGGGCTGTCTTTTTTCCAGCTCGCGGCGATTTCACCAGGCCCAAGCTGAGTAAACCCAGATACCTTTAATGTGCTGAATGCCCATGCGCCGGCGCGCAGCAAATACGTAACTGCCCAGGCGAAGACGAAGAGCCCAGTGAAGCCAAGCACCTTACTCAATTTGTCATTCCAAAGGCTTGGCAGCAGGGAGACCAAGACAGGAATAAGTGCCGTTATAGCGGCAAGGTAAATGCCGGCTTTGGCATCAGCACCCTTTCGTCGATCAACCTCAGCATCAAAAAGGCGGCGAGACTCATCAAGCGCAACCTCGCTGTCCTTCGACCAATTCCCCTGCCTTACCGATGTCGCGATGCTACGCATCCATTCATCATCAGCAGCTTTTTGTGCCGAAGACAGATCGACCACAACCGGCCATGTCAACCGTATTACTCGGTTCAACCGCCCCCACCCATCAGCCATGAGAAATTCCGACTAGGTTGTCCACAATAGCGGAAGCGATCGGGTACCCGGTTAGATTCTCAATCCATGCCCACTGGCCGTTCGGGTTGATTTCCAAGAACCACAGTTTGCCTTGTCGGTCGCAGATCAAATCGATTGCCCCGTATCGCAGTCCTAGACGCGAGACGAGCTCTAGGCACTGCCGTTCGATCTCGACAGGTAGATTGATTTTCTCGTGCCGTAAATCTGGCCTGCTGCCCTGGCGCCAGTCGACTTCGGTCTCGCTGTGCTCCTGCGACCAAATCGCAGTGGCGAAGAGGCGCTCGCCTACTACGGTGACCCTCACGTCATATTTTTTCACAACCTCGGTCTGGACAATGAAAGGTGTCAACGCCATCGCTCTTGCCTGACCGTCGTCCAAGGTATCGAGGCGCTTGGTGAAGATGACACGTTCGCGTTCGCCAGCCAAAACGGCCTGGCGCAACGGCTTGCCAATGGCTTGATCAACCTGGGTAATCTGACGCGCTGATCGAATGTCGTTAGTGATAATTACGGCCGGCACATTAAAGCCAATCTCGTGAGCCATTAACAGCTGAAGGGGCTTGTCCTCGGCGTTGAAAATCCTGGCAGGTGCATTCAGCCAGCAAGCATCCAGACGCGTATAGAGACTCTTTAAAAAGCTGCTCCATTCGGCTTCGATGTAGGCTCGCTCTCCCGGATCGACCACCTCATCAGGCACGATAGGGGCGCCAGGCCGGCGGAAGTAGGCGCCCGTCACTTGGTCGCCACGGATGGTTTTGCCATCCAGCGTAATTGACCACGCTGTACGAGGATGACTATCCATGGTGCACAAGGATTGTGGGAGCAACTCCGTGTTCACGCGAAAGTATGGAGTGTTACGACGACGCACCTCGGCGACAATGTAATCCATCGTGATATCACGACGGTTGGTAACCAATAACAACATGAGCGTCTCCCCCATCAGCCTTCGTAGTACCGGGTATCCAGTCCGAAGGTGGGATCGCCATTGTCGTCGTGCTCCAGTTGGAGATTAGTCTTGGTGATCAACTCAAGGATATAAGTGGCTTCGCAGCGGTCGTCGCGTTCGGTAGTCGAATCGGTCTTGGTCACGAGTTGAAGGAGATGGTTTGCTTCCCGAGTGTACTCGTCATCGCTTTCGACTTTTTGGGCAGTCTTCGTCGTCAGCTCCAATTGCCAGGTAGCCTCATCATCCTGCTCAGCATTTACCTTCGTCTTGGTGAGGAGCTCGCTCAGCGCCCCTTGCGCGATGATGGGTTTTACGCCCTCCGCGGTATCGACAACCCACATGTCAAGGGCAGCAGAGTAGTAGCCTGGGATCTTTTCCTCACCAGTTCGCGTCGTAGCGCCATCCGCCAGAAAAGGCGAGGACGCCAACGTCTTTTCCATTGCACCCATACGTCGAACCTCCTGTTGACCTGTCGCGCCAGCGCGGCGGGTAGCTGACAGTACCATCAGGCCATCATGACGGTAAATATTAACGATCGGGATAGTGGCTGCGTACCACTACCGCCATCCTTGGAGAGATGCCTTTAGCTCATGCCAAGCGAGCGAACGACATGGTTTTTAGATTTGCAGAGCGGTGGGGCATCCGCGGTAAGGCCCCACGTAGGATCCGCCCAAGCAAGCGCAAGTCCAAAGACGTGGTCGCACACCCTTTCCGCAGGTCGCCCACGAATACACTTTCGAAGGTCTTGCTGTTGGCGCTGGCGTCGAATTGACCCATTAGTCGATGCCATGATGTTCCAACAGCAATCCGCAAAAAATCAGCACTGGTAACGGTTCATAAGGTAGAAGGTTGGATCAGTAAGGTTTCAGCCACTGGCTCAATGCTGTGCTGGCGATAACACCTGCGGCTAAGAACTGAGCATCTCTGCAGCTATGTCACTGCACTGTTCGAGAAGCGCCGCTATCACAACTTGTAACTTACTCGCATCATAGGCACCTGATTCAATGGCTTCAGGGGTCGCCTTATAAAACGCCTTCGCATAGCAATCTTTGTAGTCGAGCGAACCTTGGTATATACCCAGCGACTCCTTGTAATTCGTCCAAGTGACCTGCGGTGATGGCCGGCCCTTCAGCCTGAGGTCGAGGTAACATTCGATAGCCGCCGCGCAGCCGTTGATATCAGCATTCGCAACCCCACTCGGCCCTTTAGCCGGGAAATCGCGCAACTCATCCAAATCAGGGAGCGTCATCACTCTCATGTTCACAGGGAATTTAAAGCGCTGAAGGAGGTTCCGGTAGGTATCAATGCCTTCGGCATCGTTGTCTAAAAGGAAGATCACGCGATTGTGAACATCAATTTTTACCAGCCCTTCCGCGAATTTGGAGAGATTACCGGTACCGGAGAAAGGGTGACGCTCTTCGGTATCGATGAAGCGGAAAAAATCCTCGATATCTGGCCTTAGCAGCGATAGGCCGCGCTTCAAAATGTGAGTATCAGATGTGCCTTCAGTCGCGATTAAATAAGTCTGGGTTCGACGCGCGCTGTCGACGAAATCCTCGTTTTTTGCCCAGCCGGCATCAACGAAGTTGCCGTAATCCCAGACAACATCCTCGTTCAGGTTGGCAGGATTTTCAGCAAGGACCCGAAGGGTTGAGTACGGGCTCAAGAAGCCGATCAGAGAGCCGAAGTGGCTGCGCTCCGAATAACCTCCGATGTCGCGGTCAAAAACCCCGCCCGGCAATAGCGAAACCGCTGGATCAGCGGCGAAGCGGCCTTGTCCATGCGCATGTTCAGCATCATAGCCGTCTACATACTCATTTTTAAGGTCCCTCAAAGCATGCGCCTTGATGAAGTCTACAAACTGTTCGAACGTCAAACGCTCGGGCCGTACTTCGGTGGGCTCATACTCGGCGAACTGGTCGCGGTCGAGCACGACCTGCTTTTCATACTCCGATTTGACTGATCCCATTGTGTACCCGAGTAGCTCCAGCCGTGACACGATGGAACCAAGAGTTCGGCAAAAACATAACTCCATTTGGTGAAGACCTTCAGGGCTATGGGCGTAGTCGTAATCAATATTGCCATAACGACGGAACCGGCGGTCGCTCTCCTGATAGAGCATACCGTGGTCCATACCCATGTAGCCCGTATTATAAGTGAGATCAATATCGCCCACAGACAGTGTGATTGGAGTGCTCATGAAAACCTCATCACCTAGCGTTGATCTGTTATTGATATCCCGATGCTGGCCGCAATGGCGGTACACCAGACATTCTCCAACTTTAGAACCGAGATAGCGCCCGTCGATACCAAACACCTTCCCAAAGCGGCGATACGCAAGCCCCTGAAGATGGACACCATTTTGGTACGCAAATCTATTACTAAACTTCCGTACCATGTCATTACCGCAGCCTGTCGACTCCCTGCTGCTGCGCTCTTCGTGCGTACCTACTTCAAAGCAGGAAGCTCCTCAAAACCAACTGCACGTAACTCGTCGCGCAACTCTTTGATGCAGGAAATGGGCACTGCCAACCAGAACAGATTTCTTGCTCTGGTTACCGCCACATAACCGATACGACCCTCTTCGACATCGGTGCCTGCCAATAACGCTTGGACATTGGACTTCTTCGCCACATACAGCACTGCGCCGATGGACTCACCTTTTACCTGATGGACCGTGTCTACCCTGATACCCGGCCCCTGTTTGGCATCTGCACCTTCACCAGCAAGAGGGAGCTCAAGAAGCTTGGTCTTTGCCAGCTTGTTACCAAGGGTGCCAACTGCCTTCAATCCAAACTGCTTTTCGATCGTCGCAAGCAGGATTTTAAGATTCTTCACAAGCCAGGGATGCCAATCGGTTTTGGCAATGAGAGTTGAGGACGGTAAACCATCGTTTTCATTGCGAATAAAGGCCCATAGCAGTCGCCTCAACCGCAGCATCCATCCCTCATGCGGGGCACCTTGTAACTCGGTACTGAGTCCGTGGGGAGGATCATCCAGCAAACCTACGACAGCTCTGCATACACATTTAAAGCACTCCTGATAGCGCCCTTGCTGATCGCGTAGCAACGCCGCTTCACTGAACATGGCAACGGTGCCTTGTCCCGGAGGGGCGACCTTTCCAGCCAGCACCATCGCTCGATCCGCCGATCTGCAGATAATTGCCGCATCGTCGTGCTGCATTTCCAACTCGTCGATTCGAGCTTTGAAGGAGTCAAACAGCCTGGGGAGCTCCGAATCTTTGTACCCAATGAAATAAGCTCCCCCCGCCTCGATATCTCGATCTGATTTGTCGTTCCTGCCACAAAGTCGGTTCGCAATGTCGATGATCGGTGGTAACGAACGATAATTTCGAGTCAGTTTGTATGGGGTGACACCGGCCCGCGCCGCGTAGGTGTGCAGAAACATACCGTCAGCGCCTGCGAAAGCGTAGATGCCTTGATTGACGTCCCCGATGAGGGACACGGTTGCACCGGCCTTTATCAGGAGTTCCAAGATAGCCTGATGCAGCGTGCCCAGATCCTGAGACTCATCAACGAGGATTTGCGGGTAACGGGCTACTAAAGCTCGAAGCACAGCCGGCTGCTCTACCAAGGTTCGATAAACCCAGTAGCGTCCGAGGTCATGGGTGTAAGCGCCTATGCTTCCAAGCCGTGTAACAGAATCTAGCGCCTTCCAGGTGACTAGGCGTGCTGGCCCTGCGTGGGTATCGACGAAGAAAAACGGACTCCCGTCTTCCATTCCTACCTTTAGTTCCTTGACCGAGAGCGGGCGGTCGTCGCCCCCTGGCCAATACAGATAGTTACTCAGGAACGGCTCAGAACCTGCTACGAGGTAGGCAGCCTTGGTCGCTGCCATGGACCGATAGGCATGAGGTCGAAGTACGTGCTGCGTAAAAAAACCATCCAGCGTGTTGACCTCCACTAGCTTGCGATTGACATCATCCGGCAGCGCCGACGCGAGCTGTTGGTATCCCTTGTTGAACGTGTTGACGGCCACATTGGAGAACGACAACAGCACGACACGACCCCGGTTTTTTTCCATCTTCTGCCGAACTGCGATCAGGCGTCTGATTGCGGTAGCAGTTTTTCCGCTTCCAGCACACGCCGTTACTGAAATCGGACCCAACTCGGCGTCGATGACATTTTTCTGTTCATCAGACATCCTCATGCTTGTTCACTCCCTTGCAGACGTGCCGTATCGCTTGCTCCAGGTACTCGGGTACCTTACAGCCAGGTTGCTTGGCAATGTACTCGGCGAGTGCCTGGGCGTAACGGCCTTTCTGCACATTGCTGCTACTATCTTTGCGCTCGAACATGCCGCAAAACAGTGCTTTGGCCTTCGCCGTGTTGTCTGGCTGAGCGTTGACGATCTTGCCCAACGCCTTGGCAATTCGTGGATGGGGATCGCCGAGAGCCGCCAGCATGGCCTTACGATTCTCCTCAAGAAGCGCCAAGTCATATTCCAGAGTTTTTAAACCATGGAAGATCTTCACAAATGCATCTTCCATACCCTTCATCTTGGTTGTATTGCTGGAGATCCGCACCTCATCCCCAAGGGACGGATAGACCTCAACTCGCTTGACCTTTTTCTTTTTCGCTCCGACTTCTGCTTCAGCTGGATCTTCGTCCTCTGGCTCACCGGCCTCTTCCTGGTAGCTAGCCTCAGCGAGAAGATCTTCGATCACTTCGTCGCTCAATTCACCCTGTGCCTTGCCCTGAATCTCAACCTCTTCGAAAGGGTCGGCGTCAGTGATTACAGAAACCGGAATCCGCAAACCTTTTTCGCCGAACAATGGCAGGAAGGAATCGAAATTGAGCCCCTCCACGCTGATAAGGCTGACACCATACTCACGCAGATCGAGATTTATGAGTTTTGCGAGTGCATCGACCAGCATGAGCTCGGCTGCACCTTCGACGAAGATCACTCGACGAGCAAAAAACAGCTCGGCTCTGGTTACATCCAGATAGCGTTCAAGCTTTTCGCGCTTCCCCTTCTCAAAGGTTATGTCACGGGGGAAGAACGTCTGCACACCTGCCTCGTTCTCGACCAGACAGACCAGCGCCTCAAGCTCTGAGTTACTGGCAAAATTGGGGGAATGGCTTGTGACGAAGAGTTGGACTGATTTGTCGCCCTCACTTTTAGGCACGCTAGCGAGGTAGCGAAGTAGAACCCGCTGCAATTGCGGATGCAGGTGCGCCTCAGGCTCTTCTACAATCAAACTCCGATAGGCAGCATCGGGATTTTTAGCCAGCTCGCTCAGCACCACAGCCATGAAGATCAGGTTGTTGAAGCCCAGGCCGTTCTGCTCAATCTCCAACGCCTCTGCAGTGATGGAGAGTCTTGCCGAAAGACGCTGGAAGTCCGTGGCAGTTAGGCCAATAGCAAGCGCCTGCGCCAACTGCTCACCCATCATCAAGCCGTGACGGGACGAAATTGCGGCATGAGTGCTCTTGAGTGACTCGTTCAATTGAAGTTCGTCATCCAGCTTCTTCAGCGCATCATTAATCGTCTTGCGGCCATCGTCATCGGTCAAAAGATGAAGCAAGCGGGCCAGTTGGCTGTTTCGGCTAGGACGCAGTCCCTGGGCCGCATCACGCAGAGGCTGCAAATAGACGCCGCGAAGATTCTCCATCATATCGGAGGTGAGCGCGACCTCCTGATAATCGCCGCACCATCGTTTTACTTTGAATCGTCCCGTCTGATCCGCGTCGGTGTACCGGACATGGATGTGCGCCTCCATGGTGTTGTCTTCACACGGTTTTAGCGCCGCAATGAAGTCTGCTTCATCCTCATGGCTGAGTCCTTTAAAGACAAAATGGAAGGTGATGTCGCCTGCCGGCTCGCCTTCGTTGGGACGGTGTCGGTCAGAAGTATCAAGACGGGGGTACGGTTCATCATGACCGGCGAGAAGGGTCCGAAGCGCGTCGACTACGGCGCTTTTGCCCACATTGTTTGGGCCTACCAACACATTCAGTCCCGGCTGAAATTTCAGCTTGGCGTCACGCAATTTGCGAAAGTTCTTGATCGTCAGCTCAGCGAGGTACATGAAAGACTCCATCCTTGTTTTGCAGATCAAATCCTATTGAGCTGAAGCGTGCAATAACGGATACGTGATGGATGCTGCCTCAATCGCTCCAAGCTTGAGCAGCCTCTTGCTTGCACAGTGACAAAGCCGTCCGGAGTCATGCTGGAATTTGTCAGGAACTACCATTCTCGATCGCTCACATATCGAGTGCGGTTGGGAGCAAATAATGAGGTAAATTTCATTTTTCTCTGCCTGGAACTGCCGTTCTAGAGCCAAGCCAAAATATTTTTGGCGACCGTGAGAGTATTTGAAGAAGCCTGGCACCGCCGATAAGCTATTCAAAGACAGGCTTTACACATGCCTTCCGAGTTTTAACTCCTCAATTACGAGCCCCGCCCCTAGGTAGTCAGCTATCGGAGAGAGAATGAACGCAGTTGACGTTGGCGGGATATCAGTGCGCGACACGTCACTCACCGCTAATCCTGCGGGCGTCGACGGACTGATTAGGATCACCCCCTCCTGCTTCTGACTTTAGCCCTGACGTAACGCTGAGGTAGACTCATCGCATTCAGCCCCACAAGCGTGAGATCAATAATGGCTAGAGACACAATTACCGAAGGGGGCGGCGAGCGCTCGGCAACCCCTTTAGAAATCTATGGACGTAAGGCCAATGGGCAGTATCTCCCTCGGCTCGCACTCGCCAATCAGTTGCTCAAATGCGTGAATGTCGAAGTCACAAACATCCAGATTCATGCTGGGCGCCCGCTTGATCTGACTCCTGTCTTCGAAGCGCTTAGGGCATTACCACTGCAGCTCCAGCACCAAGCGCTGCTCAAGAGCTACAAAGGTGTACTCAATCTCTACGAAAGCTACCTCCACCATGGCGATGAGCTGTATCTCAAGGATGTGCTACTAAATTGCGCCAATGAGGTACCAGGATTCGATTCGGCGCTGGCTGAGACGCTGCAGACCCTGGTGCCTGATCCATATGATTATCGCTTCAGACAAACCCACTTGGAACCGCTCAACAGCCTCTGTAATTCGTACCTCGGCATGCTGGCCTACAACTTCCACGCCGTGACGATCTATCACCCAGCGACTGCAGCCAACGAGCCAGTGATCCAGGGGTTCGTCAACCGCGCGATTATGTTGCTCAAAACGAAGCTGGGTGAAACCCTAAGGCCCAACGGTGCTATACAGGGCTCGCTGTATCTTGAGGCATTCCACGAGGTGGACACAGATCGATTCGAACGCTACTTAGCTTACGATGACCGGAATGATTCTAGTCGGAGCATTCGTACATTCGTAGCAAATGCCAATCGCAACGAGAGTTGGGAAAACGAAGTTCGACTGGCAAAGCCGAAGGTTGACGATAGCTCCCGATGGCTCGCCGATAAGCTGATTGAGCTCATTGATCGATTCCAAGCACTAAACACCGCAAAAAATAGCTTCGACCCACAAGTGAACGACGAGCCAGGCCTCCCGATCGAAACCTGAAGCTGGCCTGAAGGGCGGCGTCAAACTCAACGCTACGACAATGCGCGTCGCCCATTCGCCACCAAACCGCAAAACCGCAAAATCCACGAAGCTTCGCAGCTTCGGCGTCATCCGTCCGGTCTTGGGCATACAAGAGATTCAAGGAGCGAGCAGGAACTGCGTACTGGGGGAGCAGCTCAACCAGTAAGGGTGATGACAAGTAATCAGGCTGCCCCGAACTGCAACCGGTTTATACGATGGTGGCCACTTCGTTCGGAGCAGTTCCACTCACATCGGGGTGCCTGAGACCACTTCAACGTATCGGTATTTCTTACGGGCAGCCTTGATTGCCTGCTGCTCTGCCAACAGAGTGCTGAGCGTGTCAGCCTCATGGATCAGCTCAAACATGCGGCCTTCGTACTCGTTGCTGACATGTAACGTGACTTTGATCCTTGGCCTAAATGGTTTGGTTGCCTTCTTCTTGTCTGTCGGAGCACCAGGCCTGGAGAATATTACGCTTGGAACGGACTCTGGCTGGGATGCCACCCTCTCTGGCACAGCAGATTCAATGCTACCGAACAACGCTCGGCGCATCTCATCTTCGCTCAATTCAGTACCACATAACTCCTCAGGTGCAGTAGCAAACCTGCAGGATCTCACCATCATGGTAGAGAGCCACTGCACCCCGTCGACTGAACGATGCATGCTCAATTAAGCTTTCTCAGAAAGTCTGAGGCAATCGCTTTCAATCACTTACCCCCGCACATTTCCCAGTGGACTGTCGGCAGATAGGTGCCTCGCGTTTCGGACAGCAGAGCCCTCATCCACGAGCTCTCGCCGTCCCCTACCCTCAACCGTTCCTCAGCACTTCTAGACCCCGATCCATTGCAAGAGCAGCCGTTACAATCGTGTTGACCGCGGCTCGATCAAACTCATGATCTTGCTGGGAGTCGTGCGTCCCGCTGTTCAGATAACTCCATTCAATGGAGGCCCCATTGATGTGAAGCAGAGCCTCAAGCCCAGCAAGGAAGTCCTGAAGGCCCTGGGCAGGATTCGGAATCCGACCAAGCGCAGCTCGAAGCTTGAGACATTTGTTGTTCAATTCCCATTTGGCTCGGGGGCCGCCAAGCTTGAGCTCTAATCGTCCATCCTGACGTTTCCCAAACCATGTCCATGCCCGATCCGTCAAACTTTCAATTGCCGCCCTTGAGTGGCGCAATGCATCGCGCTTCTCTTCGGCTTGCAACGCCGCATTGGCAAGCAAAACGTAATTCTTTGTAGGTGGGTCGGTGTCGATGCGTAGATGATGCTCGCCATGGTGGGGAAGGAAGCGGTACCGACGAATCTGCGCTGCCCGCTGGGCGCCAATCTCCTGCTGGATTCGGTGCAAAAATTCCTCGGCATGCGAGGTGAGGATGACCTGCTTGGCATCGAGCAGACCACTCTCAAAGAAGGTACGCCAGATGCCATCTCGATGCTCATCATCAATCGCGTTGACGACATCGTCGAAGATCACGATTGGGCAGTCCTCTGCGAGATTTTTCGCCAGAAGAATCGCCAGACCCAGGCACCGGATATGTCCCTCGCTCAAGATCAGCAAGGCGTCATAACGTTCACCTGGCTGACCTACGAATTCAATTTCGATTTTCCCGTTTTCAGCCAATGGCAGCCATAGCGCATTGATCTGAGCTGGCCGTGGATCTTCCCGGTTGAACAGGTTGTAGAGATCCCGAGCACTGTCACCCAGCCCCTGCAGCAATTGAGCAGGCAATGCGGCCAGGTACGCCTGCAGCTGGAGCAGATAGGCATCGTAAGCAACCTTGATCCGCCTATTGTGCTCAAGCGCCAGCGCCTCGCGCCCCACCTCTTCGATCAATTGCTGATTATCAGTTTCGAATTGGGTGATCGTTGCTTGCGCCTGAGTGAACTCTTGAAGTGCTTGAGAGCGCATCAGCCTGCAGCGCTCGATTTCACCTCTGAACCCATCGAGCGTCTGACGTTGCTGTACAAAGGTCTGTCTTTGCTCGACGACCTGACGGCTAGCAGCATCCGCCTGCTCAATGAAAGTCATCAGTTGCATCAGCGCTTGCCACGACCTCTCACTGTCACTCATCCAGGGCTGCAGCCACTGACCGACAGAAGTGGGAGGAAGTACGGGCAATTGAGCTGCCTGGAATTCGTTTGGGCATACCTGTGACGCGACATCGCACACCCGCCGCATTTCAATGAGCAACGACCGCAAGGCTTCATTGCAGTTATTGGTGGCGTCCACTGACTGTTGCTGCAAGGTTCTAAGCTCGGCGAGTTGCGCCAATCCCGTTCGCGCGCGTTCAAATGGATCATAAGCGACCCTATCCAGTGGCGTACCACACGCCGGGCACGCAGCTGCACCCTCTGCCAACTGCAGGAGGGAATCGTAGAGGTTGGAAAACGAAACGTCCGCCGCTCTGGCATTGAGCGCCTGCTGCGCTGCTTGGCTTGCCCCATGCCCCTCATAGACCTGTGCGCGCATTTGCCATAGGCTCGCGGCAGTGCACCCATGGATGATGGGTAACGGTGACTCCAGGACACCTTGCAAATACGCCAATTGGCCCTGCCTCTCCTGCGTGCCAAAAATCCAGTCGACACAGCCTTGATAAGTGCTGCCCGGATAAATTCTGGCTGCCAACGCCTCCTCTCCCTGAGCAATCCCTACGAGCCGTTGTGGATAGCCATCCAAGGTCTGCTGAGAGGCGGCGACCTGGTTGCGCCTTCCCTCCAATTGAATAGCTTTGATGCTGGAAATACTAAGGTTTTCATCCAGCGTGGCATTGAAGCCCCTGACAAATTCGCTGAACTGGTCGACGCCGAACAAGGTGGCGATCAATTGGCGCTGATCACCTGGAGTTCTTGCGGCGATGCGACCGAAGTCATCGAGCCGGTTTTTCTCCACGAAGCAGAAACGAAAGCTCTCTTCGTCTGCCTGCACCTGAGCCGCAGTAGCACCGTTTAGCGAACCCATCAACCGCGGCGCTACATGGCGTCCCAAGCGTGCGTTATTACAGTAGGCGCGATTATCAAATCGCTTGGCCTCTGCCTCACTGATCGAGCCGAGCATGGCCATTTCGAGCGCTTCGAAAAAGCTGCTTTTCCCTGTCCCGTTCGGCCCGTAGATCAAGGTGATATCACGGCTCAAGTCGAATGATTCGGCCTGCATGAACCCTCGAAACGGGCCGACCTCCAATCGGTCCAGGCGCAAATGACTGCGAGCGGCTTGAGCAAGCTGAGTGGCCCCAGGTAGCTCTGCAGGCGTTTGAGCAAGCTGCTGAAGCGCGAGAGGAGCCAGCCTCGTAGAGCGCCCCCGTCTTTGGGTACCCACCTCCGCCAGAATGCGAAGATTTGCCATGATCAGGTTCGCCATGCGCCGGACGTCATCGTGCACTGGCTGGCCGGCCAGATAGACCAAAAACCGCTGATATTCCGCCTGTAAACTAGACATGACCGCTCCCTATGTTGATCAAGTAACCGCACTCCCTCTTTGGGGAGCTCGGCAAAGAGCGTAGTCGGAAAAATGCGGTACTAGCATGCGGCAACTCCCTGGCGAGGAGTGTTAGCGACCACTGTGCAGAGTGATAAGAGAAGCAGAGGTGCAACCAAGCGGCATTGTCAGCCAGAAGCGGCGATGATAGTGTCAGCACTAGGTGCTCGGTAGGTGCCTGCAGTCCACACTCGTGAAGCTTTAGCACTATCGTGATCGTTGAAGTACCCGACCTGACTCTCATCAGGTTGCCTTGTAGTGGACGCCGGGCAAGCATTGCAGGAGCTGCTCCATGCAGATTACCTACAGCCACATCAAGAAAATCAAGCGTGTCGCGAAAGAACTGAAGCACACTCACCCTTCCCTCAAACTCGGCCAACGGCAAGACATCGCTGCCGTCCAAGAGCTTGGTGTCAGGAACTACTATGAGGCGAGTCGTCTGTATGACAGATGGCTCATGGAACATGTCCACACTCCCCCAGGTGGCACTGGCGTAAGCAAATGCTCGTTCTGTGAGTTCAGCTTCTCAGCTGACCTCAAGCAGGATCGTGATCTTCATCGTGAGATCCATGAGCGCTACCATGAAGTTAGCGAAGCGTTGGGATATGTCCCGGCTGGTTTGATGGATCGCGAACGGATGAAGCGCAACGGACGTAAGCAGGCGCTTTCTACAGAAGACCTGGAAACAAGGCTCGAAGGGCTGCTACAGGCACTGCATGGCTGGTTCGACCGATCGCTCTCAAGCGCGATCTACGGCGGATACTGGCGCAAACATCCGACCTTCGACGACTACGTGTCTATGATCCAGGACACGCTCTCCGACAACTATGAAAAACTGAAAGCCGAACTCAAAACCAGATACGGGTACAGACCGGGACAGATTGCTCCCGGTGACAGTAATTGGTATCCGAAGACGCGCTAATCCTGGTGTGGGCCTTACCTGATGGGTAAGGCCTGCTGGAGAACCCAGCCTAGATGCAGATGCCATGCTCAAGCCGCATCAACCAATCATGGACATCTGAGTATCCTGATGGCCGGGACAGCAGGACGCACGGAGCTTTATGACCTAGGGTTTGTCTGAAAAGTCGCTTTGGCTAAGATGACTTGCTCTGGTTGCTGGGAGGGCCGTTATGGCAGGCCGATATGAAATCTCATCTGCACGTTGGGCGATGATCGAATCCATCGTTCCCCTCCTCAACGCATGGGACGCCCAAGGCGCGATGACCGTCAGATGCTTAACGGTATCTTCTGGATATTGTGCTCGGGCGCCAAATGGCGGGATCTTCCAGAGCGCTTTGGGCCTTGGAAGACTGTTTGTGACCGCTGATGACGGATTGCCCCTGTTGCGGACGGGACGCTTACCCGGTCAGCTCGCGAATTACCCAGAGCCAATGATCGTTTACGTCACAACAGCCCGGGTCAGCTAAATATTAGCAACTGGATCAATCTCGCTCCAGCGCCAACAATGGTCTTTCAGCATGGCCACGCCTACCGACACTTGGCCAATCGGTCACCATTATTCAGAGCATATTGCGATCAAGCTTTACGGCTCCGTCCGATACCCTGATGCATTCAAACACCCAACCATAGAATGCTACCTACATTTAGGCCCACTACTCCTAAGCGACAAGTCGGCTCCTCGCTGCATCGACTCTATGCAGGCGACTGGCAAACGGCTCATTGCATATGTCGCCGTTGACCTATAAAAGCAGATTGAACAATTATGCGGGATTTTTCCAATAGTACTTGGAGTACTCACGGCATGAACTAGAGTTCGTTAGCGCAATTTATATCGCCGTCAGCCCAGCGCTTGATATCACTTATCTTCGGCGATCTAGCACCGACACTCAAGATGTTCTTTGTTGTGTACAACCTGACCTGTGCTTTGTTCGCATCATGTCTTTCTATTTCAATTAGGGCGTTGTTAATCAACAGTCCTTCCGAAAGGAGCTTTTGATTGATCTCACCTTCACTGCGCTCATCGCTAAACTCGCTTAATACGATGACCGGCTTTCCTGTATATGTCTCATGTTCCAGGCATTGTCTTGCCATTAGCCTTAAGTTTCGATAAGTATCGGAGGGCGTCTTCTCGCTAGTGAAGCTGCCGTCATAAGATGAATGACTACTTTTTAATTCGCTGACGGTTATAGCGCACCCGCTGATTGAGATAGAAAATAATAGTATAGGCAAGGATAAATATTTCAATTTCAACTCCATTGTTCTGGTATGGGCCCTCCGCCGGGCAGGCATCAAATCATGCTTTTTCAGTCGGAATTGTGTTTTGGAAAATCAACAGTCGCCAGGAGTCCACCCTCTGCAGATGTACTTAGCCATACGTTGCTGTTGTGCTGCAGTGCAACCGCTTTGACTATTGCGAGCCCCAGTCCGCTGCCGCTTTGCATTTGATTGGGCTCGCGAAAAAACCTATCGAAGACTCGCGCCCTTAATTCAAATGGAATGCCAGGGCCTGCATCTGAGACACGTAGCTGAGTAGATTTATCAAGTGATCGCACATCTACCTCAACGCGTCCGCCCTCAGGGCTGTACTTCACGGCATTTTCAATTAAGTTATCAATCAGCGACATAAGGCGTTCCCTGATGCCATTGATCCAGCTTTCACCATCAGAGTAGAATTCAAGTTCAATCCTACGCTCAGCCGCTAGGGGGGCCAGCGCAGCCATTTGCTCTTGTATGAGGGTCGTCAGCGGCACAGCCTCCATAACAGTGTCGATGCTTGCTTCGCTATGCATCAGCAGCAATAACTGATTGACGAGACGCGCAGCACGGCTATTGCTGCGAATAATCCCTGCAAGCAGCTCCTGTTGATTAGTGCTGCTTACATAGGACTGCAAAGCCTCAACATTGATTCGCATTGCAGCCAGGGGAGTACGCAGCTCATGAGCGGCATCTGCAATGAAAACCCGTTCCCTCTCAGAACTTGCTCGCACTCTGGCAAGAAATAGATTAGTCGCGTCCACCATTTGGCGAAGCTCTATCTGCTTTGGTCCTTCTTTTAAGGGGGAGAGATCTTCTAAAGTTCGCAAAGAAATACCATTTATCACCTTGCTCCAAGGGCGCATTGCAATACGGACTGATAGCCATGCGGGAAAAAAAAGAAAAGGAATGCACACCAGCAGCGGCAATATGTAGTATCCACGAGAGTTCAGGTATATGAAGAAGTTCCAGCCTCCGGCAGGGGTAATAAGTGTTACCTCCGCGTCGGAGTTCCCTGATTTGAGAGTACGGCTATTCCAGCTGCGCCCCTCACTCTGAATGCTCTGAATTTCTCCATACCTGCTATTTGTTACTCCTGTCGGAGCACCATCAGATGAATAAATTATCTTTCTATTCTTACGAACAATGAGGCTGATTGACAGTTTGGGATCTTCACCTCCGCCATAACCTTCCTGCAATGCTTCGCTGAACTTTTCCAGCACGGTAGTGAGGTCCTGCGGGCGATCATCCATGCGCTTAACTAATGTAAGAATGGTTTCGTAAGTATTGCTACCCGTGAGCATAGAGGGGCTTCGCAAGTTCTCCCACAAAATGTAGGTCAGAAAAAGACACCAAAGCAGTGTAAGTAGTAGCATCTGGGCGAGTATAATTCGTCTTACAAGCGTTGGAGTTTTCAAGTTGAGCCAAAAATTTCGCATCAACCAATCCCTTTCTGAATTGTAGCGGTATCAATGACATACCCCACACCCCGCACCGTTCGCACATAGCCTTCGCCGATTTTGCGACGCAAATTTCCCATATGCACATCCAGCGGATTACTCATATTTTCTTTCGCGCCGAATAGCCTTTCCTCCAGAAAACGTCGTGTAAGCACGCGGTCAGCGCGCATCATTAAAATTTCAAGCAGGGCGTATTCACTTGCCGTTAAATCAACATTACGTCCACTAACTGTCACGCGACGAGTCGGCATATGAAGAAATAATCCTCGAATTTCTATCACCTCATTTTGAAAACCGTAACTGCGTCGGGCCAGTGCTCTCACCCTAGCCAACAACTCGGCGAGAACAAATGGTTTTACCAGATAGTCGTCTGCACCCGCATCGAGCCCACACAGGCGATCTTGCAGAGTGCCTCTTGCAGTCAGGATGATGACGGGGATCCCCCTGAACTGCTGACGTAAGCATGCTACCAGGCTCATGCCGTCACCGTCGGGCAGTCCGAGGTCGAGTAGCACAAGTTCTGGCACGCAGACATCGAGCTGATGCAACGCATCTACTTTTCGGCGAACCCATATGACATCTAACCCTTGATCTGCAAGTGCGATACGAACGCCATTGCCGAGATCCAGGTCGTCTTCGATTAGGAGAATTTTCACAATAGTTACGTTATCAAAAGTGAATGAAGAACGTCTGAAGAAAAAATATATTAGGAAATCTATTATGATTTGTCTGAAAAGTCTCTTTGGCTAAAATGATGCCCTCTGATTGCCAAGAGGGCCGTCATGACAGGCCGCTATGAAATTTCATCTGAGCGTTGGGCGATGATCGAAGCCATCGTTTCTCCTCCTCAACACATGGGGCGGCCAAGGCGCGATGACCGCCAGATGCTTAACGGAATCTTCTGGATTTTGTGCTCTGGTGCCAAATGGCGAGATCTTCCAGAGCGCTTTGGGCCTTGGAAGACCGTTTACCAGCGTTTCCGACAATGGCGTGACAACGGCACTTTTGAGCAGGTTCTGCGCCATTTACACCTTCGTTTGTGCGAAGATGGCTTTATCGATCTGAATACCTGGATGGTCGATTCGACATCGATTCGAGCTACCCGAGCGGCCAGCGGTGCTGGAAAAAAAGGGGCCCGCAAGAACCGCAACACCACTGCCTAGGCCGTAGCCGAGGCGGATTGACCACCAAAATACATCTCGCCTGCGACAGCCATGGCTTCCCCCTGGCTGTCATGTTGTCGCCCGGTCAAGAAGCCGACTCGCGCTATTTCATGCCGCTACTGGAACAGATCAGCCTGCCAGGCAGCAAGGGTCGTCCGCGTAAGCGTTGCCGATGTGTACTGGCGGACAAGGGCTATGACAGCCAGATACTGCGTCAGTACTGTGACCGCTACGGCATGCAGCCGATCATTCCCTTGCGCAAGATGCATCGCAAGCCTCGACCAGGCCTGCCTCGACTGTTCGACAGGCCACAATATAAAAAGCGCAACGTGATCGAACGGCTGTTCAGTTGGCTCAAAGAAAAGCGTCGGCTCTGTACGCGATACGAAAAACTGGCGAGCAGCTTCAAAGCCATGGTTACACTGGCCTGTATCGAGAAATGCTTGCAGGCTGACTTTTCAGACAAACCCTAGGGCCTGGAATAACTTTGCATTTGGTTACCCAGAGGGGATCCGGCACGTTTACTCAATTGCCGGAAATAGCCCGACACTGCCTGCAACCGCGTATGCTCGAGATGCATTGACCAATATTGTGGCCGACGGCTGTGATGCCGGTATACGCGTGGCCGAGGGTCTGGCCGAACACATGGTCGCCGTCCCGATCACGCCGCCATTGTCGATGGCTGTTGTGGGCACGCCAGCCTATTTCAAATGTCACGGCCAGCCCTAAACACCCGCTGATCTGGCGAAGCACAATTGCCTGCGCTTTCGCCTCCCCAGCGGCGCCATAGCCCCTTGGGAGTTCACGTCACCGAGCGAGGATGGCCACTCGTTTACTCTGGAGCCTGTTGGTAACCTCACAACCAACGAGGATGAAAGTATGATCCGTGTTGCCCTGCAGAATGTGGGATTGGTGCAACACATCGACATCGCAGTGCGTGAGCACCTGGAGTCAGGCGCGCTGGTACAGGTGCTGTCAGAGTGGTGTAAATCCTTTGCAGGTTTCTACATTTACGCACCTACCCGCGTGCAGATACCAGCAAAAGTCAGTACGTTGATTGATTTTCTAGTAAAGAAACGGGAGGCATTGGCTGCCAGGCGCCCACGGTCGTGACAGGAGATTTGCCATTGAGGCCTGGATCGCAGAAGACTACCTTCCCACTACGGCAGTGAATTGAGGCTCCGCTGAAGACCACCATGCAACACCATCGGCTTCTGTCAGAAATCGCCATTCTCGATCGCCCCCATATCCCGCGCTACTGGGGGCAAAACCGGGGGCATATTTTAGTTTTTCCGACCTGGGAATACTGCACTAGAGCCAAGTCAAAATGTTTTTTGGCGCCCCTGAGAGCCTTTAGGCTTCGTCTGGCAGGCTGTTTAGCTGAGCATTTCTGGCTTTTCATGGGCATGGAGATCCATTCATTTGCAAGCCCGCCAGTCCCGTTGCCTCACCGAAATCGCCATCAATTTATTCTGGCCCAGCAAATACAACCGCGCCCCGTCAATAAATGGTTCAGGCACCTGATGTTCGATCTGTTCGGCGATTAACTGCGCGCGCAGCCTTTACTGCCAATGCGAAAACCTTGGAGCGCAGGTGCGACACCTTCGGCCAGACCGCATGCACATCAGCGTTACCGAAAAACGACTTGCGACACGAAGCAGACATTAGAGCAGGTAAATAAGCCCGTCGTTTTTCTTCCTTTGGCCTCGTTTTTTGCCAGCAGATTTCAGGTTGCTCACCGAGCACTCCGATAGAATCAGGCAATACTAAAATCGAATCAGGCATAGTTCCCAACCACTCTGCGCCCTAGCATAGCCTGACCTTATATATTCAGGAGTGCGCCCCATGCGTGCAGAAAAAACCATTTTTATCACGGGCGTTAGTAGCGGCTTTGGCCAGGCCCTGGCTAAGGAAGCTCTCGCTCAGGGCCATCGAGTGATCGGCACTGTTCGCAGCGAATCCTCTCTGGCAACGTTCCAGGCGCTCTTGCCTGAGAGAGCCCATGGCGTGGTGCTGGACGTTACCCACTTTAATGCCATCGACGCCGTCGTCGCCGCTATTGAGGGTCAGTATGGCCCGGTGGACGTGCTGGTTAACAACGCGGGTTATGGCCACGAAGGGGTTTTCGAGGAGTCGTCGCTGGAGGAAATGCGCCGTCAGTTCGACGTCAATGTATTCGGCGCGGTGGCGATGACCAAGGCGTTTGTGCCCTTTTTTCGCCAGCGGCGGGCGGGACGTATCCTCAATATCACGTCCATGGGTGGCTATATCACCATGCCAGGTATTGCTTACTACTGCGGCAGCAAATTTGCCCTGGAGGGCATCTCTGATACGTTGAACAAAGAGCTTGCGCCCTTCAATATTTTTGTAACGGCCGTGGCGCCGGGGTCTTTCCGAACGGACTGGGCAGGTCGTTCGATGCAGCGTACGCCGCGCAGCATCAGTGACTACGATGCGACTTTCGACCCGGTGCGAAAAGCCCGTGAGGAAAAAAGCGGCCTTCAACTGGGCGACCCGCAGAAAGCCGCACGCGCCATGATGACTATTATCACCAGCCCTAATCCGCCGGCTCAACTGCTGCTGGGCAGCGACGCCCTGGCTCTGGTGCGTGACAAGCTGCAGCGGACGGCGGAGAGTATTGAGCAATGGGAAGCGCTGAGCTGTTCCACGGACGGCTGAGCATAAAAGTGGAGAACGTACAATCGATGCCGAAATCCAAGGACCCGAGCACTGCGCGTATGGTGCAGTTGATGGGCCAGCTTGCACCGCTGGAGGGTTACAACCTGAGTCCGCTGGATGATGTGCGTTTTCTGCGTTCCAACCGGCCGCTGAAGCGCACCCCGGTTCTATATGAGCCAGGCATCGTCATCCTCTGTCAGGGGCAGAAACGCGGCTATCTGGGTGATGAAATTTACATCTATGACGCCCAGCATTATCTGGTGGTGTCAGTGCCAGTGCCTTTTACAATGGAGACCGACGCTAGCGAGGCGGAGCCAATGCTGGCGGTGTACATACGTCTGGATTTCAATCTGGCCGGCGAGCTGATTCAGCAGGTAGATGAGGTATGGAACATCCGCGTGGCTCAGCCTATGGGTATGTACGCCTCGCCCATGGACGAACCGCTGCGCCAGTCGACCCTGCGTTTTCTGGAAGTCATGGGCGACTGCACCGACGCGCAAATCCTCGGACCAGCGATGTTGCGCGAACTCTACTACCGCATTCTCACTGGCGAACAAGGCGGTACCCTACGCGCGGCTATCGCCCAGCAGGGTCAGTTCGGCAAGGTGACGCGCGCCATTCACAAAATCCACCGCTGTTACCACGAGCATCTGGATGTAGAAATCCTCGCCCAGGAAGCGCAGATGAGCGTGCCTAACTTTCATCTGCATTTTCGCAAGGTGACCGATTCCTCGCCTATGCAGTACCTCAAGTCGACGCGGTTGCATCAAGCGCGATTACTGATGCTGCGTAACGACCTGACAGCGGCCAAGTCGGCATTTCTGGTGGGTTATGAAAGTGCTTCGCAATTTAGCCGCGATTTCAAGCGCCTCTTCGGACGCACGCCAATAGCGGAGGTGGCGCGGATGAAGCAGGCTTATACGTTGCCGGCACCGACAACCCCGTCGCCCTTCGTGTCATCACACTGAGTTTCAAACAATCCTGTCTTGCCCGTCGCCAGTAGGCGTGGGAACGTGCGGATGGCGTGCCTGCCGACACAACGGGCGAGTGAAGTGTCACATCTGCTGCCGCATAGATAAACACCCATCCAGGATTTGTATATTCAGGGGCCTATCAGAAAAGCTATCGCTCTACGGCGATGCATTTGATCTCCACGAGAAGGCCGGGGCGAGCCAGTTCACCGACACCTATGCATGTCCATGCACAAGTACTCCGAGGAAAGACTTTATCCTTCACGCGTCTAAAAATTGGCATGTGGCGGTGCATATCGACGTGATAAGTTGTCATTTCGACGACATCTTCAAATTCGCACCCGCCGGCTTCCAAGACGAGCCGGAGATTGTCCCAAGCTGCCAAAAACTGCTGCTCTGGGTCTTCGATAACTGATAATTCCGGCGTCCGGCCTACCTGACCAGCGCAGTAAAGAGTCTTTCCTACCTTTACAGCTGGTGCATAACCAGCATGCTCGCAGAGCAATCTCATGCCATCTGGAACAATGATCTGACGATCAGTCATGGTTGTGGAGCCCAAAATATAAACGGATACGAAAGCTAACTCACGTGCCAGAACGGCGTCCAATCGGGTCGCTGGGACTCAGCCTCATAAAACCGCATTCGCCACTCTAGAAACCCCGGCCAGTAAGCGAACGACAGACCACTAATAAATAAAGACGCGCATTGGCGTAGCTGCTTTCTCGATAGAAATACTAGCCCCGCGGCGAAAGAGCTATCGAGATCCGCCCGTTTAACGCCCTTACTCTGAAATTGACTTGTCGAGAAGGTGGCTCTCGACTGAAGAGGACTTGCGACGGCGAAAAATCCGTACGCCAGGCGACCGTAGCGGTGCTCTAACAATCTCAATCGGTAACCAGGTGAGGGTTATCGGGGAAAGAGCCACTGCGGTAGCGAACGCATTCAATCCCTCTTTGCAGATCACATCAGAAGAGAATTCGCTTTCCTCGCCATTGAAAGTACACACGATTCGCTCATCAAAGGACTTTGAGTAGGGCCGTCTACCCTCCTCATTTCCGCAGGTGTGTTTGATAATCTCACTGCTATCCAGAATGTTCCGATCAGGGAAGTTGAAGTCCGCAATATCCAAGCCACTGGCTCGCGTACCTGGCACTGATCGGCCCGGTCTGCTGAAAGAACCGTCGGCGTTCCTTCGCCATGGCAACAATTGAAGCAGCGCTCGCATCTCCGGCCGGCATGACAGGTTTGTGGTCGATTCCGATAACAGATGAGCGCGGGTTGTATCCGGCTCCTGCACAGGTGATCTGGACTGAGCCTGCAATTGGGATTGGAAATCTGCACTATGGGTCGTTGCCCGCTTCTTGTTTTCTGAAGTCGGTAACACTGATGAAGCTGGCGGTACCGCAGATATATAGGTCATGGGGACGCCTCATATCAGGTCTGGTGTCATGAGTCTCGCCAGCATTCCTGGCGTGGCTGTTCAGTTTTTGCGCCATCAGATCCCGCTGAACCAGTTGTATCCCTGGTCTTCCCAATACCCGCCCGGGTTGTCGTTGCTCACGAAAATCTCGACAACATGCTTGGGGTTTTTGAAGCCCAATTTGGTGGGTACTCGAACCCGCAGCGGATAGCCGTACTCGGGCGGCAACGCGACATCAGCGTAATCCAGCGCCAGCAGTGTCTGTGGGTGCAAGGCCGTCGGCATGTCCAGACTGGAGTAATAGCGATCAGCACATTTGAAACCGACGAATTTCGCTGTGGTATCGGCACCGATGTGTTCCAGAAAGGTTTTGAGCGGTACACCTCCCCATTGTCCTATGGCGCTCCAACCTTCAACACAGATCAAACGGGTGATATCGCTACGTTGCGGCAGTTTGCGCAAGCTTTCGAGTGTCCATGGAGCCTTGTCCCTGACCCGGCCGGAGACGGCGAGCGAGTAACTGGCGAGGTCCACTTCAGGGATATCGTCCTGGCCATAGAATGCGTTGAACGGAAATGGCGTAGTGATCTGCGCGCGGGTGAAGGTCGGCGCCAGTTTCTGTCCGCTGAACAGCCATGCCTGGACCCTATCGTTCCAGCGCGACATGGCCCAAAGGACCTTGTCAACCTGATCGCCGTCCTGCAGGTTGCAGCCGGTCAGCATCGACATCGCACCCACGGTCAAGCCGGCACGAAGGAAATGCCGGCGCTGGATATTCTCCAACTCAAGCTGTTGCGCAGGTTCAAGCCTGACGCGCTGAACAGTTCCTTTTCTGGATTCAGTCATGGCCATTTCTCCTGATATCAAGCGACCGCACCCCACCTGAAATCATTGGCAGCAGGGTTTTGGGTACCAGCATTACCAACCCAAGATGAATCACGACGAATGCAGCAATTACCGCCATCGCCGCAAAATGTACGTAGCGAGCGACGTCATAGCCGCCCAGTAGCGCGACCAGCTCTTGAAGTTGAATGGGTTTCCAGATCGCCACACCCGAAATGACGACGAGTGCGCCTGCTGCCAGCACCATCCAGTACATCAGGCGCTGCACAGCGTTATAGACACCCTTTTCATGCACGAGCCGGAAGCGCAAAGCGTCCGTAAAATCACGCTTCAATGCGACAAGCCCAATGGGCAGCAACTCACGTTTGAAATGGCGACTGACGACGCCATACAGCACATAGATTGCGCCGTTGATCAGCAGCAGCCACATGAATGCAAAGTGCCAGGCCAGCGCCCCACCCAACCACCCGCCCACGGTTACCGACACTGGAAACCTGAAGCCGAACAGTGGCGAGGCGTTGTAAATGGCCCAACCGCTCATGAACATGCAGACCATGCAGGCGGCGTTGAGCCAGTGGGTGAGGCGAACCGGCCAGGGATGAAGCTTTTTCTGTCTCACGTGTTTCCCCCTCGAAACCAGCCATGTAGCGGAGCGTTGCCAAGCGGCAGCGCCCCTGCCTTTTCAGGTGATTACATCGGTGGCTGGAAGCCATCCTTGCCAACTGCAATGCCGCGCGCGGTGGTTCCATCTGCGGCGGGGAACACGACAATTTTCGTACCTTTGACCAGTTCATCGGCTTTGCCTGGCTCGACGTAGGCAATTGGCACATCGTCCGGTACGACGATTTGTTTCTCGCCACCCTTGTAGTTGACGGTCAATGTGCGGCCGTCAGCTTTGGACAGTTTCCCCACTGTACCGTTGGTCATGGTGCCTGTGCTGCCATCCGCGTTCTGCCAGCCATAATGACCTTCGCCGCTGCCCTTCAGGCTGGCGTCAAAAACCGTCACCTCCAGCGCCTTCAATGTTCCGTTGGCCTGCGGGATGGCCGCCGAGCCAATGAAGCTGTCGGATTTGATCGATTCGATATTGGCCTTCGATACCCGGTTGATACCGGTCTTGTCAGTCAGTCCGATAGTCTGCTGGGCGCCGGAGCGGACAGTGAATGTCAGCGTATTGTTGCTGACGCTTTCCACCGTGCCACGCAGCGGTTTGATCACCGGCATGTCAGCCGCGGTAGCAATGACGGCAGCACTGAGCATCAACAAACCGAATGTGGTAGACAAGGCGTTTTTTAGTTGCATGGTGACGATTCCTCATGGGGTGATGTGCCGCCATCCTCGACCGCAGACCGGGACGTCACGATGACCGCCGAATGACATTTTTGTCATTCGTCAGCCCTGCCCATGAATGACAGAAATGTAACCGACTGCGCCCGCTCATCCCGTTACACTGCACAGCCGAGATACCGATGTCGCGGGCTGAATCCTGTCATGAAGA
>Ga0065704_10070339_pt1 | contig 31626 bp, 27 predicted proteins | sample SwiRhicommuniRL2_FD_59091 | JGI IMG/M metagenome (GOLD analysis project Ga0065704, IMG submission 59091) | Switchgrass rhizosphere bacterial communities from Rose Lake, Michigan, USA - RL2 v2 (version 2) | ecosystem: Host-associated > Plants > Roots > Rhizosphere > Soil | place: East Lansing, MI | reverse complement strand
CTGGCGGCTGCGCTGGCTGGTGGGGCGCCCGTGCCGCCAGCGCCCGCGCCCAAGCCTGTCATGACCAAGCCTGTCATGGCCAAACCCGCCACGCCCGTGCCGGCGGCAGCGCAGGCCAAGCCGATCGTTCGCAACACCACGCCGATGCCGGCGCCGCAGCCGCCAGTTCCAAAGCCGCCAGTTCCAAAGCCGGCAGTTCCCAAGGCGCCAGATCCCAAGCCACTGCCACCCAAGCCTGAGCCCAAGCCGGCGCCAAAGGCCGAAGCGAAGCCTGCCGCCAAACCCGCAGCGCTCGCCGTGCAGGTGGGCGCCTTCTCCACCCGCGCCAATGCCGACAAGGCCGCGCGTGAGGTTGGCGGCGCTGTGGTCCCTTCCGGAAAGTTTTTCCGGGTGCGCATCGCAGCCAGTTCCACCGCCGAGGCGACGGCGGCACTGGCTAAGGCGAAGCGGGCGGGCTATGCGGATGCGCAGATCCAGCACACGCCCTAAGCAGGCGTGCGCCGCGCTTTCTGCCATAGTCTGGGGTTTTGCTTGCGCCGTCTGCTTTCCGTTGCCGCTCCCGTTGCTGTCGCCGCCGCAGCCTTGATCGCTGCACCTGCCCAGGCGATCCGGTCTCCGCATGTGGAGGTTTCGGCCGATCCTGCGCACCCGCCCGAAGTGGTGGCGCCGATCGCCCTGCTGATCGATGTCAATTCCGGTCGCGTGCTGTTCGAGCGGCAATCGCACCGGCGGTTCGTGCCGGCCTCGCTCACCAAGATCATGACCAGCTATGTCGCGTTCGAGTTGGCGTCGCAGGGCAAGCTCAAGCTCGATGCCAGTTTCCCCATGCGGCCCGAAACCTTTCGGCAGTGGCATCGCGTCGGCAGCACGATGTTTTTGGAAAACAACAGCCAGACTCGCGTGACCGATCTCTTGGAAGGGATCGTGACGGTTTCGGCCAACGATGCCTGCGTCGTTCTGGCCGAGGGCGTTGCCGGGAGCGTGCCGGGGTTCACCGCGCTGATGAACGCGCAAGCCCGCGCGCTGGGCATGCGTGATACCCATTACAACACGCCCAATGGCTGGATGGACGAAGGCCGCACCTATGTTTCGGCGGCAGACCTTGCCACGCTCAGCACGGCGCTGATCACCCGCCATCCTGATTTCTATCGCCGTTATTATGGCCATGAAACCATGATCTGGAACGGGATCGAGCAGCGCAACCACAACCCGCTCTATGTTGCCGTGCCGGGCGCCGATGGCGTGAAGACAGGCTTTACCAACGAGGCGGGCTATGGCCTGGTCGGCTCGGCGCAACGTGGCGGACGGCGGTTGATGATGGTGGTCGGTGGGTACGACAAGCCGCAGGATCGCGCCCGCGATGGCGCGGCCTTGCTCGAATGGGGCTTTGCCGCGTTTGATGAGACCCCGCTGTTTGCCGCCGGCGCCCATATCGGCAGCGCGCGGGTGCAGGGCGGCACTGTCACGAGTGTCGGGCTCGTTGCGCCACGGCCACTGGCCATGCTGGCGCCGCACGGACAGCGCGTTCGCCCGACGCTTTCGATCCGCTACAAGGGCCCCTTGCGCGCGCCTATCGCCAAGGGGCAGGAGATCGCCCTTCTGGTTGTGCGCGCGCCGGGCCAGCCCGATGCCCGCCTGCCGCTGGTGGCCGCCGACGCCGTGCCGGCTGGCGGCTTGTTCGATCGCCTGCGCAATGGCTTTGCCGCGATGGTGGGACAATGAGCCAGCAACCGGCCATCGGCCGCCTCATCGTGTTCGAAGGCGGGGAAGGGGCGGGCAAGTCCACCCAGGCCCGGCTTTTGGCCCAGGCCCTGGCCGCTCGCGGAATCCGCGCGGTGCTGACGCGCGAACCGGGTGGCACGCCCGGTGCAGAAGCGATCCGCAACCTGTTGCTTTCCACGCAAGGTGAAGGCTGGGGCGCACGGGCCGAGGCCCTGCTTTTCGCCGCCGCCCGTGCCGATCATGTGGAGCGCCTGATCCGCCCGACGCTGGCGCGCGGCGAATGGGTGATCTGCGATCGTTTCATCGATAGCAGCCGGGCCTACCAGGGCGGTGGCAACGGGCTTTCCGATGCCGATGTGATGACCTTGCATGCCATCGGCAGCGAAGGGCTGTTGCCCGATTGCACGATCCTGCTGGATATTCCGGCCGAGGAAGCGGCGGCCCGCTGCGCGCTGCGCGACCAGGGACAATCAGACCGCATCGGCGGGCGCGACGCGGTCTATCACGCGCGCGTGGCGCAGGCGTTCGATCGCTTTGCCGCAGCGCAGCCCCAGCGCTTTGCCCGCCTCTCGGCGCTCGGCACGCCTGAAGCGGTTTCTGCGCGCATTCTGGCGGCGCTCGCACCGTGGATGCCGGCCTGATGCTGATCGGCCACGAGCATCCGTGGGAAACTTGGCGCGCCGCCATGGCCGGGCAGCGCATGCACCATGCCTGGTTGCTGGCGGGGCGCGAAGGGGTGGGCAAGGCGAGCTTTGCCCTCGATGCGGCGGCCGAATTGGTGGCAGAGCCCGGCGTTCCCCAGCCGCCTGTCCTCCACCATCCCGATATCCTTGTGCTCGAACCGTTGCCCGCCAACGACGACGAGGCCAAGAAGCGGGACGATGGCCGCCCTTATGCGCGCAAGCGGAACATCAATGTCGACCAGATCCGCGCGATGCTCCACCGGCTGCATACCCGGCCCACGCTGGGTGCACGACGCGCGGTCATCGTCGACGCGGCCGATCATCTGGAAAAAGGCGCGGTCAATGCCCTGCTCAAGGGGCTGGAAGAGCCGCCGCAGGGCACGTTCTTTCTGCTTGTGGTGCACCAGCTTGGCCGCCTGTTGCCGACGGTGCGATCGCGCTGCCAGGTCTTGCGCTTCCGCCCGCTGGAATTGCAGGAAATGGACCGGGCCGTGTCCATGGCGGCGCCCGAACTCGATGCCGATACGCGCGCCGCAGCGATCGCCGTGGCACACGGGGCACCGGGCGCAGCGTTGATGTTTGCCGCACACGATCTGGGCCGTCCGCTGGCATTGCTTCGGCAGATTCTGCGCGGCGGCGATGGCGATCTCTCCTTGCGCGCGGAACTGGGCAATGCCTTGGGCGCAAGGCCCGATCGCGAACGGCTGCTCGCCACGATCGAGGCGGCGCGAACGGTTCTGGCCGAGGCGGCCGTCCAGGCGGGGGCCGACAACCGCCTGGCCATCATTTCCGCGCATCAGCGCCTGGTTGATCTGGCGCGCGAAGTGCCCACCCACAACTTCGAGCCGGCATTGCTGGTAATGGAAATCGGCGGGTTGCTGGCACGCGCCGCTCGCACTAGAGCGGGGGCAACATCCCGCTGAAGGAAGCGACTGTCCGCCATGGGCGAGCCTTATTACATCACCACCGCTATTTCCTATCCCAACGGCAAGCCGCACATCGGCCACGCCTATGAAGCCATCGCCGCCGATGTGATCGCCCGGTTCCACAAGGCGATGGGCCGCGACGTGCGGTTTCAGACCGGCACAGACGAACACGGCCTGAAAATGGCCCAAAAGGCGCGTGATCTCGGCTTGACGCCGGCGCAGCTCAGTGACCAGATGTCGCAGCATTTCATCGATATGGCGCATGCGCTTAACGTCAACTATGACGTGTTCCTGCGCACGACCGAGCAGCGCCATCACGCGGCCAGCCAGGAAATCTGGAAGCGGATGGAGGCCAATGGCGATCTCTACCTCGATCGCTACGAAGGCTGGTATTCGGTACGCGACGAGGCCTATTACGACGAGAGCGAACTCGTCGAAGGGGAAGGGGGCACCAAGCTTTCCCCCCAAGGCACCCCGGTAGAATGGACCGTGGAGGAAAGCTGGTTCTTCCGCCTGTCGAAGTACCAGGACAAGCTTCTCGCGCTCTACACCGACAATCCCGATTTCATCCGGCCGGAAACGCGCCGCAACGAGATGATCGCGTTCGTCTCGCAGGGCCTGCGCGACCTGTCGGTTTCGCGCACAAGCTTCGATTGGGGCGTCAAGGTTCCGGGCAGCGACAACCACGTGATGTACGTGTGGGTCGACGCACTGACCAATTATCTCACCGGCCTGGGCTGGCCGGAAGATACCGAAGCCTTTGCAAAGTATTGGCCGGCAAACCTGCACCTGATCGGCAAGGACATCGTGCGGTTCCACACGATCTACTGGCCTGCGTTCCTGATGAGCGTCAATCTTCCGCTGCCGCATCAGGTGTTCGGCCACGGTTTCCTGCTCAACCGTGGGCAGAAGGAATCCAAGTCCCTCGGCAACGTCACCGATCCAATCGCGCTGGCCGAAACCTTTGGCGTGGACGCATTGCGCTATTTCCTGATGCGCGAGGTGGCTTTCGGGCAGGATGGCTCGTGGTCGCCCGAAGCGATCGTCACGCGATGCAATGCCGAACTGGCCAACAGCTATGGCAATCTCGTGCAGCGCGTACTGTCCATGATTTTCAAGAACATGGATGGCAAGCTGGATACGTTTTCGAGCGTGGAGGCAGACGATGCCCTGCTGGCGCTCGTGCACGACGCCTGCTCTGCAGAACTCCCGCGCGAGTTTGCCGCGCTGAACTTCTCGGGCGGGATCGACGCCTGGATGCGGGCGGTCTTTGCCTGCAACGCCTATATCGACGAGCAGGCGCCGTGGACGCTGCGCAAGACCGATTCGGAACGAATGCGCGCGGTGCTGCTTACCCTGTTCATGGCCATTCGCGATCTCACCATTGCCATTGCTCCGATCGTGCCGACGGCGGCAGCCAAGGTGCTGGACCAGTTGGGCATTCCCGCAGGGCAGCGTGGCTTCGGCGCGTTTTCCCACGCCGGTTGGTACATGGAGCGGGTGGCCACGGGCGAGGCACTTGGCCAGCCCGTGGGCGCTTTCCCGCGTCTTGAACTGCCGGCGGATGAAGGCGCAAGCGCCTGATGCTCATCGATTCCCACTGCCACCTGATCTACGAGGGACTGGTCGACCGGCAGGCCGAAGCGCTGGAGGCAGCGAGAGCCCGTGGCGTACGCGGGTTCCTGAACATCTCTACCCGACAGCGTGAATGGAACGATGTGGTGGCTGTCGCCCATCGTGAGCCTGACGTGTGGGCCAGTGTCGGCATTCATCCGCACGAAGCGGACGATCATGCCGATCTGGGCGCAGCGGTCTTGATGGATGCAACGCAGGACGCACGCGTCATCGGCATCGGTGAAACGGGTCTTGATTACTATTATGATCATTCCGACCGCCAGGTGCAGCAGGACCTGTTCCGGATGCACATCGGGGTGGCCCGCGAAACCGGGCTGCCGCTGATCATTCACACGCGTGATGCCGAAGACGATACGCTCCGCATCCTGACGGAGGAGATGGGGAAGGGGGCCTTCCCGGCCCTGATCCATTGCTTCACCGCCAGCGCGAATTTTGGCCGTGCCGTGCTGGAACTGGGCTTGACGATTTCCATATCGGGGATCGTGACATTCAAAAATGCCAAGGATTTGCAGGCATTCGTTGCGACCATTCCTGACGAGCGGATCCTGGTGGAAACCGATGCGCCGTTCCTGGCGCCGATCCCCCACCGGGGCAAGAAGTGCGAGCCGGCCTTTGTGGCGGATACTGCCGCGTTCGTGGCGCAGTTGCGCGGTGTTTCGCCGCAGCAACTGGCAGGGCAGACCACTGCCAATTTTTTCAAGCTCTTCGCCAAAGCCGAAAGGCCGGCGTCATGAAACTGGTCATGCTTGGATCGGGCACATCCACGGGCGTGCCGCGCATTGGCAACGATTGGGGCGATTGCGACCCGGCCGAACCGCGCAACCGTCGCACGCGCGTGGCGATCGTGGTGGAAGGTGCCGATGGGTCGCGCATTCTGGTCGATACGCCCACTGACTTGCGCCACCAGTTGCTGGCTACGGCAATCGACCGCATCGATGGCGTAGTATGGACGCACGACCATGCCGATCACACCCACGGCATCGACGATCTGCGTCCGCTGCGCATGGGCCGTGGCGCACCCATTCCGGGCTATGCCGCCGATGAAACCGTGCGCCGCCTGCGCCAGCGGTTCGGCTATGTCTTTGCCGGCCAGCATGGGTATCACACGATCTGCAATCTCGATAATCTCGATCGCGTGCGCATGGTTGCCGGCATTGCCATCGGCCATTGCCAGATGGCCCATGGCCCGGCGCAATCGACGGCATTCCGGTTTGACCAGGATGGCAAGTCTATCGGATATGCAACTGATTTTTCTGAAATAAATGATGAGATGATCAACCTGTTCTATCGGGTTGACGTGCTGGTGGTAGATGCCTTGCGGCGTCAGCCGCATCCCACCCATGCGCATCTGGCCATGGCGTTGGAACTGGCCGAACGGTGCCGCGCGGGGCAAGCCGTGTTGACCCATCTCGACAAGTCGATGGATTATCGCGCGCTCTGTGCCGAAACGCCCGCAAACGTGCAGCCAGGCTATGATGGCCTGGAAATAAGCCTGTGAGCGCGGCGCGATGACATCGGATCGGATCGTCGCGCTGATCGGCTTGGTGATGGCGCTGATCCTTGTAAGCCGCAATGGCGCGCTCCGCCGCGCGGGCTGGCCGGCGCGCATGCAGATGGCGTTGATCTGGGGCGTTATCATCCTTCTGGTGGTGGTGACATACAACTGGCTGCACGCTCGCTGATCCTGCATCGACACCAGTTTCATTTTACATAATACTTCTTATCCATCATGAGGTCGCCGCCTGCGTGGGGTGACATCGGGCGCCCTGCGCGGTACGACACGGTGTATGAAATCGCCTCCCTCTGCCTCACTTGAAAGCTCTCCCGCGCTGGCCCGTCTGCTGGCGATCATGGCGCGGCTCCGTGATCCCGACGGCGGTTGCGAATGGGATTTGGCGCAGGACTTTGCGTCTATCGCCCCGTACACGATCGAGGAAGCCTACGAGGTCGCCGATGCGATCTCACGGGCCGACATGAGCGCGCTGCGCGAGGAACTCGGCGACTTGCTGCTCCAGGTCGTGTTCCACAGCCGCATGGCGCAAGAAGCCGGGCATTTCGCGTTCGACGATGTAGCTGCCGCCATCGCCGACAAGATGGAAGCCCGCCGCCCGCACATCTTCGGCGGTGAAGACGATCAAGGCCAGTCGCGCGAGGAACGCTGGGAAAACCGCAAGGCGGCCGAACGCGCTGCCAAGGGCGAAGCCAGCGCCATGGACGGCGTGGCACTGGCGCTGCCGGCGCTGATGCGAGCCGAAAAATTGCAGAAGCGCGCCGCACGCGTGGGTTTCGACTGGCCCGATCCAACCGGTCCCAGGGCAAAGGTGATCGAGGAAGTCGAGGAACTGGACGCCGCGCGGACAGACGCGGACAAGCTCGACGAAGCCGGCGACTTGCTGTTTGCTGCCGTCAACCTCGTCCGCGCATATGGCATCGCGCCCGAAGACGCACTGCGCCACGGCAACGCCAAGTTCGAGCGCCGCTTCCGCGCCATGGAGGCGCTTGCGGCCGGAAGCTTTGCTACGCTCGATCTCGATGCGCAGGAAGCGCTGTGGCAGGCGGTGAAAACGTCAGAGCGTGGTGAAACGGCCGACGTCGGCCAAGCTTAACCGCACCGTAAGGCGCAGTGCGGCGCCGTCTTCACTCGGCTGTTCGTCCAGCACCTCGCCATGGGCGTGGAGCCATGCCAGACGCTGACCGTCACTGACCGGAACAGACAATTCAATCACTTGTGCGCCGCCGGTGAGAAGTTCGCTCAAGACATCGAGCAAGGCATCGGTGCCCTGCCCGGTCATCGCCGAGATGGGAACGACTTTCTCTTCCGGCACGCCCTGCGCAATGATCGCCTCGCGCATCGCGCGCTCATCGTCGCCGAGCAGATCCCATTTGTTCCAGGCTTCGACGATGGGGATCGTGCTGCCCCCTTCCCCGATTACGCCAAGATCGGCCAGGATCTCTTCCACTTCGATCTTTTGTTGGGCAGTGGCCGGATTGGAAATGTCGCGCACGTGGACGATGACGTCGGCGGCCGTCACTTCTTCCAGAGTTGCTCGAAACGCCGCGACAAGCTGGGTCGGCAGATCGGAAATGAAACCCACCGTGTCTGACAGGATGGCCTTTTCCACGCTGGGCAACCGGATCGCCCGCATCGTGGGATCGAGCGTTGCGAACAGCAGATCTTCAGCCATTACGTCTGCGCCGGTCAAGCGATTGAACAGCGTCGATTTTCCCGCATTGGTATAGCCCACGAGGGCGATTACCGGCCATGGCGCGCGCTGGCGCCGTTCGCGGTGGAGGCCACGCGTGCGGCGCACCTGTTCCAGTTCACGGCGCAGGCGGCCCATGCGATTGCGGATCATCCGCCGGTCGGCTTCGATCTGGGTTTCGCCGGGGCCACCCAGGAAGCCGAAGCCGCCGCGCTGGCGCTCAAGGTGCGTCCACGAGCGCACCAGCCGGCCGGCCTGGTAATCGAGGTGGGCAAGTTCCACCTGCAGGCGTCCTTCAGCCGTGGCGGCGCGCTCCCCGAATATTTCGAGGATCAGGCCCGTGCGGTCGATCACCTTGCGCTTGAGCTTGTCTTCCAGGTTGCGCTGCTGGATTGCGGACAGCGAACCATCGACGATGACCAGTTCGGCCTCGTTCTGCGTGGCGCTGACGGCCAGACGTTCCACCTGCCCTTCCCCAAACAGCGTGCCAGGGCGCACGGCCCGGATCGGCACGATGAATGCGTCGACCACCTCGATGCCGATGGCGCGGGCAAGGCCCTGCGCTTCTTCCAGGCGAGCCTCGGCATCCTCGCCCAGCCCGCCACGCTGGCGGATATCCGGCAGGACAACGATGGCGCGCGCGCCGCGGGTGACTTCGCCTTCGATGTCACCCGCATTGCGACCAAATTCAAACGTGCTCAGTTCGGTTCGCCTTCCCAATCGCCCGTCAGATCGACGTGGCCGGCAGGCTGGATCGTCGAGACGGCATGCTTGTAGGCAAGCTGCACATAGCCTTCGCGTTCCAACAACATGCAAAAAAGATCATAGGCCGCGACCTTGCCCTGCAGCATCACGCCATTGACCAGGAACATCGTGACCTGCACGCCGGCATCGCGCACGCTCGACAGGAAAACTTCCTGAAGCAGGCGCTTGCGGCCGTTTTCCTCGCCGCCACTCTGGAAATGGGCAACCGAAAGCTGCTGACCCGGCATGATCGTGGAGATCGCGTGCTTGTAGACCAGCTGCGATTGGCCATCACGGCGCAGCAGGATCGAGAAGTTGTCGAACCAGGTGACGATCCCCTGCAGCTTGACGCCCTTCACCAAAAACATGGTGACGGGAATCTTGTTCTTGCGCAGATGGTTGAGAAACACATCCTGGAGATTCTGGCCCTTCACGGCACCACCAGCAGCGATCGGCGCTGCGGCGGCGGGCGTTTCGGCGGCGGCTTCGGCCTTGGTCCGAGGGCGGGCGGACAATGTTTTTCCGGTCATTTCGCGTGACTCCGTTGTTTTGGCGAGCCCATGCTTTTGAGCTGCGCGATCTGGCGTCGCGATCGTTGCAGTGCAACACGGCACGGCAGCGGCCACGGGCCGGGTTCAATCCTGTTTTATGGCCGCTTGGCCCGCACGTAAACCGGGAAATGCCGCAATTCTTCGCGCATGCGCAAAAATCCCGATCGTCGCACGCGGTCAGTCTTCGTCTTCGCCCTCGCGCCGTTCGGCCATGCCCAGCAGCTTGAGCTTGCGATGCAGGGCCGAGCGTTCCATGCCGATGAAACTCGCGGTCTTGGAAATGTTGCCGGAAAAGCGGCGAATCTGGACCTTGAGATATTCCCGCTCAAAGTTCTCGCGCGCTTCGCGCAGCGGCACGCCCATCAGCGCCGACGTGCCGGTTTCGGCACCCAGGCGAGTCGAGACGATTTCGTTGGGCAGCATGTCGGCCTCGATCCGCGCCAGGCGTTCACGCGGGGTAAGGATGATCGTGCGCTCCACCACGTTGCGCAATTGGCGCACATTGCCCGGCCAGTCATAGCTTTGCAGCGCGGCCATGGCCTCGGGCGTGATTCCCGGCGGCGACACGCCCTGCTCGCTGGCGTAGCGGGTGAAGAAATGATCGACCAGCGCCGGGATATCGTCGCGCCGGTCGGTCAACGGCGGAATGGCTACGGGCACCACGTTGAGGCGATAGAACAAGTCCTCGCGGAACCGGCGCTCGGCAATCTCGCGCTCTAGCGGGCGCGAAGAGGAGGAAACCACCCGCACGTCCACCCTGATCTGCCGGTGGCCGCCCACGCGCACGAACGCCTGTTCGGTGAGCACCCGCAGGATGCGCGCCTGGCTCGATGCTGGCATGTCTGCCACTTCATCAAGGAAAAGCGTGCCGCCGTCGGCCATTTCCAGCATGCCGGCGCGCACCAGCTTGCCATCGGCTTCCTCGCCGAACAGTTCCTGTTCAAAGCGTTCGGGCGTGATCCGCGCGGAATTGACCGTGATGAACGCGTTCTGCGCGCGCGGGCTCCAACTGTGGAGCAGCCGTGCGGCCACTTCCTTGCCCGATCCGGCCGGCCCGGTGATCAGCAGGCGGCTGCCCGTGTTGGCAACGCGCTTCAAGGTGGCGCGCACCTGGTTGATCGCGGCGGAATTGCCGGTGAACTCTTCCGAAGCGACAAATCCCTGGCGCAAGCGTTGGTTTTCGCGGCGCAGGCGCTCTGTCTCGGTGGCCCGTTCGACCAGCAGCAGCAGGCGTTCAGCCTCGAACGGCTTTTCCAGGAAATCCATGGCGCCGCGGCTGATCGCGGAGACGGCCGTGTCGATATTGCCATGGCCGGAGAAGATGATCACCGGCAGTTCCGGTTCGCGCTTCTTTATTTCGTCCAGCACTTCAAGGCCGTCCATCGGGCTGCCGTGCAGCCACACATCGAGCAGCACCAGGCTGGGCCGGCGTTCGTCTACGGCGGCAAGGGCCGAGGTGCTATCGGCCGCCAGGCGGCAGCCATAGCCTTCGTCGCTCAGCACGCCCGCCACGAGTTCGCGGATGTCACGTTCATCGTCGACGATCAGGATATCGAGAGCCATGGAAAGTGCAGGTCCTGTGGAAAAGTCTGGGGAGATCCTGTGGGGCGGCTGTGGGTTCACGTGTGGGGCATCACCAAGCTATCGCCCGGCGGCGCGGCTACCGGCGTTGCCAGCCCGGCCTGGGCAAGCGGATCGCGGGCAAAGCGCATCGTCACGCGGGTGCCGCCTTCGGGCTCGGCCGCAAAGGCCATGTCGCCGCCGTGCTCCTCCACGATCTTGTTGACGATCGCGAGGCCCAGGCCCGTCCCCTTCTCGCGCGTGGTGACATAGGGTTCGAGAATGCGTTCGCGTTCGACCGGCAGGCCCACCCCGTTGTCGATCACGGTCACGGTCACCAAGTCATCCTCGGCGCCCAGCAGCACCGAGATGCGCCCGCGATAATCGAGATCGGCCACTTTGGCGCGCTGCTGCTCGATCGCCTCGACCGCGTTCTTGAGAACGTTGGTCATGACCTGGCCGAACTGGTGCCGATCGCACTGGAACGGGACGGACGACGCGTCGCTGGAAAAGGTGAACGTCACGTCGGCATGGGCCACTTCCTGCAGGAACAGCGCCTGGCGCACCAGATCGCTGGCATCTTCGCTGCGGAACATCGGCTTGGGCAGGCGCGCGAACGATGAGAACTCGTCCACCATCTTGCGCAAGTCCCCCACCTGGCGGATGATCGTGGCGGTCAGCTCCTCGAACAATTCGGGGTCGGTCAGGATCTGGCGGCGGTAGCGGCGCTTGAGCCTTTCGGTGGCGAGCTGGATCGGCGTGAGCGGATTCTTGATTTCATGCGCGATCCGCCGTGCCACGTCCGACCAGGCGGCGCGGCGCTGGGTGATCAGCTGGCGGGTGATGTCCTCGAAGGTGATCACGTGGCCATGCCGATCGGCCCGCGCCTTGACCGCAAGTGTCAGCAGTTCGCCATGGCGAGCATATTGCACGATGCCGCTACTCTCCCCGTTGGCGACAAGCTGCGCGATCTGGGGGGCGATTCCAGCAAGCGTGTGGCCCTCGGCCGAAGCATCGGGCTTATCCAGCAGCAGCTTCTGCGCCGAGGAATTCATCAGTTGTATCGTGCCGTCCGGCCCCACCGAAACGATGCCGGCGGTGATCGATTCCAGCACCGTTTCAATGAACACGCGGCGCACATCGAGCTGGGCATTGGCATTGACCAGTGCCTGGGTTTGCCCTTCGAGCTGCGCGGTCATCCGGTTGAATGCGCGGGTCAGCAGCCCAACCTCGTCGATGTCCTTGCCCGGCTGCACGCGCATGGCGAAATTGCCGCTGCCCACGCTGCGCGCGGCCTTGACCAGTTCGATCAGCGGCGCGACCTGCCGATCGGCAAAACGCAGCGCCACCCACACGGCAAGCACCACCAGCGCCAGGCTGATGATGAACAGCGCCACGTTGAAGCGCAGCTGGATCGCCCGCGCGCTGCGGGTGAGCACGTCATAGGCGCTCAGCACGCTTTTCGCGCGCTCGAACTGGCTCAGCGCCAGCTTGTCGGAATTGCGCGCCACATACAGGAAAATGCCGCGTTGGTGGTCGATCGCGGTGACCGCCTCGATCCGTTCGGCAGAGGCCGTGACGACGACCTGCTCCCCCGCGTCCAGCTTGCGCAATTCATCGGGCGTGATGCGCTCGCGGTTGTCCTTGACGTTGGGATCGACGATCGCCGCTGTGCGCAAGGTCCCGTCGCGGGCGCGCTCGATGATCGCGCTCTCGTCCATCTTGCGGCTGTAGACCTGCCAGGAATAACCGGCGAGAAAGTCCTGGCTGGTGATCGGTGCCTGATCGAAATATCCGCGCACGTCGCCGGCCATGGCCACGCTTTCGCGGCCCACATCGCGCAGCTTGTCGGCATAATAGCCGCGCGCCAGGCTGCTGGCGTTTTCGAGCATCCCACGCGAATCGTTGGAAAACCAGAATTCAACGCCAGACTGGAACAAGAGCGATGCGAAGACCACCACCAGCAGGGTGGGAATTGCTGCGATCAGCGAGAACAACCAGACCAGCCGCACGTGCAATCGTCCGCTGGTGCCCAAACCGCTGCGCGATGCCCGCGCCAGCGCCAGCCGGCGCCCGGCCAGCACGATGAGCGCCATGCCGGGCACAAGCGATCCGATCAGCAACACCGAGGTCAGCCGGGCCGGGAGCAGTTGGTTGGCCGCGCCATTGGCGCTGACGGTGCGCCATGACACCATGAGCATCGTGATAAGTGCTGTGCCGGCCGTCATTTCCAGCAACAGGAAAACGTTGGCGCGCCGCAAGCTCACCAGCAGCCGGCGCCACCAGCGCGGCAACCGTTTGCCCGAACGTGTTGCAATTGCGACCATCGTGGCGCCTTTACAACGCCCCTGTTGCAGAATTGCAAGTGGTTTTCTGCTGGCCCGCCGCTGTCCCGTTGTGCTTATCGGCCATGAAGCGCGTCTTCAGGCGCAATACCCAGGTCGACCAGCCTTTTGCGCAGCGTATTGCGGTTGATGCCCAGCAATTGCGCAGCGCGCAACTGGTTGCCCCCGGTCTGCGCCAGGGCGTGAAGGAACAGCGGGCGCTCGAACGCTGCGAGTGCGGCGTCATAAAGCAAGCCGGGCTCGGGTCGCGCTTCTGCCAGAAACGCTTCGAGCGCCGTGCTGAAATCGGCCGGGCCGCCCAAGCCCTGCGTCGCCGTGCCTTCCACTCCGCCGCGCTGGGCAGGCCCGTCGCTGGTCAGCAGCGGCTCGATCGCGGCCTCGTCGATCACGTCATCGCGCGCCAGCAAGGCCAGGCGGAAGACGAAGTTGCGCAGTTCGCGCACGTTGCCGCGCCACGGCTGGCGGGCCAGCAGCGCCGCGCCAGCAGGCGAAAGCTGGCGGCGAGGCAAGCCCTCGACAGCTGCGCGGACGAGGAAATGGCGGGACAATGCCTCGATATCGTCGGCCCGATCGCGCAAGGGCGGCAATTCGATCGGCACGACGGCCAGGCGGTAATAGAGGTCCTCGCGAAAGGTGCCGGCGGCGATCATCGGCACCAGATCGCGGTTGGTGGCAGCAACGATCCGGCAATCGAGCGCGATTTCCTCGGTTCCGCCGACCCGGCGGATGCGGCCGGACTGCAGCGCCCGCAACAAGCGGGTCTGCGCCTCGAGCGGCATGTCGCCGATTTCATCGAGAAACAGCGTGCCGCGCGCGGCCTGCTCGAACTTGCCGATCTGCCGCGTGACGGCGCCGGTGAACGAGCCCTTTTCATGGCCGAACAGCTCGCTCTCGATCAACTCGTGCGGGATCGCGGCCGTATTGACCGCCACGAACGGCCCGTCCCGGCGATTGCCGAGTTGGTGGATGGCTTCAGCCACCAGTTCCTTGCCGGTGCCGGATTCGCCCAGGATCAGCACGGTCAGATCGTTGCGCAACACGCGCGTGATCATGCGATAGACCGCCTGCATCGCCGGGCTGCGCCCCACCAGTGGCAGCCCCTGCCCAAGGTCTTCGGCAGCATCTGCCAGGTCGCTTCCGTCAAGCGCGCCCAGTGCCTGGCGCACCGTGCGGACCAGTTCCTCCAGGTCGAACGGCTTGGGGAAATATTCAAATGCGCCCGTGTCGCTCGCGCGCACGGCAGTATCGAGCGTGTTCTGGGCCGACAGGATGATGACCTGCATCCGCGGAAACGCCGCGCGCACCGGCGGCAGCGTTTCGATGCCGTCACCATCGGTCAGCATCACGTCGGTAAGCATCAGGCCATAGGGCTTGGCAGCCAGCAGCCGGTCGCGATCGGCAATGCTGTCGCACCGGTCCACCCGCAAGCCTTCCGCTTCCAGGGCGGCCGTGATGACGATGGCGATCGAGGAATCGTCCTCGACAAGGAGAATGGAGTCTTTCATGGCCTCAATCGCTGTGTACGGTGCCGGCCACCGGCAAGTGCAGGCGGAAATGGGTCCACCCGCCGGCCTCGTCGCGATCGTGGGTGATGCGCCCGTTCATTTCGCGCACGAGTTTCTGCACCAGCGCAAGGCCCAGTCCCTGGCCATTTTTCTTGGCGGTGACAAAGGGTTCGAAAATGTGTTCGCGCAAGTTCGGGTCGATGCCCGGCCCATTGTCGCTGACGCGCACTTCGATCGGCAGGCGCAGTGGCTTGCCGGCGCGTGAATGGACCTGGATGCCGCTGGCAAAGCGGGTGCGCACCACGATGCGGCGGTCTGGCTGGCCCTCGCACGCCTCGCGCGCATTGGTCATCAGGTTGAGCAGCACCTGCACCAGCGCATCGGGATTGGCGATCACCGGCGGCAACGAAGGGTCGAATTCCTCGTGGACGGTCACCCCGCCCGGATCGCTGGCGGCAATCACCGCTTGGGCGCGGCGCACCGCTTCGTGCAGGTTGCAGGGCACCGAGGGTTCGCGGATGCGGCGCGAGAGCGACTGCATGTGGTCGATCAGCTTGGCGATGCGATCCACCTCGGCGGTGATCAACCCGGTCAGCGCCCGGTCGCTTTCGCCCAGCTTGCGATCGAGCAGTTGCGCGGCCCCGCGAATGCCGGCGAGCGGGTTCTTGATCTCGTGGGCGAGAACTTCCGGCGCGCGCACCGCACCGGTTTCGCCGCCGCCAGCACCGGGTACGTCGTCGCTCAACCCTTCCACGCCGCTCATTTCGTGAAGCACCAGCATCTGCCAGCCCGGATGGTGTTGCACCGGTGCGGTCATCACGTCGAGCGGGCGGGCGCTCTTGCCGGCCAGCGCCACCCGCACGCGGCGTGCCACCAGATGCGTTTCGGCGTTGGCCAACCGGCTGATGATCAGCGGTTCTTCAAACCGCAGGATATCGGTGAGCGCCCGGCCCACCAGGCGCCGTGCGCCTTGGCCAAGCAATTGTTCTGCTGCGGGATTGACCGCCGAAATCGTCATGTCGGGGGCCAGCAGCAGCACGGCCAGCGGAAAGCTGGCGATCATGCGCTTGGGATCGGGCCGCACCGCATGTTCGGCGCGGGCACGGTCCGCAGCCTGGGTCATGCCGCTTCGCGATGATGGAGCGGCGCGTAGAAGGCTTCGAGATTGTCGAGCACGTCGGCGGCGCTATCGATGAAGTTCACGCGGTTGCGGAATTCGGCCGATCCCGGCAGGCCCTTGGTATACCAGCCCAGATGCTTGCGTGCCATGTTGACGCCGGTCACCGCGCCATAGTGTTCGAGCATGGCGTTATAATGCTCCACGATCAGGCGATACTGCTCCTCGATCGTGGGATCGGGGCGCACTTGACCGGTTTGCAGCCAGTGCATGACCTGGCCCAGCAGCCAGGGCCGGCCATAGGCGCCACGCCCGATCATCACGCCATCGGCCCCGCTTTGCGCCACGGCCTGCGCAACATCGTCGATCCCGCAGATGTCGCCATTGACCACCACGGGGATCGTTACGGCTTCCTTGACCTTGCGCACGAAGGCCCAGTCGGCGCTGCCCTTGTACATCTGGTTGCGGGTGCGGCCGTGCACCGTGATCATCTGCGCGCCCAGGTCCTGGGCAATGCGGGCCAGTTCGGGTGCGTTGAGACTGTCGTGGCACCACCCCATGCGCATCTTGACGGTCACCGGCACTTTCACCGCCTTGACTGTCGCCTCGATCAGGCGCGAGGCCAGCGGAACTTCGCGCATCAGGGCAGAGCCGGCATAGCCGTTGACGACCTTGCGCACGGGGCAGCCCATGTTGATGTCGATGATCGCGGCGCCGCGATCTTCCGAAAGCTTGGCCGCCTCGCCCATCTGTTCCGGATCGCAGCCGACAAGCTGCATCGATACCGGCTCTTCGCTCGGGTCCCACGCCCACTTCTGGATCGACTGCCGCGTTTCGCGAATGGCGGCCGGGCTGGCGATCATTTCCGTGACATTCAGGCCGGAACCAAAGCGCCGCACCATCAGGCGAAACGGCAGGTCGGAAACGCCGGTCATCGGTGCCAGTACCACCGGACAGCCGATGCGCACGGGGCCAACATCAAGCGCTGCAAGAACGGGGGGTGTGGGAACCTGGGTCATGACCGATGATATTGCCTAAAAAACAGGCACGCGCCTTAATCTAAGTGAGGCCAAGGGGCAAGCCGCCTCTCCCAATCCCAAAGGCTGGCCCGAAGGCCCGCTTGGCTTCCCTTCAGGCTGCTGGTAGAGGCGCAACGCGAATGAACCCTTCCCCACCCCCCTCACCTGTGCTCGCTTCGTCTATCGCCGCCATTGTCGTGGCGGCGGGCAAAGGCCTGCGCGCCGGGGGCAGCGTGCCCAAGCAGTTTGCCCCGTGGCATGGCAAGCCGCTGGTGCGGCATAGCGTGGAAGCGCTGATTTCTGCCGGAATCGCGCCTGTCGTGGTGGCGATTCCCCAAGGCTGGGAAGACATTGCAGCCGCCGCGCTACAAGGTCTGCCCAATGTGCTCTTCGTGCACGGCGGCGCCACGCGGCGGGAATCGGTGGCACTGGCACTCGAAACCCTGGCGGATGACACGCCGGCCCACGTGCTGATTCACGATGCTGCCCGCCCGATGCTGCCCCGGCCCGTGATTGCCGCGCTGGTTGGCGCACTCGAAGCGGTGCCTGGCGCCATCCCGGTGCTGCCGGTGGTCGATAGCGTGGTGCGCGGCCTGGATGGCCTGCGCCAGCAGGCGGTGGAGCGCGACGGGCTCTATCGCGTGCAGACGCCGCAGGCCTTTCATTATCCTGCCATCCTTGCCGCCCATCGTGCCTGGACCGGCGGCGCCGAAGCGGGCGATGATGCGCAAGTCGCCGATGCCGCCGGCCTGGCCGTTGCGCTTGTGCCGGGGGATGAAGCCTTACGCAAAGTGACCTTTGCCGCCGATCTGGAGGACGCTGCCATGCCCCCATCCTTGCCTCGCACCGGCATGGGGTTCGATGTTCACCGCCTGGTCGCGGGCGAAGACTTGTGGCTGTGCGGCGTGAAGATCGATCACGACAAGGGGCTTTCCGGACATAGCGATGCCGACGTGGCGATCCATGCCCTGGTCGATGCCTTGCTCGGTGCGATTGCGGCGGGTGACATCGGCGATCACTTCCCGCCCTCTGACGCGCAGTGGAAAGGGGCCTCGTCCGATCGCTTCCTTGCCCATGCCGCCGCGCTGGTGGCGCAAAGCGGGCACGCCATCGCCCATTTGGATGTGACGATCATCTGCGAAGCGCCCAAGATCGGGCCGCACAAGGCCTCCATGCGCGCGCGCCTGGCCGAGATTCTGCAACTGCCGATCGAGAGGGTGAGTGTGAAAGCCACGACGACCGAACGCCTGGGAACCACCGGGCGCGGCGAAGGCATCGCCGCGCAGGCGGTTGCGACGGTGGTGCCGCAATGATCCGCGCCGCATCTGCATCGCTCGCGCTGGCAGCGCTGCTCGCGGGCCAGACCGCGCAGGCGGCAGCACCGGCGGCCTGCCTGGAAACAGCAGACGTCAACGCCATGGTCGCCTATGCCCTGCCCTCGGTGATGGACAGCGCCATGACGTATTGCGCGCCGCATCTTGCCCCCCAGGGCTATTTTGCGCGCCAGGGCCAGGACCTTGTCGGACGCTATGCCCAGGCCAAGCCGGCCGCCTGGCCCCGCGCCAAGGCAGCGCTGATCAAGCTGGCGCAGACCGACAAGGACCCGACCATGTCGCAAATGACGCGCCTGCCAGACAAGGCGCTGCAGCCCTTTGCCGACGGGATGCTGGGCCAGATGGTGACCGAGGCGCTCAAGCCCGAAAACTGCGCGCCGCTCGAGCAGATGACGCGCCTGCTCGCACCACTGCCGCCCGAGAACACCGCCGGCCTGTTTACCTTCATCATCCGCATGGTCGAAACGCCGTCGCGCAAGCCGGGCGTGCAGCCCCGCAAATCCGGGCTGCCGCTCTGCCCGGAAACCCCGTGAACCGAAAGCCTGCTATCATGCCTGCCGAATCAGATTCCATCCTTCCGCAAGACATTGTCGCGCTGGCCCGCCGCGTGATCGAGGAAAATCGCCGGCTGGGCCGCAAGGTTGCGCTGGCGGAAAGCTGCACCGGCGGCCTGGTCGCAGCCGCGTTGACAGAGATTGCCGGCAGTTCAGCCGTGCTCGATCGTGGGTTCGTCACCTATTCCAACGAGGCCAAGCACGAATTGCTGGGCGTTTCGATGGATGTGATCGATGCCGTGGGCGCGGTTTCGGTGGCGACCGCATGGTCCATGGCGCAGGGCGCGCTGGCCCATTCAAGCGCGGACGTGGCCGTCGCGATCACCGGCGTTGCCGGTCCCGATGGCGGATCGGAACAGAAGCCTGTGGGCACGGTGGTGTTCGCCTGCGCAAAGCGGGGCCAGAACCCGGAAGACATCATGGCCGAAACGCGGCTGTTCGACGAATGCCAGACGCGCAGCGCCGTGCGCCACCAGGCCACGCTTTGCGCGCTCGAACTCCTGATGCCGCCCGAAGAAGACTGAACCTTCAAGCCAGCGCGGCAACCCAGGGTCCGAAATCGGCCTTGGCCCGCGCGGTATAGGCTTCCTTGCGCACTTTCTTCTTCACCGAGGCATCGACCGGCGGGAACAGCCCGAAATTCACGTTCATCGGCTGGTAGGTCGCCGCTTCGGCGTCGCCGGTGATATGGCTGAGCAGCGCCCCCAACGCCGAGGTAGGCGGCGGCGGTGTCCAATCCCGTCCGGCCAGTTCCGTTGCAGCCATCAGGCCCGCCAGCATTCCAACCGACGCGCTTTCGACATAGCCTTCGCAGCCGGTGATCTGCCCGGCAAAGCGGATGCGTGGCGCCGATTTCAGGCGCAGCTGGCGGTCGAGCAGCGTGGGCGAATGGATGAACGTGTTACGGTGCAGCCCACCGAGCCGCGCGAACTCGGCATTTTCCAGCCCCGGTATCGTGCGGAACAGGCGCACCTGCTCGGCGTGCTTGAGCTTGGTCTGGAAGCCGACCATGTTCCACAACGTGCCCAGCTTGTTGTCCTGGCGCAATTGCACCACGGCATAAGGCCAGCGGCCCGTGCGCGGATTATCCAGGCCAACAGGCTTCATCGGGCCAAAGCGCAGGGTATCCTGCCCACGTGACGCCATCACCTCGATCGGCATGCAGCCGTCGAAATAGGGGGTGTTGGCTTCCCATTCCTTGAACACGGTCTTTTCGCCGTCGAGCAGCCCCTGGTGAAACGCCAGGTACTGCTCCTTGTCCATCGGGCAGTTGATGTAATCCTTGCCGGTGCTTTCCGGCCCGGATGCCTTGTCCCACCGGCTGGCCATCCAGCAGATGTCCATGTCGATCGAATCGCGATAGACGATCGGGGCAATGGCGTCGAAGAAAGCCAGGCTTTCCGCGCCGGTCGCGCTGCCGATGCTGCTGGCGAGCGAGGCGGCGGTGAGAGGCCCGGTGGCAACGATCGTCATGCCGTCCTGCGGCAAGGCATCGACCCGCTCGCGCACCACTTCCACGTTGGGCAGGTCTGCCAGTGCGGCTTCCACCGCCGCGGAAAACACGTCGCGGTCCACGGCCAGGGCAGAGCCTGCGGGCACGCGCGCCTTGTCGGCCGCGGCCATGATCAGGCTGTCGCAACGGCGCATTTCGTGGTGCAGCAGGCCAACCGCGTTCTTTTCATCGTCGTCGGATCGGAACGAGTTGGAGCAGACCAGTTCGGCCAGGCCATCGCCCTGGTGCGCGGCGGTAGTATCCCCGCCACCGCGCATTTCCGAAAGGCGCACGCGAAAGCCGCGCCGCCCGAGTTGCCAGGCGGCCTCGCTGCCGGCCATGCCGCCGCCGATGATATGGATCTGATGGGTCATGCTTCAGCCAGCTTGGGGCAGGATGATCGCGCCATCGCCCGTGCGCGCCAAAGGCTGCATCGCCACCACCGCCGCCAGCGGCAGCGGGGCATAGAGGTGTGGAAACAGCGCTCCGCCGCGTGAGACTTCCCATTTCAGGCTGTCGCCGAAGTGGGTCAGGTCCACCGCAGCGACGTGCAGGCCATCCTGCCCGGCAAAGTGCTTGTCCACCGTCGCCGTCACCTGATCGGCCGTTGACATGTGGATATAGCCATCGGCCAGGTCCACCGGCGCGCCGCCAAACGTGCCGCTTTCCAGCTCGGCGCGTTGGTCGGCAGTCAGCACTTTATAGGCCATCGTGGGATGCGTGGTCATTCCTGCACGCCGTCTTCCGTTGCCTCGCCTGCATCGTCCGTCGGCACCTCGCCCGCGCTGCCGGCCTCACCGTCGACCTCGCCGTCGACTTCATCATCGACCACTTCGGCATCTTGCTCGGCCAGGCGCACCGCGCCTACCACGTGCTCGCCACTCGAAACGTTGAACAGCCGCACGCCGGCAGACCCGCGCCCGATCACACGCAGCGACGAGAGCGGCAGGCGGATGAGTTTGGCCTGGTCGGTCACCAGCATCAGCTGGTCGGCCTGCACCGCCGGGAAGCTGGCCACGACAGGACCATTGCGGGCAATGTTGTCGATATTGGTGATACCCTGGCCGCCACGGCCGGTGCGGCGGTATTCATAGGCCGAAGACAGCTTGCCGTAGCCGTTCGCGCAGACCGTCAGCACGAACTGCTCCTTGCCCACCAGTTCCTGGTAGCGTTCGGCGCTCATCAGCGGCTCGCCTTCCTTTTCGGCCTTCCACGGGGCAAAGCGCAGGTAATCCTCGCGCTCGTCCTGGTCCTTCACGCCGGCACGGTGCAGGATCGAGAGCGAGATGACTTCGTCACCGTCTTTCAGCGCCATGCCGCGCACGCCGGTGGACGTGCGGCTCTGGAACTCGCGCACGTCTTCGGCGCGGAAGCGGATCGCCTTGCCCGCGCGGCTCGCCAGCAGCACGTCGTCGCCCTCGGATAGCAGCGCCACGCCGATCAGGCGGTCTTCGGTGTCTTCCTCGAACTTCATCGCAAACTTCCCGTTGGATGGGATGTTGGCGAAGGAATCCATCGCGTTGCGGCGCACGTTGCCCTTGGCCGTGGCGAACATGACGTTCAGCTTGCCCCATTCCGCCTCGTCCTCGGGCAGCGGGAGCACGGCGGCGATCGTCTCGCCCTGGTCCAGCGCGGGCAAGAGGTTGACCACCGGGCGTCCACGCGTGGCCGCACCGCCTTCGGGCAGGCGCCACACTTTCATGCGATAGACCTTGCCGGCGGTGGAGAAGAACAGCACCGGCGTGTGGGTGCTCGCCACGAACATCGTGGCAACCGCATCCTCTTCCTTGGTCGCCATGCCGGAACGGCCCTTGCCGCCGCGCGCCTGGGCCCGGAACGTGGAAAGCGGCGTGCGCTTGATATAGCCGTCGAGCGTCACGGTGACGACCATGTCCTCGCGCTCGATCAGGTCTTCGTCGTCGATGCCATCGGCTGCCGGCATGATCTGTGACACGCGCGGGGTGGCAAAGCCGGCCTTCACTTCTTCCAGTTCCTGCCGCATCACGGCATAGAGCTTGATCCGGTCGGCCAGGATCGCCAGGTACTCGGTAATCGCGGTGGCAAGCTTTTCCAGCTCGTCGCCGATCTCGTCGCGGCCCAGCGCCGTCAGGCGGTGAAGCCGCAGGTCGAGAATGGCGCGAACCTGGATTTCCGACAGGCGATAGCTTTCGCCGCCAGACAAGGCATCGTCCTCGATCGCCTCGACCAGCCGGATATAGGGTGCAATCTCGCCCATCGGCCATTCACGCGCCAGCAGCGCCTCGCGCGCCAGGGCTGGATTGGGCGAACCGCGAATGATCCGCACCACTTCGTCAAGGTTGGTCACCGCCACCACCAGGCCGAGCAGGATGTGGGCGCGGTCGCGCGCCTTGTTCAGCTCGTACTTGGTACGCCGCGTGATCACTTCCTCGCGGAAGCGCACGAAGCTTTCGATGATGTCCTTGAGATTGAGGATTTCCGGGCGACCGCCACGGATGGCGAGCATGTTGGCCGGGAAGTTGGACTGCGCGGGCGTGTTGCGCCAGAGCTGGTTGAGCACGACCTCGGGCGAGGCATCGCGCTTGAGGTCCACGACCACGCGCACGCCTTCGCGGTTGGATTCGTCGCGGATGTCGGAAATGCCCTCGATCCGCTTGTCCTTGGCCGCTTCGGCGATCTTTTCCACCAGGTTGGACTTGCCGACCTGGTAAGGGATCGACGTCAGCACGATCGAGCGGCGATTGGCATCGCGCCCGCGGCCTTCCTCCACCTCGTGCCGGCAGCGCATCACGATCGATCCGCGCCCCTCGGTATAGGCCTTGCGCGCACCATGGGTGCCCAGGATCAGCGGCGCGGTGGGGAAATCGGGACCGGGAATGATCTGGATCAGTTCGTCGATCGTGATCAGCGGGTTGTCCATATAGGCCAGGCAGCCGTCGATCACTTCGCCCAGGTTGTGCGGCGGGATGTTGGTGGCCATGCCCACCGCGATGCCGCCTGCGCCATTGACCAGCAGGTTGGGAAAGCGCGCCGGCAGAACCTGCGGCTCGTTTTCCGCGCCGTCATAGTTGGGCTGGAAATCGACCGTGTCCTTGTCGATATCCGCCAGCAGATAATCGGCCACTTTGGCAAGCCGCGCTTCGGTATAGCGCATTGAGGCCGGCGGGTCCGGGTCCATCGAGCCGAAGTTGCCCTGCCCGTCGAGCAGCGGCAGCCGCATCGACCAGTCCTGCGTCATGCGGGCAAGCGCGTCGTAGATCGCGCTGTCGCCATGGGGGTGATACTTACCCATGGTATCGCCCACGATGCGGGCAGACTTGCGATAAGCCTTGGTCGACGTGAAGCCGTTTTCGTGGCTGGTCCACAAGATGCGGCGATGAACCGGCTTCAGCCCGTCGCGCACATCGGGCAACGCGCGCGCCACGATCACGCTCATCGCGTAATCGAGGTAGCTGGTCTTCATTTCATCGACGATGTCGATCCGTTGAAATTCATGTTCCGGCAGGCCGGGGACGGGATCGATGCTGGGTGTGTCGTCGCTCACGATGTTGGCTTTGTCGTTTCGTTGTGAGGAAAGCAATCGCCCTAGGCGCGTTGTGCGCAAAAGGCCAGCAACCATGCTCTATCGCGTGGCTCATGCCATCACTTTTCCACACATGCGACAAGCTGCCTGAACAGCGGGACGAACCGCCATTCAATCCGCGTTCACCCTGCGCCACCTAGCCAGCGCAAGAGTTGCCAAGGGAGCCAATCCGCGCCAGTAGCGCAAGGCCGACCAGGGTAAGCGGCAAGGCTCGGCGTCCGGTGGACAAATCGTCCAGGCGCCAATGGGCCGTGTCGGGGTCGAACAGGAGAGATAACATGCGCGGTTCTTTGTGGAATTCGGGTAAGGGCATGATGGCGCGCTCGGCTACGGCCGTGGCGCTGGTTGCAGGCCTTGGTTTGGGCGCAATGGCCGCTCCTGCGATTGCCAAGGACGCCAAGCCGGCACAGGCAAGCAATTCCAAGGAATTTGCCGCTGCGGCAGCGCCTTTCCAGAAGTCGTTCACCGACTGGCAGGGCACCAAGGGCAAGGTTTCCGACGCCGATTACAAGGCTGGCGCGCAAAAGCTCGCCGGCGAACTCGCGCCGATGGAAGGCACTGTAAAGACGCCGCTCGATCGTCTGGTCTTCGGCCAGTGGCAGCAGATCCTTGGCGGTGCGATCGGCGATGGCGTATTGCAGCAAAAGGGCCTGCAGAACATGGCCGACAGCGGCCAGCTCGGTGCCGACAAGACGCCGATGGTCCAGTACTTCCTGGGCGCCACGGCGTACCAGAACAAGGATTACGCCACCGCCACCAAGGCACTCAAGGTTGCGGTTGACGCCAATTACAGCGAGGACAATGCCGCCGAGCTTCTTGCTGATTCCTATGTTCAGCAGAACCAGCCCGCGCAGGGGCTCGAAGCTCTCAAGGCTGCTGTTGCCACGCGCAAGGCGGCCAACGGCACCGTGCCGGTCAACTGGTACAAGCGTGGCCAGCTCATTGCCTATAACGCCAAACTTGGCCCGCAGGCGATCGAATGGGGCCTCCAGGCCGTCGCCGCCGATCCCACGCCGCTCAACTGGCTGGGCGCTGGCCAGTTGACGCGTGAATTCAGCCAGTTCGGCAAGGAAGAATCGCTCGACCTGGGCCGCCTGTTCCAGCGCACCGGCGCGCTCGGCGTGGACAAGCAGTACACCGGCCGCGAATATGTCGAATATATTCAGGCTGCCGATCCCCGCCGCCTGCCGGGTGAAGTGCAGAAGATCGTCGAACAGGGCATTGCCGCCGGCGCCATTTCGCCCAGCGATCCCTTCGTGTCCGATGCCCTCAGCCAGGCAAAGAGCCGTATTGCCGCTGGCGACAAGGCTTCGCTGACCGGCATGGAACGCGATGCCGGCAAGGCCGCCGATGGCAAGCTGTCCGCCGTTACGGCCGATGCTTACCTTTCCTACGGCGATGCGGCCAAGGCCGAGGCACTCTACAAGGCTGCGCTGTCCAAGGGTATTGCCGCCCAGGCAGACAAGGACCGCGCCGAAACCCGGCTGGGCATCGCACTGTCTGATCAGGGCAAGTACGATGAAGCCAAGGCCGCTTTCGCCACGGTCACCAGCGGCCCCCGCCTGCCGCTGGCCCAGCTGTGGACCCAGTACGTGATCACCAAGGGCGCCAAGTAAGCGCTTTTCGGCCACTACGGTTCTGACAAACAAGGAAGGGCGGCTCCTCGCGGGGCCGCCCTTTCTCGTTGCCTCGTTTACCGTGTTCAGATCGCGGGGGCGAACGCGCCCGTTTCCTCGTCGAGAAGATGCAGCACGCCGTCGGCAATGGCGAAGAACGCGCCGCGCAGCGTCAGCTCGCCGGTGTCTTCCTTTTCCTTGACCCAAGGGAACGTGCGCAAGTTGCCCAGGCTGGCCTTCACGCCGGCCATTTCCATCGCGCGCTCGGCATCCCGGCCGCTGGTGCCATAGGCTTCGACCACTAGCTTGCGGGCCTCATCGAGCAGCGAGATCCAGTCGGCGACAAAACCGCCCTGCCCGCGCTCGGTGCCGGCCATTTCCTGTGTCAGGGCCGCGCGGCAGCCGCCGCACATGCCGTGGCCCATGACCACCACTTCCTTGACCTTGAGCACCTGGACCGCAAATTCCAGCGCGGCGGAAACGCCGTGGTGGCCGGGCGAGGTTTCAAACGGCGGAACCATCGCGGCCACATTGCGCACCACGAACATTTCGCCAGGGTCGGTATCGAACACCTGCGCCGGATCGACGCGGCTGTCGGAGCAGGCGATGATCATGACTTTGGGTTCCTGCCCGTCACGCAGCCGCTCCCAGCGGGCGCGGTGGGGGGTCCAGCCATTTTCACGGAATCGGCGGTAGCCGGCGATGAGCTGATCCAGCTCGGGGGATGTCGCATGTGCCATGGCCAAAGGGCATGCCGTGTTAGATTGGCACTTTCAAGTGCTCGTCTAAGCGCCTATCTGCGCAAGACATGACCGATACCGCCACCAACCGAGAGCCCGCCCAGCCGCCGCGTACCCGCAAGCCCGACTGGATCCGCGTCAAAGCGCCCACCAGCAAAGGCTATGGCGAGACGCGCCAGCTGATGCGCGACTTGAAGCTGAACACGGTGTGCGAGGAAGCCGCCTGCCCGAACATCGGCGAATGCTGGACCAAGAAGCACGCCACGGTGATGATCCTGGGCGACGTATGCACGCGCGCCTGCGCGTTCTGCAACGTCAAGACCGGTATGCCCCGCGCCGTCGATGCCGCCGAACCCGGCCACGTTGCCGAAGCGGCTGCGCGCATGGGGCTCGAGCACATCGTGATCACCTCGGTCGACCGTGACGACCTGCCCGATGGCGGCGCCAGCCAGTTCGTGAAAGTGATCAAGGCCCTGCGCGAGCAGACGCCCCAGACCACGATCGAAATTCTCACGCCCGATTTCCGCAACAAGATGGAACGCGCGGTCGCCTCCATCGTCGAGGCCGGGCCCGACGTCTATAATCACAACCTTGAAACCGTCCCTCGGCTCTATCCCACGATCCGCCCCGGCGCGCGCTATTATGCCTCGCTGCGCCTGCTCGAACAGGTCAAGCGGCTCAACCCGATGATCTTCACCAAGTCCGGCATCATGCTCGGCCTGGGCGAAGAGCGCCTGGAAGTGCACCAGGTGATGGACGACATGCGCTCGGCCCAGATCGATTTCCTCACCATGGGCCAGTATCTCCAGCCCACGCCCAAGCACACCAAGGTGATGGAATTCGTCACGCCCAAGGCTTTTGATGCCTATGGTGCGATTGCGCGCGCCAAGGGCTTCCTCCAGGTGGCATCAAGCCCGCTGACCCGGTCGAGCTATCACGCCGGTGAAGACTTTGCCCAGATGCGCGCCACGCGCGAGGCGCAGCTGGCCAAAGCGCAGGCGACCGGGGCAGCAGGTCGCATCGAGGCCTGACATGCCGCGCATTGCCGAAGAACGGCGGCTGCAGTGGTCGCCCGAACAGATGTATGCGCTGGTCGCCGATGTGCGTCGCTACCCGGAGTTTCTGCCCTGGGTAGTGGCCACACGCATCAAGTCAGACAGCGAGACCGAGATGGTGGCCGACATGCTGGTCGGCTTCAACGCCCTGCGCGAGAAGTTCACGTCGCGCGTGCGCAAGGTGCCGCCGGGCGCGGACCACTCAGCGCGAATCGAGGTGGAATATCTCGACGGTCCGATGAAAAGCCTGTCCAACACCTGGGCTTTCCGCGCCGATGAACAGGGCGCGGGCTGCGTGATCGATTTCTGCGTGGAATTCAGTTTCCGCAACGCGATCTTTGAAAAGCTGGCCGGCCAGTATCTCGATCGCGCTTTCCGCAAGATGGTGGCCGCTTTCGAAACGCGCGCGGCCAAGCTCTATGGCGAGCAGGCCTGACCGGTTCAGGTCCTGCTGCCGGCCATCGCCAGGCCGAATGCCACGAAAATCGCCGCGCTCACCTTGTTGAACACCCTGCGCGGCCCCGGCCGTTGCAGCCAGGAGGCAACTGAGCGGCCGCCCAGCGCGTAGATCATGTACGATGTTACCTCGATCACGCCGAAGGTTGCCACCATCACGGCAAATTGCAGCGGCTTGGATCTTTGGGGATCGATGAACTGCGGCAGGAAGGCGCCGGCAAACAGCAGTGCCTTGGGGTTGCTGATCCCGATCAAATAGCCGGTGCGAAACAGCGAGAGGGCCGTCGGTGGCAACGGGGTGGCGTCGATCCCGTCCGGCCCCACGTCGATCGGCGCTTCCTGTGCCGTCCACGCCTTGTAGCCAAGGTACAGCAGATAGGCAGCGCCTGCGATCTTGAGCGCGAGCAGCAGTTGCGGCAACGCGGCCAGCACCGCCGCAAGGCCTGCGGCCGACAGGCTCAACAGGGTCAGCACCGCCAGGAAACAGCCGCTCATGGCCAGCATCGCGCGGCGCAGGCCCAGGGTGACACTCCGCGTCATCACGTGGAGCATGTTGGGCCCAGGTGAAATCGAAATGAAGAAAACCGTCGCGGCAAACAGCCACCAGGTGTGCAAGGCCATCGTGCCTATCCCGCTGCCTTGAAGATTTCGGCCCAGGCGGCTTCGTCGATCACCTCGATGCCCAGTTCGGCCGCCTTTTTCAGCTTGCTGCCCGCGCCCGGCCCGGCCACGACCAGATCCGTCTTGGGCGAAACGCTGCCTGCCGCCCGCGCACCCAGTGCCTCGGCCTGGGCCTTGGCTTCGTCGCGGCTCATGGTTTCGAGCTTGCCGGTAAAGACCACCGTCTTGCCGGCCACGGCACTGGCACGGGTTTCCACCACGAAATCGGGCGGGCTGACTTCGCCCAGCAGATCGTCCCACACTGCGATGTTGTGCGCCTCGTGGAAGAAGTCACCCAAGGCTTCCACCACGACCGGTCCCACGCCATCGATGCCCAGCAATTCGGCTTTGGCGTCTTCATCGCCGCCATGGGCCTTTTCCGCCACGGCGCGCAAGGCGGGCAGCGTGACGAACCGCTTCATCAGATCGCGCGCGGTCACCGCACCCACATGGCGGATGCCCAGCCCGAACAGCAGGCGCGCCGCATCGGGCCGGCGCTTTGCCTCGATCGCGGCGATCAGGTTGTCGACGGATTTGTCCTTCCATCCCTCGCGGCCCACGATTTCGTCGCGGCGCTTGCGCAGGCGGAAAATGTCGGCCGGGCTTTCCAGCCAGCCGAGCGCAAAGAACTCGGCAATGGTCTTTTCACCCAGGCCTTCGATGTCGAGCGCCGCGCGGCTGACGAAGTGGCGCAGGCGCTCGGTCCGTTGCGCCGGGCACACCAGCCCGCCGGTGCAGCGCACGTCCACTTCGCCTTCCTCGGCCACAGCCTCGCTGCCGCATTGCGGGCAGTGATCGGGAAAGACATAGGCCGGGCGCGCATCCTCGCGCGTCAGGTTTTCAACCACTTGCGGGATCACGTCGCCAGCGCGTTGCAAGACCACGCGATCGCCGACGCGAACACCCAGCCGGCCGATTTCATCACGGTTGTGAAGCGTCACGTTGGTGACCGTCACCCCGCCCACCAGAACCGGGGTCAAGCGGCCCACCGGGGTCAGCTTGCCGGTGCGCCCCACCTGGATGTCGATCGCTTCCAGCGTCGTTTCGGCGCGCTCGGCCGGGAACTTGTGCGCCATGCCCCAGCGCGGTGCCTTGGCCACGAAACCCAGCCGCCGCTGCCATTCCAGGCTGTCCACCTTGTAGACCACGCCATCGATATCATACGGCATTTCCGCGCGTTGCGCCTGGATCTTGCGATAGTGTTCCACCATCTGCGCCACATCTTGGCAGCGGGTCAGCAGCGGCGAAACCGGCACGCCCCATGCCGCGATCTGCTGCATCATGTCCCAATGGGTCTGTGCCGGCACGTCGCTCGCCGCGCCCCAGCCATGCGCCAGGAAGCGCAACGGCCGGCTCGCTGTCACGCTCGCATCCTTCTGGCGCAGCGATCCGGCTGCGGCATTGCGCGGGTTGGCAAAGACCTTCTCGCCCTTCTCCTCCTGCGCCGCGTTCAACGCCAGGAAATCGGACTTGGCCATGTAGACCTCGCCACGGATTTCAAACACGGCTGGCGCAGCGACGCCAGAATTTCTGCCAAGTTCCTGTGGTATGTCCTTGATATAAGAAACATTGGCAGTCACGTCCTCGCCCACCTGGCCATCGCCACGCGTGGCCGCGCGCACCAGTTTGCCGTTCTCATAGCGCAGCGAGCACGATAGTCCGTCGATCTTGTCCTCGGCCGTCATCACCACCGGCGCATCGGCGGGCAGCGCCAGGAACCGGCGCACCCGCGCGACGAATTCCTCGACTTCCTCATCGGTGAACGCGTTGTCGAGGCTCATCATCCGAACCTCGTGCGTCACCTTGCGCAAAGGGGAGGACGAAACCTCGTGCCCTACGGCGCGCGAGGGACTGTCTGCGCGCACCAGATGGGGAAACGCGGCTTCCAATTCGGCATTGCGCCGCACCAGGGCGTCATATTCAGCGTCGGAAATTTCCGGTGCATCTTCGGCATGATAGCGGCGATTGTGATGGGCAATGCTCCGGGCCAATCGCATCAACTCGTTGGCCGCTTCCGCCTCGTTCATGCCTTTTGGATCACTCATCGCACGCCACTTTCACGCTTAACCTCAATCGTCTGCCGATAGAAGGTCACGCCTGTTCCAGCAACCGCTTGGCCTGCGCGCGTGCTTCCTTGGTCACTTCCGCACCAGAGAGCATCCGCGCGATCTCTTCCTTGCGGCCGGACGCGTCGAGCTTGCTGACCGACGTGCGGGTCACGGTGCCTTCGCTCGATTTGGCGATCAGGTAATGCGCATCGCCGCGCGCGGCGACTTGCGGGCTGTGCGTAACGGCCAGCAATTGCCCGCCATGGGCAAGCCACGCCAGGCGCTCGCCGATCGCGCTCGCCACTGCGCCGCCCACGCCGCGATCGATTTCGTCGAAGATCACCGTGGCCGCGCCGCCCTCCTCTGCCAGCGCCACTTTCAGCGCCAGGATGAAGCGCGATAATTCGCCGCCCGAGGCGATCTTGCCCAATGGCGCGAAGTCGCTGCCCGGATTGGTGGAAATGAGGAACTCTACGGCATCCACCCCCTGCGCGCTCCAGCGGTCTTCGGGCAGGCGCACCACCGCAGTGTGGAAACGCGCGGCGTCCAGGCGCAGCGGCGCGAGTTCGGCCGCGACCGCCTTGTCCAGCTTGCGCGCTGCCTCGGCCCGCTGCACCGAAAGCGCTTCTGCCTTGGCCCGATAATCGAGCCCGGCATCCATCGCCACGCGCGCCAGGCCGGCGATCTGCGCCTCGCCCCCTTCGATCGATTGCAGCGTTGCCTGCAAGGCTTCGCGCCGTGCCGGCAGATCATCCACGGTGCAGCCATGCTTGCGGGCGGCCGCCCGCAGATCGAACAGCCGCGTCTCGATCCGGTCGAGCAGGGCCGGATCATGCGCCAGCGCCTCGGCGGCCGCTGCAAGCTTGTCCTCGGCCTCCCCTGCCTCGATCACCGCGCGGTCAAGCGCTTCGAGCGCTTCGGTCAGTAGCGGGTGTTCGCCCGCGATTCGGTCCAGCCGCCGCGCGGCACTGCGCAATTGCACCAGCGGTGCATCCGATCCGCTCCACAAGTGCTGCAATTCGTTGAGATCGCCGGAAAGCCTTTCCCCCTTTTGCATCGAGGCACGCTGCAAGGCGAGGTCTTCTTCCTCGCCCCCCAC
>Ga0065704_10070338_pt1 | contig 31698 bp, 28 predicted proteins | sample SwiRhicommuniRL2_FD_59091 | JGI IMG/M metagenome (GOLD analysis project Ga0065704, IMG submission 59091) | Switchgrass rhizosphere bacterial communities from Rose Lake, Michigan, USA - RL2 v2 (version 2) | ecosystem: Host-associated > Plants > Roots > Rhizosphere > Soil | place: East Lansing, MI | reverse complement strand
GCGGGGCAAGCCCGCTCCCACACAACTACTCCTACAGAGCCTAGTGTGCGTGCGCCCAAGCACTGGGCCTGCGCGAAGACGCACCCGAACGCAATTTCTTGATGTCTTAAATCATGACTATATGCGTCGTTTAAGACATATCAATTTCTCTGCATCATGGCTCCACACCCAATCAACGGAGCTGGACCATGACTCAGGAATACAAAGGCACTGCCCTGATAACAGGCGCATCTTCCGGCATCGGCGCGATCTACGCCGAACGCCTGGCTCAACGTGGCTACGACCTGGTTCTGGTCGCCCGCAATCGTGATCGCCTCAATGCCCTCGCCAGCCGTATCACCAACGAGACCCAGCAGAGTGTGGAAGTCTTCCAGGCGGACCTGGCCAGCTCAGCGGACTTGGCCCGCGTCGAGCGCAAATTGCGCGAAGACGCCAGCATCAACCTGTTGGTTAATAACGCCGGCATCGGCACCCACACCAGCTTGATGGAAAGCGATGTCGAGCGCATGGCCGAGATGATCACGCTCAACGTCACCGCACTGACAAGGCTCACCTACGCCGCTGCTCCGGGCTTCGTCGCTCGCAAACAGGGCGCAGTCATCAATATTTCCTCCATCGTCAGCCTGGCCCCCGAATTACTGAATGGTGTGTACGGCGCAAGCAAAGCCTACGTAACGGCCTTCACTCAGTCGCTGCACAAAGAACTGGCAGAACATGGCGTCAGGGTTCAAGCGGTGCTGCCAGGCGCCACAGCGACCGACTTCTGGGAGATCGGGGGGCTGCCTGTCGAAAACCTTGATCCCAACATCGTGATGTCAGCCAGCGACCTGGTGAATGGTGCCCTTCAAGATTTCGATAACAGCGTCCTGATCTCCATCCCTTCCATGCACGACCTGCAGCATTTCGAACGCTACGAAAGCAGCCGCAAGGCGCTGTTCGGGCATCTTTCCAACAACACACTCGCACCGCGTTACGGCGCTTGATCGATTGCGCGGGCGTAAAATACTTCGTCACCCGAGGGTCTGTAGTGCCGCTTCGGCACGCACGTCAGTCGGTACTCGAGTAAGCTTGAAGCAGATGCGGGGCCCCCTGCCCCGCTATTCGAACCTAGGCGCCTGCAGATCATCGATTCGTATGATTTCCTTCACTTTGACACGTCATTTATTCAACGATGCTGCGTTTCACGCACAAACTCGATCAGCGCCTTTAGCGCTGGCGGTACGTGACGCCGGCTTGAGTAGTAGATGAAAAACCTGCTTGGCAAGGCTCTCCAGTCTTCCAGCACTTCCTCCAATTGCCCCCGAGCCAAGTATTCCTTTGCCATCTCCTCATACACGTACGCGATCCCGGCGCCGTCTTTCGCCGCTTGAATCATCATGGTGTCATCTTCCAGTATCAACGGCCCTGCCACGGCCAGGCGCATAGGCTGCCCCTCGGCAAGATATTCCCACTTGTACAGTTTGCCGCTGGGAAAGCGTCGGCCAATGCAGGCATGCTCAAGTAGCCTTTGCGGTGTGTCCGGTGTCCCGTGCCTGCTGAGGTAACTGGGGGCAGCAACGGTGACAAACCCCTGGGGTGGGCCCACCGGGACGGCGATCATGTCACCCGCCAGGCTCTCGCCGAAGCGCACGCCGGCATCGAACCCTTTGCCGACGATGTCGCTCAACCCATCATCGGCTACCAGCTCTACGTTGATGCGTGGGTAGGCTGCCGTGAATCGCGCCAGCAGTGGCGCAATAACAAGACGGGCAGCGGGCCGCGATACGTTCAATCGCAGCGTGCCGGTGGGGACTTCCTGCTTGAAGGTCAATTCATGCAACGCGTTGGCGACCTCCGTCAAGGCAGGGACCAACGTGGCGAGCAGTTGATTACCCGCTTCGGTAGGCGTGACGCTGCGCGTGGTGCGATTAAGGAGCCTGACCCCCAGCTTGCTTTCCAAGGCACGCATGGCGTGGCTGAGAGCTGAAGCAGATACCCCTCGCTCGTCGGCGGCTTTGCGAAAGCTGTGATGGCGAGCTACGGCGGCGAAGGCGTCGAGTTCGGAAAGGTCGCAAGGGGATTTCATGAATACAGCTCAGCAGTTCAAACACGATTAGCTATCTTATCGTCGGCAACCTCTCAATGAATACTCTGCGCCTCAATCGACGAGAGGTTTGCATGCAAAAGAATCGACTAGGTACATCAGAGTTGTTGATTTCGCCAATTGGAATGGGCACGTGGGCCATTGCAGGACAAGGATGGGCGTTCAGCTGGGGGGCGCAAGATGATGGCGATAGCCTGGCAGCATTGGAGTATGCAGTAGAACGCGGCGTGAACTGGATCGACACAGCAGCGGTATATGGGCTCGGTCATGCCGAGATATTGACTGGGCAATTGCTGCGTCAGGTGCCAGCTTCGCGTCGCCCGCTAGTATTCACCAAAGGTAGCCTGGTGTGGGACCGCACAACCCGTGAGATCTCTCATTCGCTCGCCCCCCAGTCATTGATGAAAGAAATCGAAGATAGCCTGCGTCGCTTACAGGTGAGTGTCATCGATCTCTATCAGATTCACTGGCCAGCGTTCCCGGCAGATGGAAACAGCGAAGGCATCGAGGAGGCTTTGGCGACCTTGGCCCAAGCCAAGGCTCAAGGCAAGATAAGGGCGATTGGTGTATCAAACTTCGATGTTTCCCAGCTTGAGCGAGCCCGTTCCGTAACCGATATCGCCTCCCTTCAACCGCCGTATTCAGCTTTGATGCGTGATGTCGAAGACCAGATCCTGCCGTATTGTGCAACAGCGCAGGTGGGCGTGATTGCCTACTCGACGTTGCAATCTGGTTTACTGACGGGAAGCATGACCCGTGAGCGGATTGCACAGCTGCCCGACGATGATTGGCGAAAATCGCGGAGCGCCGACTTCCAGGAACCTCGCCTGAGCAAAAACCTCGCGTTGGTAGAAGTCATGGCAAATATCGGTGCCAGGCATGGGGTCAAAGCGGCGGCCGTAGCCATCGCTTGGGTATTGCGTCACCGGGCAGTTTCCGGCGCTATCGTAGGCGCACGCCGCCCCGACCAGGTGAATGGATTGATAGACGCCTGCAGAATTCGTCTTAGCCACGCCGAAATAGAAGAGATACGCCCCTATTTACCTGAAGGTATGGGCACGAATGTACCCAGCAGTGGGGCTTGAGCATCGGATGCCCATTACGCTTCTCCGGTCAGTAAAACTCAATCAATTGGGATGCAATTTTTGCCTCCGGCATCATCTGCTGAAGTCCGCTGCTCAGCTCATCCCCAGCAGCCCTGAGGGCCTCTATGGGCATTTCAGGAAGGCTCTCCAGAATGAACCACATCCGCTTCGTGTTCGAATCAAGCCGGGTGCGGGTGCCCTGACGCCAGTTCCAGCGTCGGCAAGTCACACCGTGATCATCGCGCCAAATGACTTCGCCTTTTTCTGGCGACTCGTTTGCCGCACTGCCATCTTTGGTTGTGTCAAACAGCTCAGTGCCATCGGCGATGGTTAAACGTGGGCCACCTATGTAGGCATCAAAATTTTCTCCGCCAACGGGGACGGCGTACTTGATGCTGATTGCGTTGTACAAATCGACAATGGGATCGATGCTGGGAAGGCTCCCGTCTCGCAGAACTCGCTTGCGCAATGCTTCGGCTGAGCACGGGGTGCGCTGTGGTTTGGCGCCGAACAGCCTGAATGCATTGGCCCATGCAGCCAAGTGGCTCTTAGCCCAAACCGGGGTGTCAGCGACCAACGACTCACAAGCCTTTTCAAGCGCGTCTGTGGAAACCTGCGGGTGTTCGATCTGCGAAGCTTCCACGCTGATACTCAGCGCTCGGAAACCTGGTGCAATCTCAGCGAGTTGGGGGTCAAGAACAGGAGCGACAAATGACATGCTGGCCTCCACGGCTACTAACGCTGAAGGTTTCTCATGGTGTAGCTGCCCCATGCCGAGCACAGGGTATGGAGGGTGTGGACGAGCGATTTCAGTGTGCATGCCAATGTAGCTGTCTCCGCTGTGAAGGTGATCAATGCAGGGAGTTTTAAACCTTCCCCGTCATTAGATCTAATGATTTACCATCATGGCGCATAAGATCTTCTTATTAGCCTAATCAACATCTGTAACCGGGGCCGCTTCGCGGCCCATCGCCGGCAAGCGCGGCTCCCACAGGTACAGCGCATGCCTGAAGGCTGGTGATATTCCGGTGGGAGCCGGCTTGCCGGCGATGAGGCCTGCACTGACAGCAGAGCGTTGGATCAGTGTACGCCTTGGGTCGATTGCGGCCAGTCATGACCGTCTGCTTACGACCCATTGCGGTCGTTCACGAGCGACGTGGGCTGCAGTTTCCGTTTCCCGGGCTGACAGTTCAGTTTGCGGCGTTGTTCAGCTGCTGAAGTTCAAGTTGCTTGGCAGCACTGGCCTCAAAGTTTGCACGCTCTGCATCCAGGTACCGATAAATGCTTTGGAGGTTGGCGATCTTCTGCTTGATCTCTGCCATCTTTTTTTCAATGAGTCTGGCGCCGTCAGCACAGTCAATCAGCTGGTTCCGCTGCGCATCCAGAATCTCGCCAATTTCCCCAAGGGAAAACCCCATGCTTTGCGCGCGCTGGATAAAGTCCAGATCGTGCAGCGTTTGCTCGGTGTAAACGCGATAGTTGTTGGTTTGCCGCAGCGGTGAGATCAGGCCAAGTTGCTCGTAGTAACGCAGCGTATGGCGGCTAGCGCCGCTGCGCGCCTCAAGTTCGCCGATTTTCATGACAATACCGCTTGACCCTAGAGTTGGGTCGATAGTTTACGCTGTGTTTCTCACCTTAAACAAGGAACAGGGAAATGAGCGTGGAGTGCTTTGTCACAGGCGGGACTGGCTTTGTTGGCCAACATTTGGTGGCGAACTTGAGTGCAAAAGGTCACACCATCAGGGTGTTGATGCGTCGCCCAGAGCAATTGGCTGCACTGCGCGAGCACGTCGCTAATTTGGGCGGGTGCGCCAGCCGGGTGTTTGCCGTAGCGGGCGATTTGGAACGGGACAACCTCGGGCTGAGTCCTGCTGACCGGGAGGTGCTAAGGCACGCCAGCGTCATATTCCATCTAGGCGCCCACTTCGCATGGGGGCTGTCAGTGGAGCATTCCCGTGCGGTAAATGTGGAAGGGGCAAAGCGCGTGGCGCTTCTGGCGGCAGAGCAAAAAAGCCGTTTAGTCATGATCGGCGGCTTCATGCTGAAAAATCATAAACACCTGCAACGCATCGGAATTGATCCTCGTAGTCCGGAGTTGACGAACTGGTCTGCCGTCTATCGACGTGTGGGTGGTTACGAGGGCAGCAAGCTGGAGGCGCATTTTGCGACCCTGGCGCTCATGTCTGCCAAGGGTGGGGAGATTACCGTTGTCCACCCTGCGACGGTCTGTGGCCACAGCAGCACGGGGCATATTCTTGAGGGGCAGCCACTGGTGGCGCTGATACGCAACCTTGTGCAGGGAAAGCTCACTGCTGTACCCGGTACCGCCAAGCACTGGCTGCCACTGGTCACCGTCGATTATCTGGCTGAGCTGGTGGCAGTTTGTGCGTTTGACCCTGCCATGGTAGGCCAGGAATTGCTGGCACTTGATGACCACACCCCAAACTTGCGAGAACTCCTGATGCAAGTTGCACAACCGTTGGGCTTAAAGTCTCCCAAGCATCACATTCCCCTCCGATTGTTGAAGCTGCTATTGGCTATTCCCCCCGTCGCGTCGTTCTTGCACACAAAACCCGAAGCCTTGGACTTTATCCAGACCACGCGTTTTGATACAACGGCGGTCGAGCAATTTGCAAAACGGCATAAAATTGCCAAACCGGATATCCGTCAGTCATTGCAGCACACGGCAGCGTTCGTCAATTCCTATTGCATCGCCAAAGGCTAGGCACCTGACTTCTCCTCCTCAACATTTATGCCGTCGATACTGGCGGAATTCTATCGAACGACAACTCAGCGACAGGGATCGCCAGCCATGCAATCAACTTTCGGCAAAGGCGTCATATTTGCACTTTCCGCTGCAGCACTGAACGCAACAATCGGTGTACTCAGCAAAGTACTCATGAGTAATGGCTTCACCGCCAGCAGTGTCGCTGTGATCAAGACCGTACTGGGGTGCATGCTTCTTTCGATCTTACTGTTTTTCCTCAAGCGCCCTGCGGTGTCGACCCAATGGGTTCAGGCTGCTATCTGTGCATTCCTTGGCATCTTTGTGCTGTTCCATTTCGAAACGTCCGCCTATAGACACTACGCTGCGGCAGGTGTGGTAGTAGTGCTGATGGCCAGTGCCTCAATTTCGTCGATCATCCTAGGGCGCATTTTTCTCAAGGATGCCATCACTGCGAACGCTACCCTAGGCGCCGCATTGGCTATCGCTGGGATTTCGGTGATCTTCGGTGGCGACCTGCAGCAGGGCTTTAGCCTGCAAGGTGCTGCGCTCGCCTCCATTGCCGGCTCCGGCTATGGGGCTTTTTCGGTTGCCATGAAGCGTATGGGAGTATCGGGAGGGCTGCACTTCACCCGTCAGTTGTTGTTCTTTGGCAGCCTGTATCTGCTGATGCCAGCTGCCGCCGATGGTTTCGCGATCGGCGAATTGTCGCCGCTGGCGATCGCGGCGCTGCTGGCGCTGGCCATACTGCCGACAATCCTCGGCTTCTTCTGCACCACCAAAGCCATCGAGTACCTGAAGCCATCCCAAGTGCAGGCACTGGAGCTGACGGAGCCACTGTTCGCCGCGCTGCTGGCATTTGTAGCGCTTAACGAAGTGCCGCCCCACAGCCTGTACGCGGGAGCGGCACTGATCATCGTCGGCCTGTGCTTCTCCAATGAACTGATTCGCTTGGGCGGTAAAGCATCCGCCCCTTCCACTTAGTAAACGATTTCGGGCTGCTGATCACGTTAGTGGCGCGAGTGTCTTGAACCGACCGTTTCTGGCCGGTTCCTGCCCTTCGTTGCTCATTAAAATTGATCCTGTCTTAGGGCGCGATCCAACCCGCCTGCCAATGCTCGCCTTGCAAAATGAAGCGTGCCCGTTGGTGGATATCCTGGGTAAGATCAAGCCACTCTATTTGTCGTAGGTGGACAGCCAGTACAGCGAAATTTTTGAAACCCTCCCTGTGCGTTTCATAGGCTACAGAAGGTGAAGAAATCGACTCGCCGGGTATGCGCCCATGGCGAAAGAGCGCTTGAGTTCTTCCCCGTGCCTGCTCCCAGTGCTTGGCAAGCAGCGACACATCAGACACAGGTTCACCTAGGCCCTCAAGCCGAAGCTGACGCTTGCCAGACGGGTCGACGGCGGTAATACCGACTCTAGGTTCGGCCAGTATCTCTGCGAGCTTCGCCGACCGCTTGTCCACATAAAAGATGATCGACTTCGTAGACTCATCCGCATGGCGCAAGACAACGGTGCTTACCTTAGGTTGCCCTTCAGCATTGACCGTGGCCAGTTGCATCAAGCGAAAGGGATTTGGACTACCGCCAACCGGTATAGCTAAATTTGACCATACCTCAGCCAATATCAGATCAAGCATGGCAATCGCCCAAAATGAAAAAGGGCCGCGTACTGCGTGCGGCCCGGAGGCACTCAGACGCTGCGTGTAACGCCGCCATCGACCTTGATATTCTGGCCAGTAATGTAGGCTGCCCCTTCGCTCGCCAGGAAGGCGACAGTGGCGGCAATCTCCTCACTGGTGCCATAGCGTTTAAGCGGCACACCTTCTCGACGCTGTTCGGTAGCAGGGAGACTGTCGATCCAACCAGGCAGCACGTTATTAATGCGAATGTTGTCAGCGGCGTACTTGTCCGCATAGATTTTGCTGAACGACGCCAAACCGGCACGGAACACTGCCGAGGTAGGGAAGAGTTCGCTTGGTTCGAACGCCCATGCAGTAGAAATGTTGATGATTGCACCGCCTTTCTGGCGCTGCATGTACGGGGTCACCAGCCGCGCCGGGCGAATGACGTTGAGCAGGTAGGTCTCCATACCCTGGTGCCAGTCTTCGTCGCTGATTTCAAGAATGGGTGCCCGCGGACCATGGCCGGCGCTGTTAACCAACACATCGATACGGCCCCATTTCTGAATGACTGCGTCGACTAGGCGCTGCAGGTCTTCATTTGACTGGTTACTGCCGGTTACACCAATACCGCCTAGCTCTTGCGCCAGGGCCTCGCCTTTGCCAGACGAAGAGAGAATACCGACCTTGAAGCCGTCGGCAGCCAATCTACGTGCTGCCGCCGCTCCCATGCCGCTACCACCGGCAGTGACTATTGCTACTTTTTCTACTGACATACATCCCCCTAAGTGAGGCGTTGACGGGTTGTTGGTGAAATGAGACTAGCACCGCTCAGCACGTCTCAGAGAGACAACAACCCTTCTTCCTGCCAGTAGATAATCTATAGCCTCGCCTGTTCAAGTAGCCACGTTCGGACGGTTTCCAGGGCCGCCGGCTGGTGAGCGTTTCGCGGCCAGACCAGATAATAGGCTTTGTCCAAGCTCATTTGATGCGCCATCGCCAGCGCTAACCTTCCTGCCTCTAGGTCTGCTTTGACGAAGTGGTAGCTGGCCAATGCCAGCCCTTGTCCTGCTGCTGCAGCCTCGATCGCAAGTACTGTCTGGTTGAACCGCACATTTTTAGAGGGTTGGCGGATGGGGCTCTGGAAGGCCTGATCTATGAACTCAGGCCAGAAACTGTGAGCGTCATGCAGCAAGGTGTATTCCTGCAGTTTTTCCACGCTCTCTGGCCGACCCAGTTGTTCAAGCAATACCGGGCTAGCCACCGCAACTATACGTTCAGTCAGAAAAAGCTCGGCATTGAGCATATTCTCGAAAGGTGCACGTCCGTAGCGGACAGCGATGTCAGGTCCACCAGGCCGAAATTGCGAAATGCGGTCAGTGGCAAGTACTTGCAGATCGATCTGTGGGTGCGCAACTGAGAACGAGGACAGCCGAGGGATTAGCCACTTCGCCGCAAAAGTAGGCGTGACGCTGACCGTCAGCTCCAGCCCCACTGGTTTGAGGGCTTGCGTGGCCGTAGTGATCAAGGCGAATGCCTCACGAACTGCCAAGCTGTAGCCCTTCCCGGGTTCAGTCAAGCGCAGCCCTCTAGGCAACCGCTCAAACAACTTCAACTCCAGGCTCGTCTCAAGCCCTCGTATCTGCTGTGCCACAGCGGCCTGAGTGACACCTAGCTCGTCGGCAGCCAGCCGAAAATTCAGATGACGGGCAACCACCTCGAATACCCTGAGCGCGTTAAGGGGAGGCAACAAGGTATGTCCGTTCATAGTATTTTTTCTAATGGCAAGCGAGGGATTTAATGCCGCTTTGGGAGGATGATAGGCGCTGCCTACAACGCCCACGGACTACATCTAGTCCTCTTTCGTCCACTCCAACGTGCCAGGGAACCTCGCTACGAAGCGCGTGCCGGCCTCAGGCGTAGAGGTTACTGATAACGTCCCGTTGTGACCCGTTACGATCTGGGATGCGATATACAAACCGAGCCCCAGCCCCTCCCCGCGGCCACCGGCTGCCGACCTTTTGAACGGCTGGAACAGTAGCGGTAACAAAACGTCGGGGATTTCTGGGCCATGGTTCATCACTGACAGCACTATATGATTTTCTTGCATGCTTGCGGTCACCTCTATCGGAAGATCACGCGCCCCATGAGCCACTGCATTGCCCAAGAGGTTTGAAAGCAACTGCCCCATTCTCCCAGCATCACAGAAGACCCCAGGTGAAATGATCACCTCTTGACGGATGTTGACGTTGGGATGAATCGTCATGATTTCATTGATGACGGCACTAAAAACGTCACCCAGGTTGTCCACTAACGTCCGTTTGACCGGAATGCCTCCCCCCAGCTTTCCTCGAGAAAAATCCAGGACATCTTCAATCAAGTTATTCATCCGCTGCGAGCTTTGTCGTATTGCAGTGGCAAGCTGCTGCTCGCGACCGGCAGGAAGCTTAGCCTCCAGTAGATCGGCGCTCATTCTGATAGCGCACAGTGGCGAACGGAGGTCATGCCCCAGTACGGCAATGAACTGCTCCCGGACAACGCCTGTCTCAGCGGCACTGGCCAGTTCAATCGTTTTGGTCTCAAGGTCCGCCAAAACGTCGAGTTGAACAGCTATTAACTGGGCGAACAGCGTTAGCGTTTTGCACACCGCCTCTTCATCAAAATGGGCCGGAACCTCATCGATAGCACAGAGCGTTCCGAAGAAGTCTCCGTTTGTCCTGGTGATAGGAATGGAGACGTAGCTTTCTAAGCCGTATGTCTGAGGGGTGTGGTGGGTTGAGTACACCGGATGCTCACTGGCATTCCTGAATATAACGGGTTTGCGGTGCTGACGAATTTCGTGGCAAATCGTCGTTTCCAGCACCAACTCACCGCCAGGTATGAGCCCAAAATCAATAGAATCATCGACAGCGCAAGCCACCCATTTTGTCTCGGTGACACGCGCAATTGCCGCAAAGCGCATGCCGGTAACATGCTTCACCATATTGAGAATAAGCGGGACGGCCTCGATCTTGGCAATCGTACTGATGTCGTGTGAAAGGTCAGACGGATAAGGCATCAAGATCGCCGATTGGGTGAATGGCAAATTGGAATTAAAGCGTAAGCCCCTGCGTTTGACAATGAGCCGGGAAAAGCGTCGGGGCCAAAAGTGGACGAATCATCAAACCGGCAGGATGCGCGTCCAGTAACGGGTAAGTTGCTGGATTCGGATGGGTAACGAGCGGGCAATCGTGTTCAATGTCAGCTCGATATTACCAAGCGAATACGAGCCCGACACCCGCAAATGGCTGACCTCGGGCGCACAGCCAAGATAGCCGGGGCAATAGCGCTGCAACTCATTGATCAGTAGGTCCAGCCTCCAGCCTTCCACTACCAGCCGCCCCTGGGCCCAGGCCTCTTCGGCTGTTTTCAACGCCTGCGTGCCCAACAGTCGCTGACGATCAAACGTCACCGATTGCCCTTCCTCGATCACGACCTCATCGGTGGCCTGCTCAGGGCGTACCGCAACGGCATGCTGGTAGACGCTAAGACGCGTCAGCCCGTCTAACTGGCGCACGGCGAAACGAGTGCCCAATGCGCGCAGCTCCCCCTGGGCACTGCGCACCAGGAACGGACGGGAGTCCTTGCCGGTGGTTACGTGGATCTCACCGGCCCGAAGGATCAGCAAGCGCGTGCTGGCATTGAACATTACATCCAGCGCGGTATCGGTATCCAACACCAGCAAGGTGCCGTCAGCAAGCGCCTCTTGGCGCTGTTCTCCGGTGCGGGTTTTGAGATCGGCCATCCATTTTGGCGCAACGTCATAGCCTTGCCATGCCAATGAACTCGCGCCGGCGCCGAGCAACAGCCCTTTGAGAAGGGTGCGGCGATTCGGCCCGCTCTCGCGTAACGTGGACTTTTCCATGACCGCCCAGGCCAACTGCTGCGGCATGCTGCCAAGGCGCGCCTGCAATTCGGTCAACTGCTGCCATGCCCACTCATGCTCCGCACTTCGGCAGTGCCAGCGTTGCCACTGTGCGCGCAGCGCCGGGTCGTCAGGGTTCGCGGACAGGTGCGCGAACCACTGCGCAGCGTGGCGAAGCGCTTGGCGCTGGGCGTCCTTGGTCACCAGGGATTGTCCAAGAGATACAAGAGGCAGCGTTCGGTGGCTCGGGCCATATATTTGGTCACTGAGCTGGCGGACACCTGTAATTGTTCCGCGATCTGAGGGTAGGTCAGCCCTTGCACTTGCGACATCAGGAACGCCGTTTTCGCCTTCACGCCCAGGCCGTCAAGCATGCGATCCAGCTCCAGCAGTGTCTGGAGCAAGGACAGCTGTTCCTCGGCAGAAATCTCGAACGACTCAGGCTGCGCGGCGAGCACTTCGAGGTAGGCACGCTCCACCGACTGACGGCGAAAACTGTCGATCATTACCCGCTTGGCGATAGTTACCAGAAAATGCCGTGGCTCATTGAGCGTGGCCGCCAGGGGTTCACGGCGCTCGGCGAGCAGCACGCGAAGAAAGGTGTCCTGGGCGAAGTCTGCCGCCGCCTGCGAACACCCGGTACGCTTGCGCAGCCAGCTGATAAGCCAGGGTTGATGGTCGTTGTAGAGCGTCGCGATAGGGTTGCCAGACGGCATGTCGAAGCCAAGCAGAGAATAAGAATTAATCTCAATATAGTGAAATGGTGGCCTGAGGGCAATCGACTTTTGGGCCAAAAAACAGGCAAAAAAAAATTTCAAAACGCGTTGTCACTTTACGCTCGGCAGCGCGACTCCTTTTGCAGACACCTCATAAAATGCCAACAATCGCATCAGGAGAAAGCATGCAGCATCCCCTTCCAGGCTTCTGCACCGCCACGTTGAACACCCCAAGCGCGCTATGCCTTGCCCTAATGGGTGCATCGTTGTTGATGGCCACTCCAGCAATTACCCGTGCGGCTGAAAGCCAGGTAACAGCCCGTACCCTGCACCAGCAGGAATTTGTTATCGAAGCCGGGTCTCTTGCCACTGTGCTGAACAGCTTTGCCACCAGAGCAGGCGTTGTCTTGTCGTTCGACAACGGCCTGACCGAAGGCAAGCAGAGCCGAGGCATCAACGGACGCTACAGTATCGATCAGGGCTTTTCTGTGTTGCTGAGCGGGTCTGGATTGCAGGCAGTTGCCGGTGGGGATAACAGCTATGTGGTACTGCCGGCTGCACCGTCGGGCTCATTGCAACTGGGCGTGACCAACGTGACGGGCTCGGGGCTGGGCGCCATCACCGAGGGGTCGAGGTCCTACACGACAGGTAGCACCAACACAGCGACGCGGATGAACCTCTCGCTGCGCGAAACGCCGCAGTCGGTCAGCGTCGTCACGCGTCAGCAAATGGACGATCAAAACATGCAATCCCTGGAAGACGTTGCCAGGGCTGCGACGGGAATCAACACCACCAAGGATTTCGGTACCGAACGCTCACGCTATTTCTCCCGCGGTTTCCAGGTCAACGACCTGCAATACGACGGCGTACCGACCAGCATTTCCGAAAGCTACTCGATGGACGTGACCTCTGTTAACAACATGGCCATCTACGACCGGGTAGAGTTTGTTCGCGGTGCAAACGGCTTGATGCAGGGTGCGGGAAACCCCTCGGCGGCCATCAACCTGGTGCGCAAGCGGCCAACGGATACCTATAAGCTCAAAGCAGAAATCGGCGGCGGCTCCTGGGATAATTACCATAGTCAGATCGACGTAAGCGGGCCGTTGAACGAACAGGGCACGCTGCGTGGCAGGACCGTACTGTTATACAACGCCGGCAATAGTTTCGTAGACCGTGCCGACAAAGAGAACCAGCTGTTCTACGCCATTGGCGAAGCCGACGTGAGTGAAGATACGACCGTGACTCTCGGCACCGTCTTTCAAAAGGATTATCACGGCGGTTATGACTGGGGCGGCTTGCCCACTCAACTCGATGGCAGCTTCTATCCACTGTCGCGCTCGGCGTCCTTTGCGCCAAGCTGGGCCCACCTGAACAAAATCAATCGCACGGTATTCGCTGACATCAAGCATGCGTTCAACGATGACTGGAAACTCACCGTCAATACTAACCTGATGTGGTCGAATGCCGATTTCCTCGGGCTCTACGGCAACAATATTGGTAACGACCAGTTCCGCCTGTCCACCAACGACACAACATACGACGACGAACAAATCAGCCTTGATGCCGCGCTGAACGGCGCTTTCTACCTGCTCGGCCAGCGCCACGAACTGGTGTTTGGCGCCAACGCGCGCAAAGACCGGTTCATCAACGAGTCGCGTTACAACAACAACCCAAGCGTCGTCGATATTCTGGGTTTCGCCCCTTCACACGTGGTCGCGCCCACCTATAGCTACGAACGCATCCAGTACCGCAACGTACGCAAGGACAAAGGGCTTTATGCCGCCACCCGGTTGAACCCCAGCGACGACCTGCATGTGATAGTGGGCAGCCGTTTCAGCTGGGTTGACTACGCGTCTGCTGACTATGACGACCGTTTCAAGGAAAACGGAAAAGTCATTCCCTATGCGGGCGTCGTGTATGACCTGACTGACAATGCCTCGGTTTACGCCAGCTACACCGAGATTTATCAGGTTCAAAGCAACTACGACATCAACAACACACTGCTCAACCCTATCACCGGCAGCAACTATGAAATCGGCCTAAAGAACGAGTTCTACGACGGGCTGCTCAATACGTCGTTGGCGGTATTTCAGGTTGACCAAAGCCATTTACCTCAGGCGGTTGCTGGCGCAGACCGTATTTGCGGGCCAGGGCATAGCTCAACGTGCTACGAGGAAGGCGGCAAGGTGCGCAACCGAGGTTTTGAAGTAGAGGCTTCTGGCGAGATTCTCCCCGGTTGGAACGCCGTGCTCGGCTACACCTACAGCCACCCTGAATATGTCGGCGGAACCCGCAAAGGTACCGACTACGCCACCGAAACCTCCCCACGCCGATTAGTCAAACTGGCCACCAACTACCGTTTGCCCGGCGAGTTAGACAACTGGCGCGTGGGCGGCAGCCTCTATCATCAGAGCAAGGTCTACCTGGGCAGCGTGGAGCAAGGTGCATACAGCCTGGTCGATCTGAACGCCAATTACCAGATCAACAAGAACCTGAGTGCACAACTGAACCTGAACAACGTGTTTGACAAGCAATATTACTCTGCCGTCTATAACTCGAACCTGGGCAACTATTACGGTGAGCCGCGTAACTTCGCTGTTACGTTACGGTACGAAAACTGACGTGGCCTGGTCTCGCCGCAGGCATGTGATGTGCGGCGAGATTGCAGACCTGTACTGAACAGCAGTGGATGGCAGGTTTGGGTCGATAGCGGACGGTCGCGAGAGACCGCTTCCGACCCATTGCGGACGTCCGTCAGAGACTGCTTTCGGCTCATACCCGTCGTTCAGAAGGGGCCGCAAAGGCCTGAAACAGACTGTAGGCAATACTAGGGCGGTCTCTGAAGTACTGCGTTTGCATGTTGAGTCATAGGTCATCACGTTTTAGCGGCAGGTTTGAGTCGGAAGCTGACGCCCATACGGTTAAAAGCGTTCATTGCGGCAATGGCCGCTGTCAGGTCGACAAGGTCCTTTTCGGCAAACATTGCCGATGCTGCTGCGTAAGCTTCGTCGGATACATGTGTCTCGCTTACCCGCGTGACTTCTTCTGCCCAGGCCAATGCTGAGCGCTCCTGATCCGAGAACAAATAGTGCGCTTCATGCCATACTGGTACTAACAGCACTTTGTCCACTGAAATACCTGCTTTGATCAGATCGCGTGAGTGCAGATCGATGCAATGGGCGCAGCCGTTGATTTGAGACACCCTGAGAAACACGAGGTGAATCAACGGGGCTGGCAAATTTGTCGCGGTGGTCACGAAATGATGCAGCCCGCCAAGGGCCTTGGCTGCACCAGGCGAAGCTTCAAACCAATTGAGTCGACTCATGATTTCTTTTCCTGTCTTTGAGCAATGAAGAGGGTGACATGCGGATTGCCGCTTGACGGCACACCGCCCAGCTAATGTGCAAACCTATACGCTTGAATTCGATGATGTTCTTAAAGCGGGCTGCAGACTTGATCCACACCATGGCTATCCCTACCAAAGAACGTCTGCACCTCACCGTACCCTGTTTCCCTCCCAGTATTCAGTGACTCCACACCCTTGGCGGTACCTTCAACGGTGAAGTAGTACACGTGATTGAGACCGATGGTGGCGAGGACGGCGGACAGGTAGGGGCGCAGAAAGTCGGGTTGACGGGCATGCTGGCCGCTGATGTAGCCCCCGCAAGCTATTGCGACGTAAACCGGACGATCCGTCAGCGATCCGACTTTGCCTTTGGCGGTGCCCAGAAACGTTTTGCCCACGCGTACCACCTGGTCGATCCACATCTTGAGTGGGGCGGGCACGCTGTAGTTGTGCATCGGCGTGGCAATCAGCAGTACGTCGCATGTCTGCAGTTGGTCGATCAACTCGTCGGAACGGCTCAACGTACCCTCCTGACCGCTTGCTATGACTACGCGCTGATTGGCTAACGCCTGGGCGTAAGGCGCATCGACTGGGGCCAAGGAGTTGAGGTCTAAATCGGTCAACTGGATACCCCTTCTGCCGGCCTGACTGGCCAAGGCAAACAGGATCTGCTGGGACAGTTTCAGACTTTCCGAATCCTCTGCATTGGGGCTGGCGACCAGGCGAAGAATGCGCAAAGGAGCAAGTGGCTGTTGTGACGATGTCATGAGGTTCGCCTCCTTGGGTGTGCGTGCGGGTTATGGCGTATCGAACTGTTTCTGAAAGCGCAGTGCACCCGTCAACAGGCCTTCACGGAAGTAGAAGCGTTGCGCGCGGGCGTTGGCCAAACCCGTGTCGAGCACCAGGCGTGCACAACCGCTGGCGCGGGCCAGTCGCTCCAAGGCTTGCAATAAGCGCGAGCCCCACTGACCTCCCCGCTGAGCCTCGGCGGTTACAAGGTCATCGACATACAGGAATGCGCCGTAGACCAGGTTTTCCTGTAAGCGGTAACCAGCCAGTGCCACAAGAACGCCTAAGTCATAAGCACCAATCAGGCGATAGCCTTCAACGCGCATACGCTCGATGCGGCTGACGAAGTCAGCTTCGCTCGTCAGATGAGGGCGCAATTGCTGCATTACCGGGAATGCGCTGCAGAGGTCATGGGTGCTGTCCAGGGGGCGCAGGGACGTGTCGGCCAGGTCGAGCACGCTGGGTATGAAGTTGTGCAAAGGGGATGTCATGGGAGTTGCCCTCATGAGTAGGTGATGGCGCTATATTGGACTACCATTGACCCACTTGATTGAGCCAAGAAATGGGATATGAACTAGGCCATGATGACCTCCCCCAAGCCGCCTTTTGCTCCCTTGGAAGAGCAGTCTGCCTTGCCTCTGTATCGTCAACTGTACGACCGCGTACTGGCCGCCGTTGCCGCAGGCACGTTGTCCCCCGGTGACCGCTTGCCGTCGGCGCGCGCCATGGCCAAGGAGCTGGGGGTGGCCCGTGGCACCGTCGAATTGGCCTATTCGCTGCTGGCCAGCGAGGGTTACCTCCTGGCGCTCGGGCAGAAAGGCACCGTAATCAATCCTGAACTGCAGAAGCCCTTGTCGGAGGCCACCGCATTACCAGTCAGCAGCCAAGTGATCGAAGACGCACCTGATTCGCTCTGGCGTCCACCGCAGCTGTTGCCGTTCCAGATGGGGGTACCGGCGCTGGATGCATTTCCGCGCAAGATATGGGCGCGTCTCGGTGCTCGATATCTCCGTGGGATGCGTCTTGGAGATCTGGACTATCCGGCACCTCACGGCCTGGCAGCGTTGCGCAGCGCCATTGCTTCGTATCTGCAGGTGTCCCGAGGTATCGATTGCGGTGCCCATCAGGTGTTTATCACCAGCGGTTGGCGCAATAGCCTGTCTTTAGTCGCACATACCCTGTTGCAGCCAGGCGAGTGCGCCTGGGTGGAAGACCCGGGCTATCCCACTACGCGCCAGGTGCTTCGCCAGTTCGGCCTGGACCTGGAAGCGGTGCCGGTTGATGCCGAAGGCATGAACGTAGAACACGCCATCGCGGGTTCTCGGACTGCTCAGGTCGTCATGGTGACACCAGGGCATCAGAGCCCGCTGTCGATGGCACTGTCGCTGCCACGCCGGCAACTGCTACTCGATTGGGCTGCCCGCACCGGTGGCTGGATTGTCGAGGACGATTACGACGGCGAGTACCGCTACGTCAGCCGTCCACTTCCAGCGCTGGCCAGCTTGGATCGCCATGGGCGCGTGCTGTATGCCGGCACCTTCAGCAAGGTGCTGTTTCCCGGTATTCGCCTGGCTTATCTGGTGGTGCCGCAGGCGCAGGTGGCAGCGTTCGAGCGCGTCGGCCGGGCCTTGTTTGCTGCCGGGTCACCGTCAATTACCCAGGCTTTGGTGGCGGAGTTCGTTGCCGAGGGACACTTCGCTCGGCATATCCAACGCATGCGCCGCCTCTACAACGAGCGACGGGCATTGACCATCGAAGCACTGGACCGGAGTTTGCCGAAGGGTCTGCAGGTGGAACGCTCGCCAGGCGGCATGCACTTAGTACTGCGTTTGCCGGAGGACGTAAGCGACACCGCCCTGGCCGAGCAGGTGCTGGCCAGGGGTATGTCGGTACAAGCGTTGTCGCGCTGGGCTGCGTCATCGCAGCGTCAGTCAGGTCTGCTCCTGAGTTTTACCAACTGCGCCACGACGGCTCCAGGCGAGCAGCTTGGCGCGTTGATCAGCAAGTTACTCAGTTGAGGTTGGCCTTGTTCAGGCCGAACAGCTCATCGGACGAGCCGGGGATCGCCTGGAAGGCCACATTGAGGCGATTCCAGCCATTGATGGCGACGATTAGGAACGACAAATCCGACAGCTCCTGCTCGGAAAACTGCTCAAGCGCACTCGCATACAGGCTGTTGGAGATACCATGAGGCGGCAGTTGGGTTAGGGCTTCAGTCCACTCCAGCGCCGCCCGCTCTACTGGCGAAAACAGCCCTGACTCACGCCATACGGCCACGTGGTGAAGACGCAGCTCGCGCTCGCCATGGATCTTGGCCTCTTTCACATGCATATCCACGCAGAACGCACAGCCGTTGAGCTGCGAAGCGCGCAACATGATCAGGTGGGCAAGATCGGCCAGTGGCGGTTTCTTGCTCAGTTGTAGGGTGAGTTCCACCAGTCTGTTGGACGCTTGGGGAGACAGCTTGAAGTAATCAAGGCGATTGTTCATGGGTAGTTGCTCGCAGTGGGTGGAGTTTGTTGGAGCCCACTGTAGCAACGCTTGGAATAGCCCCACAGGGCCAAGATGGTAGCTTCGAACTAGGCCATGTCTGTATCGAATACGCCATGAACACCCATCGAGCGGTATGGTCGAAGGGGCGCTATAGGCCGTTCATTGCCCTCCGCGAATGGCCGCAATGGGTCGGAAGCGGTCGCTCACGACTGACCGCTATCGTCCCATAGCTGCCGTTGGCGGAGGGCAGCTAACGGCCAAAAGCGGACGTAGGCAAAGTCCTTGGGGACTCTCAGGTATCGATGCCCCCCCGCCTGTTGGCGAGCACCGAGCTCTACGACTAGCTACCAGGTAGCTGAGTCGGTGCGAAGCAGGTCTATTAACTCCCGCAGGCCTGGAGGCATTTGCCGGCGGCCTGGGTAGTAGATGTGGAATGCTGGTTCAATGGGCGCCCAGTCAGGCAGTACGACCTGGAGCTCTCCCCGCGAGATGTAATCTGCGATGCGCTCCTCCGGGCAGTATGTAATGCCTCGGTCCGATAGCGCCATCTGAATGCCAAACTCGGTTTCGTTCACACAAAGCTGGCCAGGCACCTCAATCACTCGGTGGTCGCCTTCCTTCTCGAAGTCCCAGCGATAGATGACGCCTTGGCCAGTCCGAATCTGAATGCAGTTATGGTTCTTCAGATCCTCCGGCACCACGATCCTCGCTGTCCTGTTGAGGTAGCGAGGCGATGCCGCGGCAACCCAGCGCAGCCGGTCACTGATGGGCACAGCAATAAAGTCTTCAGCGATCGTCCCACCATACCTGATACCCGCATCAAATCCGGCGGCCAGGATGTCCACCATCCGGTCATCTACTGCGACCTCGACTGATACATCCGGATAGGCCTCCAGGTACTTCGGCAGCCACCGATTGAAGAGCAGTCGAGCGCCGTCACTAAGGACGTTGATACGCAGGCGACCTGCAGGACGGTCGCGATGCCGATCTACTTCCGCCAGCGCCCCTCCAATCTCCTGAAAACCGACAGCCAGACGCTTCGCCAAGCTTGCGCCAGCGTCTGTCGGAGAAACTGTTCGGCTGGTTCTGTTGAGCAGCCTTACTCCCAGGCGAGTCTCCAGATTTCGAATGGAATGACTGAGCGCGGACGTGGTGATACCCAGTTCAACGGCCGCCTTGGAGAAGCTGCGATGACTCTCCACCGCAAGAAAGGAATTCAGATCGGCTAAGTCAGCTCGTGACAGCTTTGTGGTCGGGAGTACTGGCATCGGGGCGACCTTAGTGTTGAGAAATTCTCAATGATTCATGAATAAAACCTAAACAAAGCGACTTATATTACAGTGTAACATTAAATAAATTCAACGATAGTTGATCTTAGTCCGCCATCCCCAGAAGAGCTTTCCCGTGTTTCACGTCTATCTTGGCCTTGCGTACCTATACGTCCTGTGGCGATTCATTCTCCCGCTTCCAATCTCGGAGGGCGGACGTACTGCCCTGGCTACCTTCCTGCTCGTGGTATCGAAGTACCACCTGATTCAGATCTGGGTATTCGGGACCATGTTCTCGCCCGAGATGCCACGGTGGGAAGTGTTGGTAGCCGGCTGGGCTTTCTGCTCGTTCGTTTTGCTGTTCGTCTTCGTGGTGCTGGCAGATCTGGCCAACGGCCTTCTGTCAGTCCTGCGGATACGTGCAGCCAAAAAACTGGTAGGGCCGAGCTGTCGATACCTGCCCGCAGCATTTGCCCTTCTTCTGTCGGCATTTGGCGTGTACCAAGCGGCGCAGGTGCCAGGCGTTCGCACTGTGGAAGTCAGGATCAAGAGTCTGCCACAGGCGATGGATGGCCTACGGGTGGTGCAGTTGACAGATCTGCACATCAGCAAACTCTTCCAGCTGCCTTGGGTAGATGCGGTAGTTTCCCGTACCAATGCACTCAACCCCGACCTGATTCTGATCACCGGCGATCTGATTGATGGGACAACCACTGATCGACAGCTCGATGTAGCTCCCTTGGCAAGACTGAAGGCTCGCCTCGGCATCATCGGCATTCCTGGCAATCACGAGTACTACTTCAACGAGCCACAGTGGCGCGCCGAGTTCGAGCGCCTCGGAATGCAGATCCTGCTGAACGAGCACGTAGTGATTGGAGCAAGCACCGAGTCGCTGGTCATAGCCGGTGTCACTGACGAAGCCGCCGCTCAATTCGGGATGGCTGGGCCGAACCTGAATGCCTCGCTTAGGGGAGTGCCAGAAACTGCTCCCATCATCCTCCTCAAACATCGACCAGCCGGTGCAGATCGCTCCGCCCAAGCAGGCGTAGCACTGCAGCTCTCCGGTCACACCCACGGTGGAATGATCAAAGGACTGGATCAGGTAGGCCGCTACGCCAACGAAGGTTTCATCTCCGGCGCCTACCAGGTGGGTGCGATGACTCTCTACACGAGCAATGGAGCGGGTCTCTGGAATGGATTCCCCATTCGTCTCGGCGTGCCAGCTGAGATCACCGAACTCATTCTTCGCGTGGATTCGTCCACCTAATCCCAATCCAGGAGATTCCAAATGGGTCATCCAGCTATCCGCCAGAACAGAGTTGCGGTCATCACCGGGGCTGCAGTCGGGATCGGCTATTCAATTGCTAGTCGCCTGTCCCAGTTGGGGATGAAAGTTGTCCTATTCGATAAGGACCAGACCGCACTCGACGCTGCAGTACTGTCGCTGTATGGCAAGAATGCAAATGCTCAGGTGGCCACCGTCACTGGGGATGTAACGTCTCCAAGCGCATTGCAGGAACTGTTTACTGTGGCCCGAGAGTTCGGCGAAGTGTCTTTCGTGGTCAACAATGCCGCCATTCTCAAAGGGGCGGGTCCCTGGAACGACCAGGAACAGTGGCGTAAGACGATGGAGGTCAACTTCTGGGCGGTCCTGGCAATCCAGCAGCTGTTCGTCGATTACCTGCTCACTCACGACTACCCTGCCGCAATTGTGAATGTTGGCTCCAAGGAAGGAATTACCACCCCTCCAGGAAACACCGCCTACTCCGTTTCGAAGGTCGCAGTGAAGGTGCTGACCGAGCACCTTGAACATGAGCTGCGCGAGCGTACCGATAGCCGAGTATCGGCCCATTTACTGATTCCCGGCTACACGTTCACACCGATGAATTTTCCGTGTATGGCGGCCGGCTCCGCAAAACCCAACGCGCCATGGACAGCCGATCAGGTCGTTGATCGCTTGTTAGAGGGCCTGGCTCGTAGCGACTTCTACATCTTCTGCGAGGACAACGAAGTCAGTCGCGAGCTGGATCAGCGACGCATGCAGTGGAGCGCAGACGACCTTATCCAAAACCGGCCTGCCTTATCTCGTTGGCATCCCGCGTACCGCGAGCAGTTCAACGCGTACATCGCTGATGAGGCCCCGCCGCAGTAACCCCATCGAAGTGCGCTGAAGCGCAGCAACCTCTTACTGCTCCTTTGCACTGCACACTCTCTGCAGGTGTGGGCATCTTTTTTCCGAGAATTTCCATGGCCTCGATATCCAGCGCTTCACCGCGCACCTCAGACAGTTCAGAAATTCACGCCCCGCATGGCGTAGCAACTGCGATAGTCACCCTCGGGCTTGGAGGCCTTTTCATCGGTACCGGTGAGTTCGTTTCGATGAGCCTCTTGCCCGGCCTGGCCGAAAGCACCGGGGTGTCTATACCAACGGCAGGCAGCTACATCAGCGCGTATGCGCTGGGTGTTGTGATTGGCGCTCCGCTGATCGCGATCCTGGCAGCACGCACGTCTCGAAAAGCCCTTTTGATTGCCCTCATAGCACTATTCGCCATTGGCTACGCCGCCAGTGCTGTTGCATGGGACCACTTCAGTCTGCTGTGCGCACGCTTTCTGGCAGGCCTACCTCATGGCGCATACTACGGCGTTGCCTGCCTGGTTGCTGCCGCCATGGTGAGTGAAGGGCGAAAGGCGCAAGCGGCTGGATATGTAATGGCCGGTCTTGCGGCCGCCAACGTGATAGGTGTGCCCGCGGCGACCTGGATAGGTCAGACCTTCGGCTGGAGAGCAGCGTTTGGATCACTCGCTGTAGCTGGTATCGCCACAATGCTCTTGTTCTGGCTGTACGTCCCGTCGGTACCGCGTGATCCGAACGCCAGTCCTAGGGCCGAGCTGAGTGGGCTCAAGCGCCCATTGATATGGCTGACGCTAGCGACTGCCTCGATCGGTTTCGGTGGCATGTTCGCGGTGTACAGCTACATCACGCCAACGCTGACCGAGATGACTGGCTTCTCGATCAACCAGGTGCCGATGGTGCTGGCCTTATGGGGTATCGGCATGATCGCCGGCAACCTGGTTGGCGGCTGGTTAGCGGACCGAGGCCTGATCCGAGCCATCTTCGCCATCATGGTGTGGAACGTGATTTTCCTGACGCTGTTCTCCCTGTTCGCTCCGTCGAAGGTTGGGACCCTCGCGGTCCTGTTCCTGGTGGGCTGTGGCTTCGCTCTGGTACCTGCTCTACAGGTGCGCTTGATGAATGTCGCCGGGCACGCACAAACACTTGCGGCCGCCCTCAACCACAGCGCCTTCAATATCTCCAATGCAATGGGGGCGAGCCTCGGCGGGATGTCTATCGCCATGGGCCTGGGCTGGGCATCAACGGGCTGGGTTGGAGCCCTGCTTGCGCTCCTGGGCATCGTGGCCATGGTCATTTCCGTGATGGTGGAAAGAGCGGCAAGAACCACATCGCAGCCAAGGTGATCCCATAGATCAAAGGGCACTCCGCTGCTTCCAATCTGTTTTGTTAATCCCTGGTGAGGTAACCATGACGAACCACCAACCTATGATCGAGCTGTCCGACGGGAACCTGATTCCTCAACTGGGACTGGGCGTCTGGCAAGCGAGCCAAGGGCAAGCCCGTACAGCTGTCAGCCAAGCGCTACAGATCGGATACCGCCACATTGATACCGCCTCGATCTATGAGAACGAGGAAGGTGTCGGAGCAGGCCTGCGTGACTCCGGTGTCGACCGTGAGAGGGTCTTCGTAACCACAAAAATCTGGAACGCTGACCAGGGATTTGAAGCCTCTGGCAAAGCTCTGGACGAGAGCCTGGCTCGGCTCAAGCTGGAATACGTAGACTTGCTGCTCATTCACTGGCCGGCGCCGGCGAAAGGGCTATTCCTTGATACCTGGAAGGCGATGATCGAGGCCAAGAAGCAAGGCAAGGCTCGCTCCATTGGCGTCTCGAACTTCAACCCAGATCATCTGAAGCAACTAATTGAGGTCACAGGAGTCGCCCCAGTCCTGAACCAGATCGAGCTGCACCCATACTTCCAGCAGGCTGACCTGCGCCGGAGCAACGCCGAACTCGGGATTCGCACCGAGTCCTGGAGCCCCTTGGCGCAGGGAAAAGCAATCGATGATCCGCTAGTACGCGAAATTGCTGCGAAGCATGACCGCACGTGCTCTCAGGTAATCATCCGCTGGCATCTGCAGCTCGGCCTAGTGGTCATTCCTAAGTCGGTCACGGAAGCTCGCATCCGAGAAAACCACCGCGTGTTTGACTTCGAATTGTCTGCCGATGAGATAGGGGCAATTGCCGCTCTCGACAGAGAGCAGCGACTGGGGCCAGATCCAGTCGTACTTGGCTGAGCTTTTTTCTTTCGTCTTGAAACAAGCAGGCGATTAGCTTCTAGCGGGTTGTGACCGTCTGCTTTTGGCCGATAGCAGAAATCCATGGAGGGCTGCTTTGGGTCGGTTAGCGCCTCTGGCGCCGAGCTGACCATCCTTGTCCTCCCTCACATGGAGCACAAGACATGAACACCATTACAACCAGCAGACGTCAGCCTTGGAACAAAGGAAAACTGGTCGGGCAAAAAGCCCCACTCCGACTGAAAGATATCTGGGCTATTCGAGTGAGGCTTCAAATCGCGGAGGAAACTCGTGATTTGGCTCTTTTCGATCTGGCCATCGACAGCAAGCTACGAGCCTGCGATCTGACTAAGCTTCGCGTCCGCGACGTTGCTCATGGGGAGCACGTGTCATCGCGAGCGATAGTGATGCAGCAGAAAACTCAGCGCTCCGTACAGTTTGAGATTACGGAGCAAACTCGGCTGGCCCTACAGGCCTGGATACATCAAGCCCATCTGCACAGCGAGGATTGTCTTTTCCCAAGCCGGCTACACGCCTCAGAGCATCTATCCACCCGGCAGTACGCCCGAATCGTGAAAGCGTGGATAAAAGCTATTGGTCTTGATCCAGCCATGTACGGCACCCACACGATGAGACGTACGAAGGCATCGCTGATCTATCGCAGGACGAAGAACCTGAGAGCAGTTCAGCTCCTACTCGGTCATACAAAGCTTGAAAGCACGGTGCGATACCTGGGTATTGAGGTCGATGACGCATTGGAAATGGCGGAGCAGACTGAGGTCTGAAAGCGTTTAGCGACGGTCGAGGTATGACCGTCGCTAAGCGACCCAAAGCAGCCATTGGTGAATGGCAGGATTCAGCCAAAAGCCGTCGCGTGCTACCGATAGCCCTGCCCTCCTAGTGAGCCGTTGAGGACCCAGCATCTTTTATTCAATCTGATTACCCACCAAGAACAAACCCAGGCCGATCAGGCAAACCACTAACTGAGTAGCGCCCAGCGTGGTCACAGGGGCGAAGTCCAATATTGAGACCAGCCAGGTAGTGATCGCCGCCGCACCCATGGTCAGGAAGCCGAGCAACGCGGAGGCCAGGCCCGCTTCGTTGCCGAACGGCCCCATGGTGATAGCGGTGCCAAGCGGGTTGGCCAGGCCCATGCCCCAGAGAAACGTGACCATCGACAACGAGTACCAGGCCAGGCCGGGCTCGCTCGGGGCGATCAACAGCAGGCCGCCAGCCAGCGCCGCGATTGCGAGGCCGAAGCTGGCGACCCGGCGGCTGCCGAAGCGCCGGGCCAGGCGTGGCGTGGCCAGACCGGCCGCGAATACCACGAATACGGTCGCAGCGAAGTACAGCCCGGCCTGCAGAGATGACAATCCCATACCGCTCATCAGGATCGCCGGTGCCGCACCGAAAGAGGCGAACAGGCCACTCATCAGAAGGCTCACGGCTCCGGCGGGCAGAATGAAGCGTCCGTCGCCGAGCAGGCGGCCGTAAGCCGCCATCACCTGTGGCACGGACTGCATGACGCGGCGTTCGAATGGCAGGGTTTCGCCAAGGCCACGGGCGTAAAAGAACGCGATGACGACGGCGGCAATTCCCACCATCACGAAGATTGCCCGCCAGCCCAGGGCGGTGGTCAGCAGGCTGCCTATCAGCGGTGAGAAACCGGGGGCCATAGCGGTAGCGATCATGGTCAGCGACAGGGCCCGCGCCAGCGTTTCGCCTTCGAACAAATCACGGGCGATGGCCCGCGCCAACACCGCAGCGGCGCAGACGCCCAGGGCCTGGATCACCCGACCGGTTATCAGCATGCCGAGCGAATTCGCCAGGCCGGCCACCAAGGTGCCGATCACGAACAGCGTGAGCCCACCGAGTACCAGGCGCTTGCGGCCGAAGCGATCGGCCAGTGGCCCTACCACCAGTTGCGCGAGCGCGAAGGTGATGAAGAAGCTGGAGAGCGTCAGCCCGAGCTCGCGGGAGGACACCCCCAGTTGCTGGCCGATCTCCGGGAAAGCCGGAAGAATGATATTGGTGGACAGGATGCTGATCGCCGACAGCCCCGCCAGCAACGCAACCATCCTGCCCGTCAGCGCGGTACCGCCATGCAGGGGCAACACACTCGTCACGCCTTCTGGCCGCACGCTCATCACACCCCCTCCCAGCGACGAAACAGCACGCTTGCATTCACACCACCAAAGCCGAAGCCATTGGACAGTGCATGGGTGATCGACATCGGCCGGGCGTTCAACGCGACCAGGTCGAGGCCCGCGGCGACTGCGTCCGGGTTGATGAGATTGAGGGTCGGCGGCGCGATCTGGTCACGCAACGCCAGCACGGTGAAGATCGCTTCGATCCCGCCGGCGGCTCCCAGCAAATGGCCCGTGGCGGATTTAGTCGAGCTGATCGCCACGCCCGCATTGGCCCCGAACAGCGCCTGAATTGCTGCCAGCTCACCTTTGTCACCAACCTGTGTGGAAGTGGCATGGGCGTTGATGTGCTGCACGTGCTCAGGCTTCACGCCTGCCTGCTGCAGCGCCAGTTGCATGGCACGCCGCGCGCCGCTGCCGTCTTCGGGGCCCGCGGTAAGGTGATAGGCATCGGCGCTGGAACCATAACCCACCAGCTCGGCCAGCGGCCTAGCGCCGCGCAGCAGCGCGTGTTCAAGTGACTCGATCACCAGCAGCCCGGCGCCTTCGGCCATGACGAATCCGTCGCGGTCACGGTCGAAGGGGCGCGACGCCTCCTGCGGCCGCTCCGCATAACCGGTCGACAGCGCGCGAGCGGCCGCGAAGCAGCCCAAGGTAACGCGGTCGATCGCAGCTTCCGTTCCGCCACACACCGCGATATCGGCTTCGCCACTTCTGATTAGCCGGGCTGCATCGCCAATGGCCTGTACGCCGGCCGCGCAGGCGGTAACCGGCGCACCAAGCGGGCCCTTGAAGCCATGGCTGATCGACACGTGCCCCGCTGCCATGTTGGCTAGAAACGACGGTGCGGTGAACGGTGATAGCCGGCGTGGCCGACGCGTGTCGGTAATGCGTACGGCCTCGGCAATAGCGCCGAAACCGCCCACCCCCGATGCGATTATCGTCGCCGTGCGCTGCCGCGCCTCTTCCGTTTTCGGCTGCCAGCCCGCTTGTTGCAAAGCCTCGTGCGCGGCCAACAGTGCGAACTCGATGAAGCGGTCCATCTTCTTGCGTTCCTTGGCCGCGATGACAAGATCGGGTTGGTAGCCAGCGACCGCGTCCTCCTCCTGCGTGGGCACTTGCCCGCCGGCCGTTATCCCTGTGCCCTCGGTGATGGCCACCGGCAGCGTACGAATGCCCGAACGCCCGGCCAGCAAACGTTGCCACACCGTTTCGGTCCCGCAGCCCAGCGGGCCAACGATACCGACACCGGTTACCACGATGCGCTGGTGCTTTTGAAAATTGATCATTGCAGCCTCTCAGATTGGCGGCGAGCAGTTGGGCACCACTCGCAACTGAATCAAGCATGTGCTTCTTGCATTTCGGCGCTCGGACGGATCCTGAACCAGATGGCGTACATTGCCGGCAGGAATACCAGCGTCATGATGGTGCCGACGAAGGTCCCGCCAATCAGGGTGTAGGCCAGGGTGCCCCAGAACACCGAGTGCGTGAGCGGAATGAAGGCGAGGATCGCCGCCAGTGCCGTCAGCAGCACCGGGCGGGCGCGCTGCACGGTGGCCTCGACGACTGCCTGGAACGGGGCAAGCCCTTCGCGCTCGTTGTGGTGGATCTGCCCGATCAGGATCAGCGTGTTGCGCATCAGGATCCCTGACAGCGCGATCAAGCCGACCAGTGCGTTGATGCCGAACGGCTGCTGGAACAGCAGCAGCACCGGCACGACGCCAATCAGGCCCAGCGGTGAAGTGAGAAACACCATGACCATGGCCGAGAGCGAGCGCACCTGCAGGATGATGATCAGCAGCGTCAGGGCAATCATGATCGGCAGCAACGGCACGATCGCCTTGCTGGCCTTGCCGGACTCCTCGATGGCGCCAGCCATCTCGATGCGATAGCCGGCCGGCAGCGTCTCGATGATCGGTTGCAGGTCCTTCCAAACGGCAGTGGACACGTCCGGCGGCTGCAGCCCCTCGGCAATGTCGCCGCGCACGGTGATGGTCGGCGTACGATCACGGCGCCGCAGGATCGGGTCCTCCATGCGTATATTCACCTCGCCGACCTGGGACAGCGGAATGCGCTGGCCCGCTGAGCCAACCAGCGTGAAACCTGCGATCTTCTCTGGGTCGAGGCGAATTTCTCCCGCCGCGCGACCGACTACCTGCACAGAGCGGATGTCCTCGCGCACCGAGGTGATCGGCACGCCGCTGAGCAGGAACTGCAGTTGCTGCGCCACGGCATTGGAGCTCAGGCCAACGGCCTGCAGACGATCTTGATCCAGAGAGAAGTGCAACGTCGGCACCAGCGGGCCCCAATCGGCGTTCACCGTGCGCATCATCGGGCTGGCCTGCAACACGGCCTGCACACGGCTGGCAATCTCGCGCAGTTGCACAGCATCCGGCCCCATCACCCTGTAAGCCACCGGGTAAGGTGAATACGGACCGAACACCAGTTGCGTGACGCGCACCTTGGCCTCAGGCGCCAGCCCTTCGGAGGCCGCCTCACGGATGCGCAGCTTGAGGGCTTCACGAGCCTCCTGGCTATCCGTCAGCACCACGATCTTGGCAAACGACGGGTCAGGCAGCTCCGGTGCCATAGCCAGGAAAAAGCGTGGCGGGCCTTGGCCGATATAGCTGGTGACGATCTTGGCTTCTTCCTGCTTGCGTAACCACGACTCGACCTTTATAGCCGTGGCATTGGTCTGCTCGATGGACGTGCCATAAGGCATCTGCAACTCGACCAGCACTTCCGGGCGGTCGGACGTCGGAAAGAACTGCTTCTTTACCAGCCCCATGCCCAGGACGGCCACTACGAACGCGGCGATCACCACGCCGGCCACCAGCCATTTGTGCGCGATGACGCGCCCCAGCAGCCTGCGAAAGCGGTTGTAATGGCGCGTGTCGTAGATCGCCGCATGTCCACCCTCGACCTGCTTGATGCCGGGCAACAGCTTCACGCCCAGATAGGGCGTGAACGCCACGGCCACCACCCAAGAGGCGATCAGCGCGATGCCAACGATCCAGAACATGTTGCTGGTGTACTCGCCGGCCGTGGACTGCGCGAAACCGTTCGGCATGAAACCGATGGCGGTGACCAGCGTGCCGGAGAGCATCGGCGCCGCGGTGTGGCTCCAGGCGTAGGCCGATGCCTTGAAGCGGTCATAGCCCTCTTCCATCTTCACCACCATCATTTCGATGGCGATGATGGCGTCGTCCACCAGCAGGCCCAGGGCAAGGATCAGGGAACCCAGGGTAATGCGGTCGAAGTTCTTGCCGGTGGCCGCCATCACCACGAAGACGAGGGCCAGGGTCAGTGGCACGGCGGCGGCCACCACCACACCCACGCGCCAGCCCATGCTGATGAAGCAGACCAGCATCACCACCAGCAGGGCGACGAAGAACTTGACCATGAACTCATCGACGGAAGAGCTGATGTTGACCGCCTGGTCGGTGACCTTGTCCAGCGTCATGCCCAGCGGCATGGCGTCATTGATGCTCGCTGTTTCCGCGTCCAGCGCCGCGCCGAGGTCGAGACCGTTCCAGCCCTCGCGCATCACCACGCCAAGCAGCAGCGCGGGTTCGCCAGCGTTGCGCACCAGAAAGGTGGCGGGATCTTCGTAGCCACGCTCCACGGTTGCCACATCAGCCAGTTTCAGGGTCCGGCCCTGCACGGCGATCGGTGTGTCCCGAATCTTCGCCAGCGTGTCGAACGCGCCATCCAGGCGCATCACCACTTGCGGGCCGGAGGTTTCCACCGAGCCGGCTGGCGTCAGCGCGTTCTGGCTGTTGAGTGCAGCGAAGATGTCCTGTGCAGTCACGCCCAGCGTCGCCAGCCGGTCATGGGAAAAGGACACGAAAATGCGCTCGGCCTGTTCGCCAATGATGTTGACCTTCTTCACCCCCGGCACATGCAGCAGACGCTGGCGCAGCGACTCGGCCTCGCGGACCAGTTGGCGCTGGGGTTCGCCGTTGGCCTTCAGGGCATACACCGCGAAGGTCACATCCGAGAACTCGTCGTTGATCATCGGCCCGATGACGCCAGCCGGCAAGCTCTTCGCTTCATCTCCGAGCTTCTTGCGGGCCTGGTAGAACTCCTCCTGCACCTGCGAAGGCGGTGTGCTGTCGAGCAATGACACCATGGTAAACGCCAGGCCCGCGCGGGTGTAGGTTTCGCTGCGGTCGTACCAGCGCAGCTCCTGCATGCGCTTTTCCAGCGGTTCGGCCACCTGATCCTGCATTTCCTGAGCAGTAGCGCCCGGCCAGGCAGTGATGACGGTCATCTGCTTGACGGTGAATGGCGGATCTTCGGCGCGCCCCAACTGGAAGAACGCCAGCGTGCCAGCCAGCGCGATCAGCAGAATGAGAAACAGGGTGATGGCACGCTCGCGAACCGCCAGTGCCGACAGGTTGAAGCGGCCTTCGCTCATGGCTGGCTCCCGGCGACTGCAGGTGCCTGGGCAACGCGCACCTCCTGATCGTCATGCAACAGGTGCGCGCCCAGCGCCACTACCTGCTCGCCCGCGCTCAGACGGCCATCGACTCGCGCCGTCTGATCGCCGATCCCCACAACCCGCACCGGCCGCCAAGCGACTTTCGCCGGCTCACCAGCGACCACCCAGACGCCGGGACCATTGCCCGGATCGTACAACGAGGCGGCAGGCACCTGCAGCGCCTGGCCTGTATCGCTCGCCGCTGCAATATCGAGAGTGATGGTAGCGCCTAGCGGGGCATTGGCCAACGCGCCGTCGAGCACGTAACGGGCCTCGAAGGTACGCGTGGTGGCATCGGCGGCCTCGGAAAGCAGACGCAGCCTCGCCGCAACCGAGGCGCCGCTGCTGCCATACAGAGCCGCCTGAGCGGTCGAACCCGGCACCGGTCGCAGGGTTTCGGGCAGGTGCACGATGGCTTCACGCTTCCCTGCTCGCGCCAGCCGCACCACTGCCTGCCCGGCGCTGACAACCTGGCCGGGCTCTGCCAGGGTTTCCATCACCACACCGTCGGCATCGGCCAGCAAGGCGGCGTAACCCCTGGCGTTGCGCGCGACATCGGCCTGGGCTTGGGCAGCGCTGAGCTGCGCCTTGGCGGAATCGGCGGCAGCCTTGATCTGATCGTAGGTCGAAGCCGATACCGCCCCGGCAGCGACCAGCCCGCGGTAA
>Ga0065704_10070336_pt1 | contig 31719 bp, 13 predicted proteins | sample SwiRhicommuniRL2_FD_59091 | JGI IMG/M metagenome (GOLD analysis project Ga0065704, IMG submission 59091) | Switchgrass rhizosphere bacterial communities from Rose Lake, Michigan, USA - RL2 v2 (version 2) | ecosystem: Host-associated > Plants > Roots > Rhizosphere > Soil | place: East Lansing, MI | reverse complement strand
TATATATATATATCTGACAATTATAATTAGGTATGACAAGGAATAAAAGGTTGTTAACTTGTAGAAACCATTGATTATAACAACAGTTAGCCTTAGAACCCGAAGTTAGTAAGTTGGATTCTAACCCTTAGATTCTAACCCTTAGATTCTAACCCTTAGATAAACCCTAGTTATAACCCTTAGATTCGAACTCTTTGATACAACTTCGAGTTCACGGACCAGCATCGACCATAATATATTACAGATTTGCTAGGGTTCCGCATAATGAAAGTGAATTATACGAATTATATGTTGACAAATCACAGTTTATAATATTGTACAGCAAGTACCTTTTGCCTTTTCATTCACCAATAAACTTGTTCTCGTAGCATATTCAAAAATGTCGTCCACTCCCTCTCCTGTGAGGGCCGAGCTTTCCAAGTAAACCTTTGCTCCCAATACTCTGGCCACAGCTTCACCCTGATCAAACTGTACAAACCGGATTCTGTCCTTCGTGCTTGTCCTTAAATCCTTCTTCAACCCTATTAGTAAATATGGAGTACCAGGACAATGTTCCTTGACTTCATGGATCCATTTCGACCGTGTGTTATCCAAGGAATTGGGTGTATCTAGAGCAAAACCAATAAGTATGACATGGGAATTAAAGTAACTCAAGGGTCGTAAACGTTCATATTCTTCCTGACCAGCAGTGTCCCATAATGCAAGTTGTACTGCTTTTCCATCTATCCTACAGTCAGTAACATAGTTTTCAAACACTGTAGGATGATATTCCGTGGGAAACTCTCCTAGAGTAAACACGTATAATAATGAAGTCTTTCCACAGGCCCCATCTCCAACGATCACCAACTTTCTTCGTGTTGTCTCCACCATATAGCCAACTATCAGAAAAACGTTTTAGCGTGTGGTGAACCTGTACGCTTTAATTAGTGTATTCTTACCAAGGTGCTAGATCTCTGATACTACGCCTGGCGAAATCTCCGATCTATATCGTATAAATCTCTCTCTTAATCGCTCACTCTGTTCTAAAATGTTCTATTCTTGTCGCGTAAACACCAGCCTCAATTAAATGGGTGACGGTAATAACGGAAGACAAATGTCGCAAATATTGTGTTACAAAGACTCTAAAGATTGCCTAATGTAATAATCATAGCACTATGACAGTGACGTGGAAGGAGAAGAATTTTCAACAATTCAATGATTTGGGATCTTGCGCAGTTGGCCCAAGGTGTCTTCTTTATGTGTAGGAATCCACTGTTCTGTGTACTCCACTTATCTACAGGTCTTAAACAATGGATTTCTGTATGTACGTCACCAAGAGTGAATTCTGGTGGTGATGCCAATGTGTAGGAGTTGAAGGCTCGTCCTTGGCAAGTATTTACGAGCGGAGTTATTGTTCGAGGTAGTAGCGTTGGTAAAACTGACACAAAGGACTGGGAAACAGAAGAGGGTGATATTTAGCAAATACTGAGCGTAGCGAAGTATTTGTGAATTAGAAGAGTTCAAATAGTGAATAGTGAATAGTGAAAGGTGAATAGTGAGTGTGAGTACAGCAATACTTCGCTCTCGTCTTAAAGTGACATTTCAGTACCCTCAGTGACATAGTGACACTTAGTAAGGGTCTCGTCTTATAGCGACATTATAGACTACTCATATTTTAGCGACATTCAGTATTCTCAGCGGTTTAGTGACATTTAGTAACGGTCTCTCGTCTTATAGCGACATTTCACTATCCTCACCAACTTCTCATATCACTAATGGTTTGAAGAATTGCTCAAGCTTCAATCGAGCTTTAATGCGTGCGTGAAAGAATATGAATCGATGAAGCTGCGCCTATGTTGGCGTCATACTTTATATTCCCAAAGAGTGCAGTTCTTGAAAGAAACAATGCATTTTCGTTGTCCATTCTTGCAATATTTCCACAACTGCGAGGTAATTATATTCAATGTCTAGAAGATATTTTTACGATTTTTTAGTGTAATTAATGCAATTTTTCTCAAAGAATGTAATTAATTGCATCTAAAATAAGAATAAAATTCGTAAATTTGTTACAATTGACGAACTAAGGATACAAGAGGTACGACATTTTCGGTATATGTCGTGGGCTTGATTTCAAGACCGTGTTTGTCCATATCGTTCCAAGGTGGAGTGTTTAGAGATGTGATTTGGTTGCGAAACTTCGATTTTGGCCAGATGTTTGCGAAAAATCTATTGTACTTTATTACCTGTTCAGACAACGAAGCTCAGCCTTCAAACTACGGTATGCAATGTACAACTAAAATATCGTGACAACGAGGCTCAGAGTTCAAACTGCAATAAGGATGCTTAATAAATAGTGGGTGCTCAGTATTTATTGGGTAGTCCTCATTGCAATTCTTGATATTCTCTAAGAAAATGGTGAGTTTCTTACTAAAATCAAATTGAGCATAGCAAAGTATTCAACAATTCACAAACATTGCATTAAATCTCACTAATAGTAACTAATATTGACTAAAATTGACTAATATTGAGTAATCTTCACTAATCTTCACTAGTATTACTTACACTTCTATAAAATAGTTCGCTGCATTCAATATACAAAACTCTCAGGGTTACGTAACCAACACTCCATAATATTGTGGGGAATTAGTAGTTATAATTACTGGGAATTTGTATATGATATAGTGGGGGCTATTTAAAGTTTGTGTAGATGTAAAATTAGATAGTAGAGACAATTTTGGTCAATATTCATCTGGCTGAATCTACTGATAGAAACCTAAAGTTAAATATTTTCAGCTATAAATAATGAGAACTATGGGGGAAGCTCATCCTGGAAATAATAAACTACCGGTATTCATAATTTATTGAATACTTCTCATTACGATTCTTGTTATTTTCTTACTAAATACATACTAAGGACAGCAAAGTATTTAAGAATTCACTTAGACTCGCTAAATCTCCACGAATATTAGCTTCTCTGCCGTCAGTATTCAATACTAATTATTCAAAACTCTTCTAGTCCACAAATACTGATTGTAGCAAACTATTTGCTCAATAGAGCTCATTACTTTGTCGTAATAACCGCAACTTCTAAGTAGTTTTAGAATATTATCACTGATGAGATTGTGCTTGAATTATATGACCTCGTTTCGCAGTCCGAGATTAAGTATATTCTAGATGTTCGTTTCTCTCGAGTGTTCAGTTATATAGATCTCATTGGAACAACTTCTCGTCACTTAGACAGATAGTAGACAACTCTCGTCATTAGACAACTTTCTTCACTACACTAGTCTCATCATTACACAACTCTCACTTCGTTCGAACCACTCCCTTCGAGCGACTTCGAGCCACTTCATTCGGGTCTCACTATATCTTATAATATATTACATTATTTAATGTCGGTTTGAGTAATCTCACTATTTCCATAATCTCACTATTTCCATAATCTCACTATTTCCATAATCTCACTATTTACATCATCTCACTAATTCCATAATCCCCTACCGTTTGGTGCAATGTTAGAGTTGGAAAAATTATCCATTCCAGTCCCAAAAGATTTTAAAAGAGAAGCATCTGGGCGAGGCCCAAGTAATCCTGATGTGTTTGCTATATTGGCGGGATTGGTTTCTGGTGCTGTGTTGAAATCCTTAAGCCCTGCTTTGATATGTGTCACAGTTCCGTAATCATCATATATGAAGTCGAATTGATAAGTCTGTGAGTTGCGGAAAGCTCCCAAGAACTGGTTAATACTAATAGTAGTATCACCTAAAATCGTCTTGGTAGTCAGGAATAGCTTTAGCAATGGAGCGACTCCAAAGTCAAGCTGGTTGGTGTTTTGTAACATTTGGTAGCCATTGTAAGCTGCTGCTTGGATTATTTCATTATCCATAGATCCATTTGCCATATTTGGATTTGTACCCGAATTAGTCATATTGTTAGTCATATTCGCCATACCAGGTCCATTATTTATGTTTGCATTAGGTATCGAACCAACGTGTCCGACATTTCCCCATAGTGTACTCGTATTGTTGGCACCTAAACTGGGATTTCTGCCCCAAATTGAATTGTTGCGTGGTGCAGCAGGTGGGTTCCATACATTAGAGGCAGCGCCAGCAACAGGAGGAGGTGGATTATTGCTTGCTTGGAATGGATCGGTCGATCCCAAATTAACCTGGAATGGATCTGGCGGCGCATTCATGTTTGTTCCTTGGAAAGGATCTGCCACGCCTATTGGGTTAATGTTTTCTGAGCCAAATCCATTGAATGGGCTAAATCCATTATTGTTAAATTGTGTTGGGAATGTGGAAGGATTTGAAGCGGAATTTAATCTCGATTTGCTGCCCCATGGTGACATATTCGTACCTCCAAGGGTGTTAGGATAGTTGCCACCTGTACCATATAATAGACTGTTGTGTGTGTTAGGAGATACGTTATTATTCATGAGTGGGACAGTGCTTGGTAAAATACTGACCGGTCCTGGCGAAAGCAGAGATGGAATGAATCCTCCTTGGTTTAAATTGTCATTGGAGGAAAGATATTGTGAAGAAAGCCCTGGAGTGCCTGATTGATTAGACATAGACCCTGGTCGAGCTTGGTACAATTGTTCAAGTATGTGATTCTTCTTAGGCGACTTGCTTGGAGATGTAGTGATGTCTTCTCCAATAGTAGAAGAAACAGCTCTTTCAGCAATTTCTGCTGCAGAGCGTGCTAATAGTTCTTGCTCGAATTGTTCTCGTCTTGCACGATCGACGAGTTCTTCATTTTGTTTTTGCAAGCGTTGATGTTCACGTTCATCGTCTCTCTGTTTCTTCACAAATTCTTTTTGTCTGCGTTCCTCTTCCTTGCGTTTGCGCTCTTCTTCGACCTTCTTCTTTCTTTCTTCCTTCAACTTTTTGGATTCATCTTCCTTCTTACGCTGAGCTTCAACTTTCTTCTTGTGTTCCTCTTCTTTCCGCTTAATTTCCTCGATTCTCTTCTTCTTTTCCTCCTCACGTTTGAGTTTAGCTTCTTCCTTTCTGCGCTTTTGATCTGCTTTCAATGCTTCCTGTTTCTGCTTCAATACCTCTTCCTTTTCCTTCAACTCCTCTTCTTTCTTCTTTTTTTCTTCCTCTTTTTCCAATTGTTGAAGTCTTTTCTTTTCCTTAGCTTTCTCTTTCTGTTTCAATTTCTTGAGTTCACGTTCTTTTTTGGCATTCTCTTCTGCCTCCAACTCTTCAATCAATTTCTGCGTTCTATCTTCAGATAATTTCTCTTTGTATGCGTTCTTCAAACGTTCTTGGAATAATTTAATGACTTGAATTAAGAATAAACGACGGATTTCTTGCATCTTTTCTTCTTCCGAGATTTCGGACTCTGTATCGCTTCCACCCTCAGCTTCAGCTTCTACTTCGCCATCATCTTCTACTTCGTCATCGTCATCTTCTTCTGGTTCATCATCATAATCTATTATAATTTCGTCTTCCTCCTCTTCAAGTTGGTTTCCCCCAATTTGTTCCAAAACCTCTTCTTCATTTTCGTGGTTTGGGTATACATTGGAAGGTTGGAAGTTTGCATTATTAAGGATCTTTTGTGAGATTTCCGCTGTTTCGATATCATCTTCATCAGTCCACGCCGGTAAGGGCTCCCTCTTTGCCGGATTTTCTCCTAAAAGATTTTCTCTCGCCGTGCGAGATTCGGAGAGTGATTCCATCATATCGATGAATGAGAGGCCATCATTTTTCAACAAATCTTCTGCAAAACTTGAAAGTCCCTGGTTTAGTTGATCGTTAAACTTGTTAGAAAGGATTTGACGTGAATTAGAATCGATGGATCCATTGTTGACCGTTGGTGGTACTAACGCATTGGATGTATTTGCAGTCGCTGAGGTAAATATTTTCCCCATGTTTTGTACAAAAGACATTCCTTTTTCCAACTGAACTTTATCAGAATTGTGCAAGTCCCTTAACATTTCCCTCAATGAGCCCGCTTTTTGTAGCAATTTTTGTTGATATATCGTGGTATTATTAGGATTGGAAGATGAGTCTTTTATCTTTTCAAAGTCAAGGTTTTCAAGCGCTTCAAAGAGCTTTGGATCCAACAATTTATGGAACAGCTTTTGAACTGCAGATATATCAGAGATCTCAAGTTTGCTGCTACTTCCCTCTGCACCGGGAATTTTGAACTGTAATTCTTCAATTCCTTTGCATAAATCTTCCACTTGAGCTAAGGCGTCAAAATTTAATTCCCCTTCCATCTTGCTATCTATCTCATGATTATCATCATTCTTAAGACTAGGTTGTGATTGAGATAGGCTGGGTTGTGTAATTATAGATCGATTAGTGACAGCTTCATGTATTGTGGGAACTTCTTCTGATTGTAATGATTCGTTATGGGAAGGAATATGGTCAAGGCTGTGGTCATGGTCAAAGCTGTGGTCATGGTCATGGTCAAGTTCTTGGCCAAGTTCATGGCTGTGGTCGTGTAAATGATCCTCATGAGCACATTCTTTGCTATGGTCATGGATCTGTTCAGTATGGTCCTGATTATGTTCAATGGTACTATAATTATGTTCATGTTGCTCGAGATTCTTCAATCGCTGTTGTCTTTTCTGAAGTTTGTGTTCTTCTTCCAACATATGGAAACCACCAAATAGTAACCCGGGCAAAGCATCCAAGTCATTTATATCTCGCACCTCATGAATGAAGTCTATAATGTCATCAAAATGGTTGTCATAAATGTTTTCTAACTCGTCTTCGATTATGTTATTCCTTCTGCCACAATATTTACATGTACAGTTATTGTTGATGCTGCCATTATTGACAGATGCACCATTATTTACAGTACCACTGGGTCCGTGATTGTTATGATGTGCTTGGTTGGCGGCTACTCGGGTTTCATTCTTAAAGATCTCCATTATGGATTTCTTGTCTATTTTGACAAGTTCCATCTTTTGTGGTTCATCCAACGATTCCCAAAACAATTTCAAATTCTCCTGTTCTTCAATAGTAGCACTATCCCAGATATTTGTATGGCGGAGATGTTCATGGTCATGGTGATGATCGTGGTCATGGTCATGTTCGTCCAAACTTTCCACCACTACATCTCCATTTGGGGCTTGTTTTATCACTCTCGACGTAGGATAATCGTCGTCCGGATTATTCAAGGTTGCGTGTATCTCTGAGTGTGCAGCTTTGGACTTTGTCTTACTCTTTTTTCTCTTCTTCTTCTTTCCAGTTTGTTCATTGTCGTTTATAACCCTGGCGGTTGACGGATCATTGTAATCGAAATGAATATTATCACCATTCTTAAATTGAGTCGCTGGCTCTGCCACTTGGCTATGGCTCTCCAGCATATTGTAGACTAACTAGTATTGATATATTAATCGGTTTATCAGGTAACCGTTTCTGTTTAAACAAGTATCGCTAACTGAGCCCAATTTTGCGCAGCGTTAAAAGTACACTTGTCGATTCGTTATATCCTTAAATCGTTGACCTGGATTGAAATGTGCTACCAAGTTATCGGAACGTCTTCTTACCGATTGGTCTGGGTCTTTCGCTTGTTAACTTTGCAAGTTAACTACTATTTCTTGCTCGATAAAATTTTTTAAATTGAAATCCTACACATAGACAAAGTAACTTGGGGCTTTTCTAGAGGGTTGGAACGATGAATATTTAGATACTGAGTGGAGATGTATAGAGACGATTGTTAAGACTAGTTGTGTTATCTAAGAAGTGAGGTCTGTGGCTACTATATTCTTAATTGAATTGATAATGTAATATAATACTTGGTGAACTGACTGATTCTTCGGGAAGAGTACGGTTAGAATTGAAATCCAGAGAATGTTCTATATAGCTTCTGGAAATTGTTAGTTTAACAGAGATTATGATTAAGTGGCTCTATTTTGCTGATGACTTTGTTGTGTATTAAAAACTGAGGTATATATTTACCATTTATAAGTACTAAGGTATTAGAAGGACCTTATTAGATTATTAGAAGGACCGTATTGGTATATTAGTAGATGAGTTTCTTTTTTTGAAGTTATAGAGTACTATGTACTACACTACATAGTATGAAACTGGTTGTATTTTGTTTAACAAGTGTCCTTTCACTATAAACTGATTCTGCGATGCTACTACTCTGCTACTATTCTGTAGTTTCTGTAGTTTCTGTGGCTTCTGTATCTTCTGTATCTTCTGTGGCTTCATTCTTTGGGTTCAACTTCTTCTTAAGCTCTTCATTTTCAACAACAACAGCTTCAACCAACTCAGTCAATTTGTCGATCTTTCTGTAGAGTTCATAAAATTCCCATTTCAAACCGAGTTTGTTGGCTTGGTGAACAGGTTGAACTACAGCATCAATATCCTTGTCAAATTTGACTAGATCGATCCTGAACTCAGGGTCTTGGGTTTCACCATCTCTTTGGTCTATTAATGCCTGGCCAACTTCACTGTTACGTTCTTGAATACCTTCCCAACCACTGTTTGCGTCTACAGCATAGCCATCGGTTAAATCCCATTCGGAGTCAACTTCGTTGGCGTCATCTGGCAATCCTTTGAATCTGTTGTATTGGATCCGTCTGGCATTTCCTAGTTCGTAGATAGAAATGTACGACAATAAAGGAGAATAAATTGCCAACATGATCCAATAATTGATAGCCTTGAAAGCATGAGAACTGATAACGAAAGAAAGAGGCGACAAAATAAGTTCAATCAAGTTCAATGGAGGTACGTAAAGTTCTTGATCAGGTGCTCTGATGTAACGCAACGTTTTTTGGGCAACCAAGGCAAAGTACTCGTCAGTGGCATTTTCAACAATGGAAGCATATGCGGTAGAGTATAAAGCAATCAAGATATTCATCAAAATGACACTTAATACAAATGAGTAGATGTAGTAGAGAATAGATGCATAAGGTGGTACCAATTTCGCAACATCAGTAAAACTGGAACCCCCAATAACCGCCTTAACTAACGAGATAAGGATTCTCTTGGTGGATTCACTCTTCCCATCAGATGCGTCTAAACCAAGGAAACCTTGTAAGAACCCGATAATGACCACGAATAACAAGACAAAGAAAAGAAGCGATTCCTTCATCATGGTTTTGATAACAACAATCATAGCACCAACAAACTTCTGTGCATCCAAGTATAATAATAATCTGGACCACATCAATGGAGATGCACAAGAAAGAATCCGGAAAGAGATTTCGTCGTATCTGTCTCTAACAGGACCAGTCGAGTTCAAACTGGAGTATCTGAAGCCCATGGAGACTAAAATGATCACATACATGGAGTCATTGAATGCATTCCAGAAACCCAAGTAGTTTGACCCAACATGGTAGATTTTGACGATTTCGTCCAAGACCAATCCATAGGTGAACATATGAAATAAAACTTCACACACTCCCAATGGAGTAGTGTCTTCTTGGTTCAAATTAAGAATCAACGAAAACAACACCAAGTAGAACACACTGAAGAAAATTTCCAAGATATTCTGGTACAATGGGGTCTTAATTCTTGCTGGATCAAAGTGTGTACGAATGGAGTGTGAAGAGACGCCTTTGTACATAATGTATGAGTGAGGATCCGTGGACGATTGGACGATCCAACCACGCCATAACCACTTCACACAACGCTGGTATCCTGAAGAACCAATAACAATGGTTGAATGCATGTCCACAGCCAATTCCAATGCGCTAATTGGAGCCGCATCAACCTCATTCAAATTGATGGTGTATCTGTGGGTCAACATTCCAAGAAACAAATACTCGTCGTCGGCAGTTTGTTCAATAACATTAGCTGCCAAAGTCTGAGCAGCAACAGCACGAAGAGAGTACAACTCATTGTCACTCAATTCATACTCAGATTGTTGCCAGTACCAGTCACACACCTTCAACAAGCAGAAAACCAACGCACCACGATACTTTTGGGACGAAGTACCAGGTTTACCATCTCCTTTACCCCCAGCAGCCCGATAAACCAAGTCAAGAACATTGGAGTTAAGAATATTGGAATTTTGAGTTACCACATCCTTAGTATCAAACACAATTGGGATAACTTTATCGATCAACTTTTTCAAATTCAAACAGATCCGCAATGTTTGTCTACTATTTGGACAGTACTTGTCTGAATATCGCGATGAGACATCCAGCACCTCAGCTAAGGGAACCTCCAAATCAGCATTGCCTGTAGCCATAGTGATAATGATTTAGTTGTGACGAATAATCGAATTAATTACGGCTTTTTAGGTTATTTTTACACAATTTCAGGGGAGAATTTCATTTTTCAACCACTACATGAAACACACCTTAGGCGCGTCTAAGTAAATGGGATATACTGAGCGCAGCAAAGTATTTAATCCTTGTGGAGATTTAGTGAGTCTAAGTGAAAATTTAGTGAGTCTAAGAGAAGATATGTGACTTCAAGTGAATTTAAGCGAATATTATTGGAGTATTTGTGAATTCTTGTATACTTGGGTGCACTCGGTATACATATAGTGAGAAACTAACCAAATGGGACGATAACCAGAGGATACTTCCCAGCCTCAAATATAGTTACTAAGACTTGAATAGAAGATCTTGAAGGTCTTCATGTACAAATATATTGGATTAGTGATTTTTAGCGTTAAATAATTGCAACTGAGCCAAAATGAGCGAGTTCGAATTATGTTTATACAAAAATATCTAGAGACACTTGATTGAATCTTGAAGGTTTTCCACTTGGAATCTGTTTTACATACGGCACTTTTAAGAGATTAGGATTATGGAAATAATCGGCCGTTGTATGGAATCTTGGATTGAATCTTGGTTTCTGCTATTCACAGTTGGGTGCAAAAAGTACTATAAATATATGGATATAAATTACTGATTAGCATGTGAAGCCTCTAGAGGACCCTTTACTATAATTTTGAATGATATTTGAAATGATTAGCAAGAGAAGCCTGCTTCTCTAAAGAACACTTTTGGTATAGCACAGTAGAACTGGTATTGAAATGATTTGAAGATAATGTCTCAGAAGTGCTAGGAATACAGAGGATTATAGTTAAATGATACACTAAAAGCAAATAGTCAGTATCAGCTATTACCATATGGATTCAGTGGATAAGTTGGCATATCCAGCCCTTCAGAATATTGACTATATTTATCGGAGCTCATAAAAGAATGAATCGGGGCGATGGGGGCGATACGGTTGAGCCCTTCCATGTCGGGCAGGTCGGGCATACGTGTACCCCTTGTTGAAGTCAATTTGTGGCTGAAAGAAATCTTTTCCTTGAGTGATTGGAATTTACTGTTATTTGAGACGACTTCTGGGCTTGTTCTGTTCCTTAATGCTCTCAACTCAGTTAATGGATACAAATCGTAGGTCCAAAAGGCAAACAACAAACCATACCAGAAATGGAAACACCATTCCAATATTGATGAAACATGGATGTTCCTCTTGACATAAAACATACAGCACGTCACGGTCAAAGTAATTGTAACAGCCAACCATACGATCTTCACAATAAACGAAACTGTGAATTTGTTCCACTTTTCTCCATTGACGTACTTACGATAGTACTGGCCCATAATATAATAGTTTGTGAAGTTAAGCACCAATGAAATCATAACCAATATACCAAAAGTCGCCAAATAGATGGCATAATGGGGAGCCACTTTATTTTTGGTCTGAATATAGTACACTGAAATTCCTGCCTGAATAATGAAGAAAAATTGAGCAATGATTCCAATACTAATAGAAGCAAATGCCAAACGTATTTGTACAGTAGGTTTAATAAACATGATAAGCTTCCCAATCTTACGGTGGTAGAATTCCAAATACATTGAGATGCAAAAAATAATGGAATGGATGCAAACGAATATCAAAAAGAATACCGGACTGATGATGGCACCGAGTCTTTCCAATGGTAATGGTAATGCTTTCTGAAGGTGTGTGTAGCTTCTCCCTCCTTCTCTACCAAGCCATAATCCGACTATCGAAAAGAGCAATATGTACCAACAAACGAATCCAAACAAAGGAATATAGTAAAAATGGTTGAACTTGGACGTGATCTCAACTAGCTTATATTTGGCTTTTTTGAACATACTAGGCAATAAAGGGAATCTAGAAACTAGAATGAACTGGTTATAGTGGGATGGTTAGATATCTTATATAGAGAAATCTCACTCATACTGGAAAGAATGAAATTGCCATCTTTCGTTCAGAACACTTCTATTGTGGTAAGTAAACTATAGAACTTACAGGAGGGCAATCACTTTGAGCCATTGTTCAAAGAGAAATTTCCAATAAAAATAAAATCAGCTTACAACGAAGGTACATGAAGAAACAAGGCGAATATATGAACAAGGTGGTAAGGTGCTTTACACACAAGTAATAAATTAAGGTGCTACTTGCACACAATTAATTGCGAAACACTACCTATTCTATACACCGACGAAATTGCAGCTTCAACAATTGGTTGGAAGCTAATTCTCATCAACAATTTTGCAACTCCTTCATTGTTGGGAAGAACTAACAATGGGCCCGAATTAACATACTCTCACAATTATATATTTTCAATATTACATATTACTACTCTAAATTAATTTGCTCGCCAATCTATAAAACAATTGAAGTTAACTTAGTGGTAATTGAAAGTGGACTAGTGAAAATTTTAGCGGCCCTTGACCAGTGGATGCAAAAGAACTTATTTTACTGTACAGTTATTCGCGTTTGGACGAAATTTTGGATCTTAATATACATAACCCGTGTTACCACGGTTCATTCTTCCCTCATTTCGAACTTTATCATTCCTTGCACACTACTTAGCTACTTTGTGAAACTCAAAGAAACTCGAATCTTCACATATGTTGTTTTAGCTTGCCGTTGATAGACGTTTCTCTCTACGGCGGTGATGATATTTTCTTTTGATCAAATATCCATCGACTCCCTGGACATGAGAAATTTCAGAGAGTTCCAATTACATCAACATATACACACTACCCATGATACTTCGCAACACGGGACGTTCAGATCAATTTTCAATTCATCAGTTCATTTTTGACTATTTATTGTAAAGATGGACAATCACAATAAATCCCAATTAGGAAATATAGAGCCCTTCACTTTAAAAATATTTAATTACTTGCATGAAAACTTAAAAAATGTTTCTTGATGTACTATTCTACATAGACTGCGTCACGCAGTAGAATCGTAACCTTCTTGAAGAAATTTCTCCATTCTAGTGGATCGCCTTTGGTCTTGATAAATTCAATTCTTCGTAATGGGAGCTGGGGATCACATTTCACGATCTTGATGAATCCCTTCAAGGGCATCCGAGATTTCTCGCCGAGGATATTAATGGCTACAAACACTCTATTATCGTTGTGATGGTCTTCGGTGATGCTGTCAGCCGTAGAAACTCCCATTCGATGTAATGAATCGCGGAGTATAGGGAGTAAAGACTCGAGGGGCAGCACCGAGAAAAACCGTGTCAATCGATTGCCAGTTCTAAATGGCAATTGAGTAAACTCCTTTAATCTTTGCTGGGTGTTTGTCATTTGAGACAAGGTATTGGTTCGGAATTGTAGTATTGCAGGATCTTTCGACACTATATCCAAAATCCGTTCATGTTCGTCCTCTAAGTTGTAGGACGGAAGACGTTCGACTGGATCCTGGGTGTATGCGAGTTGATAGTTGTCTATATCGTCAATCATTGCTGCCATGTCATTTACTGGCTGCGAGTTGCTTATAAATCTCCTTGGTTGTGGTGGCAGTTGGGTCCGGGCATGTTTTACATTCTCGTCAGATAAGCCAACCTCGAGTTGTGATAATAATCGTTCTGCCAATCCCAGTGAATCGTTACACATTTGGTCCGAATCCATAAATATATTAGCCTGGTTTACCCATGGATGTAACCTTACGTGATCAATGCTCAAACGTTTCTCTATATTGGGGTGTATAATAAGTCGCAACAATGCCCGCACTGTTGAGCTCATTTGAATCCAGGGCTGATCTCTAACTTTGCCATCAAAATCAACGTATCTCGTAAAGTCTTTATCATGTCCATAATTAGGCTCTTGCCATGGAATTTGTCCCGTGAGTAAAACAAAAAGAACGATTCCACATGCCCACACATCAGATAGAGTGGCATCGTACGCAGACTCGATAACAATCTCCGGTGCCATGTATGGTGGCGATCCACAAACATCACGAGAAAGACGTTTGGCACGGTTCTTGCGTTTTATTACAGTGGCCAACCCAAAATCGGCGAGTTTGAGGTTTCCCTCTTTACTTACAAGAATGTTTTCCGGTTTAATGTCCCGATGTGCCACTCCCTTCTGGTGTATATAATCTACCGCGTTGATAAGTTGCTTGAAATAGAAATTCGCTAGTTCCTCGTCAACTCCAACATCAGGTTCGATTTTGTCAAACAAATCTCCACTCTCAGCCAACTCCATCACCAAATATACCCAAGTATTATCAGTACCGAACATATGGAGGTTGATTACGTTGGGATGCCCTGAACATTCCTTGTGGACGCGAACTTCGAGCCCGATTTTCTCATCGTTGAGCCCCTTGGAATGTGCTATCCTACGGTGGATAAACTTAACTGCAACTAGTCGCGTCGGGTTCTGACGAAGTTGGCCAATTTTCACCACAGCAAACGTTCCCTGCCCAATTGTCTGTCCCAAATGGACCAGCTTGAGTTCAGGGAGCGATTCGATCTGAGATAATCTTTGCAGAAACGACATTCCTGGTCACCTGTCAAAATCTCGAATAGTTCTTAAACAGTTTCTGGAACTGATCTCTCAATTTTGTTTACATTTTGTGCCATAGACACGACCCAGACACCTGACGTATACATAATATACACCTAACCTAACTAGCAGAGTCATGGCTTCTATGGTAGACACTGGTGACTCAATTCAGGAGAAATAGGCTCTAATAAGGCATATGCCGAAGCTATTATATAAAATGAGCCGTGCCGTTAAGATCAAATTCAAGCCACGCCAGAAATTGTCTCAAAAATAGAAACTATCACAGAAATACGCAATAGACGAAATAGGCGTTAGGCTCCATTGTGCCCTTCCTGAGATTTCGAGCCAAAGTCGTCGTCTAGCATCTGAGATTCGACCCACTTGTCGTCTATAGTAATCTGACAAAGAGGCTAAATCATCGGTGGCTTCTGCTAAGATAAAGGGTCCCATATCGCAAACCAAAAATAGTCAAAATCACTGCCAGGTACCGAGAATAAAACTCAGAATTTGCAATTGTAACTCAAACTGTTTGTAATTTACAGACTAATTGCGTCTATTTATTAACATTATTTCTTCTTCGCTGGAAATTCACTTTACAGATATTCAGATATAGAGAGAACTCTCCACCACCTATGCTGAATCGCAAGCGACCAGAAGTCAATCTAGCCGTGGATCATACTAAAGGTGCATTGGATGATTTAACGACTGAAATTGATACTTACATTGAGAAATCACCCATCAGCAACAAGTTTAGAGTGGAAAATCCAAATCTACATCCCGTGGATGATAATGATAGTTCTTTTTTACATCAAGACGATGTCAGAAACACTTATTCACGCTCAAGTCTCGAAGAAAGATGGACTCGTCAAGCGAGTCCTCAAGATCTGCTTTTTGATCCGTCTTCTGGACACAAAAATTCACATATGCATAAACAATCGTTTTATAATACTGAGCTGATGGCTCCGTCGGAGCGGTTACCCAGTCCCTCTTTAGACTTCAGGGCACTAGAAGTTGAAAATGTACTAAAAGTTGAAAATGTACCTCCATCTCCAGACTTGAGTGAACCAAAAGTTGAAAATTTCTCTCCACCTCCACAAGAACCATACGTTCCGTTGACTAGAACCATTTCCCGTACAGCATCGCTCAAACAGAAGATGAAACGCTTTTCTCTCTCGAGCTTGAATTCGTCAAGTTCTAGTAGGTCCTCAAATCCTAACAGATTATCTATATCTGGTTCGTTCAACAGGTTATCGTTGTCGAATAGGACTTCTACCTCGAGCCTACAGGGCTCTCATCAGATGTACCGCGCAAATGGTACCAATATCTCAACTACAAGTGTTAATTCCACTACAAGTATCAATTCCACCACAAGTGTCAATTCATATAACTCGACTGCAACCATTGAACCCGAGTCCCCGTCTACACCGTTTTGGAAATATCATATACTCAAGTTCGGTAAGGATTTGTATTTGACGACAAACCCGGGCCTCAAGCATGTGTACTGCAGAAATGGGCCTGGTTATTACGTGGAAATCATCCATACAGATAAGCAGCATAAAAACTCCAAAGCAAAGCATGGATTCACTCTCATTTTTAAGGATATTGCAAGCATGGATCCTTCCAATACAAATAATCCACCAATTATGGTAATCACCAAAAAGCTGGAGAAAGAAGGTGGTTATTTCACCATCTCAATCCCAGGCCTCACTTCTATGAAAGCCAACACTCGTAATCCACAATCTGGCACCTTCAATGGACTTATGATTCCAAAAAAGATCAACCCTGTGTATATCCCCAAAGACCACATTTCTACCAAGCTGTCCATTGTGTTTCAAAATTACGAGGTCAAGGATTTGAAGAACGTCAGATGGAACATTGGCTCGATTCCTCGTGTACGGACCAGTAAGTTTAATTTGATAAAACATAGACTTAGAAATTCTGCATCAAACTCACATCGTGGCGCTGGACAAGACACTCTTGATCTGTCGAATAATGAAAATACCTTGAAATATATTGGAAAAAGAAACGTTTATTTCCACCAAAACTATATTGAAGAAGAATGGAATCATCGACTGAACTTAAAATACAAGGAACTGTCTTCTGATCCCAGCAAAATATACCTTCAAGACTCGCTGAACGAATTTCCTCCGGTGTTGGCCTTTTTCAGGCCATATGAAACAAACACAAGAAAAAGAATTATGAATACAATCAACACCAAAAACGTACTTGAAAGAAAACAACCTCTTCCTCATACCCGAAACCAACTGCTGAGGAAAAGTTCAATGTCAAATGATCAATTCAAAGGAAAGAATTTGGAGCATGATATCGGAGTTGGCAGTGACGTTCACAAATATTATAAGGGAGACGATGGTTTAAACTCAAATCCAAAAGACGATACCCCCAACGATAATAAATTGGGTTGGATCACAATCTATGAAGACCAAGCATTATTTTCCGGTTCCAGCAACAAGGGAATGTTCGAGACCGTACTTGGTCTCACTTTGGCCGCAGGTTTTGAAAGCAGTTTAGAATAATCTCATAACCTAGTGTAAGTTCTGAATAACTCACCTAGCTTTAACTAGTTTAGAGAAAGCACACCTTGCTTTGAATAGCCCAGAATAAGCTCTCTATATTGAGATTGTTAGGAAGTGGCTTGAAATACACCGTGGATGTTAACGAATTAATGGGTGCAAAAAACTGGCTCGAAAAAATAACAGCGGCAAAAGTTGCAAAAGAGAGAGAGTAAAAAACGGCTAAAGTTGCACAAGAGTGAAAGTTGAACAACGGCTAAGTTGCAGCTTTACTCTAATAATGTACTCACAATACCTGTGGTTAGTAATCATTTATATCACCGGCGTATGTTGCACAAGTTTGAACAAATCTAAAGTTTGCTCCTCGTCGACTAATTTTCCCTATACTGGATACAAAATCGAAAACCAAATCAATCTAAATTCACTTTCCAATCAATTTTATTTGGTCTATTGTAAGGATAACAAATTGATCTATAGCATGACGTTGAACGATTCGATTCCATGGACTGTTCCAATAACATTCTCAGCTCAGAAAAGTACCAACAAGAACACCTTGATATTAGCCAGACGGAAGACATTTGCTTTGAGAAGTATTCCATTATACATAACTCAGACTCTTGTGGGGGCACTATTCCATGTAGACCAGAATGTCCATTCTTCTAATGGCCTGTTTCCAGTTGAATCCATAAACAATCCTCTACCACTTATTGCAGATAATATTTTCAACAACTGGATTCAGACAAACTACAAACTTCAAATGATTCTTCATGTACCGATTTTAAGCACCCCTAATATTGATAATCGGAAGTATGCGCAAAAAGATCTGGACTGGGCACAATATATTTCTCCTGCTGAAAATTATCTGTTTGCTTACGATTCAAGGATGTTACCTCGTAAAGCATTGGACATTGCTGTCAACAAAGCAGATTCTCTTATTAATAATCGAGCAGATCTAGGACGTTTTCTTCCATTGGTTAAAGCAAAAACCAAACATCAATTATGGAGATTCATACTCTTAACGAAGGTGTTACTGAAACAGGACTTTCAGATCGCATTGAAAAAGCTAGACACGATTTTAACAAGCTGGTGATGATACAAATCAGCGAGGTCTTGAAGTGCTCATGGACTAGTGATCTCATAGACTAGTTATCTCTTGGACTAGTGATCACCAATCCTGTATAATTGAGATTGAACAATATTCTATTCTGCTTCTTGTAAAGATCCCGCTCTCATATTCTCCTCTTAACCAAGGTCAATATCATCAAAGTCTGAATTGCTGGATAAATCGAAATCGTGTGCTTCATTGATCTTGGAAGCTGAAACTGGAGAGATGGTAGCCTTCTTCGAGGGCGTTTGAACTTCCTTGAGTGACTTTTCGGTACCATTAGGACTATTTCTCGCCTTTTTTAACTCCTGGAGCATACTAAGAAATCGTTCATCTTCTTCAAAATCCGATAAGTCATATATGATGTCGGCGTTTTCCAAACTTTTCGTCGTTTTGATCGAATTCATTTCTTGTTTCACTTTAATATCTTTGGTTTGCGATGTTTCCTTGTGAGGTTTACTGGCACTAAGATGTTTAAATATCCGCGATGAATAAGGAGGAATCCTGGGAAGGATATTTGTTCGATCACGTAGAATTCTAATCAACTGTAGATCTGAGTTTTGTAGGTTTTTCGTTTTATAAGAGTCTTGTTTTGGTAGATTTGCGTCTTGTTTTGGTAGATTCAAATCCTGTTTTCGTAGTATATTTGAATTCTTAAGAATAACACGATTTCGTATTATAGGCTTGGACTGTATAGTTGATTTTGACTGTGGAGTCTTTTTAATACTAGGTTTTATGCTCTTTATATGATTTTGGTTCATAGTTAAAGGTTCTGATTTGACTTTGGTGACTCGTAGTTTCTTATGAGATGGCAGTGGCGTTGCTATTAGATTTGGGTGTTCCAGTTTGATCAATGTTGGACTCTTTGGCTCTAATTTGACTGTCCTCTGTAATCCAACACGTCTTCCAAGACTATTGGGAGTCAACATAGGAAAGTTGCAATTGACTGACGGAGTTGCCATTGTTGGTAGTACACTATTTGTAGGTTCTAGTTTCACTGAAACTTGGGTAGCTTTCTTGTGTAGCACCACATCTCTCTCATAAGTTGACAACTTGTCAATGATTTCGATTATCAACTTGTTGTTGGATAACGTGAACTGATTGTTTACAGCAAGTTTCGATTGTAGAAATTGTTTGTGGTTCTTTAACTGGTTGAAATCAGTAGCTATAATATTATCGTCTTCGTTTACGATTTCTAGTTTGCCGTTAAACTCATAGTAGCGTAGCTTGCCGTCGTTCCACTTCTTATCTTTCTGAATAATTCTATTTGAGTATAGAACTTCGAATTCGTGGATCACTGAGTGGATAGATGTCCCAGACATATTTATGGTGTTATATTATGAACAATAGTGTAGAGAATGAGTCAGTCTGAGATGAGTCTGAGATGAAGCTGACCACCTCTATAGTCTTTATCAAACTGGTCTCTAAAATAAGTGTACGCGAACGCGTAATTATTAGAGAGTAATTTATTAGTGTACATTAAATATGTGAGATTAGACGAAGGAGGGAACGCTCGCGTTGGCTAGTCGTCATCAACATCTCACACAAACAACTTCCCTTCGCCAGTTACTCCGCTTCTCTAATTAGTTGTATAGGATCCTTTGACTCTAGTTGTCTTGAGCAGTTCTTAATATCTTGTTATTAACGACAGTCCTTTCAGAGTGTCTTCATCTATTTACATATATACATGGACTAAACTACTGGGTCATAAAATGGTAAACCCATAGTACTCAACAAAGTACGTGCTTGTTCATCAGTTCTAGCGGTAGTCTTGAAAGTGACATGGATCCCACACAAGTTTGGATACAAATCTTGAAAGTTTTCAACCTCTGGGAAATTCTTGATATCTTGAGAGTCTAAACCAAAGGTAATATTACCATTACCATCACCGGAAGTGTTTTTGATACCTTGAAACGTTCTGATTCTTGGTAATACCAATTCAGTCAAGGTCGATAAGAACTGAGTCATGTCAACGCCGGTGATTTCTACCTTAGCACCACATGGCTTACCCTCTCTAAGTCTCCATTGTAAGACATTCTTTTTGGCGTAAATTTGTTTGGCTTTGACATTGGTGATTTGGGCAAGCTGTAATCTGGTGGAAATGTTTAACCAGGCTTCTTCTAAAGATTCTTTGTTGTATGCTTGAATATTTATGGAAGATAACTCTGGAATGTTGTCGTGGTTGATAGGAACGATATTTCTTGTTGCACGTCCAACACCTTTGGGTTTCTTTAAGTTTCTGTATAATTTATATGGCGAGTCGGTTCCCCAAGATCTCTTCTTTTCACCTTCAATAACTTGGGCGTCGTGTTCGTAATTGTGCAATAATAAGTCGGATTGAACGGTATTGTGGTAATATTCAGTAACTCTATCTTGTGCAATCTCCTTTGGTTTGAAACCTATGGCTCTTATATCATCTTTTGGGATCATCAAATCTTGGTATCCTGGTTTTAATGCTGTCTTTTTGATTTTGACTAAATGATGGACGGGTTTCACGGTGGAATACCCAGGTTTTAACACCACTCTGGTGTTAGAAAACTGACGTATAAATTGCCTAGCCACACTCATTTTACTTGCTTGGGCATTCACTTGTAGTGTAGTTCAATTTGATTGTAGTTGTGAAAAATTTTGTTCAGTGAGATCGGGTCGATAATTACGCGTAGAATCGGTGTGCCGTGTAAATTATAGTCTTTAATCACCAGAAAAACAAACGATAGAAACGATGTCTCGGATATCCCAAGCCATTCAGGTCACTAACCATGAGATTTTGTCTTCCTGAAGAGCTCGTGCTTGTTGAGAGGCTTCCGAATATTGGTACGGTCTCTAAATCTGGTCCTCAAACGACAAATGGGTCAATTCTCGACTACGTGAATATGGAGAATCCCATTTCAAGCTGGCAAGATAACGTGGTACTAGAATCGATGAAATCGCAGTTCCAATATCTCCAACCGGATTCCAAACGAAATAATTCCGGACCACAAACCATACCACGAACTCTTGATGTTGAGTCGGTCATAACTCGTTTCGAAAAGGCTCTTCAACTACAAAACGAAGAAGTCAAGAAACTTGTCAAAGATGAGGAAATGAGATTGCGACGGGTAGCTGAGGAGAAGGCCAAAAAAGAAGCCGCCGAGAAGGCTCGTATAGAAGCAGAAAAGACCAAACAATTGGAAATGGAAAGACTCCGCAAACAAGAAGAAAAGTTGAAACAAGAGAAAGAACAAGAAAGACTACGCAAACTTGCAGAAGAAAAGGCTAATAAAGAAAAGGAGGAAAAACTCAAGCTAGAAGAAGAAAAGCGGCTTAATGAAGAAGAACAGGCGAAATTAAAGAAGGAAAGACTAGAAGCTCAAAAGTTAAAAGAACAACAGAGCAAGTATTTGACAGACTTTACTCTTATAGAACATAAGTTTCTCGAACACAAACAACACATTATTGATATAAAAACCAACGTCGTGGAAAAGGTAGCACAAGATCCAACTTTGAAGAAACATGTTGGACAATTGCGTAGGAAAATCAATCCTAAGTTTGGGCAGTTATCGAACTCTATGCTTCAATTCAATAAAATTAATGGTGAATTACAGGAGCTCGTTAATCTTGCAAAGCCAAATCCTTTGGCATTTCAATGGATACTAAACTTTGTCGCCAAAGCTATTGTTGATCAAGCTGAAACTGAGGTTATTGTACAGCCAGCAGCTGCGGTGCCACTAGCCAGACTAGCATGTAGTCTTTTGCATACATATCCAGAATTTGAGTATTTCTTGACTGCAAGATTTGTCAAAAAATGTCCTTTCATCATAGGCTACACTAGTTCTATTCAAACTGAAGAAGGTCGGGCTAAAATGGGGTGGAAGAGAAAAGATAATAAATGGGAGGATGAAGTCAAATATGACGAAAGAGTATCAGGTATATGTTCCGTATGGTCGGTTATGACACGGACCACTGATTTTTCACAGCTCCCTCTCTATTCGTTCGAAGCGTCGTGGAGTTTTATCGCTCGTTTGTTGAATACTGAAAAAGCCCTTCTCACTAATGCTCACTTCTCCCTCGCTGCCAACTGGTGGGAGTCCAGTGCAAAATACTTTTTACCAAAATATGGAATCCAGAGTCAGAAACTCATGCAATCATTAACCGTCGCATGGACAAACTTGGTTAGCGATCTTAAATTCCCGGCCGCCGCAAGACTCTTGATATTTGGAGAAGATTGGATACAGAATGGTATCGTAGACTCCATAAAAGAAATGGAACGTTAACACTCATAAGAAATGGAACACCAACACTCATAATAATTACATTCACCCTGCATAAGTTTATATAGATATATAACAAATCTAATAGATCCCAAATCTAATAACATACCAAATCTAATAACATACCAAATCTAATATTTACTCACTTTCGTCACTGCTATCGCTAGCCTCTGGCCCGGACCCATCTTCAACATAGCTCACTTTTTTGGTGGATCTTGAACTCTTTCTTGAAGGTTCCAGAGCTTGCTTTGGCTTGTCCGTTTTCAGTTTATAGCTAACACTAGGTTTTGTAGTTCTAGGCTTTTTTGGTTTCGATACCGTTGAAGGTTCTGCTTTTCTCTTTGAACCCACTCCCATAAGTTTCTTCCTGATTGGTCCCCTTATTGCTAACTGTATGCTTTCAGGAATAAAAATCTTGGTTAATATACCTTGAGCTTCAGAAGTCGAAGCCATGGGTGAATAAATATCAGTTGGAAGTTTGAGTTTTCCTGGCCATGTTTGTAGTGGCCAATTTCTAGAGTCGCTGTACTCTTTCACAATCAACTGAGCTAACTCTGCAACTCGGTAGAGATTGAGGATTTCTTGTGGCAATGGCAACTTGTCATATAAACTCGAATCAAGAGTTGCATCCCGATGTTGTTTGACACGACTGGCTAGATAATAGAGTAAAGAAATGTTTTCTTGATCGGCAACCAAACTAACAAAGTAGGCAATAAACTTCAGTGCGTAGGTATAAGCCGGAAGCAAACTTTCTTCTTTTGTATCTTCTTCTCCAGCATTCATCAAAGCGTTGAATTGTTCATGATGAGCAAGAATATGAATAATTCTCACCAAAGACTTTTCAAATTTGATACTGCTGGATGTTTTTAGTCTTTTGAATAGAGACTTGATCCACATATTAGCATTATTCTTCAATTCAGTGACCGGTTCTATAGCGGTGAAGAATATGATAGCCAAAAATCGTTCAGAAATGACTTCATTGACGAGTTTCTTTTGTAAGCTTACTAAAAATTCAGCTCTAACATGTTCGTTTGTATCTGTAAGTAAGAACGTAAGCCTTCTTAATGTTGTTGGATGTAACATCTCACTATAAATAGGATATTTGGCCAATTTCAATAAGTAAAGCCCTGCGGTCGATCTAATCTTCAGCTTATAAAGTTCTGGCGTTGGCCACGAAGCAGATTTCTTATTGATTATTTCTCCACTGTTACCAATAAATGACATTAATAACTTGAAAACTGGTTGAGCATTAGATACAATATCATCCTTTTCTTCGTCTGAAAGAATTTCCCCAGAATTGGCAAGACCCTTTAGCCTATTTACAAGCATCCTCATTGCCAATAGCTTTTCATACAAGGTTGCGTGGGTTTGATAATGGGACTCCAAATAATCATCTTCTATCCATCCATTGTCGTTCTTTACAGCCTCCTTGTTAATATTTCTATTGTTCAAGAAAATCTCTTTTATCAACAAAGATGTCAAATCAACAGCTTTATCTTGGATCGATATAGGGCTAACGACAAATAATTCTGCTATAGCAGAAAGATGCGTTGCAAATTTTGGATGATCCAAGTCCAACGGGTATATTGAGTTCACAATTGACGAGCAATAGATCTCTTTCTTTTCACACAAGTTCAATGTTTTTACAGAATATTTAGCCTCCAATGGAGTTCCATTAACAGCCAACCTTCTTAAGGCCTCTGTAAATTTAAAGTCACTGGGAAACATTTCTGGAAACTTCTTGACAAAGTGATAAATTGTTCTCAATTGGAGTCCTTTTGGAACTCTTTCATCGGTTTCGTCGGTAGGTTCATCAATAATTAAGTTTGTCAATTCTCGAATATAGAATTTGAATACATCGGGGACAGTCAGAGAAATATGTTCAAGTAATTCATTAGAGACAGAATACCACTTGTGATTCGTATCCTTTGAATAGTTGATAAGTTCAACCACATTGGACTTGTTGTACAATATAACGGAACCTCGAAGCAAAAGGATTTTCATATTGGTCACCATATCCACAGTTGATATATTATTTCTTTCAGATTCCACCTTTAAGTTCTTTGAATCACCCAACTTTGACAAAAGCTCCTTCAAACTATTCCGCACAGTATTGTAATCGGATTCTGGAGATATACATACCTTTACAAGGTAATAGAACCTGTTTCTATTCAATTTGTAAAATCTCTCAAGGCACGAATAAGTATTGAGTCCGTCTGGCAAAGACACAGAGAGCCATTTGATAATTTTGTCGAGTTTCATCACCACATTGTGTTTGTCATCTGATTTTCCATCATTAAGATTCTCTTTATTCTCCAAGTTCAATGGGACTTTGTTAAAATGCTCGGCTTCTTCGATGAACGTTTGCAACACTTTAGATACTTGTTGTTGTCTTTTGTTTATAGCAAGAAACGACTGTCTTCCTTTATCATCAAGGTTGTTGTAGAAATGAAGAAGTCGATCTACTCTATTGATGGAATTGACTTCTGAAATTGGAATAAGCTTTTCAAATATGCATAAATCTATCGAGGACGTAATGTTTTTGTCGTTAATGTAGATCAATGATAGAAGCAGGTTGGGGATTGTTGTAGTAATAAACTCCTCAAGTTCATTGCTTTCCTTTTCATCATGATTACCAAAGTTTATCACCTTTTTGGAAGCACGAGCGTTGTAGAAGTTGTCATACAATGTACCAAATATTTTTACAGCAAGATTTCGTATTGTTCCATTCTTCTCTCTTGTCAAGTGTGCTAAAGTTTCTAGTATATTCTTATTGCACACTTTATTTGTAAACGATTCAAATGGAACTCTTGCGATACTCTCACACGCAGCAGTTCTGACCTTTTCATCTGTGTCAAGTAAACATTTGTAGAGACACCCGTTTAATGCAATATTAATCTCTGTAGTAGAAGAAACGTTGGCCATTATCAGAGAATATTGTTGAACCCATTTTGTACGAACATTTCCAGAAATATCGATAGTTCTTTTCAACCAGTTGGCCCATGTACCTTTATGTTTGACAAAGAAGTTAACTTTGCTTGTTACAGTCGAGGAAATAATGGCGGGCGAGCCAATCATTTTACCGATTGTTTCTGTGGCTAAAATACGGATGTTTTCGTCATCTGCACTCAACTCATCATCAAGAAGACCTATTACAGAATCCAATAGTTCTGGAATATATCTCCAAATCTGTATCGAAAGTTTGTGGATTTTTGCTAAACTTTCCAAAGTTTTTGAGTTTTCACCTTCTGTATTTAAAGCGGACTCGTTATTAGCTTGGACTTGATTTGAGCTTTCATATAGCATTTCTGAAAAGTATTGAGCAACTTGACGAGACATTCTATCTAAGTTTGACTCACAAATGTGCATTGAGAAATTGAACCCCGAATTCGAAATATTCGATCTAGATCCAGCTGTAATGGCGCTTCCCTCGGTAGTGGGAGATAAAAACTTATCCAAAATAAGCTTCAACACTTTGTGAGGAATACTCTCTGATTCGGATATTATTTCGGAGAGAATATCACACGTCAATGGTTCTAAGCGAGATGGGAACTCTTTAGCTGATAAGTCGTAGAATGTAGTAAATATAAGATCAATAAGCTGTTCAGCATCAGGAAGATCGGTGATTAAAATGACAGATCTCACCTCTGCTAATCTTTTCAATAGGTAGCATTGTTGCTGAAAGTAAGGATTTTCTTGTTCTGCCAATTTCTTGAACTGTTTAAAAAATGCCTTGAATATATCTGAAAGCTGCGTTGCTGTAAATGGTGCATTCGGGGCATTGATTCTCAAAATATCAGAGAGACAACAACAAACGTAAGCTTGGATTCCAAAATTGGAGTTTCCAAGAAGCTTCTTGTTTACAAGATCATCCTGGATCTTTTTGTAGGATCCGATATCCACGTTATCTTGATCGACTGCTGAAAGCTCATCACTCAACGCTTGCAATCGAATAAGCAATTCCTTTGTCGATATTGGTGATTTTAAAGTGGAAATTATTGATTTGTCAAACTTGAGCCGCGACTTGCTCTCTCTGGATGCTGCTCTGGTCATCTTTCGGTTACGACTGGGTTGTTTGTAAAAGAAGATAAGTCTAAATTAGATTTGAATATTGTTGTAAGACGCGTTCTAAATTGAAAACATATATTTCGCAGTTTATCTTTTACAGATTAGTACGTACTAATTGTTATATGCAGGTTATATGCATACCATGGAGTAGATTTACAGACCAGATTACCAGGCTGTATGAGCCTACCAAATTTTCTGAAGATATAGTGGGAATATTCTATAAATAATACATTTCAAGTTGAGCATATTAAGAGAAAACAACTAGTCGAGAAAATAACTAGACCTTCTTCAATTCTACCGATTTTGGTGCAAGATATGCTCCTGCATTTAATTACTAGTTATCAAGTCCTGCATTTAACAGACTATACTTCTAGCCACACGGCTCCAGGATTCCAAACTCTTTCCACACCTCACAATGACATTCAATTTCGAACTTATCGACAGCTTTAAAGTAAAGGACATCATAAACCAACGACTCCGGTTCCAATTGCCTCTCTCATACTCTGACAGGGAAGATTCTAGAACCATTTCAGTGGTAGTCAATATAACCCAGAAATATGATGAATCATTGCATTCAGACCTATACAAGACAAGCTTTGTACTTCCAGAAACACCAAAATTAATCTGCTATGTTCAGGGAGGTCCAGGCTTTCCCTGTTCAGTGCCTTTATCTAGTTCAGATTTCACCAAGGTATTATTAGACAAAGGATATCAAGTCTTATTCTTGGATCAAAGAGGTACCGGTCTCAGTACGCCCTTGGAAGCAAGAACTTTCAAGACGTTGGTTTCAAGAGGTAACAATGAGAGTGATTCTGATTATACAAAGAGACAGCTTGAGTATATTCTTAATTTCCGAGCTGATTCCATTGTAGAAGATTATGAGGCTATACGTAGAATATTGATTGGCAATACAAAATGGTCACTTTTGGGCCAATCTTACGGTGGATTCACAAGTTTTACTTATCTTTCAAAATATTCTACGTCTTTAAAAGACGTTTTGGTTACTGGTGGGGTACCACCCATCAACTATGGTCCAGATGATGTTTACAGAAGTACTTATGAAAGAACCGCAGAACGAAACCAACATTATTATGATAAATACCCTGGAGATGTTGTGAAAGTAAAGAACATTTTGTCGTATTTGGCCAATAACACCGTCACTTTACCAAATGGCGGAAACTTATCGGTTGAGAGATTTCAACAATTGGGATTGAATTTTGGACGCTTTGGAGGTACCGATTCTATGCACATGATTGTAATGAAGTTTGATTATGAATTGAAACTCTTCAATTATCCTTCCTATGATACCTTGAATACAATCCAAAACGAATCGAGTTTCGATACCAACATAATTTATGCATTATTCCAAGAAGCCATTTATTGTGACGGCAACAATCTCACCGTCCAATCTTCCGATTGGAGTGCAGACAGATTGAGATATTTGCCTGATAATCACAATTTTGTATACAAACGTGATTCTGAATTCCCTACTTACTTCACTGGAGAAATGGTGTACAAATCTATGTATGATGACTTTTCTGAATTACGAGGGTTCAAAGATCTTGCATTTGCACTACATTCAAACACCGACTGGACTCCCCTTTACGACGCTGATACTTTAGGAAAATTGACCTGGGATAAGGTTAAAATCGTTGCTGCTACTTATGTTTACGACCAATACGTCGATTTTGACTTGACTAACAGAGTTAAAAAGAATGTCTTCAAGAACAATGGAAACTTGAGACAATATATTACCAGTGAATTTTTCCATGGGGGTATAAGAGCAAATGCTGAGAAGGTGGTTGGCTCCTTGATTGGTTTACTTGAATGTGAGGTGGATTAAGTTATACATCCAAGTAGTCCTAACATGAACAAAATAAATTATAATATATTATGAATATGAAGTAAAACCCTTTCGATTGGTAGTCTCGTATCCTGTAGTATTTTCCAAATTCTGAATGGTTTCATTAGAATATTCTACCCATGCGTTCTCGCCAAAGAGAATCTATCATCTATTAGAATTGATCATCTACATATATGAAAATGACCGTTTATGTTATTTTGAGCGTTGGGTTCTTGCGCTTTTGAGTTGACATATTTTTTATGCGACCAGTTTCACATAATCCATTAATTCGCTCGAAGTTTCTTCTGTCTCGATAATGAGGGTTTATGACCTCTCTGATTCTAGGAGCTACAAGTTATGTTTCATTAGATAATTTGGTATTCTTCTCAGTGTTCATGTTTTCACAATTTATCTATATTCAAAAGTATGTGCTTGGAACAAATCCAATCCTGTACTCGTCTTGGTCTCTTACAATGCCAATATACCAATTGGATTTGTCTGTGGTATACAAAGTATCAACATTTTGGAAATCAAGAACGACTTCAATCTTATCACCCTTTTTGAAGGCCAAGTCTCCGGCTTCTTCTCCAACAAAGTCATACTTAGCCTCCAACGTTTTATTGTCCACTGAAGTGGATTCCGATATCTTCAATATTTTCTCGAATAGCGTATTGAATTGAAGAAGTTTATAGCTCACTGTGGAGGTTTTGTCAAACACATCATTGATTGGAGGATGTATGTCGTGAGAGCTGATGCTGTCCGAGATAGGAGCTGTTTTGATGTCATTCTTTGCAGAATTATAGATTCTCTTCAATTGTCTATTTACAAGATCCAGCGATGCATTTTGAAGGGCAGTCTCGCTGGAAATTGACGAAAGTGTGTGAGAAGATGAGCTCGACATATTTGACGATTGGGAGCTAACAGATTCGAGAGAGTCCCTCGATGAACTGCGCTCTAAATAGTGATTTGGAATGGGAGTGGAGGGCAAAGCCTTGGAAGGCATAATAGGTAATGGCGAAGTGACTTTACTTGCAGGTACAAGGGGCAAAGGCTTCGCTGGATTGGGCATATTTGCCCTTGGTGGTAAAGGTGGTGCAATTTTCCAGGCGACTGAAGGTTGAGGGTGTATATCGGCAAAGTCTACCAATTTTGATGGATGATACGTTTCTGATCTAAACGAATTTGGGTCGTTGAATTTCTTATATGAAACCATTGGATCTGCGACTTGGTATTCATGGAATATTCCATTTATGGGGTCAACCGGTTTTCCTTTGTGCTTTTTTTCAAGAACCTTATAGCCAATATTCTTCCAAACTTTCGTGGCTCTCAGAGTTTGATCTCCTTCCTCGATCTCCGTGTCTATTAAATCTGGATTCTTTCCTTGAACTACACTCACAAAAGATTCAATCTTTAACCTTGTTGCGGTATTGTCGGCCTCCCATTGATTAATTATACTCTCATACCCCTTTTCAGGATCTGAATCCACAAGATATCCGTAGAAAGTAGTAAAATATGAAAAACTCGTAGATATTTCTTTATATGTTTGAACTTGTTGGTGTAAAAGCAATTTGGTGATATTCTCCACGAACTCTTCAAGAAATGACAAAACATGTGGTAAGACTGTTTTCAACTTGTTGTCCAATTTCAAAAAGGCATCATCAGCATCTTTATATTTCAAATCAAGCAGATTCAAACTCGATTGTTCCTTTTCATCCAAGACACCACGCTTCTTTTGAATCTTATCGATCTTATGATACAACTTATCACGTTCATTCTTCTTCTTTGTTCTTTTGGCAATCAATTTAATAGTCTGGTCTAAATATCCGGCCATCTCATCTACACGTATCTGGACAGATTTGCTGTGCAATTGCCATTCGTTGATGACTTTCCATTTCAATTGTTCGAGGGAGTGGTAATAATTGTTCAATTCTTCATTCACTCCCTCAACTACAACCTGTCTTTCTTTCGGATGTATGGTAGGTATTTCGTGGGTCGCCAGTATCATGTCAAATTCATGGTATAACTTCTCCATTCCTTCAAACTGCAATGATTGAGAACCAATCAACTGTATGAACAATTCTGTGATCTTTTGGTTTCGTACTAATAGACCTGGCCAGTAGTTCTTAGCCAAATGCGACGTCTGTGATGATATATATTTCAATCCTTTCCGTGACACTACGATATCGTCTCGGTATTGTTTGATCAATTCGTCATCACCACTGAATTCCTTATGGTGAGTGATAGTATCCTTGACGGACGAGCCAAACGATGTTATATTGCCCTTAACAGAGTGAAGTTTGTTCATGTAGCTTAATTGAGTGGAGTTTGTTCATATAGCTCTACTGAGACTATTTAAAGCGATTGTTCTAATTGTCAATTGGCCTTCCAAGCTGCGGTTATTTGTCGTGGAATTTACGGAATCTGCAAATTATGCGTGATTGACGCACATGCACAACCCTAAAAATAAGTGCAACCTGCCCATATATACTTAGGAGCAGTTTATGCCTATATAAGGGTGAACGTGTATATTTTTTATGATATCTAGATGACAGAGTGGTTGGATTTTCATAATCGGACAAAATTCCGTGAAATTCTGTCTAATTTTGACAAATTCTGTTACAGTCTGCCGTTTTAATGAGCATTTCTAGGTGGATGAGTTCACGAAGTATTCTAGTATTCTATCCATATTGCCTGATAGACCAACTGGGTTAGATGTACCATGTACATCTGATTCCATATAACCCATCCATTTTGATATAAATGGTAATAAATAGTGTAATGCAAAGAATCTTTGTATTATTGAATTTGATACTGATCTTCCTCACAATATAATATTATAACTGAAACAGGTCAATCCTTTATAAAAATTAATAGAAGATAATTTAAATCATAAGTTAAATCTTATTTTTAAAGATAATAAATATATCTATGAGGATCTGGAGAAAAGCTGCTATAATCTGGAGATTGTGAATGGAACTACATTATTATTACCTATAAATGGTATAGGTGATAATAAATTAGTAGTAACACAACTCAATGAGGCATTTGCCTGTATACTAAAAGTACAGGTTTAGATCATATTAGTATTGTGATATAGCTAAATTTGATTATGATATAAGCATCGTTTCACACACCTATTAATGAAGAAGTCTGTAGCTACTTTATATATAACCGACGATCTTGTTAATACAAATCTTTTATTGTTTTCACTAACATTGACTATATATTAATAT
>Ga0065704_10070335_pt1 | contig 31735 bp, 33 predicted proteins | sample SwiRhicommuniRL2_FD_59091 | JGI IMG/M metagenome (GOLD analysis project Ga0065704, IMG submission 59091) | Switchgrass rhizosphere bacterial communities from Rose Lake, Michigan, USA - RL2 v2 (version 2) | ecosystem: Host-associated > Plants > Roots > Rhizosphere > Soil | place: East Lansing, MI | reverse complement strand
GTGGGGGTTGGTCTACCAGCGCAGGGGGGGCTGGTTTTCACCGGCCCACAAAAAAGCCCCCACACTGGCTTCAAGTGTAGGGGCCTTTTGAACATAAGCGGCGTTATTGGCAATCGCCAACTTAGCGAGCATCCATCTCGATGGGCTCGACATATTTAAACACTCGAATGGATTAACCGAGACACAGGTTTATTTTTTTCGCGCCTTCACTAATAAACACGATTTATACACGTTTTGGCGCAGTGCTTCGTTAATCATAGCCAACGAAACACACCGTCTGCATTTTGGGCAAATCGAGCGAAAAATAGTCTCAGGCGATAAACAGGCGTCGCCGATATCAGGGTTTAAAGGGTGGTAGCACTTAGTGCAGACGCGATACGTTTCTCTAAAATTCATACCGATTTCCGCGAGTGGACATACAAATGAAATTGATAAAGAAACATTCGATTTTTATCAAAAATAAATCAGTCAATTGGCACGAACGGTACCTGATGAGCTAATTTCGTAAATGGCGTTGACGCTCACAATTGAGCACTCAGATCTGCACCATACCCCTCGTCAACCTAAACGCGGCAGCTCGGAAGGTACGCCACACTTAGGGGATAACCGGCCTCTAATAATAAATCGTCTCCGAAGCGGGCTGGACTGGTGCGTTCAAACCGTGCGCTATGGCAGGTTTATAGCGGCCTAGGACTACCGATCAGGTCTTTCTTGAAGGCACGAATTTCGCACCAAATAGGGGCGCCAGTCCCATGGCGGTCCCATGGAGCTATTTTTCGGGTGCAAAAAACCGCAAACCCCCGATTTTCTCTAGGAAAATCAGGGGTTTGCGTTTTCGTAATTTGGCGGTGAAGGAGAGATTCGAATCCTCATCACCTCACGTGTCCACAGCCTCCGATTCAGCGCCTAAGCAATGACTGCTATTGGCCGATTTCTGCCTGTCGCGACCGGCTGAAACCGACCCAAAGCTGACGGTGGCGACAGTCAGAGATCGGCCAAAAGCAGCTCCTCAATTCAGGGGCGTTTTCGTCCGAAAAAACACCATTCGGAAATGTCTGAAAGAGGACGCGCAGGCACCTACCTCAAGGACGATGCAGCCCTGTCGCATCCCGCCAGTACAAGGTTTTTTCGAACTGAAAGCTAATAAGAAAGAAAGCCGAACACGACTGAGATATGGACCGAGCGATTTTATTCAGATCTTCCATAGCCGACTCCCCCTCTGGTTCGGGCCCTTTAATTCTGATGGTGCAACGCACAGCGACAGGGAAGTCGATACCCATTGTATTCTCAGCATAAATCGTAGGGGCATCGAGTACGTCATTGGTACTCAATTTAAGTCCCGAGGTAAATTCAGCGTATAGCCCATTTCCTGCGACCTCTATTTCCCAAGCACCGGCATTCGCAACTGCCTTGCTCAGCGTCGAAATTGTGAGCGTACTATCAGCTTCCAAGCACAGATCAAGACTCATGAATCCTCCCTTTTCCTTGGCTGCACACTTGCACCAAAATTTTTGAGTGCGATCTTCGCGACAGTGTATTTGGCTAGGGGTTTGAACGACCTCCGCCGTTCACTATGGGCGGGAGTCGACCCAAAGCCGACATAACTCCGTGCATTATCGTTTTTCCACAACAACCACATAATCGGAGAAGTCGACATCACCCACCCCGTCGCTACATTCCAACGTCATCGTGCCATCGGTCCCGTGGACGTGAATTCCAGCATTGCCAACCCATGCATTCATGCCAAAAGCGCTCTTCCAGACGTTCCAGATTTTTAGAACGTTTCCACCTTTAGAAAACACTTCTATCTCCAAAGCATCGGGACTGGTATCAGACCACAAAACTATTTCGGGACAGCCGTTGCCAGAGCCTTCGACGACGATTTGCCCGCCCATCATCTTTAATGCCAATCCTTGCACTCGACCGTTCGTAGCGCCCAATCGACGAACTGAAAAGACGGTTCTGGGTTCTGTGATCTTGATCTCCATTATCGCAACGATAGTTTTTCCATTGAAACTTATGGGCTTCCCTTTGGTGCGCATAAATGTAGAGGAGAGTGTTTCTTCCATTTTTTGATCCCCGGAATCTCTCAGGTGCCTTGCCTCAGTTTGGCCTAGCGAGGTTAGCATCCCTATACCTTAAGGGATTATGAATGGCTGCTTTTGGCCGAGGCTGTGGAAAAACGTTTTTGAGCGCGACAGGTACTCAAAACCGAACCGAAAATCGCGTTTCTACGCAAAATCCACATCTGCTGACGTACCGATAAATTTCAGATTTGACGTAGACGCGGACACTTAAATTTTGGTGAAGCGTTTTTACACACTCTGGGCCATTAGCCGCCATTTACTAAAAGCCGCTTTCGACTCAAAGCTGGCAATGGCGATACCCCAGACTGATTCCGGCCCGATACGATAGAAGCATTTACAACACTTGGTCGTGCCCAGCCCCATTGTTCGGGAACCTTCTGGCCACTTAATAAGAACTAATGCTGATCGTCTGGAGGGACGGTAACGGGATGAAGAAAAGAGTTCCAGGCCTTGTATGCTTCATGATGCTTTTTGACTTCCTCATCCCAATCAGGCCCTGAAACTCTCTTCGAGACCACCATCATCATTTTGGTATTGGCGGCATCAAGCTCAACTAGTAGCTCGTGGCATCTAAATCTAAAATCATCTATGTCTTCCATATACTCACCTTGCGACAGGTCTAGCCGGATATACCGGGTCATGCCCATTTTCGTAATGACAAGTCCCCAAAGACAAAGGTTCATTGAGCAGCCGAGTTTCTATTCGGCATGTTTTGAACAGACTGCATCGCACAGCAGCTCCAACAACTCATTCGCCAGGACCGCCGCTTCTTGTCGATAGTCGGCGTTCCAGCGGCACGACCAGTTATCAGGCTTTCCCTCATCCTCCCATTGCGCCAATGCAAGCCCGTTGAGTATTTCCAGCTCGAACCAAACACGCTGCCAAGCGACGGCGTCCTGGACTGACGCCGTGTCTTGCCATAGGAATTCTGTTTGCACGACAAATGCCGACCATGCAAACAGATCCTCTGAGGCTCGCTCACCGATCATTCGGAAGTATTTTGCGCTAGCCAATCAACGATTCCTTGTAGTCGTTTACCTGTTTAGTAAACGTCTATCCCCGGATAGAGATCCGCGGGTGGACGATAATTGGGGTTCTCAAAGCGGCTGTTCTCGTAATGGGTTTTGGCCGTCGGTCCATCGCCGTTATAGGTCACCTGCGGGTTTGGCGTGAGATGCCAACCGCTTCCTTCCTTGTCGCGCTCGATCAGTGATGCGTATAACCTACAGTTGCCTGATGAGCCGGATGTCAGCCTGAACTGGTAATAGCGTCCGGCTTGGGGCGTGAACTTAGTCGAGACATAGCAGGAACGAGTGCGTGTCCCCTCCCAGAATAGATCCACTTGCGTTTCGATACCGGGTCGGATCTGCGTTTCGTAATAGTCCCATGTAAGGTCTTGCCCTGCCTTTGGCATGCCCACGTCCTGTGTGTGGGTGAACGGCAGGGGGCCGGTGCGAACGGCGCCGCCCGAACGTTTGCCGTTTTCGTATTGGTAAATTTCGGCGTGCTGCGTGTAGTCGACGATACGTACCCAGGCAGGGTTGGGCTCGTTTTCGGGCGCGGTAAAGTAGTTGGTATGGGGCAAAAACTGGCAGCCTGCGAACAACGGCAATGCAAGCAGGCAGAGCAGAGGGCGTATCGACATGAAGCCTTTCCTTTTGCGGAGTCAGGGTTACAGACAGCAAAAGAGGAGGCGCATTGCGTAAAAGCTGAAAATTTTGTGGCTGAATCGTCGCGACGATATCGGTTTCAACCGGTCGCGACAGGCAGAAATCGGCCAAAAGCGGCCCTTCGCAACAGGCATAAATCGGCCAGAAGCGGTCATTCATACGCGTCTACCAAGTTGGCATTCAGAACGGCGCGACAGGCTAGAACCTACTATTCAGTGCAGTCGTCCTGTAAATCGCTCTTCAGGGGATCCGGCAGCTAAAACGGCTTCGGCTTTTATCAGCGTGCCATCGAAATCTGCCGGCTTATCCAGCCCTATCCGTGCGCTGGTGCAGTAAAGCGTTTCATAACCAAGTCCCGCTAACACCGGACAAGTGGTCTGAATACACGGGGAGTCGATCACGCTGTCAACTTTGCCGTCAGTCGCGTAACGCACGACTCTGCTACCGCCCCATTCCGCATTCCAGAGAAAGCCCTGCGCATCAATACAAGAACCGTCTGGAGCACCCTGACCGTTGACTGTAGTGAATACACGCTGGTTTTCTAGCGACGGGTAATCGCAGCAGAAAATGCATCCTTGCAGGGAGTCCGCGTAATACATGGTGGAACCGTCCGGGCTAAAACAGATGCTGTTCGGGATCGCCACATCGGGAAGGTCCAGCGTTTCTGTCTCGAGCGTCGCGGCATTGAGCTGGTGAAATCTGCCTATGGTTTGCACCGGCACGCCGGTGTCCATAGTGCTGAATACGAAGTTTCCCATACGGTCGCAGCGGCCATCATTGATCCGGGTTCCTGCCACGCCAGGGGTGGCTGTGATTTTGCTGAAACGACCAGTGCTCAGGTTGTAGTAGCCCAGGCAGGATGCCAGTCCCATCAGCAATATGTCTTCGTCTGACGTGAGGGCAAATGACCCTAGCGGCTCTGGCAGGGACCAACGCTGCACTTCGCCGCTTTCGGGGTCCAGAGCACGCAACTCGCAGCCGGGGATGTCGGTCCAGAACAGGCGTTCGGTTCTTTCACACCAGATAGGGCACTCGCCAAGAAGACTGGTGGTGCCGATTAGGGTTTTAAACATGGTTGCGTCCTACGAAACAGGATGGGGCAAACAAGACTGTCAGTTGGAGAAAAGCGCTGACCACCTGTCACCGAACAGGGCGATGGCCAAGCCTGCTAGCATCACCATCGACCCGGCCAACTTGACGAGAGACACCGGCCTTTCCGATGCCCCCATCAATCCGAAATGATCGATAACCAGTGACGAGATAATCTGCCCTGCGATAGCGAGGCCCAGAAGGGCTGACAGACCGATTTTTGGCGCAAGCACCACATAACTAAGCAAGGCACCGGCACCCAGCAGACCGCCCAACAGGCTCCACCAGGGCTGGGCAGGTATAGCCGCCAGTGAGGCCACTATCCCGCCACGCATCAATGAAAAGACGCCCAGGCACACCGCTCCGGCAGTAAATGAGAACAGCGCCGCCGCTACGGAATCTCCACCCACACCTTTAGCGAGTTGACCATTCAGCGTGGTCTGCAGGGTAATGCCAAGCCCCGCGGCGATGGCCAGCAGGTAGTAAGCTGCGTTCATTTCGCGCCTCCTTACTTGGCTGACTCAAGCGGCATGAATGTCTCGGCAAAAATATCCGGCTGGTAGCCTGCGGCAGCAAACAGATGCTCACGGGATTCGTCGATTGCTGCACGCAGCCTTTCGCTGTCCACGCCCAGCACCTTGCCGCCGCGCTTGACGATGCGCCCGCCAATCATGACCGTGTCGACATTGCTGCGTTCGGCCGCGTGTACCACGGTGCCGAATGCGTTACCCGACGGGTAAAGGTTGATGTCCTGCGCATTGATAAGGATCAGGTCGGCCTGTTTGCCGGGGGTCAGGGTGCCGACTTTGTCCTGCAATCCTGCACAGGTGGCGCCGTCAAGAGTGGCGGCTTTGAGCAGGCCATGAGCCGGCAGGGTCACCGGATGATGCTCTGCGCCGCAGCAGCGCTGCTGGTGCATGCCCATGACGCGTTGCAGGTAGAACGCCACCCGCATCTCCATGAACATGTCACCGCTATAGGAGGTTTCGTTATCGACACTCAGCCCCGGGCTGATGCCGTGACGCTGGGCCGACTGCATGGCGAACATTCCATCTTCAATGCCGTAGTGGGCATCTGAACGCGGGCATACGTTGACCCGCACGCCAGCCTCGCGAATGATTTTCCAGCCGGCGTCCGGCAGCGCTGTGCAGTGGTTGAAGATGTTATCGGGGCGCAGCAGACCCTCGCGATGCAAACCCTCCAACTCAGCTGCCATGTCCCCGCCGAAGAATTCGGTAATGATAGGCAGCCCCAAGCGCCGGGCCTCAGCCCATAGCTCAGGCTCCAGCTGCGCCATTACCGCCAGCGAGAGCAGCGGGTTGTCACCGTTCTTGACGTATTTCCCCTGGAGACGCTCCAGGTTGCCGGGCCAGTGGGCTTTGTCCCACTCACCAGAAACTGGCGCACCGGAGGCGTGTACAGACCGGATACCAGCATCGAGCAGCGCCTCGACCGCGGCGTCGGAGTGCGCGCCGGTGCGGCTGTTGTGCGAGTTATCGACCACGGTCGTGATGCCCGCATCGATGCACCCCAATGCAGTCAGTAGATTGCCAATATACATGTCAGCCGGGCGATAGTATTTGGCGAACGAGAAGTGCGTTGCGTTGCAGTAGTCTTCCAGGGTTTCGGCATTCGGATTGATTCGACGCAGTTGGCCCTCCCAGGAGTGACGATGCGTATCGACCATGCCGGGCATGGCAATCATGCCGGATGCCTCGATAACCATAGCGTCGCCGGCCTCGATGTTTTCACCTATGGCCGTGATGGTGCTGCCTTCGATAAGGATATCGCCGCGCGCCAGATTGCCGATATCACCGTCCATGCTCAGCACAGTGGCGCCGCGGATAAGGGTGCGGGCGGCCTGAGCGGTCGGGGCCTGCACAATGCTGCGGTTATATTCAGCCATTTTCTGTACACCTCTTCAAATTTCGTTGGAAGCAATGTACGCAATGCGATACTGCGGGAAAAAGATGGTTAAACTGTTTTTATTATTCAATATCTACGAATAATAACGACTTTACCCGATCACTGCTTTGAGGCTGCTAACAGTCATGGACCGTATTCAAGCGATGCAGGTTTTCGTACGTGTGGCTGAAGCAGGAAGCTTTATCCAGGCGGCGCAGACGCTCTCTCTGCCGGCCTCCACAGTTACCAGCAGCGTTAAAAATCTTGAGAAGTACTTGCAGGTACGCCTGCTGAACAGAACAACGCGTCGGGTCAGCCTGACCTCTGAGGGCGCACAATATCTGGCGCAATGCCGGGAAATATTGGAGCTGATCGAACACACAGAGACCAGCCTGACGGATTCCGTAAAACGGCCACAGGGGCGTTTGCGTGTCGATATGCCGGGTGGCATTGCACACTTCATCGTCATGCCAAACCTGCAAGACTTCTACAGGCGCTACCCGGATATCTACCTGATGATAGGCGTCAACGATCGGCAGGTTGATCTGGTTCAAGAGGGTGTCGATTGCGTTATTCGTACAGGCGAGCTCGATGACTCAACGCTCGTTGCGCGCCCACTCGGTCGGTTTCGCTGGGTAACCTGTGCGTCTGCCGCCTATCTCGAAGAGAACGGCACTCCGCAAAATCCGCAAGATTTGTCTCACCACCGGGCCATCCATTACTTCTCGGGCCGCGCAAGGCAAGCAGGTGAAATGCGCTTTGCCCGTGGTACCGAAAAAATCTCAGTCCCGGTGAACGGCACAGCGGCCGTCAACGAGACTGGGCTTTACATCAAAATGTGCCTTGAAGGCTTCGGGCTGGTGCAGCTCGCTGAGAACGTGGTCAGCGAGCATCTGCGAGAAGGGCGACTGGTCGAAGTGCTTGCTGACTGGCAGCCCGCATCGGTTCCTGTTCACCTGCTATACCCGCATCAGCGCTTTTTATCGCCAGCTGTGAGCGCATTCGCTGACTGGATTGCTGGGCTTGTTCGCGACGATGATTCAGCAGATTCAAGTTGAACGTTGCGCCCGGCCAGCATGCCGGTGAATGCTCCGGCTACGGAGATTGCGGCTGTGATCAGCAGCGGTCCTGTCCAGCCACCGGTCCAGTCGTGCAGTTGGCCCAGCAGCAAGGGGCCTGCGGCTGCCATCAGGTAGCCGACGCACTGCGCCATTCCTGAAAGTGCCGCCGTGTCACCGGCATTTTTTGTGCGCAAGCCGATGAAGGTCAGGCCGAGCATCATGCTGGCACCATAGCCGAAGCCCAGGACCGCGGCCCACAACATGGCGTAGTCTGGCGCGTAAATGAGCCCGATCAGGGATGAGGCGGTTAACAGGCTGACGGTAGCGGCTGCCAGTTTCTGGTCTTTGAGACGACGAAGCGTGGCCGCCAGAATCAAGCCGGGGATATGCCATGGTCCATCAGAATGGTCGGCAGCCAGCCGACGGCGACATAAAAAGGCATCGCGTTCAGCCCCATGAACAGTGTGACCTGCCATGCCAGCGGCGAACGCCAGACGGCCACGGTTGGCGCTTGTTTCGGACCTGACAGATTTACGTGTTCGTGTTTTTTCAACTGCGGCAGCCACACCACCAGCGCCAACAACGGGGCTGCGACCAACAAACTCAGGGCAATCGGCCATCCCCATGATTGGGTCAGCGGAACTATTACGGCTGAACCGACAGCGCCCGCTGCACCCATGGTGATGGAATAAGCGCCGGTCATGGACGCCATTTTTGTCGAGAAGTCGCGTTTGATCAGGCCGGGCAGCAGCACGTTGCCCAGGGCGATCCCAGTGCCTATCAATATCGTACCGGCGTACAACACCCATGCGCTGCCTGCGGAGCGGAGCAGGATGCCCGCTGAAATGACCAACAGTGCACCGAAAAGCGTGCGCTCGATGCCGAACCTGCGGGCGACCGATGCGCTGAGCGGGGAGAAGGCTGCAAAGGCAAGTAATGGCAGTGAAGTAAGCAGGCCTAGAGCTGAGGCGCTCAAGCCAAAATCATTCTGGATCAGCGGCAAAACGGGCGCGATGCTGGTAAAGGGAACGCGCAGGTTCACGGCGATAAGCAGAATGCCTGCGACGAGCGCGATGGCATGCCACTTGTTTTTTGTATCTGACATATTCTTTATCTGTCCTCTTAAAAGAAGACAACTGTAGAGAACTTCAGAACCGGCTAATATAGATATCAAGACACCTGATATCTAAATTATGCCAAGCTCAAAAAATGTCGTTTCCTCGCCGGAAGATTTCGATTCAGACCTTTTCGCCCAGGCAGCGATTGCCCTCAAGGTTGCGCCTGACCTCAATGATTCGGGTGCCCGTCCGCATGATCATCGCAAAGGCCAGCTCATCCTGTCTTTGCATGGCGCAGTGAGCTGTGAGGTGCAAAATGCACTCTGGCTTGTCCCTCCCCAGCACGCCGTATGGATCCCGGGCGGCACGCCGCACAGTTGCCGAGTGACCGAAAACGCCCGGACCTGCTTTCTGTTCGTTGAGCCCGGTGCGGCAGCCATGCCTGAAGAATGCTGCACGGTTGCCATTACGCCCCTTGTTCGGGAGATGGTCCTGCATCTCGCTGAACAGGAACCTGCTTACCATTCCGAGGGCAAGACAGCTCGGCTGGTTGCAGTGCTGCTTGAGCAGCTTTCCGATGCCCCGCTGAAAGAGCTGCATTTGCCGATATCAGACCACCCCAAGATCAAACAAATCGCGGATACGCTCTTCTCAGATCCAGGCGACCGAACCACGTTGCGCGAGTGGGCCACTCGGCTTGCAACCAGTGAACGAACGCTGGCCAGGCTTGTAGAAAGCACGACCGGGCTGAGCTTCGGACGCTGGCGTCAACAATTGCATTTGATGATCGCACTGAGTCATTTGGCGGAGGGGGTATCCGTGCAACGTGTGGCGGGCATCCTGGGATATGACTCTGTTAATGCATTCATCACTATGTTCAAGAAAGCACTGGGTAAACCGCCTACTCAGTATTTTTCCTCTCTGCGCTAGTGCTCTGCTGGCTGATACAAAGCGCCGAGGCTGTAGAACGATCTGTCTGCTATTGGCCGTCTGCTGCCTGTCGCAACGGCAGTTTTTGGCGAATGCTGGCCCTCACTCTAAACCCTTTCATGCACTTAACTCACGGGTGGCTCAGGACATCCGCCTCCCCCGCTGCTACGCTTTCGGCTCCTTCATTGGAGTCGAAACAATGCCCACTGAATATTCACTGCCTGATGTCCTTGAGCGTCTGTACCAAAACCAGCTCGCCTTAGAGGCGGCGGTGATGGAGTTGACGTTGTGGATTGAGCGCAAGGGTACGACGGACACAGGCGACAATATCCGCGGCGCGCTACAAACGATTGGAGAGAACGCCGGACACATCAAACAAGGTTTGGCAAAACTGAAGGCCCGAGGCCCACACTAATTAAGTTGTCCACGACGTCCCGCATGCGACAGCCTTGCTTGGACTTTGTGCGCTTACAGTCCGGGCCATCTGTTCGGCGCAAAGGATGACCCCACACTTTACAGTTCGTCAGGTACAAATCCTAAACTCCCTGCTTTTATGTAAAATGGCATAATATGCCAACGTTCGAAACAATATGTTTGCCCAGAGTTGGAGCTAATGATGGCGACGCGAAACGTTGTGCTCACCCCTCACCAAGAACAGGTTATCCAGGACCTGGTCCAGTCCGGCCGTTATCAAAATGCCAGCGAAGTAATGCGAGAAGGCTTAAGGCTATTGGAGCAACGCGTCGCCGAAGATACCGCCAAAATTGAGGCCCTGCGTCAGGCGACCTCGATCGGCATCATGGACCTTGAGCACGGGCGCTTTACTCAGGTGAACGAAGGAGATCTGGAGCACTACCTCGAGGGCTTGAGCCTGGAGGCCACCCTCCCCGCGCGAGAGAAACACTGAGCATGCCGCAGTATCGGATTTCCAACGCGGCGCGTGCCGACATTGTCGACATCCTCAGGCTCTCCCAAGCGCAGTTCGGCGATCAAGCACGCCAGCGCTACCAGGCGCTGATCCTCGCGGCGCTGCAAGCGCTTGCCGACACGCCTTATTGCATTGGCAGCCATGACCGCGATGAGCTTGCACCGGGCCTTCGCAGCTATCATCTCACCTATTCACGCCAGCAGGCCAGACATCCCCATGGAACGGTCAAAAGCCCACGCCACGTCGTATTTTATCGTTTGGCAAATGACGACGTGATCGAGGTCGTCCGACTCCTTCATGACGCCATGGAAGTGCAGTTGCACTTACCTAACGACTGATCAGCGACCTGGCCCAACGGCTTAACTGGCCAGGAATAGCGAAGGTAAGGCGTCCCCTCTATATCTCAACCTGAGCGCCCTCGTTGTCAGCCGACTTGGCGGCCAATTGAGGCGGGAGGTTCGGTGTCCACCGGGCTATCGAGACCCACGACCAGAGCCCTGGCAACATCACGCAGAGCACGAGCATCTCGCGGGTCAATTTCAGGATAGGTGCAGAGAGACAGACCCGACAACTCCACTTAAGGATGTCGACTCATTACCCAAATCCTCTTCCGAGCGACCAAGGATTTGCCAGATACGGGTTGCTCATCCAGTATACGGAGGCGCACTGAATACCAGTGACGGCCACCCAGATCCATGTCAGAAATCGCCATTCGCGATCGCTCGCACACCCTGTGCAATTGGGGGCATAAATGGGGGCATAATTCGCTTTTTTCAAGCTGAAACTACTGTCCTAGAGCCTAGTCAAAATGTTTTTTGGCGACCCTGAGAGTCTTTAGGTGTCGTCGGGCAGGCTGTTCATCTGATCATTTTTGCCTTTCCACAAACCATGGAGCTCCATGCACTTCCAGTGGATTGCTACATTGGGGGCACATCTGAGGGCATGCTTTGGATGGTTTGAAAAGGATGCCCCCAGCCTGAGGTCCAACAGCCCCCTTCTCGAAAAAGTCACCCTTTGCTGTTCCCAGCCGCCGTCGAGCGCTGTCCGATCACCTCAGTTAATGGCTGAACCTCCGTACGAGAACAAGTGGGGATAGTCGAGTGATCGACAATAATGGTAGCGTGGAGCCATCAATGGATGTGTCCGTAAGCTTGCGCTTGCTCTTCACAAAGCCCGGCCGCCAACCTTCTTCATCGATACAAGGACGTCATGGTGACCCAGATCTCCTCGAAATTCAAAGGGGCGATCTTACCTTCAGAAAACCTTACCCAACTACTCGACAAGTTACGTGCATGGGCGCCTAGAATCGAATCAGCACCGTTGACACACTTCGAAAAAAGCATCGTAAGGTGGGCTGTAGACGGAATCTAACAGGGAGTATTGCAGCCATTCACCAGCACCCTAACGCCCGCTACAGTCGTAGAGACCATTCATGCTCGGTGGTATGTGTACGCAGTCAACGGCAACCGGACAGTATGTCAGCGGAGACGACGAATGAAGTACCCAGGCCACCCCACTGATGAGACTCCGCCTTCGTGGTACCACGACCGGGGGCAGTCCTACATCGAGCAGGAGTTCCAGAACGCGATTGAGGATCTCGCGAGTGCCATCGAGAGCGAACACTGGTTCGGAGACACCGAAAAACATCATCGATACAGGGTCGACTTCATTCTCAAAGATGCACGTCTGATTGTCGAACTGGATGGGCACGCATATCACTCGACAAAGGAACAGCTCGAAAAGGATGCGATCCGGCAGCGGTACCTTACCCGTGCTGGTTACTCAGTCATCCGCTTCACTGGACGTGAGATCAACCGTGATGTGCGGAAATGCGTTGCGGATGTTAGGCAAATCTACCTTGAGCGCATGCAGCGGGCTCCAGCGAAATATCGTGTCATGTACGTCGATTACACATTCGTAATGAAGCAGATGCACTTGGCGCTGAGTTTTTATCGGGACATTCATCCTGACAAAACTCTGGAACCCCAATCGATCGAGAGCATCATTCCACATGCGATTTCTTGGCTTCACGAAAAGTCGTTCATCACCGTATTCGTCTTTTGCCCAACGGAAGACCGAAACGAAATCGATCACCTGAACAGCGTGGTGATGGAATACGACACTGGGGAGGTCAGGTTCAATACCCTGACAAGCGACTGGTACACCCTTGATCTAGGTGAGCATATGGAAGCCTATGCTCACCTGTTCGATGAGTTCATCCTGGTCGCGGATGACCCGGTCTACACGGCCCCGTTCCGAGCGGTCCTACCTCAACAGCTCAGAGATCAAAAGGTGGGTTTGTTCACCAATAAGTACTTTGCCAATGGAAAGCTCCTGCGCCTGGGAAACCAGGAGACTCATTTCGCTGGAACCGACCTGGTGCAAGTACGGTGGCAAAACGTCTGGTATGCCATTGGATCATCATTTGGGCTTGTTCCCTATGAGCTATAGCTACCGTGCCATCATTAAAACTCACTGACTACACTGCGACTCGAAACGCTGAAGGTTAATCTGCTAGAGTGCCGATCCGCATAGATTCGGTCTGCCTACGGCGGATAATACGTTACGGCTCTCCGCAGATTCAGCCCCAACTTTCATCCACGAATACCGGATTGAATGACTTTTACCGCTGCCATCAGCTGTTGGTCCAATTCAATCAAAGCCTGACCGAAAAATACCTTGAAAAGTACGGTCGCCTGCACATCGTCCAGTAAATCGAAATGTCTCCCCAGTGTCTTTCCCGTGCGAATAATCAGGTTCGCAGTCTTTGTATTGCCAGCGAATCCAGCGCAAATCAGCACTTGCACGGGCTGAACCGAATACTCTCGAGCCATTTCGATCACGCGTGCGCACAAGTACACGCTAGTGAGGTACACCTGCTCATACTCATCTCCCACAATGAACTGCTCGCTACCACCACTGAGGATTACTAACCCTTGCGCCCCACCGTCAGCAATTCGCTGAAGCTCCTCAAGGCTGAAACTGACCAGGTCAAACTCGCCGGGTCGAAGTGGCGTGCAATACGACCGCACAGTACTTGCGGCATATCCCCTGACCTTTACTTGCCATTGCCTGAACTCCGTCAACTCGACGGCATGGCCGGCGGGCTGGCTGCACTGCAAATAGTCACCAAGCACCTGCGGAAAGTTGACACTGGTTGGCACCCAAGTACCCCGGTGTCGGCCTCTTCCACGTCCACGGCTGGGCGAGAGCACTGTACGGTTGACCATGGGCGCCGACAGAAGACAGCGCAGGTCATAGCCGATCATAAATAGCGCCGCCTCTAAGCAATGACTGCGCTCCTGCAGCGAACCAGCAAACATCGTCGGCGCCCCGGCAAGGGTCACTTGGATGATCCAACCGAGCTCGAGCTGGCTGCGCGCCCATGAATAGCTCGGTACAGCCTTGGAAAAGAACTGCGGCGAGTTTGCGAAACCGAATGCACCAGGATCACGGATCTGCGCTCCACGCGCCGCACCCGAAGGGAATCTGAGTTGCGATGGCGTCTGCTTGCCTTGACGGTAAAGTGCATACAGCATGGCGATCGCTGCACCAACCCGGCTGTCATAGATCGGCGAACCAGTCTTGTCGAGCAACGAGTGAATCTTGGTCAGCCCCGCATCGAAACGCAGGATGCTGCTCGCATCCAATTGGGAGAGCTTTTGAATGGAATTCAGGTCGAAAAGCGGAATACAGCTATCGAGGTAATGTACGAGCTTCCCATGACGACGGAGCTGGTGAAGAAAAGGGATAGCTCCGCGAACGCCGCCCCATTGCAATACCGCCAGGCATGCACTGTAGGCAGTGTTGTCACACTTCAAAGCCAGCGCCTTCGTCAGCCGGATACGAAGCAGATCGAGCGATACCTTCGTGCTGGCCCAGTCCGCAGACTTCACCCATTTCCCGGTCTGGTAGTCGTGCCAAACACTTCCCCAACAGTACAGTGCATGTACTTTTTCGATGCCTACGACCTTGTGGTTCAACCCATCGTCGACAAACCTGCTTTTCGGGAACTGCAGGTGCACAGCTAGCCGGGGAAGCTCCACTTGAAGCCACTCGATAAAACTTCGCACATCCGGCTGCGCGAGAAAGGCCGTCCGATCCATCTGTCTGCCAATTCCCTTTAAAAAAATGATTGATGTGTCCGCGGCCCGCAGATGACAGGATCCATCTCGCGTCGATAGCGAGGCGAGACGGATGCACCCGGCTACGGCAAAAGGTTCACGTGCCGTAGTGCGTCTCGATGAGCGAGAGCATCGCTAGCGCATGCTCGTTGATCTGATCCTGCCCCCAGTCGTCGCCTTTGCCCAGCACGTGGAACATGTGCGCCAGTTTCAAGGAGTCGTACTTGGGCTTGGCGCGGAATGCCGCTTGCTTCTTAAGTACCGCCAGATTGCTGTATGAGGAGTTTTCGCCGGGGCTGAGCAGCACCAGATTGCCGAATCCGTGTAGCAACTCGTCAGGTAATGTCCTGCAGAACTCTTCGTTTTGCGGATGCACATGTTCGACAGAGTTCTTCGACGTAATCCGGTACAGGTGCAGCTTTTCAAGATCAAGCCAGTTGAAGGTGCTGCGTTCACGCCACAGAATGTATTCCAGTTTCTGGAACCAGTAGTGCTCGAAACTCGTGCCGTTGGCCTCCTTGAGATAAGTCACTGTCGTTGCGATGGACACCGGCTCGGCGGTGTCACTGGACAACAGCCAATAGCTCGCTTCTTTCTGGGTCATTTCGGTGAGGGAGAGCTGGTTATCGATCTGTTCGAGCAACGCCAGCACTTGATGCTCCTTCATATCAGGCGAGTCGACCAGCCTTCCCAGGAACGGTGTCAGCCAATACTGAGCACTGCGCTCACCCGTGAGGTAACGCATACTCTGCAGTTGACTCAGATCGGAAGTGTCCTGAGTGATGGAGCGCCAATCGGGGCCATTGCCTTTGCTTCGATTGTTGATGGAACTCAAGCGCAAGGTTCGTTCATCTTCCTCACCCAGGCGCACCCACTTGACGACCCAGCGGTCGAACTGAAACCGCACGTTCCAGAGGCATTCCATAAACCCCTTGGCTTGCGCCGCAGTGGCCTTTTCGACGAAGCGGGAGAAACAGTCATTGAGGTTGCTGTCGTTGAGCCGTGAGCCGATGTCACTCCAATCCTGAGTGCGTCGGTAGATTCGAAACGCATGCATAAGCAACAGACCAAAGCTGACGATCGACTGATAGCGAGCCTCATCCTTCTCCCGCGGCTCTTCAACCGACGCATCGTCATTCATTCTCATCGAACGTATTTCGCTGATCGTGCGGCCTTTCGCATAACCAGCTACGGGGCGATCAAGGGAAAAGTGCTCAAAGGAGTGGTCCGTGAGATCGTTGAATTTCAAGCCCCCCCAACTGGCACCAGCGAAGACATCACGTAGGTTTTTCTCGAAGTAATTCCCCATATCTTCGCACGCCCGCCAGATGCCTTCGTAAGTGGCACGGTGCTGCTTGATACGATTCATCAAGCGTGCCTTGAGGATATCGGTCTGCTCAAGCTGGACCCCGCTGGTGTTCAGCGTCGCGAACAGTTTGTTCAGGTCCATGCCTGCGGGCATGACATTGTTGACCCAGGTCACCTGGTTGAACAGATAGTCCCCGACGCGTTCAAGAGCTCGCTCGCCTCCCACTGCCTGCAACCTCTTCAGTCTATCGCATGCGACTTTTCGAGCAGCAATCAAGTGTATGAGATAGGGGTTCGAAATCTCCCTTTCGTCCGGCTCGATGTCCGCCGTCAAACCCGCCCAGGCGCTCAACCGTGACTGAACTTCTTCACGAATATTGAATGTGAGTCTCGGCGCATTGCCCAAGATCACAAGCGACCGCAGCGGCGATGATGGGCTCAACGCACAGAACGCAAGCGCCAGCACCATCAATGTCGTCATTCGTTGCTGGCCATCGATGAGTTCGTAGGTCATGCCTGCATCAGAGGTCGAGCTCGGAACTACTTCGCTGGTCAGCACCGTGCCGATAAAGTAATGCGATTGCGCGGGTTGACCGTCCGCATCGGGCTCGCTCGCCAGGATGATCTGCTCCAGCAGTGCCTCCACATCGTCACTGGGCCATACATAGGGCCGCTGGTAACAGGGAATGGTCAGCGATATGCCTTGCTGGCATAGCGTGGCGGCAGTCTGCACATTTGACTGGACCTGAGCGTTCATCATTTGCCTCCTTGACGGGCAATGTCAGCGAGGCTGATTCGTTCGATGGCGTCACACAACGCGGCATCGTACCCAGCAGCCACCCGGGTCGTATCCGGCCAAGCCAGATCCAGGTGAAGCGTGATGGATACCGACTCTACGAAGCGCTTCTTGATACTGTGCTTATCGAGTCCTGCCTCGGTGGTGGTGTAGGTGTAGGTCCGCAAGTACCCGAGTAGCTCCTCATGGGTATGGCTACTGGCGATCCAGTCCATCAGCGGATTTTCCCTTATGTGCGCCTGGACGCCGTCTTCCCGTACGCTGACTTCTTTGATCAGGCGCAGCGAAAAGACCATCCGGAACATCCAGAGGCTGGCTTCGAGCAGTCGGGCAGTACCGAACTGGCTGGCGTACATCAGCAAAGCGCAGTCATACGCCCGGCTCAGGAACACGCTGCCGCACGCATCCTGAGACAACCGTTTGTAGTAGTAGCCGAACGAGTGCTTGAGCGGCGCTTTACCAACGTCGAGCAACGTCTGGCGAAGGCCTTGGAAGTATTCGACGTAGCGCATGGCGTTTACCCCTGCGCCCAGTGGCTGGCGCATTGCATACCCCGCTTGGACGATATGCGCGTCCTTGTCCCAGACATCGCGATTCACCTGCAAGGGCCGATAGGCAATATCGGCAGTATTTGCCAGCGTCCGCTCGGCGAGCTCCGTGACGATCTGCTTACGCTCAAGTATCGGGTCACGATCACTGGCAACGTTTCGCCAGCGCAGGCTTTGCCAATGCCGGGATTTCATGAGCGTTGCGACCAGGGGCTTGAGATCGCCGAGGCGCTCCCAGGCCCGGGCGAAATCATTCTGCGCAGCAGGAACCACGCTGCGTAGATGATAAGCCTTGATGATGTCCGCGCCACTCAAGCGAACACCAGAAGTGTTCTGAGTTTCGAAGAAGCGATAGGCATCGTCTTCTCGCCGCGTGACGACCAGAGTCACGTTTATGCGGGTGAAATCTATCTGCGGCAGCTTTTGCTGCTCCAGCCATCGAAGATTGAGCTGGATGCGCCGATAGCTTTCTGGAGAGTTGAATTTCAACTCAGGCGCGCCTTTGTCGCCCTTCTGCAGGCAATGAAGCAACGCCAGGCTGGTAATGCGCTGCTGGCCATCGATAATATTCAGAGTGCCCCGCTCACGGCCGTTACCACCTTGCTGGTGCAGGATGATGCTGCCCAGGTAGAAGTTGTGGTGCGGCGAAGCCGCGCTGAAGAAATCTCGCAAATCATCGAGCAGCTTTGCCAGTTGCTCTTCGCTCCAGCGATAGGGCCGTTGATATTCAGGCAAATTCAGGTTGCCGAAAATACAACTGCCGTCGTTGGACGGAATCTTCCTGGCGTTGAACACATCGTCGAGACTCGTAGACGCAACGACGATGCCCTCCACATCGAGCGGCAGATGCGGGGCAAATGACCGCTCGCTCACGGCTTGATTCATATGACTGTCCTTGTGATGTGTTCTACGGCCTTCCAATCGAAGATGCCAAATTCGTCCAGGAGCGATAGAAACTGAATTAATGGCATAGTGCCACAACCCTAATCCGAAAAGCTTTCGAAATGGCCGCGCAAAGCGCGGATGAGCGCCATCCTGCTGGCCAAGAGCCGTTCGTCTTCACTCATGGATCGGACCTCCGCACATGGCCCTCATCAGCGCACCCGTCTTGATCGGTAGCCTGGTGATCGCAGTGATGCTCGATACCCTGACCGCCGGCCTCATCGCCTTAATATGCTCGACCTTGGTCCGTCAGTGTTGGCCAATGAAGCTGTCGAGCACCGGACGCAAGGCGCCGGCTAACGCCTGACGCAATATCGCCATAGTTGACTGTATCCGTTACTCCGGCACGCTACTGGCATCGGAGCCATCGCCCATCTAGTGATTCCATTTCGCACCGGAAAGCCGCTCTACTTCCTCATGTCGTTGCTTCTAGATGCTCAAGCATATCCAATCAAACGAGTAAACCTGTCAGAGGTTGGGCCATTACAAACATGCTGGAGATAGCTCAAGCGACCCAAGCCAAGCGGTGCAGCAACCAGCCAGGCTTCGCAACTTAACCTGCAAACAGTCGATCAGCTGATCGGGCGAAGGGAGAGCGCTGGTGCTCAGAGGCTCAAGAACCCCACTGAAGCCTGGGACCTCAGAAGGCATTTTGATGGGCAACCAAATCCGCATCGGCGCCATTGCTCTCACTCACCAAACGGGACAGCAGGCTACAAATAAATAAAGAAACGCATCGACAAATATGTCTCATAAAGTCAAATATGACCAGTTAATCAACCTAACAAAAATATGAATATCTTTATAAATCATCATATTAGATAAATATCACGCTTAGGCACATCGCTTGCAATGGAGTTTGCTGACATTCACCCACAGGAATTGACCGATGGCATTGCTTTACTATCAAAACCTTGAGCGCCACCGTCCCGACATTCTCATGAGTCGGGCTTTTTATGGCCTCAAGGACTTCAGCGACTTTCTTCAGCAAACCGAAAAGCACCTCAACAGCGACCACGCCGTTAAGCGGCTGGCCTGGGCAGCCGCTTCTCGACCTGAGGGCGATGAAGACAACGCATTGGGCGCTTGGATCAGTCTGGAGGCTCCCGAAGATCGGCCAGGCGAGCCGGAAGCGACCTTCCGTGCATTTCTAGACGAAGACGCTCGTGAGGTATACGAGCAAGGCGCACCAGAAGGCCGCCGCGTGGAATTCAGGTTTGGTCGCCAGCATTCAATCCGCATCCTTGATCGGGATCCCGCCGGCCAGCGCCTGCTGCTGGAACGGCAACCCACCGAGAGCCAGTTGTTGCTGCGCCCCAACACCAACATGCTCAAACGGCAGTTGGAAGCCATCGCCTGCCTGCAAGACACCCCCTCAGCTGAACACCGGCCCTTGCTGCGCTTGCTGGAGGCCAACGACCACGCATGCTGGCCAGCGTTTGCCGCGCCACCACTGGCTGTCGACGCCTGGAAACTGTTGCTAGACCTTGAGCGCCCCGGCACCGACGAACAGCGTCGCTTCGTCGAGCAGGCCTTGCACACCACGGACTTCATGTTGTTGGAAGGCCCCCCGGGCTCCGGCAAAACCACCGCTATCTGCGAGCTGATCCTGCAAATGGCCGAACAAGGCAAGCGGGTACTGCTTTGTGCCTCGACCCACGTGGCCGTCGACAACGTCCTGGAAAAACTCATGGACGTCCGTAACGAGCATCGCGACCAGATCATTCCCATACGTATTGGCGATAAACGAAACGTCTCCGAAAAAGCCCGCGAATGGCAGTTGGAGAGCTTTCGTACAACCGAACGCAAGCGCCTGCAAGCGGCATTAAGCCGTCAGCGAGACTTGAGCCGGGCTCAACAGACATTGTTGAGCGCTTTGCGTCAGGACGAGCACGTCATAACACAACTGGTGCTCAGTACGGCCAACCTAACCTGCGGAACAACCACAGGCATCCTGCAGCATCCGGATCTGAAAAACCGGCGCAGCAACCACCCACCGTACGACATGCTGATTCTAGACGAGGCCTCCAAGACCACGTTTCAGGAATTTCTTGTCCCCGCAGTGCTAGCAAAACGCTGGATCATCGTCGGCGATCCGTTGCAGCTGTCACCTTATGTCGATGAACAGGCCATGGCGGCAAACCTTGACGCTTGCCTGCCCCAGGCATGGCTGCGCAACGCCTGTGTCGATACGTTCATGGCCCGTACCCGGCGACGCACCTCAGTGATTGCCAGCCCCGACAAGAATGCTCGGCAGGCCTACAAGGCTCAAGCCGAGGCACTGGGGGTCAACCTTGCACAAGCTGAGGACGGCACTTCGCTGTGGGATGCCTCGATCGTACTGGGAGCCAGCGAAACCCTGAGCGCACGCCTGGATGAACTGCCTCTGGACACGACCACCATACGGGGCGAAGCACCTGTAATACTTGAGCGTCGTGCAGCAGCAGCCCGCCAGCGGAACCGGCAACTGAGGACAGCGGAGCCCCTACCCGATTGGAGCACCGAGTTGGCGTGGCGTATCAATGCCCACTACGAGCAACGCCAGGGTAGCAACGACGCCGGCTCCGAACAGACGCGCAAGTCCCAGCAGATCGAACAGTTGATGCCGGTCGAAGGAACGGGAGCAACGCTTGATCACGTTCAAAGGAACGTGGAACGGGTCCGTAAGGTTGCCCTGCCTTCTATCCTTGAATCCCTACAGGAAGGCTTTGGCCGTAACGCTTGGGAAAAGGCCGGCAACGCACTGAGTGATGGCCTGCCCTCCGACGTCATGGCTTCACGACACATACGGCTGAGTCATCAGCACCGTATGCACCCTGATATTGCTGCTTTCTCGCACCATCACATCTATAAAGGCCAAGCGCTGTTCACCCCTGAGCGGATGACGACAGACCGCACCTGGAGCTACGACAGGCAAGCGGCCTCCTGGCGCCATGTCAAGGCACGCTTCGATGCTCAATCGAACAGCAACACGGCTGAAGTCGATGAAGTCATCGCAGAACTCAAGCGCTTCGAGCGTTGGGCCAGCAAAAACCGCAGGATGGACGGTCACCCCTGGGAGATCGCGGTGCTCACCTACTACCGCGGACAGGAACGTGCACTGCGCAAAGCCCTGCGTAGCTGGTCCGGAAATGGCTATGCCCAGCGCCACTTTAGCAAGGGCACGAAAGGCAACCCCTACATCACGCTGGATCTGTGTACGGTCGATCGCTTCCAAGGGCACGAAGCCGACCTGGTGCTGCTATCGCTGGTACGTAATCACATGACGGCATTTCTACAGAGTCCAAATCGCCTGAACGTTGCACTGACTAGGGCACGCTACTGCCGAATCATCGTGGGCGATCGCCATCGCCTGGGCAAATACAAGGACAGCCTGCTCAGCAAGCTGGCGGATGAAAAGAACTGGGAGACATCGCTGTATGACAAGCACTAAAACCGAACGCGGCGATATCGTACTGACTCGCGAGATATCCATTTCCTGCTGGCACGTGCTAGGTGAGGTCGCCCGGGCTACCCAACGCCCGGAGTTGCTGCCGCTTCTGCAACGTGCCGGCATGAAGAGCGCCATCGACGCCCTAGACATCGCCATTCACCTTTTTTGCGAGCCCTCCCGCCAAACTGCGGCCCGGCGCCTGCTGGAGATCGCCTGCGGGTTGGGCCTACTGCAACTGCTGCCAGAGTTCAGCGGATCGGGAGCCAACCGTGGAGCCTACGGCCTGACCGAACTAGGCCGGGAAGCCTTGCAACGCGAGGAGGTGTTCGTGCCCGAATACGCCTGTTGGCGGCTGTGGGCCAGCGATGATCCTTTGCTGGAGTGCCCGGTGCTGCTGATCGAACCGATCAAGGAGCCTCGTGCCAAGCAGGAAGTCCATAAAAAAGAGCAACCCGTCCCGGAAAAAATCCCTTCCTGGCTGAACCAGGTCCTACGCAAGACCATCACGCCCCCTGGCAACAAGGAAGCGTTGCGCATCGAGCAGTTGGAGAAAAACCTGCAGCCTCAGGAAGTACAGGCGACGCTTATGGCCACCTGGGACGTCGACAACACCCGCTTGCAATTGCACGGTAAGCTCGATGAAACGCTCATCGACACGCCCTCCTGCGCACCAAAAGTAACGGCACAGGCCGTCTGGCAAGGGTTGTTGCAGTCGGCGGGACTGCACGAGGACTGGGACACTGAGACACTCGCATTAAAAAGGTCCTTCGACGCCAGCAACGCTGCTGAGCGCAATAGCCTGCGTGCCGACCTGCATGTGTCCACACCGCAGCTTCCGAAGTTGGGCCGTTTCGATGATCTGAGCATCGGTCGTGTGGCACTGACCCCGTGTTCGCCTGACGATGCACAACGCTGGGCACAATGGCGCCTGCTCGAACACATCAATCACTATGCCAGCACCGAACAGTTCGAAACCTGGACTACGCAGGCCCACGCCCCTTTCCACACCTTCAAGCTGACCACACCACAGCGCAAAGAGCTCGCCGAACAGACCTGGCAACGGCGGGAAAACAGCCGCGCCACCACCACTTGGCACCTAGTTGCCGCTGAAGATTGGGGACTGTAATGACTACGAACACAACCAACCCCTGGGTGCGCACTCACACCGAGGTGCTCGACCAGCGTGCCTTGCCCATGCCAGCTGCCTGGCAAGCGACTCAAGTGAACCGTTTGCCAACACTGGAAGTCGGCCGTTCGATCCACATCTCCGGCAATCAGGGAGCCTTGCGCGACGAACTGATTACACTGCTGAACCAGGCAGTGGACATGGCAGTGGTCTGCAGTTTCCTGATTGCCGATCCGGCCTTTGAGGCAGCGCTGAAGGTCACTGCCGAGCGTGGCGTGCGGGTGTATGTGATGCTGGCTTCGGAGGCCCGTCTAGGCAGTGAACCGAATCAGGGCGAGTTCGACCAGAAGACGCACGCGCAACACAAGGCAATGCTCAAGACATTAGGCAAGTCCGTCCTTTTCCGCACGGCGGCACATTTCCATGCCAAGGTAGTCCTGGTCGACCCATATACCCGGCCAGCAGGCGTCCTGCTCACCGCCAACCTCACCCAGGAAGCCCTCACGCGCAACGAAGAGCTCGCTGTCCGCCTGAGCCCGACACAAGTCGAAGGCATCGCCGGTTACCTGCGTTGGGCCATGTGGCAAACCGCGGAACATGAACTGCTTGATGGTCACGACTTCAAGGCCGCCAAACTCGTCAGCAGCGTGCAGCACCCGACGCCCCAGGGTGAAATCTGCGCCACCACGATGAAGCATAGGGGCATCGCCAAACAGTTGCAGCAGGCCCTGAAGAACGCGTCATCCCACATCATCGTCAGCAGCTTTGGCTGGGACGTGCAGCATCCTGTGGTCCAGCAGCTCTGCCAACGCGCCCGCGAGGGCCTCAAGGTGACGGTGCTGGCTCGAGTACGCACGGCGGCCATGCCGGCACTGTTGGCGCTGGCAGAGAGTGGTGCACAGGTTTACGGCTTCAAGTGGTTGCATGCCAAGGCGCTGTGGACCGATGCCGGAGACGCCATGGTGATGTCGGCGAATCTGGAGGCGCACGGTCTGGACGATAGCTTCGAGCTGGGCGCGTTGCTGGATGTGCGGCAAGCTGAAGAACTCAAGGTACGCCTGGAGCACTGGCAAAATATTGCACCCTGGCACCTGTTGCCAGCCCCGACGCTGGGGGATCTGAGTGGCGAGGTGCAATTGTGGCGCAACGGCCAGTTGAATCGGGTGCAGGTACTGACTGAAGCTGAAGTCAACCTGGGCGAGGTGGTTGCCCAGTCCGCCCACCAGTTGGAGACACCCCGCCCGGGAGTCTCCAACCCCTCGCAGAGCGATGATCCGGCCCACCAGTTGAAATGCTGCTGGACAGCAACAGCACCATACAGCCATCCAAAGGCGAGCCCTCAAATGCGTCCTGCGCAAGGCAACGAAAAACCCCAACCCTACTCCCCCAAAGTGCTTCGGGAACCTGACGGCCGCCTCACGATAGCCATTACCCAGCCGAGCGAGCTGAACGCTGCAGTACAGTTGCTCGGTGAAATGGGCGCCGCCGCGATCGTCATCGACAGGGGGCAACGCCCATGAGCGATACGCTGCTTTGCTGGCACGCGGAAAGAGCCGGCCTGGACGTACTGGAAGGAGCGCTCGGTAAACTTGCCGAGCGCGGCATTCAGATCAGCCGAGTGATGTATCTGATCCAGGCGCAGAGCCATGCACGCATCCCACCCAGCATCAACGATGCGCGAGTGGAACCGATCAGGATCGATCTGGTCGATCCGACTCGGCATCAGCTCATCTATGAAGCGATCCAGGAGCAGGTACTACCCAGGCTGAACACCGTCGCTGGTCGCCTGCACCTGAACCTCTCGCCGGGTACTCCTGCTATGCACAGCGTCTGGCTGATCCTGCATGCCGGCGGGGTGTTTGCCCCTGGCACCCGCCTGTGGTCATCCCAGCCCGACCGGCTTGATCCCGTGCAATTTGAGGTCAGCACCTACCTCGCCGAGATTCGTCGGCAACAGCGGCTGGATCCGAAGGTGCCTTCCTACAATCCGGAAGCCCGCTCAGCAGCACGCCGCGAGGCAATGAACAGCCTGTTTCGCTACGCCCGGGTTACGGGTGCTCCGTTGCTGATACTGGGAGAGCGCGGTACCGGCAAGAGCCGTCTGGTGGAGACCCAGGTGGCCACGCTCAAGCAGCGACCGAACAAGGTGGTCACCCTTGCTTGTGGCGGCCTGGAGTCGACGCTGGCCGAAAGCCTGTTGTTTGGCCACGTCAAGGGGGCCTTCACGGGTGCAGCACAAGAGCGCAAGGGCCTTCTTGCGCAGGCGAATGGCGGCATTCTGTTTCTTGATGAAATCCAGGATCTACCACGGCCAGTACAGCGCCAGTTGGTGCGGGTGTTCCAGGATCGCCAGCGGCGCTACCGCCCCATCGGCAGTGACAAGGAGATTTGTGTCGACTTCGAACTGGTCTGCGCCTCGAACCTTCCCATGGGGCAACTGCGCGAACGCCTGGACGAGGACCTCTGTGATCGCTTGAGCCACCTTTGCGTGTCGCTACCAGCCTTGCGCGATTGCCGCGAGGATTTGCATGAAGACTGGCAACGGGTTTGGGGAGATTGCCGTGTAGATGCAGACCTTCCCGTAACAGCCCCCTGGTCAAATGCCCTAGCGAAACGGTTGGCAGAGCACCCCCTGACCGGCAACCTGCGCGACCTGCAGCGTCTTGCGGCGCTGTGCATGGCCTGGTTCGAACCCGGCAACGAGGCCCATTGGCTGGACAAGGCTCTTCAGCAGTGGTCCGGTGCAGCCCATGACTCATCAACTGCCGAGCTTATAAGAATGGGCAGCCGCGAGGAGCAAACCAAGTATTTCCATGCAGAATTGGCACTACGAACCAAAGCAACTGAAGGGAGCTGGAAGGCTGCTGCCAAGGCGTTGGATTGCAGCGTAAAAACACTGCAACGCGACGCCGAGGGATACCGAGGCCTGCCAGAAGAACTAAAATACTAATTTAAGGGAATACACTGAAAGCCATACGAATCCATCTTGGTCTCTGTCAGAAATCGCCACTCGCGATTGCTCGCAAACCTGATGCAACCGGGGGCAAAATTGGGGGCATATTTGAACTTTTTCTGCCTGAAAATATTGTTCTAGAGCCCAGTCAAAATGTTTTTTGGCGATCCTGAGAGTCTTTAGACGTCGTCTGGCAGGCTGTTCATCTGATCATTTCTGCCTTTCCACAAACCATGGAGCTCCATTCACTTCCGGTGGATTGCTCCATTGGGGGCACATCTGAGGGCATGCTTTGGATGGTTTGAAAAGGATGCCCCAGCCTGAGGTCCAACAGTTCCCTTCTAGAAAAGTCACCCTTTGTTGTTCCCACACACCGCGGAGTGAAGGTAGACCGATAAGATGCTCTCCTCTGCCCAAGTGCGTGAGCAACCGAGTGATACCTCCTGATCGCAGGTGTAGCTTGCCAAGCTGAATTCAGACCTCACTCCGACGCTTTTCAAAGCGCTGCCAGAAAGTAGGCAGCTCACCCCTAGGATGCTGGAGGCTTGAACAGACCTCTAGCAGACGTGACACCGTAATCCTTCGTACATCGACCATCAAGCCAACCTCAAGCAGCTTTCCACGGTTAGCAAAGAGCGCTTGGCCCAGATCGTCTTCAAGCTCAATTTGTTTGAACGTCGCATCGAAGAAGCGTCGTACCTCCCCGAAAGGCAAAAGAGCATGTTATTGACCGGACGCGCGATCTGTTATGCACTGGATGAAACACCTATCCCTCGTTGATAGGTGGACACTCATTGCCAAAGCTATCGCCAATGGGTATCTGGGCACTCAAGTTAATAAGTACACCGGACGATTTGGTCGCTACCCAGTGCATGAGGAGCGCTCGCCCAGATGCGTACCTCGGCCATCGAGGTAACTTTGGCCTCGCGCTCTGCGGCCTGCTTGAACGTGTTCGTGCGGAGTTTGCCGAATTCGAAACGACTGGAGGTTCTGGGCAGCGAGTCAAGGCCTGCTTTCTGGCTACATCCCGCCGACACGATCAGTTCTCCAACGTCGCGCGGTGTGCTCCTTAATCAGCACGCAAACCTCTGACACCACTAATATTTGATGGCACGATGGTGGCCTAACCCAACATTAGGTAAGATATGCACGCTAGTACGGCATACAAAGTGAACAGCAAGCCACTTCATAGAATGAGCCAAACATGGATAGTTTAGAAACCCTTTCATCACCTTATCAATCCGCCGATGCGCTTGCGGGCTTCGATTACGCAGTTGTTCGAATTGCAGTAGTAGTACCGCCACAACCCAAATCGGATCAAACCGAACGCCCCCCTCTGCGATTGATCTTCGGATCGGTTTCGCTTTTGCCACTGGGTCGACAAATACCCCAGAAGCGATATGACACTGCATTCAAACGATTCAAAAAAGAAAAATACAGCATCGCAGTGGACCGAGTAGTAATGCGTGCTGAAGACGCACTCAATTGGTATAGAAGCTCATTTGGAACTTTCACAACGCCGATCCCTTTCGAAAATAAAAACGCCTCAGATGGCGCACCACTTGATGTAGCAGCTCTTTCTGACTTCCCCAAATGGCCGATATTAGGCGTGCCGATGCAAAGTGAAAGCCTTACGGATTCATCGGAACAATCTCCGGTTCCATTCCAGAACATCGGCATTACCCGATACTCTCGTCGAATCTCAGGAACTCAATCATGGCCCGATTTTTTGAACCCCAGCGGACGAACAAAAAATAGCGACGATGCCTTTGATTTTTTGCTAAGACATTTGCATGTAGACCTTAGGGATTATCCCGAATATTTAGGCGGAATTACACTTGCCGTTCCTGACATAGACGTTGCTTCCGTAAGACAATTCATCGACCCTAAGAATGGCGACTCTGAGTCGCTGTATTTCCACCTTAAACCTCATCTAGGCCGACCATTGCAAAACCTCAATCTGACTGTATTTGAGGGACAGGAAGGTATGCTGACCGCCTTTCAAACGCTAAAAGTACCCGAGGATGGTCTGATTGAAATCAAAAGACTGAATTCCATCGATACCGCAGGCTTGGTTCTAGCACATGAGCAACGAGGTGTGTTACTACAGACGCCCATGAAATCATTCCTGAGACAAATGCACTTCACAATGGAAGTCGTTGAACAACGCGTCAAGGTGACAGTACCTGAAACCGAAAGTAAAAATAGCGCGGAAAACCATTACCACACAGAAAAGAAGACCTTAGCTTCGGCGCAAACTTACGGCTCCCCTGCAGATACCTCCGATGCTTTCAAGCGTTTGACTGAGGCTCGGAATGACCGAAGTCTGAATTACAGCGCCCTCCGGTATGATCAAACATGGTTTGGCACAGGTCAACGTATACTGGCACTCGATTACATACGAACCAAAATTAGGAATGCCCGAGCTAGCGTTTTCATCGTCGACCCCTATTTCGCAGCAACTCAAATCGCGCAATTTCTTTTTGCACTTGAGCGTAGCGATATAAAATTAAAAATCCTGACTTCTAAGAGCGCTTTCGCCAAATCAAAAAAAACCGCAGATGGTAAAACCACGGAAGTTACCTCAGAGGAAAAACTAGCAGATTTCAAAAACGTACTCGATAGTTTCAAATCCCTGCACGCCAATCCTCTTGAAGTCAGGATTGCAGAAACAAGCGAAACGAGCTTCCACGACCGATTCATTGCAATAGACGGTCGGGTATGGATACTTGGCAGCTCACTGAATTCGATAGGCACGCAGCCAACTTTAATTATGCGAGTTCCACATGGTGATAAAGTCATAGATCTCTTAGGCCAGCTATTTGACAATTCTGCTATTTTGGAAGGGTTTTCGGAACAGGGCGAATCCGATGCCTAAGCTTTTATCAAGTCCATCTGTCAAGGTCGCCCCAATAAACGAATCCGTCTTAAGCCCTCAGCTACTCATCCCATGCGAGCCCTTTCACCGGGAAGAAGGAGTGCAGCATTTTCCTAGCATAGCAGCCATTAAGGCACGCCTAGGAGTTGAAAAGGTACAAATTTCTGACGAGTTTTCCAGTGCTATTTGTGCAGCACAGTCACGAGTTTGGATAATAGATAAACATATCCTTTCAGATGATGGCAAAAAACCCGATCATAAACGACGACTCGACACCGTCGTAAAATGGTTCCAAAGCACCGATCAGGTTAGATCTGTACGCATTTTAACGGGCACTTCGCCTGATGAAAAAGAAGCAGCACAAAAATTTCTAGCTCTTTCAGAAGAGGTCTCAAATCGCAGACTGCCACTCAACCCACCACTAGATGCTCAAATCAAATTCTCCATTAACAAATTCCCCTATATACACGACCGTTTTGCCATCATAGACGATGAGTTATGGCATTTCGGTGCGACTGTCGGCGGATTCCATCGCAGCGTAAGTGCTGCCAGCCGAGGTTGGGATGTTAATGCTCACAGAGCGATCGATTTTTTCGAAATGGCGTGGAATGGCGTAAGCGACTAATCTAGGAGATTTTTTACAAATGAAAACAGAATGGTTACTGCCCTCTCCCTATAGAACTGACAATGATTACAACAGTGCCATAGTCCTCATCAAAAACTACGCCGCAGGAAATATCAATTACCCATCTCACTTAATAACGCTCATCAGGAATTATTTTTGCAACCCTTATGACGCTAAAATCGCGCTTAATGAATTTGCCTCAGAGTTAAGCGATACTCATGACGCATCGGAGATCCTAGACGACGCCGAGTCACTTGCTGTCATATCCAGCGCACTCGTTCAAGTTTGGTCTTCTGAAGAAACTACGCTCAGAACAAATGCACTCTTGGCACTGACTCGACACTCTTGGTGGCTTGAGCACCTATGGATCGACTCTACCTCTGCCTTCGCCAAGTTAAACGAAGGCTTCAGGATTACTGTCATCACCATCGCTGCTCAACACTTCATCAACGTTGAGGAGCAACTAAATAAAGAGAACCCACAAGACCATAACGATCCCTTCACGCTTGGTGATCTTTGGAGCGGGCACTTCCGCGAGTCACGATCAAACGATTCGAGCTGGTCTTGGGTACGACTGCTTGCCGAGTTAGACTTTGAACAGTTGTTCGAAACGATGAGCGCGATACGAAATCCCGTGCTGCTTAACCGGGTATTAGAGAGCCCAGAATTCTACAATAATTATGATTTATGGGAGAGCTTAACTTCCAGAGCGGCACCAAGCTTTTTAAACGACGGCTCCTGGAACGGCGAAATATTGCTGCCGAGTTTGATCCGCCATGGTAAATCGATGTTGCTTCACGTCGCTGATAGGACAGAGCACCCTAAGGATATACTGGAAACTCATGTCGAAGCCTTGCTGAGTCGCCTGAGCGATACCCTTGCAAAGCGCTCCGACTTCGTCGGGATATTCAAACGCTGGGGCACGTGGATTACTCGTCAGACCCTTAACTTCCCAGCTCATGAGTCACAGCGTAAGACACTCATAGATAGCAGCCACCTCCTGATGGCTTTGGCTGACCGAATAGCCCCTTCATTTGTATCCAGAGCCTCAAGCGATCTGGATAACAGTTGGGAGCCGTGGGTCTATCAAAGCATGCTCGCTCTCTTGCACGCTGAAAAACCAGACCATTTTACCCCGCCGGATATACAAAGTTTCATCGATGAGTGGAATCTGACAGTGGAGGATTGGGATTCGGTCAAAGGCCAGCGACTTCGAGATCACGCCAAGCACTACCATGCGACCCGCGCAAGCGACTATGCCTGCAGGGTACTCGGTTATTCAATCGCTCTGAGTGATGACTATGCGAATGATTGGTTGCGCATGTGGGAGTGTAGCGTTGCGCTGAGAGAGATCTTGGAGTTCCGCCCTACTGCCCAAACGTCCGACAAATGGCGCTCTTCGGATGTGTCGGGCCTAATGCGAACGTTGCTCGACATCGGCCTGGGAATTCTTGACTGCACAGCCTACGAACAGAAAACCCTGGACACCGAAGCCTTGGACAAAACTGCAAAGCTCTTCACTGCGCTATGGTCAGCCACCACGGAAATGCTTAGCATCGACCTGTACGGTGACGAATTCTGGAGTCAGATGCAGCAACATTTGGCTATACGCCGCATACGATGGGCTGTAGCACCCGGTCAGCCTGCAGAGGCTTACTGTGCTTACCTCAACGAAGCAACAATGCCAAAGGCTGCGGAATTACTGAAGGAGGTTTCTGCGAATACAAGCTCCATTCTGAAGCTCCTTCCGCTGCTGCTCCAAAACACCACTAAGCAAAACCTAAGGTATCTCCTCACCATCGCGCAAATCGACATGTCAGCATTGGCCGCGAGCGCTCACAAATACGAACAAGCCCCGAAAAAGAAATTCAACATCGATCCTCATCACGTCGACTTAATCGAGGGACTACGATAGTCGATCGTAGATACCCGACGCATTACAAAGGGCTCGCTGAGGAGAAGCGAGCCCGGCACCATCTGCAGGATGACCAAATCCCCGAAACAGTCCGTATTACTGACAATCCGGCCCGCCCATTGGGATCGTGCGGGCGTTGCAGTGTTCGTGATCTCTGATGGGTACATCCGCTTAGCAACCCTGTTGCTGCGTGAGGGTGAGCCGTGGCTGAGATATCTGCGTTTCGTAATCACCACTTCTACTGAGCAAACCTTCACCTGCAAGCCGGATGCGAAGCTGCTCGGCAAGCTCGGTGAGGCGGTCACAAAGCTCAAACGGGAAGCGCAGGCTAGGACCTGCCAATAGCCTGACCTCTGCTG